>Ga0308157_10003492_pt1 | contig 22723 bp, 7 predicted proteins | sample PhyBR1_FD_201035 | JGI IMG/M metagenome (GOLD analysis project Ga0308157, IMG submission 201035) | Phyllosphere microbial communities from UC Gill Tract Community Farm, Albany, California, United States - DLSLB.R1 | ecosystem: Host-associated > Plants > Phyllosphere > Unclassified | place: USA...
TTGCCAAATGGTTTTCACAAGATGGGGCGGGAATCACACTAATGCCTGACAAAACCCAAGAGATTGCAAAAGTCATTCTAAGAGCCATGAACCGATATGGTGGTGAAACAAGCGAAGTAATCAGTCACAAAAATGCAGAATTAACGGTAACAAAATGGATTTTTGAAAATATATTAGGCTGTTCAATCGAAGCCTATGTCGCTAAGAATATCCTTGCTTCGTCAAATCCATCCGTCTTTACCATCGGTCAGCTAAGGAAATTGTTTGAGATCGACGAGATGCTTAAAACAGGCACTATCTCATTTGGTCAACTACGCACGGCTAATGCAACAGAAGAATCTTTGATACTTTTAAAAAAAATGTGGATTCTTTTGGTTCAAAAAACATTACCGAATTATTTTCTTGAGACGAGTCAGTTAGCAGACGAGTTACTGATTTCTGAATTTGGCTCATTGGTTCAGCTGGTCGGATCGAAATTACTTGATAATGAAGGCTACATCAGCCAGTTCAATCAAACTGAGATTCGTAAATTAGGTGCCGCGTTCTGCGAGACGATTAGTGTACAAGGCATTTCAACTCTGGACGAATTGAATCATGTCTTAATAGCAGCGTTGATTGCTACAGCGCAATTCGATCCAGAAGGATTACGAGAAGCAGGTAAGACCGGAGATTATAAAGGCTATGCGTTAAAAGTCTTTCTAGGGTATTGGCAAAAGCGGCATGAACTGAGTTTACAACTTCAAGAAGAAGTCCAAAAGCGATTTTTGATTTTTCAAGCAGCGATGATCAACTGGCGACGAAAACAAGTGATCACAGAAGAGGTCGTCCAGGAATGCGTACGGCTTGGTGCACAGTCAACCTTTGGCATAGGGGAAACCTACCTAGGCGGAGGTAGCCCATGCCCAAGTCTATACACTCCTGTAAATATTGAAGTTGCTTATACAAGCTTGACAAAACAGGTGTCAGAAACTTATTTCAGCTTTGATCAAAAGATCATTGAATTTTCATTTAATACGATGAATCTAGTAGAATACGATTTTATATTTTCTCCTACTACTCAAATTTACGGCGCAACTGCTCAATTAAAAAATAAAGTGCACTATTACGCTCCCTCTGGTCCTGGAGTGATGCCTCCCGTCTTTTTTGCTCGACGTGAAACATGGTTAGACACCACTCTTTCTCTCGATCAAACCGATTTATTTGTGGCGATAAATGGGACAGAAGAACGATTATATGCGTTGAAAAAGCTACCAGATGAAGGTGGCTACATTATCTATCGTGTGGATAAAAAACCATTACTCTACCTTAACTTTGGTTTATTCAACAACAAAAAAGTTTGGGGCCAGGGTTATCAAGCAGAAGGGGATAAGATTCGCATTGGAGATAAACTTTTTACCTTTACTGTTGAGATCAATAAAGAGAAGAAGCTCAGTCAAGGAATCGATAATCAACCGTTAATCGATTATTTTGCTCATCTACACAAAGATATACTATACAAGCTTTTGTATGATTTTGGAAACGATAAAACCATCAAGGAGAAAGTATGGAATATCGTTAAACACTTTATTCCGTTTTATGATTGTGTCGTCGGCATTATTGATCAAAATGTAGGTGAAGCAGCCACGTCTTGTGCCATTGATGCTATTTTCTTGATCCCTTTCCTTGGCCAAGTGACCTCTGTGACTTCAAAATTTGCTTTAGGGACAGCAAAAGCAATGGCAACGGGTGGTATGAAATCAGTCATAAAAAATGCTCCTCATTTTCTTCCTACCATAACTGATGTAAAGTTCTTATTGAAAAGCAGTGCTCGTTACGTAGATCCGGGATTTGAGTTATTAATGGGCGGCGGAAAAATAGCTATCAAGCGATTGATCAATTTGCAATATACACATTTAATTACAGAAGAAATGAAATTGTTACTAAAAAAACTAGAAAAATATCAAGGGGCAAAGATGGCTAAATCAATGGAAAAAGACATGGTTTTAGCTAAATTGACAAAAGATGGTCCGTACATCTTTGTTAAACGTAAAAAAGGTCACTTGTATCTGCAGGTGACAAATATAGAAACAGGTGATGTCTTTGGTCGCTACTATACATTGAATGGTGATCAATTGAAAGTATTTGAAGGGCCTATTCCTTCAACCCCTGAACAAATTGAATTGGTTAAACGGTTAACAAGCTCAGTAGTTGTTTATAAATCGTTTGGAGAGGAAAAAAATTTAAATCCAAAAGGGTATGGTGAGGGTACCATTTTAACGATCACAAAAGTAGATCAACCAATTGAGTATTATATCAAGATCAATGCACAGACCGTTCCAGTCCGAGTGACGACGATTGATGGTCAAGGTACTCGCTATGACGTGTGTGAAGGAAATAAAGTATTTCCTGTAATGTATAATGGGATCGAATGGGGGTTTGAGCCACCCTCATCCCAAACGGTGACAAAAGAACTCATCGAGTCGCTGGAAAAACAGCTGGATCAGTCTGAAACATTGAAAGACCCAACCACGCTTTCACCACCTGATGAAAACGGATTGATGTGGAATGCTCAAAAGAACGCCTACATCAAGATCAAGGATCAGTATGTCCCAATTCAATTACTTGATGCAGAAGAAAGTCGCTATTCTATAGTAAAGAAAAATGCGAATGCCCCAATGACAGTTTTACGTTTTGAACCTGAGATGAATCAATTTCGCTTTGAAACACCAGAAGAAAAAAAAATGATTGACCTAAAAAACGCGATACTAACGGCTGGAAAGAGGAAGAAATACGAAGAAAAAGTCATTCCTAGCACGTCAAAAGACGCTTCTTCAAGTTCACAAGCTGAAGGACCACCCAAAAAAACGCCTCAGTATATTGAATATAACACTCTTCCACCAAAAGCTGGAATGGAAAAAGAATGGAATGCACTACGAGATACTGTCCCATATGCAGACAGTATCGCTAGAACGATCGATCTTAGCATCAAACTTGAACCTTTGACTGCTTTTATCCCAGAACTACCCAACCGAGTCTTAACAAACCAAGAAGAGCGCCTAGTAAATGAACTCACTGGCGGAATCAACTTACTTTTACCAAAAAAACCTGCGCTTCTTTATCGCGTATTTACAGGGCTTGATCCAACTACATTTCCAAATTTTCTCCAACCATTTATCAATAAATTTAATGAAGAAGTAGAAAAATCTTCAGCAGTTTTTCAAACGTTTATAGAAAAAGCGGACGAGTGGTTAAGTCATGATAATATCGCGGATACAGAGGCTGCCAAACTCTTAATTCCATTCTTTGAATTGCAGGGTGTTGCAAACAGGGAAGCAATCATGAGAGCAACGCTCAACAGACTCAAATCAGTGTGTGAAAAAGGGAACCAATTTATTCAACAATCGTCTGCTTTTGGCTTTAATAATATTTTGACAGTATCGACTAATTTAGTTTACCAAAAAAAAACAAAAAAATACCTCTCTCGGTATAGCACCCCGCCACAAGCAAATGCCTTTGTTTTGCGCTACGATCCAGAGGCTCGAATTATTATTCTAGCAGATTCTTTTCATGTAAATCCAGCTCTAGCGGAAGGCAAGGATACAGAATCTATGGTAAAGCAAACCCTTATCCATGAAATAACACACCTTGTATCTCTCACAGATGATTGGCTAGCCTTTGATTTACCAGACATAGGTGAGGATATGCTTAGTCTCAAACAAGTATTAGATGAATATAAGGAGGATGCGGCTAATCTAATAGTATCAAAGCCATTTAACGACTTCGTTGATCAAATTTCCAAACAGCTCAACTTACCAGGTCTATCACCCGAAAGCGTCAGAGAGGCACTAAAAACAGATCCTTTTCTACAAGCAAATATCAAAATGACTGATGCAGAAACAGTGACAATCCTACTTATAAGTCTTGCTGAGGGATTACCGTTCGAAAAAGCAAAACTAAACAAAAGAGACATAGCGAATAGTCAACTAGGGTCTGGTTATCTTATGCTTGCTATTGCCTTATCAAGTATCCTGAATTATACCGCACATAAGAAAGAAATCCAGCTGGAACAAACCCAGACGATTGAAAATAATAAGACTACAACTTCTGCTCCAGTGAGTGAAGAACATCCTAGAGAAAAAAGAGGGATCAACACCATAATCACTTATGGGAAAACAGCTAGCACTATTACCAATACACAGGGAGCGATCACAAAACAAAAAATGGAAAAAAATTTCTACAACCCATTCAGATTGTACAAAAAGAATCAAAAGGAACAATATCCTTATGATCCGTCCAAGTCTGGCAAGAATAAATCAATGAAGCGCAGCGATTTGAATCTATCTCAACGATGAAGTTCCAATAAATGTGTTAATCCGGCAATAACCATGATTTTCTCAGAAGATGGTCAGTAACCCTAGTTGTAAAAGAATGATGGAAGCAAGAACAGGTAGATTTTCTTGATTGTCTAAACCAAAAAATGCCATTTTAAATAGGTTATAACGGAAATACACAGCTCCGAGTAGTAAGTAGGCAAGAATCTGGGACACCCCCCATGTCGCTAACGTACCTACCTCACAGGCTGAAAATAATAAGAAAGAAGACCTAAGATCCATTTATGTCGATAAAAAATCAACCTAGCAAGTTGATAGAACCAGATAACACAAGCAACTTGCTAGGCGATTAATTTGATTATTTGTTTATTTCAGTGTCGGAGAAATCACACTTCTTTGCACCGACAGCAGCAAATGAGTGGGAATGAGTGGGAATGAATGTAACGATTGCTGCAGAGATAATTCACTGCATCTTTATCTCCTAAGTATAATTTAGTTTAGTAGTGGAAGATTGTCCGATGCAATTTCGGTGAAATATTGTTGTATACGTGATTCACTCAAGAATCTGGCGAATCGTGTTGGGGGAGATTTGTTCATCGTGAGAAGAGAGAAAAAAGGAGTCTCCAAGTCCGCCTTTTTATGTTGGATAGAATAATTTGTTAGTATCGGAAATCCCGTCATTTGGAACAGGTAGCCGATACACAGGATGGGTTCTGTACCACTATACTTTTCAAGTAAAAAAAAACGAAAAACTGTATGACTAAATGATGTGCTTCTAATGGATCGGATATAAAATGATCGTTGAATAAGATGTTCATTCAACATTATTTATTCTTATATAAAAAATAGGACTTGGTACGAGTTAGTTTCTATATATGATTAATTTAAATAGTAGGTATACCAATATCAATGATAAATAGAATTAAAAAGGAGTGGAAACATGCCAATCGAAGAATATCGTAAACCTGTCGGAATGCATTATAATAAGCTGAACAAAGGATCGAATCCAAAAGATAGACAAGAAGCCGCGAATTTTATCTCTAACCAAGCGAATACCAAGATAAATGAACGGATCAGGTGGTCCCCAATGCTCTTTCTTCAGCTATTAGTCATCACTGATTCTCTGGCTGTGAGAGGGACCCCTCTAAGAGCCCTCCGAACAAATAGACCTGCCTTTGAAGCTGACACCTATGTGGATATTGGTCCAGTAAAAACTGACGAGAATCATATTATGCTGGATCACCCCCCAGTAAATCAGACCGCAACGAATCAGACCAAGACATACCAGCCGACGATCCATTCTCTTTCTTTTCGTTCAAGTGTAAATCCGGCCCTCGTTGAACCAGCACAACCGATCCATGCGACGGAATACTTTTCTAATTCAATAAAAAACGCAACCTTACAAGAACCGATTTCTTTAGCTGAATTCACCCATCATTGGACACTGCAGATACACAAAACTATTCATAATTTGGAAAAAATCGATCAATGCAATACGACAGTTACAACTCAATCAGTACTTGAGGGAGGAATGTGGGAAAAGGAAAATCACACACTTTATCATTTTAATACGATCTGCCAAGAGGCGGTGTCAAAATCCTTAAAACTAAGACAAGAACCAAAAGATGATGTACAAGAAATCCACCATTTTTCCTTTAAAAATAAAGAGGCAAAAAATAGAGTCGCTTTAGGGGAAATTCAAAAAAAAGCCAAAAATATCGCTCGTCTGGTTATAGATTCATATTATAAGAATCTAGCAGGATCACCAAGTAATCACAGTGAAAATAATCAAACTCATTCGACTCTGCCAACATCTTTTTGGGACAATTTGACAGATACCTTTACTGCTTTTTTTTACGAATATCAGAATAGTAGTCACACAGCAAGTTCAAATGACGTGCCGACTGAGAGTATCTTATCAAAATTTTTCACAGTCTTGGCAAGGACATTCTCAGCGGAACATCTCGCAACTGAGCAGATATCAAAAGAGGAGAGAAAGATCCGTGAGGTGCCTTACCTTCCTCAGACATCTAAAAGCAACCAAATTCAGACACCCAAGAGTAGCCAAGCAACTGAAACACCGATATTGGAAGAAGAGGAAGAATATCTCGCAGCCCCGCTGATAGACTTAGCAAAAAAATTCAATGAACGGATCGATCAATTCTTTGAAAAGAGCAACTTTCAGATATTCCCCGGAGCGGAAGCGCTACCGACACCTCAAAATAATCTGAATGTTCCTATCTTACCTTATGCCTCCAGTATGAGTGTTTCAATGAATTATCTGGAAGACGAACCTTCTCTTGAAATCCAAAAAACAGTCAGTAAGGTACTGAAATCCTATGTGAATATTGAACCTTCACCATCAGTCACTACGAAAACATTAACGCCCTTTTGGTTTCATTTAGTGTTATTTCAAAAGAGACATAAAGTAGGCATGGCAATGGAAACGATTAGAAAATCACTTTGCGATTTGTCTGATGACGTTTGCTTCTCTAATAGCGTCTCCACAAAAGAACTGTTTCAAGGTCTTTATAATTGGGGGACTTCAAAGAATCCAAGTGATCAGGAGCTAGTATTAGAAAGAAGACGACAAATTGCGCAGGTCATTTTAGAGGCTTATGGCGTAAAAGATGAGCCAATTACAGATGTCCAAGCAATAAAAATATTTCTACAAGCACGTAACAATCATGCCTTCATGAACTATAAATTTCAACTTCCAGACACATTGGAACAAGTGACACAACGAATCGATACGCCTTCCGCCTCAGCGGATGTGCCCCCATACGATGCGAGTAAAATACCACTGAATTCAGTGAAAGAAATCACACAGACGACTCGATCCTTTATTAACCAAAGAGTGGATATGTATACAAAAGGGCAACCTTTGCCTATACCAAAAACCGAATCGATTGACGCATTTTGGCTCGACTTAGATGTCTTTCAACAGCGCATGAAAAGTGAAGTCGCAACCAATCGGATCAAAGAGCGTGTGTGTGAATACCTTGGTTTCTGTTTGATCGATGATTTGTCTACCAAAGACTTTTTCCTCGCTCTACTAAAGTGGGTGGATAAAGACATATCAAGTGTTGCCATCCTGGAAAAAAGACGCCAGGTCGCTAAAGTTATACTTCAATGCTACGACATAAATGATGACACCATTTCAGACAAGCGAGCCATAGCCATTTTCTTTCAGTGGATTTACAACGATGTGTTTAGCGACATCCAGTTCAATGAACTGAGCCTAACAGACATACAACACTTAAAATCATCTTCTCCAACACAAAAAAAACTATTGCCTTATGACATCAGCTCGCAAGTATCTTTGAACTCCTCTAAAGACCTTTCGCAAGAAGAACACGCTGTCGTAAATAAAATAGTCATGGCTTATTTGAAAAATCAGACTCTACCTGAGGAATCAGGTGTGACTTTGCCCCCGATATGGTTTGATCGAGAATTATTTGATCGAAGAGCAGAGACGGCGAAAGTCAATGATCAAATCATCGAGGAACTTGTCGATCAGTATGAAGAATTAAAAGGATCATCAAGACTAGCGTCAAATGATTTTTCACTTGTTTTGCAAAATTTTGCCAATAACGGAGGCTCAAATGCGGCGATTATCGATCGGAGATTACAAATTGCTAAAACGATTCTAAAAGAACATGGACTACCTGCACATAATTTATCAGAGGAACGAAGTATCGCTATTTTTTTACAGTGGCGCTATAACAACGCGTTTAGTGGCTACACATTCAAAAAAGAACCCGATCATTTGATTCAGAAACGGTCAGGCGAACATATCCCAGGTACCGATTTGTATGAAAGTGATAAAAGCTTACAAGCGCCATTATTGTCATATGAAGAGCTAAATATGGACGTTGAACATGAGTTAAAATTACGGCTCATATCCTATCTTGATATAAAGCACTTGTACACGAACTTGAAAATGGATGCCGTGTTAACACCCTTCTGGTTTCAATATGAGATTTTTAGAGATCGATATCATACAGAAACAATTAATGAATCCGTAAAAGAGTTTTTATCCCTTGAAGAAAATCGTTTTAGCAAACTGAGAGGATCACTCATACGCTATATCTTTATTGAATTGGCTAAATTAGAAAGTGAAGAAAGTCCGACTCTATCACTGATTAGAAGGAGAAAGATTGCCCATGTCATACTTCATACACTTAGTCGCCCAGTGACAAGATTATCTGATGCAGAAGTAAATGCAATTTTCCTACAATGGCGAGCGAATAATGTCTACCAAGATGCCAAATTTCAAGACATAAAAACAATCCCTTTTTTTGAATCTCCTGAGTATACTGAAACAGCAACGACAAATCAGACGGAGAAAGTGATTCCTTCAGATCAGGAAAATGATTTGATAAAAATCAAAAAAGTGGTGCAAGAAGTCATCAATAACAAGCAACCTTTAGAAGCCGAAATACATGATCTGCCAAATTTTTATTTTGTTGGTTCTATTTATCGAAATCGAAATAGGACCGCTAATGTAAATCAGAAAGTAAGAAATTACCTTATCCAGCAAAGAATCGTGGAAAAGCTAGACACCCCCGAGATTCTAATTGAGCAAGTCGAAAAATGGATAGGTAAAAACTGGCAAACTGAAAATAGTGTTGATTCAGAAAAAATGCATTTTTTTGCATACATGATCTTGAAAGAATACGATGTACCACTGATAAGATTAGGTGAACGGTTATCAACAAGAAAATTGCAGGCAATTTATATGCAATGGAAACTGAATACTTTAGTAGAAGGAGCGACCTACCGAACGATAAATGAAAAAACAACCTATTATAAAATATCTCCAGATGAATCACCATACGTTTTAAGTAAATTCCAACAGAAGCAGGAAAGCGACCACATCTTTAGGCTATATAGTAAGGGCGTGACGCCCAATATTTCTAATGAAAAACCACTCATTCCATATGTGTATTATCTCAATATTTTTAATAAAATGGAGAGAACATTCTCTGTTAATAGAGGGAAAACATTGTCTGTTAATGAGGTAGTTAGGAAATACATGCTTACAAAAAATGTCACATTGAGGCGTGTAGAATCCCGCTTTTTAACCAAAGCAGTGGAAGACTGGATACTCTCTGAGCAAAGATATCATTTTATGGTTGGAAGGGTGTATAAAGTAGCCAACATCATTCTTACTGCATACAATATTAATGAGGAAGATTTGACTCTTGAAAAAGCTTATGCAGTGATACTCCAATGGACAAATAATAATACGCAGTATGGGTTCACTTTTGATATGAAACAATTGAATTTTGCCTATGGAAATGATGAGGATAGCAAAAAGCAAGAAATGAAGGAAAAAGTCAAAGCATTTATTTCTGAGAATGGCATCAATAAAAGTGGGAGACAAATCAGTGATGTAGAGATTGATAAATTCGGAAGTTCTGCAATACAGGCTGAACAAACATTACAAAAAGTAGCTGATTTTTTAACTGGCTATGGCCATCCTTGCAGTCCCGATGATAAAAATAACTTAGTAAAAGTGGCCACCCACTGGACGCTCCAAGAGGGATCATCCACAGAAAAAGTGGATATGAACAAAGTCAGAAACTTATTAGTTCTTTTTGTCGGAATCTTTAAAGTTCGAGAACTCTCAGATGAAGAGGCGCATCAAGCATTTCTTAAATGGGCGATGGATACACTAGAAACAGCTGCTCCACCGATAGAGGGAATACCGGAACCTCCTCCAAGCGATCCATCATTCGTCATCTCTGAAGATGGTCGCTGGCGAGATAAAAATATTAGAAATCAAATCGAAATATTCTTTCAACAGAAACAACTGCTGCCTAGAAACCCAAGTAAAGAAGAATTGTTGGTCGCTTTCGGCAAATGGTTTTCTCAAGATAGCGCAGGGTTCGTCCTCATGAATGATAAAACGCAACCTATAGCAAAAATCATTCTGAAAGAAATGAATCGATATGGTGGGGAAGCAGACGAAAAAATCAGTGAAAAAAATGCAGAATTAACGGTGACCAAATGGATATTTGAAACGATATTAGAAAACTCAGTCGAAGCTTATGTCACAAAAAATATTCTCGACGCACAAGATCCATCGATATTTACTATTGGGCAACTACGAAACTTATTTGAGGTGGATGAATTAGCAAAAGCAGGTGTGCTCAATTTGTCAAAAACAGATGCGAAAATATCAGAGGACTCCCTAAGCATTTTAAAAAAAATCTGGATTCTATTTGTTCAAAAGACCCTACCAAATTATTTCCTTGAGACGAGTGAAATTTCCGACGATTTACTGATATCGGATTTTGGATCGGTGATACAGCTGATCGGATCGAAATAACTTGAAAACGTAGGCTATCGTACGAAATTTGATCAAACTGAAATTCGCAAGTTGGGCGCTCTGTTCTGTGAAACGATCAGTACCCAAGGAATCACAACAATTGATGAACTAAATCATCTATTGATCCCCGCATTGATCACGACGGCGCAGCTCGATCCAGAAGGACTACGCAAAGCAGGGAAAGAAGGAAGCTATAAAGAATATGCGCTGCAAACCTTTATTGGTTATTGGAACAAACGAGATAAAATACGTCTTGATATTCAAAAAGAAATAGAAAAAAGATTTATACCCTATCAACAAGCAACCATCCATTGGCGCAGAAAACAAGCGATAACAAATGATGTCGTTCAAGAGTGTGAGCGACTTGGTGCTACCTTTTCTATTGGAATGAGCGAAATCTATCTAGGTGGTGGAAATCCATGTCCTCACCTATTTACGCCCGTCAATATTGAGGTCGCCTATAAAAGCTTGACAAGAGCTATTTCTGATAGTTATTTTGACTTGGATCAAAAAATAATTGAACTTTCATTATATTCACTAAATACGGAAGATCAGCATTTTATCTTTTCTCCGAATACTACTGTTTTTTTAGCATCTGCCAAATTATACAACAAGGTACATTACTATGCTCCTTCTGCCCCTGGTTCAATGCCTATGATCTTTTTCAAACATGATCCATGGTTAGACACCATACTTGAACTTGAACAGACGGATCTATTTGTGGCAAATAACGGAAAGGAAGAACGAATATACGCGTTAAAAAAACTGGCAGATGAAGGTGGGTATATTATCCATCGCGTCGATAGAGACCCCTTACTATTCCTTGAGTATGGTTTGTTTAATAACAAACATCTTTTGAAACAAGGCTATACAAAGGAAGGCGATCGGATTAAAATAGGCAAGAAATTATTTACCTTTACCATTGACATCAAAAAAGATAAAAAGCTATGTCAGGGATACGATACAAAACCCTTTATTGATCAACTTGCACGTCAACACAGTGATTTTCTCTATAATATCATGTATGAATTTGGCAATGATAAAACAGTCACTGAAAAAGTCTGGAATATAGTCAAACATTTTATCCCATTTTATGATTGTGTTGTGAGTATCATTGATCAAGATGTTAATGAAGCGGTGACATCCTGTACGATTGATGCGGTTATGATGATTCCTATTTTTGGTCAAGTCACAGCACTCAATTGGAAATTTGCGCTAGGTGCATCTAGAGCGCTAGCGAAAGGGGGAATAAAATTAGTAATCAAAAATACTACTTATTTTCTTCCTAGTATATCTGACATAAAAGCATTGATGAAAAGCGTTGCGCGATCTGTCGATCCAGGATTTGAGTTGTTAGTCGGAGGAGGACATTTGATCATCAAACGGTTGATCAGTTTTAAATACAGTTCACTGGTTACGACAGAAATGAAAATACTATTAAGCAAATTAGAACGATTTGATAGTGCATCTAAAGCGAAATTTATAGAAGAAGAGATATTACTTGCTAAGCTAGCAAAAGATGGACCACATATCTTTGTCAAGCGTACAAAAGGTAATTTGTTTTTACAGGTGACCGATATTGAAACTGGTGATGTCTTTGGCCAATATTATACGTTGCACGGCGATCAGTTAAAACGCTTTGAAGGGCCTATTTCCTTCACTTCAGAACAAAAGGAATTAATCAAACACTTAACAAGTACAGTTGCTGTATATAAATCTTTTTCTGAGGAAAAGAATTTAAACCCAAGAGGGTACGGAGATGGTCCAATCTTAGCAATCAAAAAAACAGATCTACCAACAGAGTATTATATCAAGTTAAACGGTCATATAGTCCCAGTCAGAGCGACAATTATCGAAGGTCAAGGAATCCGTTATGACGTATGTAACGGAGACAAAATATTTCCGGTAAAATATAATGGAATCGAGTGGGGATTCGAGCCACTAACATCACCGATGGTTACAAAAGAAGTAATCGAAACAATCACAAAACAGTTGGGACAAACAGAAACGATAAAAGATCCAAGTACGCTTTCACCACCAGATGAAAATGGTTTGATGTGGAACGCTCAAGGAAAATCCTATCTCAAAATCAATGATCAGTATGTTACAACCGTATTACTCAATCCAGAAATAAATCGCTACGGTTTATTGAAGAAAAACGGGAGTGATCTGCTGAGGATTTTACGCTTTGATTTAGAAAATAATTATTTCCGCTTGGAAACCTCCGAAGAAAAACGACTGTTTGAGCTGGAAAAAACGATCCGAAGATCTGGAGCAAAAGACATCCCTTCGCAAGAGTTACCAAGTAGTTCGCAAGCAGGGACGTCAGCTGGCGCATCGAGTTCACAAACTACAGGTACAAACAAAGAACCAGACTACTCTGTTTTTCCGAAAAATCCTGGAAGAGAAAAAGAGTGGAATATGATTCGAGATGCTATCCCTTACATTAATATTGATGCACTCAGATTTGTGGATCATAGCGTAAAACTTCCTCCTTTAGAAGGGTTTATTCCACTACCTAGAAACCGAGTCAGAATAGACGCAGAAAAAAATTTGTTAAGTGATCTAGCAGAGGTCATCCAACTATATTTACCTAAAACGCCCGAGCTTCCCTACAAAGTTTTTTCTGGTCTTGAACAGAGTAAGCTTCCGCCTTCTCTCAGACCGTTTGCAAAAAAATTCATAGAGGAAGTTCAGGAAACGGCATCTATCTTCGAAAATTATATAAAATTAGCGGATTTCTGGCTAAGTCATGACAAAATAGAGACTACAGATGCAGCCAAACTTTTTATCCCGTTATTTGAACTACAGAACGTTGAAAATAAGGAAGAGGTCATGCGAGCAGCAGTTAAAAGGTTATTATATATCGCTAAAAAAGGTCTTCAGTTCGTTGAACAATCTGCTGCTTTTGAATTTGAAAATATTTGGATAGTTTCTACTGATTTGGTTTTTCAAAAAAGCACCAATAGTTATTTTTCTCAATATACAACACGCCCACTTGCAGATGCATTTGTTTTAAGCAATGATCCGAATTGTCGCATCCTTATTTTTGCTGATACTTTCCATATGGATTCAAAAATAGATTTGAATCGACAAGTACGTCCGGGTATAAAGGAAACCTTTATTCATGAAATCACACACACTATGGCCGGAACAGAAGATTGGATATGTTACACCTTACCCCCTCGAGGAGTATTCATGAACAGTCTGGAAGAGATACGAGATTCATTTAATAAAAATCAAAATAAGCTTTTACTATCCCCATCATTTCAAGAATTCGTCAAGCAGGCAGCGATGTGTTTTGGTTTACCAGAACTATCACCAGAAAGTGTCTTGGTGTCCATAGGTACAGATCCTTTTTTAAGTGCAAATATTAAATTGACTGATGCAGAAACTGTAATGAACCTTATCATCAGTCTTGTTAAAGGACTACCTTTTGCGCGGGCTAAAGTACAAAAAAGAGAAACAAAAAGCATGGATCTAGGGAATGGATATCTTATGATGGCGATTGCCTTATCAAAAATATGGGACTATAAGGCGAATGAGATAGAAATTCCATTGGACAATGTCCATACGCTCCTAAATAATAAAACTGTCACTGCCACTCCGGAAAGAGACACTGGTCATAGAGAAAAAAGAGGAATCGAAACCATCATAGACGAAGGAAAAGAGAATAGTGAAATCGTTAATGTATTCGGCTTGACTGGAAACACGGAAAATAAACGGAATGTCTTGGATCCGTTTGGATTGATCAGGAAACAAAAGATGAAGAAAAAACAAAGAACAGTCCGAAAGCAAAGTCCTTTTAATCTCTTTGGACAAGGAGGGAACAACGATAAAAAAATGAAACGAAGTGATTTGAATGTATCACAAAGATAAGTTAGTCACTATGATTGAACCGCTTCTTAATCAGTCAAGTGCAACTGTTTAAGATCTCAGTAGGATGAACAGTTACGACATACTTTCCTCATTTCAAAAAAATAAAACATCAAATTGATCGTTTTAAAAAAACTTGAAGTGAGGTTAACTACCCGTTAATAAAAATCATCGACAAGAAATAGTTCGCATAGAAAGTGAAGAAACAAACTAACTTTCTATGCGATGTTTTCATTCCATAGATCGTTGAACGATTTAGCGATAGGAGAAGTCACGCATCTTCTCGTAGATTTCTTCAAATGAGTGAGGACGTACGTAGCGATTGCCACAGAGATAATTCACTGCATCTTTGTCGCCTAAGTATAATTCAGTATAGTAGCGGAACGTTTTCCGACACAATTCCGGTGATACATTTTTGTACACCGTGATTCGATCAAGGATTTGGCGAATCGTGCGCGGTGAGATTTGTTCATCGTGTGAAGAGCGGAAAACATAGGATTCACCAGATGCGCCATTTTTATGTTGGTTGGCATAATTCGCTAGTACCGGGAGTGCTTCATTTGGAATAGGTACTCGCTCCAAACGATTCGCTTTGCGATCAACGACTAAAATCTGTTTCTTAAAATCAATGTTTTTCCACTTTAATTCAACGACTTCATGGATTTTCAACCCACAATAGAGAAGAACAGCTACGATTGCCAGATTTCTTGCACGATTTTTTTGTTCAAAAAGTGCTTCACGTGGGGAATTAAATCCTTTTTCCGGAATGAAAAGTGAATCGAAATTACTTAATAAAGAAGCGTCGATATAACGAGGAGCGGAAGAGGTAGTTTCTGGTAAACTATCCCCTAACAAGGAAATCTCTTTTTCAACAAGGCCTTTTTCATACAAAAAGCGTAGAAAATGATTCAAAGCATATTGCTTACGGGAGATCCCGTAGTAACCATTTTTGAATTGCTGTTGCGTTTCTTGGGCAGCAGCTGTATGGAAAGCTCGCGTGTGAAGATAAACTTCACTCAAAAAATTAAGATAGACTTGTTTTTCCAATTGGATAATCAACTGATCATTGATTTCCTGCTTATGGGTTTTTCGTAAGTAATCTGTAAATAAATGGAAATCTTTTGCATATTCGTAGCGACTAGCTAATGATAATTTTTTTGCGTTTGCCTGCAAAAAATCATTGAAGATCGGTGGTAACTGGAGCATCCGTTGTTTCAACTTTTCTTGTATCTGTTTTCTTGTTTTGACATCCATGCAAAAAACCTCCATTTCTTATCCAAGGTCAAGGTAACAGTAACTAGTGTTTTTACTGCAAAGATTACGTCTGCTTCCCAAAATGTATTAGCCTTTTAGGGTGAGCAATGAAGGACAACTGTTGCTGGTTATCCTAGCCTCATTTTACTACAATCATTCACTTAATACTAAAAACTAAATCAACAAAAAAGACACTTCGATGTAGCAGCAGCTATTTTTCAAAGTGTCTTAGTCATATATCACAAAAATTTATTTGATAGGCAACTGAATCTTAAAATCAACACCCATAGGAAGGTGATCAGACACAGTCAATTGCCCCTTATGTTGCTCGATCAATTGTTTCGCAATCGCTAATCCTAGCCCATAGCCGCCAGTTTCTTTCGATCTTGCTTGGTCTTCACGGTAAAACCGATCAAAAATGCGTTTTTTGTCTTCATCACTGATCGAAGGACCAGTATTTTTGACATGGATCACCCATTCTTTATTCGTACTAATTGAGGTCACAATGATTTGGTCGTGTTTACTCGTGTATTTGAGTGCGTTATCAAGCAAAATAACTAATACTTGATGGAGTTTTTTCGGATCGACTAAAACGCTCATATCAGCATGGTTATCTATTAGAAATTCTTTTTGATCGATCGTTGCCATCTCTTGGAACGGTTTAGTCAGCTCAGCGATAAAACCTTTTGTTTGTAACGCTTGTTTTGCAAGCGTATCTTGACTCGAATCGCTTCTAGCTAAGGTCAACAAGTCAGAAGTTAAACCAGTCAGACGTCTCGTTTCAGACAATGCTTGCGCAATACTTTCAGATTCTTCGATGATCGTATGATTTGGTTTAGTGAATAGGTGTTCCAAACTATTTTGGATGATTGTTAATGGTGTTCGCAATTCATGGGAAGCATTTTCCACAAATTCTCTTTGTCGACGCCATGATGCTAAGATTGGACGCATGTTTAATTTAGACAAATAGTAGCTGACGCCAATGGAGCCTAACCAAAAGACGATCATACAAAGGATCAAAATCGTTTGGAATGTCCCGAGAGAGGAGTTGATTTGATTGGTATTTTGCAAAACTTGGACATAGGCAACTTCTCCTTGGTTTGTTGCTTTTTTGGTAATTGAACGAAAATAAAGGGACGTTCCTTGATCAGCTTGTGCCAGATCAATATTTTGGATCGTATCTAAATGGGTAGTATCCAATTTGATTTCTTCGATTTGGTTAAAACGCCCACCAATGGTTTCTTTATTCAATACTTCCCCCGATGCAGACCATAAAATAACCTGAGTATTGAAACGATCTCCTTCAGGTAACGAATCCGCTTGTCGTGGGGGGATCTGAGAGTTGAAAAAAGGATCTCCTTGTTGGTAGCGTTCGATCTCTAGTTGCACCATATGTGAGTTTATCGAGATATTCTTCAACATTAGATCCGTTTCTCGATAGGCAGATTGATTCAATAATTGTAGAATGATCCCCCCAAGCAAGAGAAATATCAAAGCAAAAGCTGTCACATTGGCTGCGAAAAGTTTCGTACGTTGTTTGTTGAAAATACTGTCTGTCATCGCATCACTCTCCTTGTAGAATATAACCGACATTACGTAACGTTTTGATTTCTTTATCCAAACCGGTCTCGCGAAGATGCTTTCTAAGATTACTCATATAGACTTCTACGACAGTGATCGTAGTATCAGAATCAAATCCCCAGATACGGTCGAAAATCTGTTCTTTCGTCAAAATGATCCCTTTATTTTGCAAGAAATAAACAAGCAACTCAAATTCTTTCCCTTGGATCTGAAGTAGTTGTTTCTTGTATTCGACGGTATTTTGTTGCAGGTCACAGACGATTCCTTGGTATTCCAACGTGTGATCACTGAAAAGACCTAATGAACGTTTCAACAATGCTTTGATCCGCATCAGTAATTCTTCACGATAAAATGGTTTGGTCAAATAGTCATCCGCACCACGCTCGAATCCTTCAATTTTATCTTCTAAGCCATCTTTAGCTGTCAAGATCAGGACAGGGGTCAAGATGTTCTTTTTTCGAAGATGCGCTAATACTTCATACCCATTCATTTCTGGGATCATCAAATCAAGAACCGCTAGATCATAAACACCAGATTCCAATTCATATAAGCCTTCGCTGCCATCATAGACTTGAGTTACTTCACCAATTTCAGAAATGATCTCTTTGATATTATCCGACAATACGTGATCATCTTCGACCACTAATAACTTAATCATACATTCCACCTCTATTGTTTTCACCATATAGTTTGATTTTACCATGATTAGCATAAACAAAACTTAAATTTCGGATTAAGTTCCATTTAAGCTAACCTTTGTATGCTAGGTGACATCACTTGATAAGACAGGAGGAAGAAAATGAAATTAAAAAATGTATTCCAACGCAAAGAAACAAAATATCTGATCCCAATGACACAGTTCCATTCTTTTTTAAAAGACTTGAAAAAACAGATGCAGATCGACGAATACGGGCTGCATACCATTTTATCGTTGTACTTTGATACACCAGACGATCGTTTCATTACCAATTCTATGACGAAACCAAAATACAAAGAAAAATTCAGAGTAAGAAGCTATGGTATTCCAAAGGAGACATCGATGGTCTTTCTAGAAATCAAAAAGAAGGTCAACGGCATCGTCTATAAAAGAAGAATGCCACTCACTTATGCTGAGTATCTGCAATGGCTTGATCAAAAACATTTCCCTAAAAATGAAGACGAACAAATCCCACAGGAAGTGAACTGGTTGTTCAAAAGAAATCCAGATTTGTCGCCTAAGACAATGATCATCTATGAACGAATGTCGCTATTTGGCACGTCAGATCCAGATTTTCGTGTGACGTTTGACCAGAATATCCGTTTTCGCAGTACCAATTTGGATCTATCAATCACAGGGGAAGAAACTTTGGTTGCTCCTGATATTGGCGTATTGATGGAAGTGAAAGCGCTAAGGGCGTATCCCTTGTGGTTTGTGGAGCTATTGAACGATTATCAGCTAAGAAAAGGGAGTTTTTCAAAATACGCAGAAACGTATCAGCGACATTTATTCGTTCGTACAAAGGAGGGAAATAACTATGCTATCTAGCTTGATCGAATCAGGGACAACCATTCAACCTAAAGAATTATTGATTTGTATTGCCACTTCATTAGTTTTAGGGTTATTAGTTGCAACTATCCATATGCAACGTAACGTCTATACGAAAAGCTTTATTGTGACTGTTGCAGTCTTACCGATACTGGTTCAATCAGTCATCATGTTGGTCAACGGCAATCTTGGAACAGGCTTGGCGGTCGTCGGCGCTTTCAGTTTGATTCGCTTTCGTTCGGTTGCGGGCGGTTCAAGAGAGATCACTAGTATTTTTTGGTCGATGGGTATCGGGATTGCTACAGGGATGGGCTATGTTGCATACGTGGTGCTATTCTCAGTCATCGTCGCGCTCTTTTTACTACTGCTTTATCTTTCACCTTTTGGCAATCAGAATAATGTAGCCGAGCGAGAATTGAAGGTAACGATTCCAGAAGATTTGGACTACCCTGAATTATTTACCGATATTTTTGAAGAGTATACGTATACGCATCATCTCAGCTCTGTTCGAACAACAACAATGGGAAGCTTGTACGAGTTACGCTATATTCTTCTCTTGAAAAATCAACAGCAGGAAAAAGAAATCATTGATCAAATACGTGTTCGCAATGGTAATTTACCAGTCGTGCTTGGTAAAGTAGGCACGAATCGTGAAGAATTATAAAGGAGGAACTCGCATGAAAAAAATGTATTCATTGATCGCTACCAGCCTCTTATTAACAGCCTGTTCCTCAGCAAACTCCGCTTCTTCGGGTAAGACTAGCACAGAGGAAACAGATACAAGTACAGTGACAAATCTCTCGACAGATACGACATCTACGGAATCAGAAACGACGTTCGGTAATTATGAGACAGAAGACTTAACAACTAGCTATGAGGAAAGTTCCGCTGTCGACATCCAATTAGGGGAGGAGACAGAAGTGACAGGAGAAGGTGTCGAAGTAGCGGCTTCACAAGTAACGATCACACAAGGAGGGACATATGTCATCAGCGGAACATTGACTGAGGGGCAATTGATCGTGAACGTGCCGAAAGAAGAAAAAGTCCATCTAATCTTCAACGGTGTATCGATCACCAATTCTAACGGACCCGCAGTGGATATCCAACAAACAGAAAAGGCGATAGTGACTTTGGCAGACAACACCGATAATCACTTAGCTGATGGAGAGACATATACTCTAGCTGAAAACGAAACTGAGCCAGATGCCACATTGTACAGCAAAGAAGATTTGACGATCAATGGCACTGGCGCATTGACTGTCGATGGCAATTATAGCAACGGGATTCGTAGCAAAGATGACTTAGTTTTGATATCCGGAACCTATACGATCAATGCGAAGAACAACGGATTGAAAGGAAAGGATGCGGTATCCATCAAAGGCGGGAGCTATCAGATCACTACTGAAGAAGGGGATGGTATCCAAGCAAATGGGACAGAGGATGAAACAAAAGGTGCGGTGGCAATAGACGGTGGGACTTTCAATATAACCAGTGGAAGAGACGGCATCCAAGCAGAAACATCCATCCGTAGCCAAGGAGCAGATATCACGATCCAGACGGCAGACGGAGCCGATAGCACGAACTTAGATACAAATGAAAGTTACAAAGGGATAAAAGCTGGGAATAACGTACTGATCAGTAGCGGAACGTATAGCATCAATAGTGCCGATGACAGTATCCATACCAATAATAGTGCTGAAATAACAGGCGGCACACTTACATTAAACTCTGGAGATGACGGTATCCATACAGACAATGAGTTGACCTTTAACGGTGGCACAATTGACATCCAGCAATCCTATGAAGGAATTGAATCCGCAGTTATCACCTTCAATGACGGAGAAATAACAGTCACTGCCACTGATGATGGGATCAATGCCGGTGGTGGCAGTGACACAGAAACAACTACTGGACAGTTTGGCGCTGACAGCTTTGGTGGCCCACCGGATGAGGCAGATGAGAGCAAAGAAGTCACGATCAACGGTGGCACAATCTACGTTAATTCAGAAGGAGACGGTTTAGACAGCAATGGAAACATTCAAATGTCCGGTGGTACAATGCTGATCGACGGCCCCGTAAATGGTGGTAATGGTGCATTGGATTATGGTGGGACATTTACTCTAACAGGTGGGACATTTGTCGCTGCTGGTTCAAATGGGATGGCGCAAACAGTTAGTGATAGTTCTACTCAAGCAACAGTAGCGATCAGCTATGACACTGTCCAACAAGCAGGTACACTTATGAGCCTTCAAACAACCGAAAGTGAAGCAGTGATTGCGTATCAACCTGCTAAAAATTATCAAACAATCGTTATCTCATCACCACAGCTTACAGTAGGGGAAAACTATACGATTGCTACCGGTGGCACGACTCAGGCTGAACTGACTAATGGTTTTAGTGAACAACTATCAATCAGTGACGCAGAAGATTTAGGCACGTTCAGCTTCACAGATACTTCAATGACGATTTCTCAATCTGGGGAAGCAGTTTCCTTTGGTCAAATGGGGCCAGGAGGTTTTTAGTTCCATCATAGAAGATAACGAAGGATAATGATCCCCACAATAGCGGGCGAACAAACGCTATTGTGGGGATCATTATTTTGTTCATTCCTACTTTCGTAAAAGTTAGCAAACGCTTGTGGTACTTAGAAAATGGCTATCTAGTGTTCTTTTTTCTTAAAAATACGATTATTATGAATGAATTCATCAAACGCAGCAATTGACTTATTGTATACACAAGCGCTATACTTTTCTCCAGTGACACTTTGTCACTCATAAAGAAATCGAAACGGAGGAATCAAAAAAATGTTTTTAGCGATAAAGGAAATGCGCTATGCCAAACTACGTTATGGGCTGATTATTGGGATCATGTTCTTGATCGCTTATGTCGTGTTTATGTTAACTGGTTTAGCAAGTGGACTCTCCGAAGAGTTCAAAAAAGCAATTGTTGACTGGCAAGCACAAGAAATCGTGTTGTCAGAAGATGCCAATAAAGTCTTTGCTGCCTCTCAATTGACGAGAGAAGATCTAGATCAAGTAGACGCAAAAGACAAAGCGCCTATTGGCTTATTCAGCGGAGCAGTCAAAGCAGAAGAAAAGGAAAATATCACTGTATTCGGTACGACAAGAGATGCGTTTTTATTGCCTGATTTATTAGACGGTGAGATGTTCGAACAAAAAAATGAAATCATTATTTCCAAAAATATGGCAGATCTAGGTTTTTCTATTGGTGAAAAAATCAAAATCGGTAGCTATGATGAAGAACTAACGATCGTTGGGATCTTCCCTGAAACTTATTACACGGTTGGTCCGGTCGTTTATACAGATCTTGATACATGGACACAGTTGAAATTTGGCGATCAGCCTTTTGCTTCTGATGAGAAGAAGCCGATCAATGCCATCGTCACGAAACAAGCTGCCACTATTCAATCAGATGGGGCATCAAAAACATTACAAAAATTATCGATTGAAGACTTTATTCAAAGTCTACCAGGTTATTCTGCACAAAACATGACATTGAATGCGATGATTTATTTCTTGTTCGTCGTTGTTGCAGCAGTTGTAGGCATCTTTATGTATGTGATCACCTTACAAAAAACAGCGATTTTCGGTGTGATGAAAGCACAAGGGATCAGAAATTCATTTATCGCGCGTTCCTTACTAGCACAAGCATTCATCGTAGGAGTGGTTGGGGTAGCATTCGCAGTAGGGCTTGCGTTCTTGACTAGTTTGATCTTACCGGCTGCCATGCCTTTCGCGATCATGTGGCCTCAGTGGCTTTTATATAGTGGGGTATTGATACTCGTAGCAATGATCGGTGGGCTATTCTCCATTCGGACAG
>Ga0308157_10003493_pt1 | contig 22720 bp, 20 predicted proteins | sample PhyBR1_FD_201035 | JGI IMG/M metagenome (GOLD analysis project Ga0308157, IMG submission 201035) | Phyllosphere microbial communities from UC Gill Tract Community Farm, Albany, California, United States - DLSLB.R1 | ecosystem: Host-associated > Plants > Phyllosphere > Unclassified | place: USA...
CACTGATCATTGGCATCAGTGTGTTTTTCATGTATATTTTCCGCACGTATTCCGGGATTATCAGACACTCAACTTTTATTGATCTGTTCAAACTTTTCCTCGCAACTTTCTGCACCACGGTGGCGGTTGGGTTCATCAGTTTTACCTACTATTTTCTCACCGGCGAACGGATGATCTACATGTCGGTGCCGTTTTTGGCCATATTTTTTGCGACATCGTTCATGCTGCTGTTTTTGCTGAGATTATTCGTAAAAGAATTTTTTCACCTGGTAAGAGAAGTTCGCCGCAGCACGCTCAGAAAGCGCATTCTGGTCGTAGGGATCGATGAACAGTCAGTAGCAGTGGCACGCGCGATTCTGGACAATCCCTCGTTGCCCTATTACGTAGCCGGCTTTATCACACAGCGGCACGATTACCACAGCGCAAAACTTCTTGGGCGACCTATTTTAAACCGTGACAAACTGGAAAGAAACAGCAAGGATGACTTGCTGATTGACGGCGTGCTGCTCATCAAGGAAATGATGAGCAAGGAGGAGATGAACTCTTGGGTGAATCTTTTCCTGGAAAAAGACCTGCAGGTTCTGAAGGCGCCATCTGTACAGAAATTGCGCACCAGTGACATGGAAGGATCGATACGGTCACTGCAGATCGAGGATTTGCTGAACCGCAAGCCGATACGCATTGAGAACGATGAACTAAGGACCCGTCATTTCGACAAAGCGGTCTTAATCACGGGTGGGGCGGGCTCTATCGGCAGTGAAATTGTACGTCAGGTCGCTGCGCTGGAACCAAAACTGATTGTTGTGCTTGATCAGGCAGAAACTCCGTTGTATGAAATAGAGATTGAGATGCGCAGCAAATTCCCGCTGATCCAGTTTAAATTTGTCCTTGCCGATATTTCGAACCGTCACAGAATTGAGCCACTCTTCCAGAAGTATAATTTCTCGATGGTATATCACGCCGCGGCCTACAAGCACGTGCCATTAATTGAAGAAAATCCGCACGAAGCCATACTTGTCAATATTCTTGGGACTAAAAATCTCGCAACGCTCGCCTGCCAGTACAAAGCAAACCATTTCGTAATGGTTTCCACGGATAAGGCCGTTAAACCAACCAACGTGATGGGCGCCTCAAAACGTGCGGCAGAACTCTTTGTGCAGGCGCTGCAAAACACTCCGGCTAACGAGACAAAGTTTATCACCACGCGTTTTGGAAATGTTTTGGGGTCAAACGGTTCCGTTATTCCGCATTTCAAAAAGCAAATTGAAGCCGGCGGACCTATTACGATCACACATCCCGATATTGTGCGCTATTTCATGACGATTCCGGAAGCATGCGACTTGGTATTGCAGGCTGGAACCATGGGTCATGGAGGTGAAATATTTGTTTTCGATATGGGCGAACCGGTGAAAATTCTCGATCTTGCCACCCGCATGATCAAGCTTTCGGGCTATGAGCCTCACATTGATATCAAGATAATCTACACAGGCCTGAGACCTGGCGAAAAGCTTTATGAAGAACTTCTGAGCGATGACGCGACCACCTTGCCGACACACCACGAAAAAATTCTGATTTCCAAGGACCCCGACATGCTCTTTGACGAAATTGAGAGCCTCACAAACCAGATAATCCGTGCGGCGGTGCGCCGGGAGAAGGTGGAGGTAGTGCAGTTGCTGAAAAGCATCGTGCCCGAATTCAAGAGCAACAATTCAATTTACGAGGTCTTGGATAAGTAAAGTAGAATCGTATATTTGTAAAATTCAAATTTTTAAATGTCTATAATGAATAAAAATCTGTTTATTCTTTTCATATCCGCAATATTCACGCTGAGCTCATGTAAGACAGCTGAGAAGCCAAATGAGCTGAAGTATATGCAGAATGCAGAGGCAATCGCAGAAGCTGCGGCCAACAATAATCCGGTGACTATTCAGAAAGGCGATGAACTCTCGATATTTGTTTCCGCCAAAAACATGGAGGCAGTTCGGCCTTTCAATCAAAACTATTATAATATCCAAACACCCACTTCGGTAGCTACCAATAATTCTGAAAAGGAATATCTTGTTAATTCTGAAGGCGATATTGATTTCCCCGTAATCGGGAAAATTGCAGCAGGTGGAAAGACGCTCGAAGCTTTCAGGGAAGATATTACTACACACATAAAAACGTATGTAAAAGACCCGACGGTGACGGTTCGTCTGGCAAATTTCCGTGTAACCGTTCTGGGTGAAGTAAACCGCCCGGGTCAGTTTAAAATATCAGATGCTGAAACGACGGTGCTAAATGCGCTGGGTTTAGCAGGAGATCTTACTGTTTACGGAAAACGCGATAACATATTGGTAGTACGAAATAACGACGGTAAACTTTCTAAGGAATATATCAATCTTCTTGATGCGGGTTTTGTGAACTCCCCGTATTATAATTTAAAGCAGGGCGACGTGATTTATGTATCGCCGAACCAGACCAAGGAAAAGCTTTCGCGTCAGGACCCCAACACTAATTTATACCTCGCTATTGCAGGCACTGTAATCGGTTTAGCAGGTATTTTTATCACTATTTTTAAGAACTAATTTTTTAACCGGCGATTAATGAGTCAGAACGTAAATACTGAAGTTTCGACTTCAGGAGATGTGGATATAAATGAATTGGTTAAACCCTATGTACGCCGGTGGTGGTGGTTTGCACTTTCTGTGTTAGCTGTTTTGTGCCTTGCATTTTTTTACCTGAAGATCACCGCACCCAGTTATAAAATCAACTCGTCTGTTTTAATTAAAGATGCCAAAAAATCACCCGGAAGCCTTGGGATGCTCTCTGATATCTCCGGTTTTGGAAACATGGGTACCAGCAGTATCGAAAATGAGCTGGAGGTATTCAAGTCGAAAAAACTGATGACGGATGTTGTCGAAGCACTCGGCATCCAAACCACGCTTAAATCTGAAAAAAACTTCCGAAAAACTGAGCTGTATGGTGAAACCGCGCCAATCATTATACAGGTCGTGAATGAAAAGGAATATGAAGACCCTATTAAAGATGAAGTACATCTTAAAATTTCAGGCGATAAAATAGAACTTTCTTCTGAAGATTTCCCTGCGAACATAAGCACCACTTATAATAAAACGATCAGCCTTCCTTACGCCAATATTATTATCCGTAAAAACCCAAAAGTTAACCTTCAGAAAACGAAGGATCTTGGCGACCTATCATTTTCATATACAACACGTGACCAAAAAGTAACTGAGTTGCAGAAAGCACTTGAAGTTGACCTGGCCGACAAAGACGGGACGATCATTACGCTGGCCATGAAAAGCGAAAACCGGGAGAAAGGTAAAAATATCATTAACGGTCTTGTAGTGTCATACAATAATGATGCGATGGAAGACAAGAACTCCGAATCACGAAAGACAAAGGACTTTATTGATGAGCGTATCTCTCTGATAGCCGATGAGCTGGGCGAAGTAGAATCTCAGAAAGAGAATTTCAAAAGGGCCAATAACATAACTGATATCCCGATAGAAACGCAGATCAATCTTGGAAAATCTGCACAGCTGCGCCAGCAATCGCTGGAAACTGCGACACAGCTCAGCCTGACAAATGATTTATTGGGCTATATGCAGAAAGCAGGGGCAAACCAGACGTTGCCACAGGGCATTGGACTGACGAATCCGGCTGCTGCCGCGAGTATCAACGCCTATAATCAACTCGTACTTGAGCGAAACACCCTGCAGGAATCTGCAACACCACAAAACCCCGTGGTTGCTGACCTTACGAAACAAATAAATAATTTGCGCAGCTCTGTACTTGATAACTTATCGAAACACAGGGTAGCACTGCAGATTGCACTTTCAGACGTGCAGGGTGAAGAAAACCGCATTACTTCTAAAATTTCGAAAGTACCGGCACAGGAAAAAATGTTCCGCAGCATAGAGCGCCAGCAACAACTAAAGGAAAACCTTTATCTTCTATTGCTCGAAAAGCGTGAAGAAACCGCTATCAATCTGGCTATTACGGCGCCGAAGGCAAGAATTGTAGATTATGCTTATGCTTCAGACAAACCGGTTTCACCAAAGAAAATGTTTGTGATGCTGGCGGCCCTGGTATTTGGTTTGGCAATACCTTTCGCCTTTATTTATCTGCGCGAACTGTTTAATACCAAAATCTATTCAAAACACGATCTTGAAAAACTTACCACGGCGCCTGTCATCGGAGAAGTTCCGAGTGTGGAACGTGGCGGAAGCGACATCGTGAAAGTGAACGACCTTTCGCCAATGGCTGAGGCATTCCGTATTTTGCTGACCAATTTGAACTTTATGCTGCCAAAAACGGGTAATGGAAAAGTGATTTTCGTTTCATCAACGATAAAAGGTGAGGGTAAGACATTCATCTCAGTCAATTTGGCACTTACACTGGCTTCACCTAAGCATAAAGTTATCGTGATCGGTGCAGACATCAGAAACCCGCAGCTTCAGCGCTACGATACGAGCAAAAAAGGCTCTGACGGTCTTACGGAGTTTTTATACAATGAGCATGAAACTACGGCGGACATTGTACATACTTCGCCGTTCAATCAACATCTCGATATTATTTACTCAGGAAGTATACCGCCGAATCCTGCTGAGTTACTTTCAAACGGGCGTTATCAGCTTTTAATTTCACAGTTGCAGCAGGTGTACGATTTTATAATTGTAGATACCGCACCGCTGATGCTTGTGACAGATACGCTGCTGTCGGCTGATATGGCTGATGCCACCGTATATGTTACCAGATCCGGATATACTGAGAAAGCACTGATTGAATTTGCCAACAAGCAGATCACTTCGTCTAAGATCAAGAATGCTGCATTTGTAGTGAATGACGTATCGAAAGAACATTTCGGGTATGGCAACAAGTACGGATACGGCTATAGCAACGAGCAGAGAACTTTCTGGCAGAGACTGAAAGATAAGTTTTAACCGGCGTACGGCTCCCGCACATCACAGATCCCAGTTGGTCGCATGGTTTACAATAATAAAGTTTTACTGAAAGGATTTTTCTGGAGCGGACTCGACAAAGGAGGTTTTGTTGTGCTCCAGCTTATTATGGAACTGGTGCTGGCGAGGCTTCTGTTACCAAAAGATTACGGTGTCATAGGAATCGTGCTGGTGTTCATTTCACTCGCAATCACACTGTCGGAAGGCGGTTTTTCCAATGCATTGATCCATAAACAGGATCGTACAGAAACCGATTTTTCCACGGTATTCTATATTAATATTGGGATAGCAGCATTTCTTTACCTCGTCATCTTTGTTGCCGCACCTTATATCGAAGCCGTTTTTGGCATTGCAGACCTCGCACTTATCCTGCGTATTGTCTCCTTAAGTATAATTTTTAATGCTTCCATCCTGGTACATAAGGCAAAACTGAGTATTGCGATGGATTTTAAGCTTCAGGCAAAACTATCGGTTCTGGCTGTTGCAGTATCCGGATGTTTAGGGATTGTGCTGGCTTACCGCGGCTGGGGCGTCTGGGCACTCGTCTGGCAGAATCTCTCGATGGCTCTGCTGAACGCCTTGTTCTTTTGGGTGGGCTATCGTTGGTTACCCCAAAATGTGTTTTCTTTTGAAGCTTTGAAGAAATTGTTTTCGTTTGGCTCCAAAATAATGCTGTCCGCCGTGATTCAGGCCTTTTATTTCAATGCGTATCCGCTTTTTATCGGACGTGTCCTCGGTACGGGAAATCTTGGTTTATATTCGAAAAGTACTCAGTTCACTCAAATGCCATCAAATGTGATGACGACAATTGCGCAACGTGTATTATTTCCGTTTTTTGCAACGCATCAGAATGATGACCAGAAAATTTTCGAACTTAACCAACTTTACACTACGATCTGCTGTATCATCTTTTTTCCATTCTTTTTCATCATGGCAACTGTAGCAGAACCTTTGGTATTGCTGCTTTTCTCCGAAACATGGATCAAGATGGCACCACTTTTCGTTTTGCTGTGCCTGGCCTATAGTTTTTATCCGCTGATCGTCAATAATATGATGATGTTTCAGATCAAGAATAAAACCGGTTTGTTTTTGAAAATTGAAATCCTGACCAAGATTATCGGTGTAGCTATTTTAGTGTTGACCTTAAAGCACGGAATCATTGCAGTAGGATATGGGTTGCTGGTGCAGCAGCTCATACAGTTCCTCATTACCTCTTATTTTGTACAAACGGTCTTGCGCAAAGATATTTTGGCTCAACTTCGTGTAATCTTACCGTTCGCGGTATTTGCAGTTTTGCTCTTTTTAGGTGTTCGAAGTGCAGGTTTAATGCTTGAGTTAGGTTTTTTATCCAAGCTTTTTTCAGGCATAATAATCTCCGTTATCGCATACGGACTGTTTTATCTGATGTTTTACAGAAGCGTTTTTCATCAACTTATTTCAATGATTAAAAAATAACTACGTTGGCTTACCTGATACTTATTTTCTTTCTGCATTTCTTTATCGGACAGTTCATTGAATTGTCGCGGAATAAGTGGGTAGCCTATATCTTCAATACGATTCTTCTGGCGACCGTATTCTTCTTTGTACTGGGTGTGCGTGATACGGCTGATAAAATCTTTTTCGAATGGTTTTATGATAACGATTGGGAAAAGATCGATCCTATGTTTATATTCCTGAGCCGTGTGATGAATTCTTTTGGATATGATTATCATGCTTTCTATCAGTTACATCTCGTGATTTACACTTTAAGTTTTTATTTTTTTATTTCACGATATACCAAGAATATCTTTTACGTATTTCTGGTTTTCTTTGTTCTGTATTATGTGCCTTATGTAAACCAGATTCGCTACTATCTCGGCTTTCCTTTCTTCCTGTTGTCAATACATTACATCGTGGGTAACCGCAAACTGGTTTGGGGCATTGTATTCGGGGCACTGGCGATATTGTCACATTCCGCAATTACTTTACTGTATGGCTTTCTGTTGATGTATTATCTGGTTCCCGGCAAAAAGTTTTTCCGTGTTGCGACGCTCAGTTCCGGCGTTGCATTTCTTTTGGTAATGGTGCTTTTCCAGATGGGTATTGTGCAGCAAATTGAACATTTTGGTGATTACTTCGACAAAGAAATGACCAGCTCCGTTTTGGGAGGCGTATTCAACTCCTTGCCGTATTTTATGTATATTTTTTATCTATATTTTCTTGATATCAAATACCGCAGGAAAAATCCGGACTTTGCAGAAGATAAGAAATACCTTCTTTTAAGCAAGTTTTCGTTTTTCACTATTGTATTTATTCCTGCATCTTTTTTCGTGCAGGTGCTGGGACACCGGTATGTTTTTCCGTTCCTTATCGTTTGGATGATTTATTTTCTGTATATGATCAGGGATGAGGCGCCCCGCCGCAAGTTTGTTCATTTCTTCGTTGCCGGTCTTGTACATCTTTTTGTAGGCTATATGATGTATGTCCTACCACACAGTGTCCTGGGAGAATCTTTCTACGAACAGGAATTAGTAAGGGCTTTAAAATCCGTTAAGTACATTAAATCTTTATCATTCTGATGTCGCACCGCACTATTTCAATCATCATTGTAACTTACAAGTCACAGCGGGACCTTCCGGGTGCTTTTGATTCAATCGGTCAGTTTTTGGACATTGATAAAGAAAGTCTCGAAGTGATCGTGGTTGATAACAGTCCCGAACCTGATGCTACTGAAACCTGCACAATCGCAGAGAATCATCCGCTGGCGGGGATAGTCAGTCTTAAATACATCAGAAACACTAAAAATCTGGGTTACGGACAAGGTAATAATGTCGGGATTGAGGCTTCGCGCGGAGATTTAATTTGTATTATGAACCCCGATGTCTGTTTTCGGGAACCTTTGCTGAAAGATGTGTTAAAACATTTCCAAGATAATAAGCTGGGACTGTTAGGTTTTAAACAAGTGGGCGGACTGGACTATTCTTTTTATATCAAACCCGAATACCGTAATTCAGTGTATGGCTTTACAACGAGAATACTAAATAGATTTGACGTGTTTTTACCTAAATATTGCTACTTATCAGGTGCATTTTTTTTCGTGGATAAGTCCAAATTCATGGAAGTAGGGATGTTTGACGAAAACATCTTCATGTATTTTGAGGAACCGGATATCGCAAACCGGCTGCAGAATGCGGGCTATACAATAAGATTTGACAGCGGAAAATCTTATTTACATTTAGTGGAAGACCGGGTTTCATGGCAGGGAGCAAGTTTTCAGCGGGAAATGGAATCACTGATCTACTACCGTGAAAAATATAAAATAAACACCCACAAATACTATAATATGATGAAAAAAGAGGTAAAAATAAAATCGCTTGTTGCCAGTCTTCTCGGAGATAAGGTCAGAAGTCATAAATTTGTGCAGGAACGGCAGATGATCGAAGACTTTAAAGAATCAAGCAAACAGGTTAGTAAATGATGACTAAAATGATAGCAGTTGGTACCACTACCCAAAATAACAAATGGGTAAACGGTCAGTCGATGATGTTTCAGCTGTTTGTTGATCATTTACCGCAACACCAGATAGAGCCTGTGATTGTAGATTTCGGACTTTCAATTTCTAAAAATTCAAACCAAACCCGCGTGTCAGGCAAAGCCAGTATGGTGAAAGTGGTCGATAACATCACTGTTATCGCAAAGTTTGTGAAAGCGCTTGCACTTAATCCGAAAGCACCGGTTTATATTAACACTTCGCAGACCAGTGTGGGCTTCATGCGGGATTTTGTTCTTATTAATCTTGCCTCACGTGCCGGCCGAAAGGTCATTGCGCACCAGTTTGGAGCTAACTATGAGCAGTATTACTCCGAGCAAACACCGGCGCGCAAAAAACTTATAATCAACACCCTGCTAAAGACTGAAAAGATTATTGTGGAAGGCGATTTTACCAAAGAGCAGTTTTCGTTTCTGCCCGGATATGAAGACAAGGTGGCTGTAGTTCCGAATGGATTGCCTGAAAAGATAGATTCTTCTAGCATTTTACCGAAACAGATTTCAGCTAAAGAACCGGTCGAAATGTTTTATATAAGCAATATGATTGAATCCAAGGGGTTTTGGGATGTACTTAAAGCCTTTGAGATTTTGGTTGACGAAAGAAAACGCAATGTAAAAATTGCTTTTTCCGGTAAATTTTACGGCGCAACCGAAGATAAAACATACCAAACGCCTGAAGACGCTAAAAAAGCCTTTTTAGACAGGACGGAAAAATACCGAAAATCCGGACTTTTAACATATCATGCTAACGGTCTTTACGGATCAGACAAAGCTGAAGCCTTTATTAAAGCAAATTTTTTTCTGCTTCCGAGCTACTATATAAATGAGGGGCAACCTGCGTCGGTTCTGGAAGCTCTTGCTTACGGATGCGTCCCGATCACTACCAGATATCGTGTAATTCCGATGATGGTAAATGAACAGAATGGTGCATTTGTTAATCCCCAATCGCCCATAGAAATTGCAGATGCAGTGGAAATGTTCATGGATAACCCTCAAAAGTATCAGCAGCATTCTGAAGCTGCGATTCGCGATTACAAAGAAAAATTTACCGCTGAAAGATATATTGAGAAACTTTTAACCTATTTTTAAACATAAAATATGGAAATCAAAGATAAAACGCTGCTTATTACCGGTGGTACTGGCTCATTTGGAACCGCTGTTCTAAGGAAGTTTATAGATACAGATCACTTTAAGGAAATCCGCATTTTTTCGCGAGACGAAAAAAAGCAGGATGATATGCGAAACCAGTTCAACAGTGACAAACTGAAATTCTATATTGGTGATGTGCGGGATTTTAGCAGTGTGGAGCCAGCGACCCGAAATGTTGATTATATTTTTCATGCGGCAGCGCTAAAACAGGTTCCAAGCTGTGAATTTTTCCCGATGCAGGCCGTAAAGACAAATGTAGAAGGAACACAGAACGTGATAGAAGCTGCGGTACGGAATAAGGTGAAGAAAGTGATCTGTCTAAGTACCGATAAAGCGGCTTATCCTATAAATGCTATGGGTATTTCCAAAGCGATGATGGAAAAGGTGGCTGTAGCTGCATCGCGCAGCGCAGGTGAAACGGTGGTTTGTCTTACCCGCTATGGAAATGTAATGGGTTCCAGGGGTTCCGTTATTCCTCTGTTCATCAAGCAGATAAAAAGTGGGCAGCCGATCACCATCACAGATCCCGGTATGACCCGGTTCCTGATGTCCCTCGAAGAAGCGGTAAACTTGGTTCTATTTGCATTTGAACATGGAAATCCCGGAGATTTGTTCGTCAATAAAGCGCCCGCCGGCCGAATTGGTGATCTTGCGAAAGCACTTCTTGAAATGTTTAAGGCAAACAATCAGATAAAAATCATAGGCACGCGGCACGGAGAAAAATTGTATGAAACGCTTTGCACCAGAGAAGAGATGCAGAAAGCCGAAGACATGGGAGATTTCTACAGGATACCTGCCGATAACCGTGATCTCAATTATGCAAAATATTTCTCTGAGGGAGAAAATGAAACAACTTTCATCGAAGATTATCATTCTCACAATACCCAGCGTGAGGATGTAGAAGGTATGAAACAGCTTTTCCTTAAATTACCCATTATCCGCAAGGAAATTTTAGGTGAAAACGTAGAGCAATACCCGGACTAAGAAGCAGAAAAATATCCGCGAACTTTAAATATGATTATAGGAAGGGGTTTAATAGCCAGCATATTCGCACAGTACGACGAAGATGATTTATTGATCTTCGCCTCGGGTGTGTCAAACTCTCTTGAGGTGCGTGCTGCGGAGTTTGAGCGGGAGAAATCGCTACTTATAAATTCGCTGAATTCGTACCCGGATAAAAAAATTATTTACTTCTCCACCTGCAGCATCTGTGATCCGTCGAAACAGGAAAGTCCCTACGTTTTGCATAAGCTCGCCATGGAAAAACTTATTGACGGGCACGCGGAACGTTCTATCATTCTCCGTATCGGAAATGTAGTAGGTCATGGCGGAAATCCGAATACGCTGTTTAATTTTCTTTCAAACTGTATCCGAAATGACCTGCATTTTACTTTACATTCCAAAGCGGGCAGAATCTTGATAGACGCCGAGCACATCCCATTATTTTTTGATGCAGTCAACTCGCAGAATAGCAAAGCGCTGATCAGTGTCTCGTATCCGTATCAGTTTTCGCTGTATGAAATCGTCGGTGCGTTAGAGCAGTTTTATAGTAAAAAGGCAAATTTTACTTCAAAAGAAGAGGGCGACAGATATGACATCGAGTTTTCTGACGAAGTGATTTCGTATTTTAAAGACATTTCACCCGCAGATTATCTTCAGGGGTTGGTGCAGAAATATGCAACGCCGGTCCACTAAGGAATTATTGGGCTGGACCCTAACCTTTGGGATGTAAGGGATTTCTTAATGATTTTATTCTTTTCAACCCCGAAATCTATCAGGTTCGTAGAATTATCTTTTGATCCCTTAAGAACTATTCGGAGAGCGTCAACATTTTCAGCCGAACCCATTGTTTTATTACCTGTGATTCGGTTATTCACCGAGTTACCGGAAATGTTGATCACATTCTGCTTCCTGTTCTGCAGATTATTTACCGCGAAAAAATTTCCCGTCACTTCATTGCCTTCTGCATTGTTCAATACAACATTATTGTAATGCTGCTCGAAATAATTGTTATGAATGAAATTATTTGTCGCGCCATTTATTACGATACCGTCGCCGATCTTGTAAGCAGAGGCATCATCCTCATTCCGGGCCGGCGGCAGCATATGGGTGATGTTGTTCTCAATCATATTATTATTGATGAAATTCGCATATGAATTACCTTCGATAATGATACCTGAGGAATTGTTGCGTATTTCACTGTTATTTACATAAGTGCTTGTAGAAGTTTTACCAATCTGTATGCCCACACGGTTGTTTTTAATGAAGCTATTGGTAATGAAGTTATAATAACTTGAAGAAACCTCTATTCCCGCCCACAGAAATCCATCGATCGTACAGTTGTCAATCCGGTTTCGAAGTCCTAGAATCTTAATACCCACACTTCGTGGATTGTTAAGCGTAAGATTTTTCCACTCAAATGGGTTTTTGCCGTAATCCGGGCCGTAGATTGTCAGATTACGGATTGAATTGTAATGATTGTAAATGTCAGTTTCGCTTTTATTATCTTCCAAAACAATCGCTTCATGCTGAGTTGATTTTACCTGAATTACCGTAGTTCCTGGTGCTTCGCCTTCCAGGCTTATGTATTTATTGAGATTGATAGGCTTAGTAATGCTGTATGTACCAGCCGGGATTTTCAAGGTGGCATGCTGCTTTCGGGCAGAATATTTATTTTTGATTTGGCTTAGGGCGGCTGCGAACTGCGCATCTGCACTTCCGCCTGGAAAATCCTTTAAATTAACAGCTTGTGCTGAGGTAAATCCATACCAAAACAACGCTATAACAGTAAGTATATATTTCATAAGAAAATCAATTTTTTATGTGAAATATACCGAAAAATTTATTATTAATCATACTTTTGTGAGAACTATGAAAAAACTGAAATTAGCGACAATATTAGGTACACGTCCGGAGATAATCAGGCTGGCAGAGTGCATCAAAAAATGTGATATCTATTTCGAACATATACTAGTTCACACAGGTCAGAACTATGATTATGAACTCAATGAACTTTTTTTCGAGGACTTGGGTCTCCGCAAACCGGATTATTTTCTGAATGTGGCGGGCGAGCATTTGGGTGAAACGATAGGAAATGTAATTGCGAAGTCTTACGAGATCTTATCGAAAGAGATGCCCGATGCGCTTTTAGTCTTAGGTGATACCAACAGTGTTCTAAGTACCATTGCTGCAAAAAGGCTAAAGATCCCGATCTTTCATATGGAAGCCGGAAACAGGTGCTTTGACCAGAATGTTCCGGAAGAAATCAACAGAAAGATTTCTGACCATATTTCTGACATCAATCTCACTTATACTGAAAATTCGCGCAGATATTTGCTGAGCGAAGGATTTCGGAAAGATCACGTTTTCGTTACGGGTTCACCGCTGCGCGAAGTTTTGGATAAATATGTTTCAAATATTGAGTCGAGTTCTGTGATGGAAAAATTGGGCCTCAGCGAAAACCAATATATTGTAGTGAGTGCACACCGCGAAGAAAATATAGATTTGGCTGACCATTTTAAACTTTTATCTCAGTCTCTGAATACGATCGCTGAAAAATATGGAATGCCTGTTATATTTTCAACACATCCGCGCACAAAAAAAAGAATTGAAAAAGACGCTATAAAGTTTCATCCGTTGATACAGAATGTTCCGCCACTTGGTTTTTTTGATTATGTTAAACTTCAGCAAAAGTCGTTTATTGTCCTTTCAGACAGCGGTACTATTAGCGAAGAATCTGCAATGATGGGCTTTCCTGCAGTAAGTATCCGTACCAGTACGGAAAGACCTGAGGCTGTAGATGCCGGAAGCATTGTTTTAGGCGGTATTTCAGCGCAGCAGATGATTAATGCAATTGAAGTTGCAAGAGGATTGTTTGATGATGATATTGTGCTTCCGTTCGAATATGAGGTGACAAATTCCTCAACCCGAGTGATCAAGGCGATCCAAAGTTATACAGCAATCATTAATAAGGTAACCTGGGACAAGAAATGAAAAAAGTGCTTGTAATTGGAATTAAAGGTATGGCCGGCCATATGCTTTTTACGCGTTTGCCAGCAATCGGTAATTATGACGTTCACGGAATTGCCCGGAATGTTTCACCGCAGCCAAAAATATATAATGTGGATGTAAGCGACACGGTTGCAATTGAAAATATAATCCGTGAAAATGACTTCGATTTTATTATCAACTGTATCGGAATCTTAAATAAAGACGCAGAAGATTATCCAGATAAAGCAATCTGGTTCAATAGTTTTTTTCCGCACTTTTTGGAAAGACTTACCGCAGGAACAACAACGAAAGTAATACATATCAGCACGGACTGTGTCTTTAATGGTAAGCGTGGCGGTTACACTGAAAATGATGTTAAGGATGGAATAGGTTTTTATGCGCAGTCAAAAGCGCTTGGTGAACTTGATAATCCGAAGGATCTCACAATCCGGACGTCCATAATCGGACCGGAGATCAATGATAAAGGTATCGGGCTATTCCATTGGTTCATGTCCCAACCCGCAAATGCAGAACTCAAAGGATTTTCAGCTGCGTACTGGTCTGGTCTCACAACATTGGAGCTATCCAATGCAATCCACGAAGCGATTACTCAAAATTTATCAGGGCTGATTGAAGTGGCACCACGCGAAAAGATAGACAAATACTCCCTGCTTCAGTTGTTTAATGAAATATTCAGAGGTGGCGAGATGAAAATCATTTCAGATAGTTCTTATTCTGTAGATAAAAGTCTTACTTCTATCAGGACCGATTTCCGTTACTCGGCACCTGATTACAGACAAATGCTTAATGATTTGCGCCGATGGATAGATGCTAACCCGATCTATAACTATTAATGAAGATATTGGTGATCAGTCAGTACTTCTGGCCGGAAAATTTTAAGATCAATGACCTTTGCTTAGGTCTGCGGGAGAAGGGGCATGATGTAGAAGTACTTACCGGTATCCCAAATTACCCCAGCGGACAGTTCGCTGAAGGATATGATTTTTTTAGGAATAATGATGAGGTCTGGAATGGAATAAAAATTCATCGCGCACGCTTGGTGGCGCGGGGAAGCGGTGCGCTTAAACTCATCCTGAATTACTTGTCATTCGCGATTTTTGCCTCGGCCAAAGGCCGCAAACTTCCGAAAAAATTTGATTGCATCCTGGTATATGAGCCATCTCCCATCACCGTAGGAATACCTGCGGTCTTCGTTGGCAGAAAGCAGAAAATCCCCGTTTTTTTCTGGGTTCAGGATCTTTGGCCGGAAAGTCTCTCAGCTGCAGGGAATATTCATAATAAAACTTTGCTCAAAACTTTTGATGTGATTACTAAATGGATTTACAAAAATTCAACAAAAGTGCTGGTTCAGTCAGAGGGGTTCAGAAGCTATATCCAGGCTCAAGGAGTAGCGAATGAGAAGATTATTTTCTATCCGAATTCCACCGAAAACTTTTATGTCCCTACGGCAGCGGACCCCGTACTTAAAAGTAAATTACCCGATGGATTTCTTATAACTTTCGCGGGAAATTTTGGTGAAAGCCAGTCTCTCCACACCATTCTTCACGCCGCGCTGGAGCTGAAAAACCAGGGTTTTGATGAGATCAAGTTCGTTTTTTTAGGCGATGGACGAATGAAAACTACAATGGTAGATTTCATAAATAATAATGGTCTGGAAGATACTGTACACTTACTGGGAGCTTATCCCGCCGAGGAGATGCCTAAATATTTTGGTTGTTCAGACGTTCTGATATCTTCTTTAAAGAAAGACCGGATCTTTTCACTAACTATACCTTCTAAAATCCAGTCTTATTTAGCCAGTGGAAAACCTATTTTGGCATCCATGGATGGGGAAGGTGCAAGGATAATCGAGGAAGCGCAGGCGGGACTTTCCTCGCCGGCAGAAGATGTGAAATCACTAACATCAAATATCATCGAACTATATAAACTGTCAGATATTGAGCGTCGACAAATGGCAAATAACGCACGCTGCTATTTTGAGCAGCATTTCGAACGAAATACGCTTCTTGATAAACTCATAGAAATCTTTCACCGGGAGGTGGCTAAATTTAATAAAAATTGAAAGTTATAATAATTACCCAGGAAGATTCTTTCGCGGTGCCCGAAAATATTCAGCGGATCATTTCGCTTGATTTTGTGACTGTACAGAAAATTGTGAATATTGACTCGTCTTTTAGCCTCGTCAACCAGAAAAAGCTTTTTGTAGAGGGGTTTGGCGTAGCGCAGGCCGCAAAAATGGGCTTTAAAGTGGTTAGCAACAAAGTTACCAATCTACTGGATTCGGCTTTTTCGTACAAATTGCCTGTCAAACCCAAAAGTCTGGAAAGTGTCGCCCGTAAAAACAGTATTGAATACGAGGTAATTACCAATCCGAATGATGAAAATTTCCTGGCTAATCTGGAAAATTTAAAACCGGACATCATTGTGTCTTACTCCGCTCCTGTGGTGTTCCGGAAGAAATTGCTCAACGTGGCGCCCCTTGGATGCATAAATCTGCATTGCTCCTTTTTACCTCATTTTGCAGGGGTTATGCCAAGCTTCTGGACTCTGTACAAAAAGCAGAAATCTACAGGTGTCACCGTGCATTATATGGATTCAAAAATAGATAACGGTAAGATTTTAGGTCAGAAAGAAGTTCCGATTTCAAAAGATGAAACCATATTTTCATTGATTTTAAAAACGAAAAAGATTGGTGGTGAGGTGATGTGCGAAGTCCTTGAAAAACTACATACGGGAACTATTATTGCGCAGGAAAACAATCCGGGGGAAGGTTCGTATTTTTCATGGCCGAAAGTGGAAGATTTCAAAGATTTTAAAAACCAGGGAGGCAGATTGATATGAAAAAGTACGCTGTTTTAGGGATGGATGTGGAAGAATGGTACCATCTCGATTATTTCCTTGATAAAGAATGTGATACCTCTCAAAGTACACTAGATGGACTTCAGATCTATCTGGATATTCTGGGAAAATATAATATTAAGACTACTTTTTTCGTAGTGGGCGAAATCGTAGAAAAACTCGCGCCTGCACTAAAGAAGATCGTCGCAGACGGACATGAAATCGCTTTGCACTCCTATCATCACCGCCGACCGCTGCTGATGACCGCTGAAGAGTTCGAAGAAGATACTATAAAATCTGTCGCAGCATTCAAGGAGCATTTAAACTATGATGTAAAAGGATTCCGTGCGCCCTGTTTCAGTTTAGACCGTGAAAGGCTCGAAATTTTGCGCAAACTGGGATTGACTTATGACGCGAGCAAGATCAACTTCAATAATCATGAGTTGTATGGCGATCTTGATGTAGCTGATTTTGAACAGCTTGCTGATGATATTTACCGTATTGATGGCTTTTATGAATTTGAAACCACTACCGTAAATGTCCGCAATAAAAATATTCCGGTATCTGGAGGCGGCTATATCAGGATATTACCGTGGATGCTGACAAAATATTTGATGTCTAAATTGCTTAATGCGCAGAAAAATTATTTTTTCTATATTCACCCCTTTGAATTTTCAAGAAATTATAATATTAAAGAACCTGAAGGAACAGGTTTATTGACGAAATTTAGATTCAGACGTGGTAGAAAATCGGTTGAGACCAAAATACACCGGCTAATAAAAATTTTACAACGGAATGATTACCAGTTTGTTCGCTTTGAAGATCTGGTGGAAAAGCATAACAGTGCTATATGAGGATATTAATTACAGGTGCATCAGGATTTGTCGGCAGAAATTTAAAACATCTTTTTGAGCAGGAAGGTGTGGAGATTCGTACGCTTTCCGTTCGGGAAGCGGGTTGGCAACTGGATGACACTTGTGATGCACTTGTACATCTTGCCGGAATCGAGAAAGATTCAGGTACAGTAGATTCGGAAGAAGAGTACTTCAAAGTCAACGCTTATCTTACGGAAGAAGTTTTCAAGGCGTATCTGACGTCAGACATCGGGGATTTTATCTTCATAAGCAGCATTAAAGCAGTAGTAGACAGTTCAGATCATATTGTAACCGAACAGACGCCGGCAAAACCGGTGACGCCGTATGGTAAATCGAAACTTTTAGCCGAAGAACTTTTGTCGAAAATATCGCTGCCGGCTGGAAAAAGATTATTTATTTTAAGACCTTGCCTTATTCACGGACCGGGTGATACGGGCAATCTGAAGACACTTTACAAGATCGCTGAGAAAGGCATTCCTTATCCATTTGCTGCAATAGAGAACCGGCGTTCTTATCTTGCAATTGATAATTTACGGTCTGTCATTCAGCAACTTATTCAAAATCCGGATTTGTCATCCTCGACATTTAATGTAAGCGATGACGAACCTATTTCTACGGCGTCGCTTGTAGATTTAATGTATAAGACACTGCATAAGAGTCCGCGTTCACTGAATATTTCTGCAGGCCTGATAAAAAGCATCACTAAGGTTTTTTCGGCCGTTGGTTTCGGCCTGGTAGAGGAAAAGATTGGGAAACTCACTTCAAATCTTGAAGTTTCCAACGCAAAAATAAAATCCGCCCTCGGTATCGACAAACTGCCTCTTTCAGCTGAAGAAGGTCTCATCAAAACCATTAAAAGCTTTAAGAAATAATGGAGTATATCATCGTGACCGTCTTGCTTGTTCTTTTGATGTTGGCTTATTTCAAGATCGCCGCTAAATACAATATCATTGATAAACCCAACCACCGCAGCGCGCATTCAGAAGTGACGATCCGTGGTGGCGGTATCGTATTTCCGGCGGCCTTTCTGCTGTTCTTTGCAACTGTGCTTTCTGCAAGGTGGGTTGGCCATCCTGAATATGTGCAGCTTTTTGGTACATATGATTACAGGCTTTTCGGCACCGGATTATTGCTTATTTGTGCCATCAGTTTTATTGATGACATTCTGGATCTGTCCACCCGCATCAGAATTATCTTTCATATTGCATCTGTCACTTTTCTGCTGTTCTTTGTAAATGCCTTTGCGGTGCTGCCACTTTGGGCAATTCCAATGGTGTATATTCTGATCATAGGCATCCTTAATGCTTACAACTTTGTGGACGGAATCAACGGGATTACAGGTCTTTACAGTTTGGGAGTCCTGGCTGCGCTTTTCTATGTGAACGAAAATGTAGTCGATTTTGTGACTCCGGCATTTATTATCTATCCGGCCATTGCGTGCCTCGTTTTTCTTTTCTTCAATTTCCGCAAAAAAGCCCGCTGCTTTATGGGTGACATCGGCAGCATGGGTATCGCATTCTGGATTACTGCGTTGCTGGCACTGTTAATCATAAAAACCGGTGATTTCAAATGGATCCTGTTTCTGGCAGTTTATGGTGTAGAAGTGATCGCTACAATTCTGGAAAGACTTAAACTGAGAGAAAATATTTTCAAAGCGCACCGCCGGCATCTTTATCAGCTTTATGCAAACGAAAAAAAAGTTTCACACCTAGCGGTAAGTGGCGTTTATGCCTCTGTTCAGGTTCTGATCAATATCTTTGTCATCGGGTCACAATGCAGTAGCGCCGTCCTGGCTGTATGGATATTACTGCCGCTGGTTGCGATCTATTTTTATTTAAAATATTCAGTTAAAAAGCAGATTACCGTGCTTTAATTTAAATTACAGATACAATAGATTTTTTAATTTTTCAGATGCCAAAACTCAATTTTAATCTTATATTTATACGGGAAGTACAATCCCAATGATTTTTAATGGTTGAGAATAAGAAAATAGCCATCCTCGGCTACGGACATATAGGGAAGAAACATGCAGAAATGGTGCTGCAGGTCGATGGTTGTGAGCTCGTGGCAGTTATTGATCCTAAGTTTGCAGCAGAGCCAGCGGCTGTATTGCCGGGTGTAACTGCTTTTTTTACTCTCGAAGATTTTCTGGAAAGCACATTGTCGGCAGATATTGTCGCAGTATGCACGCCCAACGGACTTCATTTTGCCCAGGCTAAAACTTTGATTGAACAGCGTATACATGTGATCATTGAAAAACCGGTTACGCTGTGTTCTGAAGAAGCAGTTCAACTTGAAAAACTTGCTGCTGAATATAACGTACATGTATTTCCGGTAATGCAGAACCGCTTTTCGCCGCCAGCTGTGTGGCTCAAAGAAATCATGAACGCTAAAGTTCTCGGCAAAATTTACATGGTGCAGGTTTCGTGTTTCTGGAACCGGAATGAGCATTATTATGCTAAAGGTTCTTGGCGCGGCACTAAAAATCTTGATGGCGGGACGCTTTATACGCAGTTTTCACACTATCTGGATATAATGTATTGGCTTTTTGGCGATATCAGTAACATTAAGTCAAAATTTGCCGACTTCAATCATACAGATCTCACCGAATTTGAAGACAGCGGCATCATCACTTTCGATTTTGTATCCGGCGGAATGGGCAGCTTCACGTTTTCTACTTCGACTTACCACGAAAATCTCGAAAGTTCGCTCACGGTGCTGGCCGAATTTGGCTCAATCAAAATTGGCGGACAGTATATGAATCAGGTCGAGAAATGTCTGATCAGGGATTATGACGCGCCTGAACTGCCTGAAACCAGCGGTGCGAATGATTATGGTACCTTCAAAGGCAGCGCCCAAAACCATCATCATCTTTACCAGAATGTGATCGAATTTTTACGTGACGGAAAAGAAATTCAGACCACGACTGACGACAGCGTGCAAGTGCTGAAAATCATTGAAAAAATATACGCCTCAAGCGAATGATATGAAAATAACCGAAACACCACTCAAAGACTGCTACATCATAGAACCGACCGTGATCGAGGATGAACGCGGCTTCTTTTATGAAAAGTACAATGAAGCAAAATTTGAACAGCTTACGGGCCTGAATGGCCATTTTGTGCAGGACAATATTTCAAAGTCAACTTATGGCGTGCTTCGCGGCATCCATCTCCAGAAAGGCATTCACGCACAGGCCAAACTGGTTTCCTGCCTCGAAGGAAAAGTATTTGATGTGGCGGTTGACCTGCGCAAAGATTCTGCAACGTTTGGTAAATGGTTTGGCCTTGAGCTTACGCCCCAAAATAAACTGCAGCTTTACGTGCCGCGCGGGTTTGGTCATGGATTTTCAGTGTTGAGTGATACCGCAATTTTTAGCTACAAATGCGATAATTTTTATAACAAAGACTCGGAAGGTAGCGTGATCTGGAACGACCCCGATCTGAACATCGACTGGAAACTGGCACCTGAAGATATCCTCCTGTCCGAAAAAGACCGGGCTCTGCCTGCATTTTCAGCCCAGAATTTTTAAAACAACATTCCGAAATTCATTCATTAAATGAAAACCATTATCATCACCGGCGGTGCCGGATTCATAGGTTCGCACGTCGTTCGAGAGTTCGTGAAGAACAATCCCGACAAAAAAATCATCAACCTCGATGCTTTGACCTATGCGGGAAACCTTGAAAATTTAAAAGATATTGAAAACGAACCCAATTACGTTTTCGAAAAAGCCGATATCACCAATGTAGACGAGCTCAGGAAGGTTTTCGAAAAACATAGCCCCGATGCCATACTTCATCTTGCAGCCGAAAGCCATGTGGACCGAAGCATCACCGACCCAAATGCATTTATCAACACCAACGTAAACGGCACGGCCAATTTGCTGAATCTTTGCCGCGAATTCTGGACCTTAAATCCGGATCACCAGCACGGAAATTTCCCTGATGAAACCCGTAAAAACCTGTTTTATCACGTCTCTACCGATGAGGTGTACGGAAGTTTGGGCGAAACAGGTTTCTTTTTAGAAACTACCGCTTACGATCCACAATCGCCGTATTCAGCGAGTAAAGCGGCGTCCGACCATTTGGTACGTGCTTATGGAAACACGTACGGAATGCCGTTTATCGTGTCGAACTGTTCTAATAATTATGGTCCGAATCACTTTCCGGAAAAACTGATTCCGCTTTGTATTTCAAACATATTAAACGGAAAACCGCTGCCAATCTATGGTGACGGAAAATATACCCGCGACTGGCTTTTCGTAATCGATCACGCAAAGGCTATCCATCAGATATTCTTTGAAGCTAAAACCGGCGAAACCTACAATATCGGTGGCTTTAATGAATGGCAGAATATTGATTTGGTGAAAGAACTCATCAAGCAGATGGATGAAAAGCTGGGAAATCCGGCCGGTCATTCAGAAAAACTGATTACCTACGTGAAAGACAGACCAGGACACGACAAACGGTACGCTATTGACGCAACCAAACTCAACAAAGAACTCGGCTGGTATCCGTCCGTGACTTTCGAGCAGGGTCTTGCAAAAACGATTGACTGGTTCCTGGAGAACAAAGAATGGCTGGAGCACGTTACTAGCGGTGATTATCAGAAATATTATGCTTCGCAGTATACGAATAGTACAAATTAAGTCGAATTACACGAATCGTGGAAGACAAAATTATTTTCAAAGAGGAAAGCTACAGGATCATCGGGATTTGTATGGCGATTCATTCTTGTTTGGGAAGTGGTTTTCTTGAAGCCGTGTATTCTGAAGTGCTTGCTAAGGAGTTTCTGAAAAATCAAATTCCGTTCGAACGCGAAAAGAGACTCGCAATATATTATAATGGTGAAAAATTAAACAAAACCTACCGCGCAGATTTTATGTGCTATGACGAAATAATTGTCGAAGTTAAATCGACTTCCTTTATTCATGATAATTTCGGACGACAGGTACATAATTAGTTAAAGGCTACTCACCAAAGCTTGGAATCTTAGTGAACTTTGGCGAAAAATCACTTACTTACAGGCGTATTATTAATCTTTAAGAACTACTTAAATTCGCATAATTCGAAGTAATTCGTAAAATTTGTACTCACATGAAGGGAATTATCCTCGCCGGCGGCTCCGGCACCAGACTATATCCGTTAACCATCGCGGTCAGCAAGCAACTCATGCCGGTTTATGACAAACCGATGATTTACTATCCGCTTTCCACTTTGCTTCTAGCAGGTATCAAAGATATCCTGATTATCACCACACCGCATGACCAGGAAGGTTTTATAAAACTTTTGGGCGACGGTTCGGCAATCGGTTGCAATATTCAGTACAAAGTGCAACCGAGCCCGGACGGAC
>Ga0308157_10003494_pt1 | contig 22720 bp, 15 predicted proteins | sample PhyBR1_FD_201035 | JGI IMG/M metagenome (GOLD analysis project Ga0308157, IMG submission 201035) | Phyllosphere microbial communities from UC Gill Tract Community Farm, Albany, California, United States - DLSLB.R1 | ecosystem: Host-associated > Plants > Phyllosphere > Unclassified | place: USA...
TTGTTTTCTTGATTGTCTGCTTTTTCTTGTGTTCCATTCTGACAAGAAGTTAAACCTAAGCCAAGAATGCTGGTAAAGGCCAAGCCGTAAGCAAATTGTTTGATCATCTTAATAGTATTTGATTGATAATTATTAGACTTTATAATATTGTTCAAAACCTTTTCTAGGTGGGGGACCAATTAATAAAGCATTTGCAAAGTTATCATTTGTAATTTCTTTTTTAACGGAATCGAACTTGAATTTTCCATTTAATCGTTGAGCAATTACGCCTAAGCAGAATACTTGACTAAGCGGACCAGCGATTTCAAATGAAGAGCGGGTCTTTTCTTCACCCTTGCATGCTTTTAAGAAGTTCGCAAAGTGATTAGATGGAGACTCAGGAACCTCCGGTAATTTATTTGCTAAATCTTTTGCCTTGCTTTCAGGAATTATGGAGAGTGTACTTCCATGAGAGCCTCCTTTGAAAGTTAACTCTTTTCCGTATATAATTTTACCTGGATTTAGCTTAGCCGGTTCAAGATTTCCTGTGCTCGGAGGCGGGATATTCGGATCAAGACCTGAAACTCCATAACCTTCCGGAATCGGAGGAAGATTGTTAATGCCATCATACCACATAATATCTAATGCCGGCATTCCTTTACGCTTAGGAAAACTAAACTTCAAGGTAGATGACATGGGAAAGAAAAATGAATTATGACCTTCTAACATTTCTGCACCAACTTCATTAGGCAAGCCAAGGTTTAAAAATTCATGTGAGGTATCCAAAATATGAGCTCCCCAATCGCCCAAAGCCCCCATTCCAAAATCAAACCAGCAACGCCATTGGCCGTTAATAAAATCCTTATTATAATTATGCCCTATCGTTTGCATTTGCCATAAATCCCAATCTAAAGTGCTTGGAATAGTTTCCGCTGGAGGAAAATTCTTGATGTTTACATCCCATCCATGCCATCTTCTAGGCATGTTCATGTGTCCTACAATTTGGGTCACATCCTTAATAATTCCGGCTTCTTGCCAGGCCTTAAATTGGAAATAATTAGCTTCTGAGTGCCCTTGGTTTCCCATTTGCGTTGCAAGCTTCGGATTCTTTCTCGCCTTTTCCATCATTAATTCTATTTCCAGAAAGGTACGAGCCATAGGTTTTTCTACGTAGACATGTTTACCTAAATCCAATGCCATCATTGTTACTGGAAAATGTGAAAAATCAGGAACACCTACAGAAACCGCATCGATCTCATTACCCATTTTATCAAACATTTGACGGAAATCCTGAAATCTAGGAACATCAGGGAATTGTTTTAAAATCCCTTGGGTATGCTTAGCCCCCATATCCACATCGCATAAAGCTACAATATTACAAAGACCTGTTTTATATAATTCCCCTAGGATTTCGGCGGCTCTGTTTCCAATACCAACTGCGGCAAGATTCACACGTTCATTGGGCTTTGCCATTAAAATATTTCCTAATGGACTACTGGCTAAGGTTACTGCACCTCCAGCTATAATGGATTTTTTTAAAAAGCTTCTACGTGAAAAATGATGATTCATCATAAATGATTTAGGTTTACGAATGTAACATGATTATTAACTTTAAAATTAAAAAAAAATCCTAATTTAAGTCACCTATTAGGTATTAATCCATAAACCTGTTACATAAATACAGATAAAATGAAAAGAAACCCCCTAAAAACCATTTTTGCAAATACAAGTACACTCCTATTGTTAAGTTCACTAACCTTTTCTTGTCAACAACAAAATAAAAGCGCTGAGGGTTGGACCGACTTATTCAATGGTCAGGACCTTAGCGGCTGGAAACAACTTACGGGTAATGCCGATTATCAAATTGAAGACAATGCTATTGTGGGAATCATGAAGAAGGGTTCTCCAAACTCCTTCTTAGTATCTGAAGAAGAATATGGTGATTTTATTCTGGAATTAGATGTCAAATTAGAAGGGAACACAACTAATTCAGGCATTCAAACCAGAAGTCATTTTGATTCTACAGCTAATGAGGGAAAAGGAAAAGTCTATGGAAGACAAATTGACATTGACCCTACAGAAAGAGCTTGGACAGGGGGTATTTATGACGAAGGAAGAAGAGAGTGGCTATATCCTTTGGATTTAAATCCGGAAGCTAAAAATGCATATAAAAGGAATGAGTTTAATCATTTTCGCATTGAGGCCATTGGTAATGAAATGAAAACCTGGGTAAATGGAATACCCACCTCCTTTGTAATCGATAGTTTAGATGATTCAGGATTTATTGCCCTTCAGGTTCATGCTATTCCGGATTCTTTGGATGGGAAGAAAGTGTTTTTCAAGAATATCAGGATACAAACGCAGAATTTAAAACCACAGAATTTTCCTCAAGAAATTTACATTGTAAACACAAAATCTAATGACTTATCAGGTGCCGAAAAAGCATCTGGGTATTCCTTATTATTTAATGGTACAGATAGCGAGGGATGGCGTAGTGCAAGAGGAGATAAATTTCCGGAAAAAGGATGGAAAATAGAGAATGGAATAATTGAAGTTCAAAAATCTGATGGTGGTGAATCTACTAACGGAGGTGATATTGTAACAGAAAAACAATTCAAGGCTTTTGATCTCTCATTTGATTTTAAATTAACTCCTGGGGCTAATTCGGGCGTAAAATATTTTGTCACGCTGAATGAAGAAACCAATGGTTCGGCAATTGGCCCCGAATACCAAATATTGGATGATGATTTACATCCGGACGCTAAATTAGGAAAAGATGGAAATAGAACGTTGGCATCTTTATATGATTTAATTACTTCTGATCGTAATCCCAGACCTCGCAAACCAATTGGTGAATGGAATCGAGGAAGAATTGTTGTTACCCCTGACAATCATGTCACATACTATTTAAATGGATTCAAGATGTTAGATTTTGTAAGAGGTTCAGATGATTTTCGAAAATTAGTTGCAGGAAGTAAATACAAAGACTGGGATAAGTTCGGGGAGGCAGAACAAGGACATATTCTTTTACAAGATCACGGAGATGACGTGGCATTCCGAAGTATTAAAATTAAAGAGTTATAATATAAAAGAAAGCCCTGATTTCATTTCAGGGCTTTCTTTTATAATTGTGATTTGAATTTTTCAATCTTCATTTTGAAACTTTCCAATTCAGATGATTGTAAGTTTATAAAACTATTATCCTCTAATCGACCTACGACTTCATTCATTTCCTCAATTGATTCATATACCATCAAACGGAAAGGATTATCATAGTCCTTACTTCTTGAGTTATAAATTTCATCACAAATCCACTTCTTAACTTCTAAGGCTTCATCGAATAATGCTTTCCAAAATGCTGAATCCCAATTTTCCGGATTAGTATTCGTAATCTCCATTAATGAAGCCAAACTATGACCTAACTTGTCAAAAATATAATCACTACTTAATTGATGATATTGACTATGTAATTCGTCCCAGGAATTAATTTTTCTATCTTTTAAATCTTTCAAAAGAAGATCTAGTTTATGCACTGGAATCAACTGACTTCCCACATTTTCAAATGCTTCTCGTTTTAAACCAGTATTTACTAATTCTTGGATACGTAATTGAAAATCGTTTGAATCAAGATGTTCTAATACCTGGCAAACGGCATAGTATCTGATTAACTTTTTAAACAACTTATAAGATTCTCTAGGTTTTAAGAGAATCACTTTTCTCTTTGAATACTCAGCATTATCTAAATATATTTCTTCGGTAGCTTTCTCAGAACTTTCTAACCATTCTTCTGCAACACGCTCTCCTAACGTTTTGCTGACCGCCAATTTCGTTTCTTCCAATGCGGTAAAAATCTCATTGATGGTATCCGGGGCAAGTATATCATATTCAAAATATTGATTCTTAAATAATCTTTTATCCCGACTTAAAAACTTATTTGTATTACGCATTAATGCGTACATATTATACATAAACCAGTAACCAGGAACGATGACCAGACGATCATGTGTGATATCATTACTTACCAAAGAGAATGGAAATTTGACATCTAACTCATGTAGGAAGTCACCCTTCACGATTAAGGTATAAGAAGCAAATCTGGAGTTATGTTTTAAACTTACACATAGGCCGGGCCAGAACCCTCGTCCTGCTATAATTTCTCCATCAGCACCTCTTGAATTATGGTTTGAACCCACCGTTGCGCCTGCAGCCATATTGCTTTGTCCTTTAATTAATGCTGCGCACAAAAATGAATTATTATGATGTTGCTCGTGAGCGGGAAAAATAAGTGAATTTAGAACCTCACAACATGATATAGTAGAATTATCCCCTAAAAAAGAATTAATTAATCTGGCACCGTATTTCAACTGGGAATAAGAAGATAAGATGAAACGAACGGCTTTAACACCATAAAACACACGACAACCATAACCTATGATTCCATTTACCAACTCACAGCCTTCTCCTATTTGAGTATAAGCTTCTGCTGTAGAATTAACCGTGAGGTTTTTAAGTTTACTTATTCCTTTTATATAGGCATCCGAACCAATTTTCACATTTTTGAAAGTATGTGAGTTTTTAATAACAGTTCGATCACCAATTTCACTATAATAACCTCGAATATTTGAAAATCGTTCGTGAGTTATATCCCAAAAACGTTCTTGAAGCTCTTTATCTTGGCGATTCCTTGTCCATAAATAAACATCAGCAGCCTGCATACCATCGAATGGCAATACTGATCTACCTCCATTTTCATTACATAGTTCTAAATAAATTCGACTATGATCTTGATCCCCTTCTTTCAAAATACCATTTCCAAACTTTGCATTGGAACTGGTTTCCATTTCATTAACATTTAGAAGAATAACATCATTCCCTACAATAAAATGTGCAATATATCGAACCTGATGCAGAGCGACACAATCTCCCAGATCACAAGAAATAATTTGTGAATTATAAATTCCTACTGGTAGCCGAATATCTCTATATTCCAGATAAACTTCCTCCATGTCTCCTATCCTAACTAAACCAAAGAATTTAGAGCGCTTAATTTGTTGCGGAAGAAATTTATCAGTTACCAAGACATCGTTCCAGTCTGTAGATTCATTGTGGTTTAATTCTAAAACCCGAATCTCCTCGTCGGTTAAATTTCTATAGTTTTTATTGGATTTATTTTGTTCGAATCGAAGATAATATTCATCTTTTCCTTCAGGTAGATAATCGGCAGGTATGAAATCATACCCAATCCGATTTAAAGGTCTCTTATTTATATATCCCATTTTCTGTTATTCCACAGTTACTGATTTTGCTAAGTTTCTTGGTTTATCAACATCTAAACCACGATATACCCCAATATAGTACGATAGTAATTGTAGAGGAACCACCGTCAGTAAAGGAGCTATAACTTCATCAGCTTCGGGAACAACCATGTAATCATCAGAAATAGAAGGTGTAACTTCATCTCCTTCGGTCATAACGGAAATGACTTTTCCTTTTCTAGCTTTTATTTCTTGGATATTGCTAACAATCTTTTCATGGTAGGCATCTTTACTTGCAATAAAAACAACAGGTAACTCCTCATCCACCAAAGCAATCGGGCCGTGTTTCATTTCTGCAGCTGGATAACCTTCGGCGTGGATGTAAGAGATTTCTTTTAATTTTAATGCTCCTTCCAATGCGGTCGGAAAATTATACCCACGGCCTAAGTAAAGAACATCTCTTGCATCTTTATATTTGTAAGCAATGGCTTTTATATTATCGACTTCATTGTCTAATACCCATTGTACTTTCTCCGGAATAGCATTTAACTCTATACACAGTTCATCAAAACGCTCATCAGAAATAGTTCCTTTCGCTTTAGCCAGTTTTAATGCAAATAACATTAAGACTGCTAATTGAGCAGTATATGCTTTCGTACTTGCCACCCCAATTTCAGGTCCGGCATGTGTATAACATCCTGCGTGAGATATTCTTGCGATTGAAGATCCAACTACGTTAACAACTCCAAAAATGGTGGCTCCTTGTTCTTTCGCTCTTTCTAGTGCCACTAAGGTATCTGCGGTTTCCCCACTTTGGGAAATAGCTATAATTACATCATCCGAAGAAATAATTGGATTTCGGTACCTAAATTCAGAAGCGTATTCTACTTCAACATTAACCCTGCATAATTCCTCAATCACATATTCTGCAACTAAACCTGCGTGCCAGCTAGTACCACACGCAACAATAATAATCCTTTTTGCATTGGCAAGTTTATCTTGTATTGCATCTACTCCGCTCAAAATAATACGATGCTCATTTAATACTAAACGTCCTCTTAATGAATCTGCAATAGTGGTAGGCTGTTCGAATATCTCTTTCAGCATAAAATGGTCATAACCACCTTTCTCAATTGCTGCTAATTCTAAATCAAGCTTTTGCACAAATGGGGTAATGATCTCATTACCCAAGTTTTTAAGAATCAACTCATCTGGTTTTACGATAGCTAATTCATAATCGTTGATATAAACTACTTCTTTCGTATATGCCAACATAGGAGATGCGTCTGAACCTAGGAAATGCTCATTTTTACCAATACCAATAACTAGTGGACTGCCCTTACGAGCTGCTATAATTGTATCGGGCTGATCTGCATCAATTAATAATATCACGTACGCACCTGTCACGCGCTTAAGGGCAATGCGAATCGCTTCTTCCAAACCACAATTATTGTTGGCTTTAATATCTTCAATAAAGTTTAATAAAACTTCTGAATCTGTATCCGATTGAAAAGTATAACCTGATTTTATTAATTCATTTTTTAATTGTGCGTAATTTTCAATTATTCCATTATGAATCATGGCAAGCTTTCCTGATTTGGAAAGATGGGGGTGAGCATTTCGGTCAGATGGTTCGCCATGTGTAGCCCATCTTGTGTGTCCTATTCCCGTTGTTCCTGTGATAGATTGATCTCCAACAGTTTCCTCAAGTGCGGCGACTTTACCCGCTTTTTTATACATCTTAAGTTGGTTTCCTTGCTGAAGTGCAACTCCTGCACTATCGTAACCTCTATATTCTAATTTTTTCAGGCCATCAATAACAATATGATAAGCTTGACGCGTTCCGGTATAACCGACAATTCCACACATACTTGTTCTCGTTAAATTTAAGTTTTTAAAAATTTTTTAAATATATACATTTTTACAATGCAATCGATTGCGGAACACAAAAAACAAAAACCGAACCAAATTGGTCCGGTTTATTTTTTATTTATCTAGTTCAAACTTATATCCTACCCCCTTAACAGTAGTGACATAAGTGTCTCCTATTTTTTCTCGAAGTTTTCGGATATGAACGTCAATCGTTCTATTTGTAACAACCACAGAATCTTCCCAAATAGCTTTTAAAATTTGCTCTCTTGTGAAAACTTTGTTTGGTTTTGAGGCTAACAAATAAAGTAATTCAAATTCTTTTTTAGCGAGAACAAATTTTTCACCTCCTCTAAATACCAAAAAAGAATCTCTGTCGATAATTAAATCTGAAATTTCTAATTTATCAGTTACCTGGTCATCTATTACCTCTGAAGTATTTCTTCTTAATATTGCATTAATACGACTCATTAATGCTCTAGGTTTGATAGGTTTCGCTATATAATCGTCTGCACCCACATGGAAACCAGCGATTTCAGAATATTCTTCACTCCTCGCGGTCAAGAATATCATAAAGACCTGTTTAAATTCTGGCATCGAGCGCATTAATCGACAAGCCTCAATACCATCCATTTCAGGCATCATAACGTCTAGGATAATCAGATCAGGAAATACCTCCTTTGCAACTTTTATAGCCTCTTTTCCATTTGAAGCTGTATATACTTGGTACCCCTCTTTAGTGAGATTGTAAGAAATAAGTTCCACAATATCAGACTCATCATCTACTACAAGAATCTTTTGATTATTGGCCATATACCGTATTTTTTTTGCTAAGGTATGTACTTATCTATAAAATAAAGTTACCTAAATGTTATGAAATTGTTAAGCCTTAAAATAGAGTTAACAATACATTATTAATTTTTTAAGGTTTTAGTTAAGAAATCTTCTAACTGTTTTCCTCTCAAATTTTTCGCAATAATTACTCCTTGCTCGTCTAATAGATAAGAAGCAGGAATACCTTTAATAGAATAGTCAATAATCAATGGTGAACTCCATGCCTGCAAATCAGAGATATTTGTCCATGTCAACTTATCATCACTTATAGCTCTCATCCATGAACCGGGATTATTATCCAACGAAACTCCTAAGACGGTAAAGTTTTTATCTTTAAATATATTATATAACCTTACAATATTTGGGTTTTCTTCCCTACAGGGCATACACCAAGAAGCCCAAAAATCTACCAACACATATTTCCCTTTAAAATCTGAGAGCTTTATCATTTTATTATCCGGTGTATAAGCCTGGATTTCCGGGCCCGGTTGTCCGATAGCTAATTTTCGCAATTTATCCACTTCCACCTTAAACTCAGTTACATACCTGTTATTTTGAAAATCATTTTTGATTTTATCAACATAAGCGATTAATTCAGTTTCACCCATTTCAGGATCTAAAGTGCTCATTACGTAAAATCCAGCTAAATCATTGTTCTTCTCGGCAAATGCTACAGCCTGATTGATGTAGTTTTTAAAGAAAGGTTCAAACTGCATAAGCATTTGAGAACGTAGATTTTGTATTCCATTAGCGTCCAAATTTGAACTTTCCTTTGTAAATACTTGCTGTAGTGAGTCCCTTACAAAATCGATTCTTGCTTTTTGAGGTGCAAACTCCTTTAGTTTTTGCGAAAGTTGAGAACCCTTGACTTCATATTGCTCAGGATGTTGTAAATCAACATTAAAAGTTAATTCTTGTCCGGGCTCTAAAATAACAGGATATCTATTCTTTCCAACTACAATGGTTAACAGACGCTCCTGCGTTGCAGATCTTTCAAATTTAAAACGATTACCATCAGCAATAAAAGTAGAATCTAACTTATTATCGCCCTCATAAAAACTTACTACTTTAATGTTTCCTGGATTTTCAATTACTCCTCCAACCTGAATAGTATCCGAATTAGAACATGCAATCATTCCAGAAGATAGAATTCCCAATAATCCAAATTGTATTGCAATTTTTTTCATCACTTTATTTTATATATTCTCTTGATTTTGTAATCGCGCTTTCCAATCCTGAAGCATCTTTTCCACCCGCTGTTGCAAAGAAAGGTTGTCCTCCACCTCCACCCTGGATTTCTTTTGCCAATTCTCTAACGATATTTCCAGCATGGAAACCTCGTTCTTTGGCTAATTCATCTGATATCATCACTGTGATACTTGGTTTTCCATCTACAACAGCTCCTAATACTAAAAACAAATTATTAATTGCCCCTTTCAGAGTATAGGCTAATGTCTTAACCGCATCTACACTTGGCAAATCAACGATCGTCGCTACATAATTAATATCACCAATCTTCTCTAATTTTTGTTCCAAGTCCTTTTTCAATCCTAAAGACTTTTCTTTGATATAATTTTCAATTTCTTTCTTCAGTGCACTGTTCTCATCAATTATCTTTGATAAAGCAGATACAAAGTCCTTCGGATTATTCAATAAACCATTTAAGTTATCTAACAGTTCGAAGTGTTCTCGAATAACTTGTTCAGCGCGTGAACCTGTAATAGCCTCAATACGTCTGACTCCTGCTGCCACTGCAGATTCAGATAATATTTTGAAGAATCCAATTTCACCTGTAGCTTTAACATGAGTACCACCACATAATTCTTTCGAATAATTATCATCGAAGGTTATTACACGGACATGATCTCCATATTTCTCCCCAAATAATGCGGTTACACCTGATTCAATAGCTTTTTGATAAGGAACATTCCGTTCTTCTTTTAAGATTATATTTTCACGAATTTTTGCATTTACAATATCTTCAATTTCTTTAATCTCCTCATAGGTTAATTTTGAGAAGTGAGAAAAATCAAAACGCAAAACATCAGGAGATACTAAAGATCCTTTTTGATTTACATGGTCACCCAATACCTTTTTCAATGCTGCATGCAGTAAATGGGTAGCAGAATGATTTGCTTCTGTATCTTTTCTTTTCTTAATATCAACAACTGCTTCAAAATCTCCTGTTAGAACAGATGGTAATTGGTTTACAAAATGTATAAACAAACCATTTTCCTTTTTCGTATCCAGAACACTCAATTTTTCGTTAGTTTCCAGAGAACGAATATAACCTCTGTCCCCCACCTGGCCTCCTCCTTCAGCATAAAAAGGTGTTTCAGATAATACTAATTGATATTGATCTTTTCCTTTACTTGAAACTTTTCTATATTTTAAGATTTCAGTCCCGGTTTTTAATAAGTCATAACCTACAAATGAACTTTCTGCATTCTGATTTACAGTAACCCAATCACCGGTATCAACTGCGGTTGCCGCTCTTGAACGTTCTTTTTGGGCAAGCAAGGCCTGTTGAAAGCCATTCATATCAACAGTCATCCCCTTTTCTCTAGCTAATAATTCAGTTAGATCAATTGGAAAACCAAAGGTGTCAAACAATTCAAAAGCAAACTCTCCATCAATGGTATTATTTGAAGAAGTGTAACTTTCAAAACGCTGAATACCTTGTGTTAGAGTTCTTAGGAAAGAGACTTCTTCTTCTAAAACCACCTTTTCAACGAAATCTTGTTGCTGGTAAAGTTCGTCAAATACACCTTTAAACTGTTCCGCCAATACAGGTACTAATTCATGTATAAATGGATTTTTAAAATGAAGGAAGGTATAAGCATAGCGCACAGCTCTACGCAAAATTCGACGTATTACATATCCTGCTTTATTATTCGATGGCAATTGTCCATCGGCAATTGCAAAGCTAACTGCCCGAATATGATCTGCTAATACACGCATAGCGATATCCGTTTTTTCATCAGCCCCATACGCAATACCTGATTTCTCGGCAATAAACTGAATAAGAGGTTGAAACACGTCCGTGTCATAGTTGGATGATTTGCCCTGAATAGCCCGAACTAAACGTTCGAACCCCATCCCTGTGTCTACATGCTTTGCAGGAAGGGAAATCAAACTTCCATCTTTAAGTCTATTAAACTGCATAAACACGAGATTCCAGATTTCAATGACTTGCGGATCGTCCATATTAACTAAATCCTGTCCTTGTATCTTTTCTCGCTCTTCATCAGGACGCATATCATAATGAATTTCAGAACATGGACCACATGGACCTGTATCACCCATTTCCCAGAAATTATCTTTCTTATTTCCTTGTAAAATTCGGTCCTCGGGAATTAAGGCTTTCCAAAGATCAAAAGCTTCCATATCCTGTTGAAGTCCCTCTGTAGCATCTCCTTCAAATATGGTTACATATAAACGATCCTTATCTAATTTTAAGACTTCAGTTAATAACTCCCATGCCCATTCAATAGCATCTTTCTTAAAATAATCGCCAAAAGACCAATTTCCCAACATCTCAAATAAAGTATGGTGATAAGTATCTATCCCCACCTCCTCTAAATCATTATGTTTTCCGGAAACCCGCAGACATCTTTGGGTGTCGGCTACTCTTGAATATTTTGCTACAGCTTCCCCTAAAAACAGCTCCTTAAACTGGTTCATCCCTGCATTCGTAAACATTAATGTGGGATCGTTTTTAACTACCACAGGTGCTGACGGGACGATTTGATGTCCTTTACTTTTAAAAAAATCTAAAAAGGCTTGACGTATAGCTCTACTAGTCATTTATTTCGTGTATAATTTTAGCTGCAAACTTACTTAAATTTGATGAGTATAAACGGCATTCAAGCCAATTTTTATTAATATGAAGCATATTTTTACTAAATTTATATCTGTAAAAACATACAGCAAAAACAATTCATGAAGATGACAATTATTGTCCCTACTGATTTCTCCACTAACGCAACATTTTCAGCAGATTATGCCTGTCAGATTGCTCAAGATAAAGGACACAATATCCATTTATTACATTGTTATACCTCTAGTTCAGTGGGGGAAAATAATACTGATGAAGAAAATAATAAAGGTTTATTAGCAGATCAAAAAATCCAAGAGTTAAAAACGCAACTGCTAAAAAAATACCCCGCCTTATATTTTAGCATTGAATGTTCCAGAAGTTTAGTGATTGACAAATTAACTGAGCTATCGCAAACCGGAAATTATGGACTTATAGTAATGGGCGCTTCTGGAGAGGCGCAATCAAAACCTATCTATTGGGGGAGTACGACTGTCGCCATTTCTTCAAAATCTGAAATTCCAGTTGTAGTTGTACCGAATCAAGCCTTCGTCTTTAATATTGATCAAGCTGCATTGCTCACAAATTTCAAGGCGGAAGAGTTAGACACATTAAAGGAATTTCAAGAATTGGTGGGAACACCTACTAACTTAACCTTGATCCATGTATTTAAAGATAGTCAGAAACAGGAGAATGTCTTAAACGACTTAAACTCCTGGGCCTATAACATTCGTGAAATGGGATCCATTAAGGAAGTTACAAGTATTACTGAACCTATCAAAAATGATGATTTAGAGTTAGATACTGTAGCAGAAGTGGTCAGCAAGATAATATCAGATTTAAATCCCCAAATAATACTTATTACACCAAGCAGAAAAACTTTCTTCGAAAGGCTTTTCAGAAGATCTGTATCTAAAGCCATTGCATTAGAACTCAGTAAACCTGCATTCTTCGATAAAATATAAAATACTAAACTATACAGCATGAGCAAACTACTTATACCGATCGACTTTTCTGAATACTCTAATAACGCAACACACTATGCTTGTCAAATTGCGAAAGAAAGCGGTCAAGAAATTGACTTGATCCATGTCTTTTCTTCACATTCCAACTCACTTGCAAATGTAACTGGTGAATCTCCCCTGCACGACCCAAGAGTACCTGAAGCAGAAGAAAGCATGAATAATACTATTACAAAGTTCCAAGATGAATTTCCAGGAATAAAGCTCAACAGTATTTTTAGAAATGGTAACCTATATGATGAAATAAAAGCGGTCACTTCTGCAACTGATTATGACGCAGTTGTGATGGGGACTCATGGTGCATCAGGACTGGAATCGGTCTTTATAGGTAGCAATACTTATGATACGATTTTAAATACCAAGACGCCAGTATTAGCAATCCCCGCCTCTAGCACGAATTATAAAAAAGACCATATTGCACTTTTATGCAATTTCAAAGAAGCTGAATTATCCGCTTTACAACAAGCTATTCCATTATTCAAAAATGATTTTAGATTAATATTAATTCATGTCAATACGAATGAAAAATCTGTTGCAGAGGTTGATTTGAATTTTAAAGATTGGATCAATAGAATAGAATCTGAATTAGGTATTTCTGATATTTCCTATATTATCAAACCTCAAACCTTGTTCATGCGTCAAAAAGAACCTGTAGCCCAAGCTATAAACTCTGTATTAATAGACGAACAAGTAGATATATTGATTTTGACTAAAAGTAAAAAAAGTGTTTTTCGTAAATTAACAGAATCTAATGTAATTAAAAAAATGGCATTTAACATTAAAATACCCACATTTTTCGCAAGAGTTCTTATAGGATAATATCTACAAAATAGAGATATTTTCAAGCGTGTTAGCAAAACCGGTTGTTTTGGCAACAAATTTGCCTAGCATGGATCAAAAGACGAACAATATGAAAACACATTACGTAAAAAAAGTTAGTATTTTAGCTGCTGCTATTTTAATTTCCTCAGCTACTTTTGCTCAAACCAATACAGCTACTGTAGAGGGAACGACTATTTTAGGTCCTTCTACTGAATATAGAACTTGGTCAATCGGAGTTAATGCGGGTGTATTAAACCAATCCAACATTTTCGGATTTAATAGAGATGGATTTGATAAATTAAACCATAATGTGGGTTATAGTGCTTATGTGAAGAAGCAAATTTCTCCTTCATTCGGAATTAAAGCTCAATATATGGGCGGAAAAGTTGGAGGTGTAAATGAAGATGAAGGTCTTGAGTTTGAAACAAAAACTCCTTGGTCAGCTGCTTTATCAGGAGAATTCACTTTAGCAAATACAAATTGGAGATTCTTTAATAGCATTATCAAACCTTATTTCGCATTTGGAGTTGGAGCCCTAAACTTCGAAACCAGTGCAATTGAAGGTGAAACGACAACTACTGCTGAATCCTCAACAAAATTATTTGTACCAGTGGACGCAGGTTTCAAATTTGCTGTTGCTAAAGGTATAAACATTGATTTAGGATATCAATTAAACTGGGCTAACCAGAATTCTGATGGCTTAAGAGGTGGACAATACAAAAATGATTTATTCTCGTATGCTCACGCTGGTTTAGAAATCGCATTAGGTGACGGCAATAAGCCTTACCTAGGAAATTCAAACCCTGTAGCGACAATGGCTGCTAAATACGACGAATTAAAAGCAGAACGCGATGCATTAGTTGCTGCAAATGAGCAATTACAGTCCAACATCAATGACATTAACGACGGGTTGAAAGATGATGATGGTGACGGCGTAGCTAACAAGTTTGATAAATGTCCTGACACGCCAGCTGGAACGAAAGTAGATGGTTCTGGTTGTCCTCTTCCAGAGATGAAACACGAAACGAAAGTTGTTGAGAAGATTGTAGTTACTGAAGAAGACAGAAAAGTTGTAGACGAAGCTATTAAAAATTTAGAATTCGACTTAAGTAAAGCAACTATCCGCCCTACTTCTTACGAATCTTTAAATAAAGTTGCAGCTTTACTAATCGAGAAAAACTTTAGCTTAAAACTAGCTGGTCACACTGATAACACTGGTTCATTAAATTTAAACTTACGTTTATCTAAAGAACGTGCAGAAGCGGTTAAAGCTTATTTAGTTTCTAAAGGTGCTAATGCTTCTCGCATTGAAGCTACTGGATACGGTCCTAACCAACCTATAGCTACTAACAGTACGCCTGAAGGACGCCAATTAAACAGACGTGTTGAATTTACCTTATACTAAGATAAATCCAAAAAACTTTTAATAGAAGGGTCAGTCTTAATCGGACTGACCCTTTATTTATTTTAATCTTCTTCCACAAAAAGAACCAGGTTTTTGCTCAGCCTTATTTACTCATCACCCCAATAGAGCATCATTCATTCTACAGAATATCATATTAGCTATAGACGTTTTTGTGTGTATTTCTCAAAACATGAATAATTCTATATGAGTTATTTTTATAAAAAAGCAATTGCATTTATACAAAACAAGGGGTAAACCCTATTAGAATCTACCCCTTGCATTTTTCTTTTATGTTAATTACTCATTTGATGCCGAAGCTTCAGCTTCTCTCTCTTTTCTCAATTTAGATTTTTTATGTCCGTAAAGAAAATAAAATGCCACACCAATTGCCATCCAAATTCCTAGACGCTCCCAACTTTCGATCGGAAGTCCTGCCATCATAAGCACACAAACTAAAATACCTAGTATAGGAATTAAAGGAACCATTGGAGTTTTAAATGGTCTTTCAATAGTAGGATTCGTTTTCCTTAATACGAGCACCCCTATACATACCAGTGTAAATGCGAATAAGGTACCGATACTTACCATATGACCCAAATCCGAAACAGGAACAAATCCGGCGAAAAGACTTACAAAAACCATAAAAATCAGATTAGTTTTCCATGGGGTCTGACGCTTAGAAAGATCAGAAAATAATTTTGGTAATAAACCATCTTTACTCATTGAATAAAATACTCGGCTTTGACCTAATAGCATCACAAGTATTACTGATGTATAACCTGCAATAATGGTAACAATCATTGCTGTATTTAAGAAATGATAACCCGTTCTTTCAAAAGCAGTAGAAACTGGTTTAGCATCACCACTAAATACAGTATACGGAGCTAATCCTGTCATTACATAAGAAAACAAAACATATAATATCGTACAGACTATTAATGAACCAATAATTCCTATTGGCATACCTTTTTTAGGATTTTTAGCTTCTTGGGCAGCAGTACTTACTGCATCAAAACCGATAAAAGCAAAGAAAACCACGCCAGCTGCTTGAAGGATCCCTGTCCAGCCAAAATGGCCTCGATAGTCACTACTCCAAAATTCCCAAAATCCCATCTTACCCTGTTTCACTAATTCCTCGCCTTCATTTACAGGAATTAACGGTGTATGATTTGCCGGATCAATAAATTTCCATCCTAGCACAATAAACACAATAACTACACCTACTTTCAAAATAACAAGCACGTTGTTTACAAAAGAGGATTCTTGTGTACCACGCATTAAAAGTAAGGACAAAAGACAAACGATTACAATTGCTGGTAGATTAATAACTCCACCTTCAAATGGTCCACTCAAAACTTCTGGAGGCAAATGAATCCCCATAAGTAGTAATAGTTGATTAAAATACTGTGACCAACTAACGGCCACGGTTGCAGAAGCTAGCGCATACTCCAATACCAAATCCCATCCAATTATCCAGGCCATAAATTCTCCCATTGTTGCATAAGAATAAGTATAAGCACTTCCTGCAACGGGAATCATTGAGGCAAATTCAGCATAACATAAGCCTGCGAAAGCACAACCTACCGCTGCTATTATAAAAGATATCATCACAGCAGGACCTGCATGATCTGCTGCCGCAATTCCCGTCAGAGAAAATAATCCTGCACCAATAATAGCCCCAACCCCTAAGGCTACTAGCCCCGAACTCGAAAGCGTTCTTTTCAGTGTTCCTTCTCCGCTTTCTTCGGCCTCAGAAACTAATTTTGATATTGATTTTTTATACCACATAAATTTAGATGAATAATTTAAGAACCAAACCTACGAAAAAATTAAAAAAAATGACAAATCAATGTAAATCCATTACTTTCCGGCTATTTATATTTCAAACTAGTTAGCAAACCAACTATAAACATAACAAATATTTCAATGAAAATAATTTTCACAAAATTAAATGTTATAAATATTATTAACCACAGAATAACACATGGTAGTTTTTGTCAAATTTAAGACTAGTTAAATGAAATAATGTTGCTTAAAATGAGCCGGCATTCATTAAAATTTTGTTAAATCATCAGTAATTAAGCCCATTATGTAATAAGTCATCTAGTACAACCTAATTTTATTTAAACATAAATGTCTGAAAATTAGGAATAATCAATTATTACTATTACCTTTGCACCGCCTTAGGCAATTGTGCCTATTGTATAATTTATTTCATGAACCCATTTTTAGAACTGGGAATCCGTCATGATATTGTTAATGCCATCACTGAGTTAGGTTTCGAAAAACCTTCTCCCATCCAGGAAAAAGCCATTCCTGTATTACTGACTGGTAACGACGATTTTGTCGGATTAGCCCAAACAGGTACAGGGAAGACAGCGGCATTTGGTCTTCCACTTTTAGAACTTCTAGACTTTACAGTAAAACATCCACAAGCATTGGTGCTTTGCCCAACGCGTGAACTGTGTTTACAAATCGCTAGAGACCTAGAGAAATATGCCAAGTACATCGATAACGTACATGTAGTTGCCGTTTATGGCGGCGCTAATATCGGTGATCAATTACGCCAGATTCGTCGTGGTGTTCAAATCGTAGTAGCTACTCCAGGTAGAATGCTAGATATCATTGGCCGTAATGCCATTGACTTCTCTAACGTTCGCTATGTAGTGCTTGACGAAGCTGACGAAATGTTGAACATGGGATTCCAAGAGGATATTAACAACATCCTTTCTGAAACTCCAGACAACAAAAAAACTTGGTTGTTTTCTGCAACCATGCCTAGAGAAGTGCGTCGTATCGCTCAAAAGTACATGACTGACCCTCAAGAGTTAACAGTAGGTACAAAAAATACGGGTAATGCAAATATTGAACACCAATATTTCATGATTAAAGCAAAAGATAAATACGCTGCTTTTAAACGTATTGTCGACTTTTATCCTGATATCTTTGGTATCGTATTTTGTCGTACTAAAATTGAAACCCAAGAAATTGCTGAAGCTTTAATCAAAGACGGCTATAATGCTGACTCTTTACACGGAGATTTATCTCAACAACAACGTGATAAGGTGATGAAGCGTTACCGTGAGCGTAACTTGCAATTACTAATCGCAACAGATGTTGCTGCTCGTGGTATCGATGTTAATGATGTAACTCACGTTATTAACTATTCTTTACCTGATGAGACTGAAAACTATACCCACCGTTCAGGTCGTACTGCTCGTGCTGGTAAAACCGGTATTTCAATCTCATTAATTAATGTGAAAGAAATGAGTAAAATTCGTCATATCGAAAAGATTATCGGTAAGGAATTTATACGCATGCAGGTACCTCAAGGAACTGAAGTTTGTGAAAAACAATTATTATCTATTGTTAACAAAGTTCACAATGTGGAAGTTCATGAGGAACAGATCAATAACTTCTTGCCACAGATTCTTGAAAGCCTTCAAGATCTAAGCAAAGAAGATATCATCAAAAGATTTGCATCTTTAGAATTTAACAGATTCTTAAATTATTACCAAGATGCACCTGATCTTAACATGGAGGCACGTGAAGCAAGAGGCGAACGTTCTGATCGTGGAGATAGATCGGAGCGTCGTTCAGGATCTAAGGGATATACTCGTTTGTTTATGAACTTAGGTTCAGTTGATGAATTCAGTCGTGGAGACATGCTTTCTTTCATCTGTAATAAAGGTAAAATTTCCGGAAAATCTGTTGGTAAAATTGATCTTAAGGGTGTCTTCACTTTCTTCGAAGTACTTGATGCTGATGTTGAAAGTGTATTCCAAGGATTCAAAGGAGTTGATTTCAACGGAAGAGACGTTCGTATCGAAGTTTCAGGCGATAGACCTTCTTCAGACAGAGGTGGAAGACGCCGTCCTTCTGGGGGTGGTGGTGATCGCAGAGATAGAGGAGGAGAAAGAAGCTCCCGTTATGGCGGCTCAGGCCGTGGAAAAGATCGCTCTGGATCCAGCTCAGAATCTGGCTTCCGCGATTTCTCAGGAAAACGTAGAGACAGAGAATCTAAAAGTAGATATTAATAAAAGAGAGAAGCTTCACAAATGTGAAGCTTCTCTCTTTTTATAGCAGTTTTAAATTCGTTGTTAATAACAACTACCTGCTAAAAAACAATGTTTATAATAAAGAAGGACTAATAAATTAATATTAGTCCTTCTTTATTATAATCTTTTTCTAAACTGTTTAAGTTGCTCTCTTCTTGAACGCCGTAGACGAGAATATTTAACGGGATAATGTCTCTTCTTAGTGATATTATTAAACACTAAAGCGACCAATAATAAGATCAATGCACCTGTAAAAACCGGGGCTATTACATACACATATCCCAGTTCGGAAATTTTAGCACTTCCATTCACTGCAATTAATGCTGTAGCACCACCCGGTGGGTGTAAACTTCGAGTTACCTGCATTCCAACAATAGACATAGCAACAGCCAACGGGGCTGTCAACCAAATAACATCTGGCAATAATTTCCCAATTGTAACGCCTATAAATGCCGAAACTACATGACCACCAATTAAATTTCTAGGTTGTGCCAATGGACTTTGAATAGCCCCATATACTAATACAGCCGAAGCACCGAAAGAGCCTATGAGAAAAATATTTTCCAATCTCGGCAGATGAATAGACTGAAATAAAGCGATTAGACCTATTCCAACAAAGGCTCCTATAAATGACCAGAAGTGCTCTTTAAAATCAACCAGTGTCTCACGGTACATAACATACCTATAAACTCGAAATTGGCGATTAAGCGATTTTCTAAATTTCCCTTCCAAGGTTAAGAAATATTACGCTGTCGTACAGCCTCATAAATTACAACTGCCGCAGATACGGATACATTTAAAGATTCAATTTCTCCAAACATAGGTATTTTAGCAAGTTTATCAGAAATACGAATCAAATCATCAGAAACCCCCACATCCTCTGCTCCCATGATTACACAACATGGAACTTTATAATCAACATCATAAATTGAGTCTTTCGTTTTCTCAGTACTTACTACTAACTGAATTCCCGACTCAATTAAGTAGCGTCCTACTTTTGACAAAGAATCTTGTCTACAAACTGGTATTTTATACAAGGCTCCAGCTGATGTTTTTATAGAATCTGGATTAATTTCTGCAGAACCTTTTTTCGGCACAATGATAGCATGCACACCGGCACACTCAGCAGTACGAGCAATTGCCCCCATATTACGAACATCTGTAATTCCATCTAACATCAATAACAAAGGAGTTTCCCCTTTTTCGTAGATCGTGGGTAATAGATCCTCGATATCTTGATATACAATTGGTGAAATTACGGCTATAATCCCCTGATGGTTTTTTCGGGTAATACGATTTAATTTTTCAATCGGAACTTGTTGATATGCAATGTTATGCTCTTTGGCAAGTGCTTTAAACTCAGCAAATAAAGGACCAGATAAACCACGCTGTACAAATAAAGATTCTAATTCTTTCCCACTATCAATCGCTTCCATGACAGCACGAATTCCAAAGACCATCTGATTCATTTCGCGTTTTTCGGATTTATCCCGACGTTGAAAATTTTGCATGTTATTTTAAATATGAAAAAGAAGGTAAGTCCCTCTTAAATAATTCGTACAAAGGTAGAAAAGAAAATGATTAGCTTAGACCCAAATCGAATGTTTTTCGTAATTCTTCTAACAAAGGATTCTTTGCTAGCATAGCTTGATATTTCTCTTGAGAAGTATATGGCTTCCTCTCTTTTGTTTTCTCAACCATTACCCCTTCAAGGTCTAAAGAAAAATTTCTTAATTGAACTCTCAGGTAATTCAACATATCGATCTTCCCAAGTTTAAGTTCATCCATCTGCACACCGTTTTCAACTTCCACCTTTATCCTTGTCCCTTCAAGAACAGGTGTACCTGAACTCATAATAGTATATAACGTAATTTTATTCTCCTTTTTTAATTTTTCGGCAAATTCATTCCATTTGTTCAAAAAAGAATTTTGAGTTACCTCATTAAATTCACTCCCTTCTACAAGCTCCTTTTCTTCATCCCCCTCACTAACCTTATCATTATAAATGGTATTAAGGTTGGGTAAAGCAACTGATGTTTTTATATTCCCCCAACCTTTTGTTGGAAGCTTATGGGAAACTGATTGATCATTTGATTTTTGAATCGAGGGGACAGTTGACTTTGGCTCCGGGGCCGGGACTGACACTTCTGACACTTTAGGAATAGGGTTTGAAACAGAAGAAACATCAGCCTTCTCCGGATTAATTCGCTCTTGTTTTACTACTGTATTTGGTTCAGGGAGTTTTTTTTTTATTTCAGCTAAAGCTGGTAAACCTTCATTTCCTAATTGTATCGCGCTAGCTATATGGCACATCTTGAGTAAGGCGAGCTCCACTTGCAAACGTTGATTTTTACTGGTTCGGTAATTTACCTCACATTGATTGCTAATATTTAAAGCAGAAAGTAGCAAACCACTGGATAGCCTTTGAGATTGTTCCAAATAACGCTTCTTAACATTTTCGCTAACCTCTAACAATTTTAATGTGCTAGGTTCTTTCGTCACCAACAGATTCCTAATATGTGTCGATAAGCCGGAAATAAAATGCCCCCCATCAAAACCATTATTTAAAACCTTGTCAAAAATCAACAATGTGTTAGCTGCATCTTGTTTGGATATACTATCCATTAATTGGAAGTAATAATCATAATCCAGAATATTCAGATTATTGATAACAGCCTCGTATGTAAGATTTTTATTTGAAAAACTAACAATCTGATCAAACATAGAAAGAGCATCTCGTAACCCTCCATCTGCTTTTTGAGCAATCACGTGTAATCCATCTTGTTCATAGATTATCCCTTCCTTATCTGCAATAGAAGCTAAATGACCTGCCATATCTTGAACTTTTATTCGATTAAAATCAAAGATCTGACATCTGGAAAGAATGGTTGGAAGAATTTTATGTTTCTCTGTCGTTGCTAAAATAAAAATAGCATAAGAAGGTGGTTCCTCTAAAGTTTTCAGAAAGGCATTAAAGGCCTGTTGTGAAAGCATGTGAACCTCATCGATAATATAAATTTTATATTTTCCGGTTTGTGGGGGTATCCTCACCTGATCAATTAATGACCTAATATCATCTACGGAATTATTTGAGGCTGCGTCTAACTCATGAATGCTAAAAGAATTACCATTTTGAAAGGATTTACAGCTCTCACATTGCCCACAAGCTTCATTAGAGGCTGTAATGTTTTCGCAGTTTATTGTTTTTGCTAAGATCCGCGCACATGTTGTCTTTCCAACTCCACGAGGACCACAGAACAAGAATGCTTGTGCTAACTGATTGTTGCGAATAGCATTTTTAAGAGTACCCGTTATGTGTTGCTGGCCTACTACCGAATCAAATGTGATTGGTCTATATTTCCGCGCAGAAACAATAAAATTATCCATGCACGAAGATAAACAATTTCAAAGTTTAGCACAAGGGAATCCTCAAGAACAAACTATTTCTATTAATTATAATCCTCATTAAGGAAAACCATGGTTTTTCGAAGTATAATTGTAAAATTATTAAGGAATTAAAAACAGTAATCATAAAAAAAGAAGGCGTCTAAAAAGGGCGCCTTCTTTCGTTTTGTATCTGGCTGTAGAGTCTATCGGTTTAAGGATGTTACTCTATGCGACCAATGGTTGATAGCAGTAGTTTATCCATTTGGGGTCAT
>Ga0308157_10003495_pt1 | contig 22719 bp, 25 predicted proteins | sample PhyBR1_FD_201035 | JGI IMG/M metagenome (GOLD analysis project Ga0308157, IMG submission 201035) | Phyllosphere microbial communities from UC Gill Tract Community Farm, Albany, California, United States - DLSLB.R1 | ecosystem: Host-associated > Plants > Phyllosphere > Unclassified | place: USA...
CGCTGGCGGTCATGCTGGCCGGGCAGGGGGCATGGCGGGTGTCGGCGGCCGGGGCGTCGTTGCTGGCGCTGCTGCCGGCCGGCGGCGGCATGCTGCTGGGGCAGTGGCTGCGGGGACGCATGCCACCGTTGCTGTTCCGGCGCTGCTTCTTTGCCGGGCTGCTGGCGCTGGGCGCCCACCAGTGCCTGCGGACTTTTATAAACTGACCTTGCCGCGCAGCTGTTTGCGCTCGCCGTCCTTGGCTTTGCCGTCGAGCCGCTTGCGCTGCGAGCTGCGGGTGGGCCGGGTGGGGCGGCGCACGGTGGGCAGCACCGCCGCGCTGTCGACCAGTTCCTGCAGTCGGCGCAAGGCCTCCTCCTTGTTGGTTTCCTGGCTGCGCGACTGCTGCGCCTTCAGCACGATCACGCCGTCCTTGGTGATGCGTTGGTCGCGCATGGCCAGCAGGCGCTCCTTGATATGTTCCGGCAGCGACGAGTTGGCGATGTCGAAGCGCAGGTGCACCGCGCTCGACACCTTGTTGACGTTCTGCCCGCCCGGCCCCTGGGCGCGGATGGCGGTGAACTCCACTTCATTCGGATCGATCACGGCGCGAACCTCACCGGCTGCGCCACCGACCACGACTCGCCCTCGGTGGCGTGCGCGCGCCGGCTGACAAGATCGCGGAACAGCGGATGCCGCAAGGCCTCCTCGGTGCGCAGCACCGGCGAGACGCAGCAGTCGGCGGTGGCGAAGGCCTCGGTCCATTGCGCCAGCGTGCGGGTGGCGAACAGCGCATCCAGTTCGGCCTTGAGCGCCATCGCATCCTCGCCGCCGACCGGCTGGCCAAGCTGCCAGTGGCGCGTCTTCAGGTCCGGCCGTTGCAACACGTCGCAGCATGCCTGCCAGAACTTGAGCTCCAGCGCGCCGACCGCCATGTGGCGGCCGTCGGCGGTACGGTAGACGTTGTAGCAGGGGACGCCGCCGGTCAACAGGTCGCGCCCCGGCGCGGCGGGCGCGCCGTTGTTGACCGCCACCAGAGGCATGATGTTGTGGGCCATGACGGCGGCCGTCATCGACACATCGACGAAGCGCCCGGCGCCACCCATCTTGACCGCCACCAGCGCCGCCAGGATGCCTTGCAGCGCCGACTGCGCGCCGCCCAGCAGATCGCCCACCTGCAGGTTGGGCAGGGCGGGCACGCCGTCGGCGCAGGCGTTCTGCTCCAGCATGCCGGCGTAGCCGATGTAGTTGATGTCGTGCCCCGCCAGCTGCGCAAAGGGGCCGTGCTGGCCGTAGCCGGAGATCGCGCACATCACCAGCTTGGGATTGCGCTGCCGGAGCACCTGCCAGCCCAGTCCCAGCTTGTCCATCACGCCGGGACGGAAGCTTTCGACCAGCACGTCGGCCGTCTCCACCATCGCCAGCAGCTGCTCGCGGTGGGCGGCGTCCTTCAGGTCCAGCCGCATCATCCGCTTGCCTCGGTTGACCGCGACGAAGAACTGCGACACCTCGTTGCGCACCGGTCCCATGGCGCGCGCGTAGTCGCCCGGACCGGGGTCTTCGATCTTGATCACTTCCGCGCCCATGTCCGCCAGGTGCATGGTGGCGACTGGGCCGGGCAGCAGGCGGGTGAGGTCCAGCACGCGGATGCCGCTGAGGGGGAGTTCTGTCGTCATGGGTTCATTGTAGCAAACGAACAACCGCAGACCCGGCGAATATTGACGCCGCTCAACGACCGCGGCGAGGGCCGAGGTTAGGATGGCACATGCCTGTAACCGCACGTCCCGGACGAAAGGATCATCATGCCCTCATCGACATTGCAATCCCCCAGCGCGGATACCGCCGTCGCGCCGGGCCAGTATCTGGTGTTCCGGCTGGGTGGCCTGGACTACGCGCTGGACTTCAGCAAGGTGCAGGAGCTGCGGCCCTTGAAGGCGCTGGAGCGCTTTTCATCGGAGGGGGAGATCGTGGCCGGGGTGGCGGTGTCGCGCGGCGTGATCATGCCGATCGTGGACATGCGCATCGCCTTCGGGCCGCGCCCGCAGGAGCACGATCCGCTGACGGACGTGATCATCCTCAAGCTGTCGAGCTGCGTGATGGGGATGGTGGTGGACGGGGTGACGGATATCGTGCAGCTGACGCTGGGGCAGATCCAGCCCATCCCCGGCGCCGGCGCGGTGGAGTACCTGGTCGGCATCGGGGAGGCCGACGGGCGCCGCCTGATCGTGGTCGACATCGATAAGCTGATGTCGATCCAAAAGATGCCAATGGGCGCGCGCCAAGCCGCTTAACGGCCGCCCCAAAGCGGCCGTGGCGTCGTTGCAGCTCCTAGCCGTGCAAGCGCACTGTCTTCGTCGCTGCGCCTAGCCACGGCCGCTTTGAGTCGGCCGTTTAATCAGGCCAGCGCTTCCAGCTGTTCCTGCAACTCCAGCCATTCAGCTTCCAGCTGGCCGAGGTCCTTGGTGAAGAAGGATTGATCGGCCAGCAGCTGTTTCAGCTTGGCCTTGTTGGCGGCGTCGTAGATCGACGACTCGCCCAGGGCCGCATCCACATCGGCTTTCTGCGCGCTGCGCTTGGCGATCTGCTCGTCCAGGCGCTTGATCTTCTGCTCCAGCGGCTTGCGCAGCGTGGCCAGGCGCTGGCGGTCTTCCGCCTCCTTGCGCTTCTGTTCCTTGGTGTTGACCGCCGGCGCGGCCGATGGCGGCGCGACCGGCGAGGCCACCGGGAAGTCGGTCTTGTTGGCATTGCCGGCGGCGGGCAGCACGTCGGTGCCTTTGCCCATCTTGGTCTGCAACAGCCAGTCCTTGTAGTCATCCAGGTCGCCGTCGAACGGCTGCAGCTTGCCGTCGGCGACGATGATGAACTGGTCGGTGGTGGCGCGCAGCAGGTGGCGATCGTGCGATACCACGACCAGCGTGCCTTCGAACTGCGCCAGCGCTTCGGTCAGCGCCTCGCGCGTTTCCAGGTCCAGGTGGTTGGTCGGTTCATCGAGCAGCAGCAGGTTGGGGCGCTGCCAGACGATCAGGGCCAGCGCCAGGCGGGCCTTCTCGCCGCCGGAGAACGGCGCGATCGAGCTGGTGACCATGGTGCCGGGGAAGTTGAAGCCGCCGAGGAAGTTGCGCAGCTCCTGTTCGCGCACGGTCGGCGCGATCTTCGCCAGGTGCCACAGCGGCGATTCGTCGTGGCGCAGCATCTCCACCTGGTGCTGGGCGAAGTAGCCGATGTTCAGGCCCTTGCCCATGGTGGCGTCGCCGGTCAGCGGCGACAGCTCGCCGGCGATGGTCTTGATCAGCGTCGACTTACCGGCGCCGTTCACGCCCAGCAGGCCGATACGCTGGCCGATCTGCAGCGAGAACTTGATGTTGTTGACGATGGTCTTGTGGGTGATCTCGCCGGTTGCTTCGTTCTCGATCTTGTAGCCGGCGTCGACGTCCTCCATCACCAGCAGCGGATTCGGGGCGCTGAGCGGCTCGCGGAATTCGAACGAGAATTCGGCGGCGGCGCGCAGCGGCGCCAGTTCCTCCATCTTGGCCAGCGCCTTCATGCGGCTCTGCGCCTGGCGGGCCTTGGAGGCCTGCGCCTTGAAGCGGTTGACGAAGGACTCCAGGTGGGCGCGCTTGCGCTGCTGCTTTTCCAGCGCGCCGGCGGCCAGGATCATCTGCGCCGCGCGCTGGCGTTCGAAGGACGAGTAGTTGCCCGAGTAGCGTTTCAGTTTGCGCTCGTCGATGTGCACCACCACGTTGACCACTTCATCGAGGAAGTCGCGGTCGTGGGAGATGATCAGCAGGGTGCCGGTGTAGCGTTTGAGCCAGTCTTCCAGCCAGATGATCGCGTCCAGATCCAGGTGGTTGGTCGGTTCATCGAGCAGCAGCAGGTCGGAAGGGCACATCAGCGCCTGCGCCAGGTTCAGGCGCATGCGCCAGCCGCCGGAGAAGCTGGCCACCGGTTGCTGCATCTGGTCGATCGAGAAGCCAAGGCCCAGCAGCAGCTGTTCGCCGCGCGACTGCACGGTGTAGGCGTCGGCGTCGGCCAGCGCGCTGTAGATCTCGCCGATGGCGATGCCGTTCTCGGACGATTCGGGCTCCGATTCCAGGCGCGCCAGTTCCGCTTCCAGCTTGCGCAGGGTGACGTCGCCGTCGATGGCGTAATCGAGCGCCGCGCGTTCCAGCGGCGGGGTTTCCTGCGCCACGTAAGCGACGCGCCATTTGGCCGGGAAGTCGATCTCGCCCTGGTCCGGGTGCAGCTCGCCGCGCATCATCGCGAACAGGCTGGATTTGCCGGCGCCGTTGGCGCCGATCAGGCCAATCTTGTCGCCGGGGTTGAGGGTGACATCGACCTGTTCCAGCAGCGGCTTAATACCGCGCATCAGGCTTACTTGAATAAAGCGAATCATCAGAATCTTTCGTGCCGTCGTCCCCGCGCACGCGGGGACCCATAGTCAGCATGGGGGGAGCCCAAGCAATGTGAGGGTTCCCGCCTGCGCGGGAACGACGCGGGTTTTTTTAGAGTTTAAGCTGGTCTGCGGTCAGCAGGAAGACCATGTCGTCGCCGTTGCTGGTGGTGAGCCAGGTCAGGCCCAGTTCACCGAAGGCCGCTTCGGCGAACTCGCGCTCGTTGCCGATTTCGACGATCAGGATGCCGTCGTCGGTCAGGCGCTCCGCTGCGCCGGCGACGATCTTGCGCACCAGGTCCATGCCATCCTTGCCGCCGTCCAGCGCCAGTTCAGGCTCGGCGCGGTACTCCATCGGCAGCTTGCTCATCGACGACGAGTTCACATACGGCGGGTTGGTGATGATCAGGTCATACTTCTTGTCCGGCACATTGGCGTACAGGTCGGACTGGATCAGCGTCAGGCGGTCTTCCAGCTTGTAGGTGGCGACGTTTTTCTTCGCCACTTCCAGCGCGTCGGCCGAGATGTCCACCGCGTCCACATGCGCGTCCGGGAAGGCGTCGGCCAGCATGATGGCCAGGCAGCCGGAGCCCGTGCACAGCTCCAGCACATTGGCCACGTTCTCAGGCTCGTTGACCCACGGCGCGAAGTACTGCGGGATCAGTTCCGCGATGAAGGAGCGCGGCACGATGGTGCGCTCGTCCACGTAGAAGTTGTAGGTGCCCAGCCACGCCTCGTTGGTGATGTAGGCGGCCGGCACGCGCTCGTTGGTGCGGCGGTCGATGACGGCCATGACCGCGTCGATCTCCTCCGGCAGCAGCCGGGCGTCCAGGAACGGGTCCAGGCGGTCCAGCGGCAGCTTGAGCGTGTGCAGGATCAGGTAGGCCGCTTCGTCGAAGGCCTCGACGCTGCCATGGCCGAAGAACAGCTTGGCGGTGTTGAAGCGGGTGACGGCGTAGCGCAACAGGTCGCGCGGCGTGGTGAAAGGAGTCGTGTTCATGGCTATCTCGGTAAAACAGTAATCGGTTTGCGCACGCCGCGCCGCCGGCCAGGCATCAAGCCAGCAGGTTTTCCAGCGTACGGCGATAGATATTCTTCAGCGGATCGACAAAACGCAGCTCGATATGCTCGTCGATCTTGTGGATACTTGCGTTGGGAGGCCCGAATTCTATCACCTGAGGGCAGATCTGAGCGATAAAGCGTCCGTCCGAGGTGCCGCCGGTGGTCGATAGTTCGGTGTCGACGCCGGTTTCCGACTTGATCGCGGCCGACAATGCATCGCTCAACACGCCACGCGGCGTCAGGAACGGCAGGCCGCTCAGCGCCCATTTCAGGTCGTAGTGCAGGTTGTGCTTGTCCAGGATGGCGTGCACGCGGCGCTTGAGTTCCTCGTGGGTGCTGGCGGTGGAGAAGCGGAAGTTGAAGTCGATGACCATCTCGCCGGGGATGACGTTGTTGGCGCCCGTGCCGGCGTTAATGTTGGACATCTGCCAAGAGGTCGGCAGGTAGTACTCGTTGCCCTCGTCCCAGCGCTCGGCCACCAGTTCGGCCAGCGCGGGCGCGGCCAGGTGGATCGGGTTGCGCGCCAGCTGCGGGTAGGCGATGTGGCCCTGCACGCCCTTGATCGTCAGCTTGCCGGACAGCGAGCCACGGCGGCCGTTCTTGATCATGTCGCCCAGGGTCTCGTCGGAGGTCGGCTCGCCGACGATGCAGTAGTCCAGCGTCTCGCCGCGCTCCTTGAGGATATTGCAGACCACCACGGTGCCGTCGATGGCAGGGCCTTCCTCGTCGCTGGTGATCAGGAAGGCGATCGAGCCTTTGTGGTCGGCGTGGGCGGCGACGAACTCCTCGCAGGCCACCACGAAGGCGGCGATCGAGGTCTTCATGTCGGCCGCGCCGCGGCCATACAGCTTGCCGTCGCGGTGGGTCGGGTTGAAGGGCTCCGAGCGCCATTGCTCGACCGGGCCGGTGGGCACCACGTCGGTATGGCCGGCGAACACCAGCACCGGCGAGGTGGTGCCGCGGCGCGCCCACAGATTGGTCACGCCGTTCGATTCGATCACCTCGCAGGCAAAGCCCAGCGGCGACAGCAGGTCGATCAGGTGCTGTTGGCAGCCTTTATCGTCGGGGGTGACAGAGGAGAGGGCGATCAGCTTTTCGGTCAGCGCCAGGGTCTTGGATGGAGTCATGTTCAGAGGTCGAAAATTTGTTTGTACTGGGCGTCGGAGAAGGAGACGGCGAAGGTGCCGTCCTTGTCCAGCACCGGGCGCTTGATTACGGAGGGGAATTCGAGCATCAGCGCGATGGCGCTGTCGTCGTCGACGATGGCGGCCTTGCGCTCGTCCGGCAGGCCGCGCCAAGTCGTGCCTTTTTTATTGACCAGCACATCGCGCGGCAGGTGTTTGAGCCAGCCGGCGACGATCTCGCGGCTCAGGCCCTGTTTTTTAAAATCGTGGAAGACGAAGTCCTTCTGCTGGCCGGCCAGCCAGACGCGGGCCTTTTTGACGGTATCGCAGTTCGGGATGCCGTAGAGGGTAATTTTCATAGGTTGAAGAAGAAGTGCTGTGCGCGGAGGACCAATAGAATACCACGGGCGGGACCACCGGGCGGATGGCCGGCTCGACGGCGTGGCCGTTGTTGAAAAGTCACGTTTTTAATGAAGTTAAAATTTTTGTCACATTCCTGTCATTTAATGCAATCTTAAGTGTTACATTTGAAACGTTGTGGATTGTATTACTGGCCTGCATGGCCAGCTGGCCCAGGGGCTAGATTCCTCCTGGAATTAAATGACGACTCTTTCAACTTTAAAACCTATGAAACTATCCGCTATCGCTTCCAAGGCTGCGATCAGTGCAGCTTTCCTGTGCATCAGCACTTCCTCCTACGCATCGTTTACCGAGGGGTTCAACACGCCCGAGGTGTTGCCCGCCGGCTGGGTCACCCAGAACCTGAGTACACGCAATTCCACCGGCAATCCGTGGTCGGTGCAAGAAGGCATTCTTGACGAGTTCGGTGATGTCGTGGTGTCGCCGCATGCCGGGGGCGGCATGGCCCTGGTCAACTACACTTCCGTCGGCAGTGGTACCGGCACCATCAACAACTGGCTGATCTCGCCGCTGATCACCGGCCTGCGCAACGGCGACACGTTCAGCTTCTACACCACCACCACGCCGGATTCCGAATACCCCGACCGGATGGAATTCCGCATGAGCACGGGCAGCGGCACCAACGTCGGCAGTTCCACCACCAGCGTGGGCAGCTTCACCACCATGCTGCTTTCCGTCAATCCAACGGTCGGCGCCGGTGGCTATCCGGAAGACTGGACCAAATACACGGTGACCCTGAGCGGCTTGAGCGGTCCGATCGACGGGCGTGTCGCGTTCCGCTACTTTGTGCCGAATGGCGGCCCCAGCGGCGATAACTCCAACATCATCGGCCTGGACGACTTCAGCTATGTTTCGGCGGTGCCGGAACCGGGCAGCGTCACGATGATGCTGGCGGGCGTGGGCGTGCTGGCCGGCCTGCAGCGCCGCCGCCAGAAGGCGCGGCGCGCCGCCTGAGGCGAACGCCCGGGCGCCTGAGGCGAAGTGGAAGGCCTCAGGCGCTTCAGGTGTTGAGCGTGAACTCGGTGAACGAGGCCTCGTCCGGCGGCGACTTGGGTTCCGGCTCGGCCTGGGCGCTCTTGCTGTCCGGGCCATTATTCAGAAGCCACAGCAGGTTGGTGGCCGAATCGGCGTTGGCCAGCGCCTCGTCCTGGCTGATCAAGCCATCCTGCACCAGCTTGAGCAAGGCCAGTTCGAACGACTGCGAACCGGGCGACATGCTCTTCTCCATCGCCTCCTTGATCTGGCCGATCTCGCCTTTTTCGATCAGGTCCGAGATGTAGCGGGTATTGACCATCACCTCCACCGCCGCCGTGCGCGTGCCGCCGTTGATCGAGCGGACCAGCCGCTGCGAGACAATCGCCTTCACCGTCGACGACAAGTCCTGCAGCAGCGCGGCGCGGTTCTCGATCGGGTAGAAACTGATAATACGATTTAGCGCGTTATAGCTGTTGTTGGCGTGCAGGGTCGCCAGCACCAGGTGGCCCGACTGCGCGTACGCCAGCGCGGCGGCCATGGTTTCCTTGTCGCGGATCTCGCCGATCAGGATGCAGTCCGGCGCCTGGCGCATGGAGTTGCGCAGCGCGGTGTGGAAGTCCTTGGCGTCGCTGCCGATCTCGCGCTGGTTGACGATGGATTTCTTATTCTTGAACAGGTACTCGATCGGGTCTTCCAGCGTCAGGATATGGCCGGAGCGCAGTTCGTTGCGGTGGTCCAGCATCGAGGCGATGGTGGTGGACTTGCCCGAGCCGGTCGAGCCGACCAGCAGCAGCAGGCCGCGCTTTTCCATGATCAGGTCCGCCAGCACCGGCGGCAGCTGCAGGTCGGCCAGCACCGGTATGGTGGCCGGCACGAAGCGGAACACGGCGGAGATGGTGCCGCGCTGCTTGAACGCGGAGAGGCGGAAGCGGCCCATGTTCGGCACCGACACGCCCATGTTCAGCTCATTGGTGGCCGCCAGTTCCTCCATCTGCGCGGGGGAGGCGATCTCCGACAGCAGCGAATGGATGTTGTCCGGCTCTAGCTTTTGCTGATTGATGGGGATGAGATTGCCGTTGATCTTGATGTGCACCGGCGAATTCACCGCAAAGAACATGTCCGACGCGTTCTTTTCCTTCATCAGCTGGAACAGGCGTTCCATGGCCATGGCTCTCTCCTCAGTATCAAAAAAAACGGGGACTGCGAAGAGTCCCCGGTTCTTGTTGCCTGCTTAGATACCGCGCAGCAGTTCGTTGATGCCGGTCTTGGCGCGGGTCTTGGCATCCACGCGCTTGACGATGACCGCGCAGTACAGCGAGTACTTGCCGTCGTCCGAAGGCAGGTTGCCCGAGACGACCACCGAGCCCGCCGGCACGCGGCCGTAGGTCACCTCGCCGGTGGCGCGGTCGTAGATCTTGGTCGACTGGCCGATGTACACGCCCATCGAGATCACCGAGTTCTCTTCGACGATTACGCCTTCGACGATTTCCGAGCGGGCGCCGATGAAGCAGTTGTCTTCGATGATGGTCGGATTGGCCTGCATCGGTTCCAGCACGCCGCCGATGCCGACGCCGCCCGACAGGTGGACGTTCTTGCCGATCTGCGCGCACGAACCGACGGTGGCCCAGGTGTCGACCATCGCGCCTTCATCGACGTAGGCGCCGATGTTGACGTAGGAAGGCATCAGCACCACGTTCTTGGCGATGAAGGAGCCACGGCGCGCCACGGCCGGCGGCACCACGCGGAAGCCGCCCTTGGCGAAATCTTCCGCGGTGTAGTTGGCGAACTTGGTCGGTACCTTGTCGTAGAACTGCATGGTGCCGTCGGACGGCATCTGCACGTTGTTCTCCAGGCGGAAGGACAGCAGCACGGCTTTCTTGACCCACTGGTTCACCACCCAGTCGCCGGTGGTTTTTTCGGCCACGCGGATGGTGCCGGCGTCCAGGCCCGCGATCACGTGCGAAACCGCGTCACGCAGTTCGGCGGTGCCGTTGGCTGGATTGATGTTGGCGCGGTCTTCCCATGCCTGGTCGATGATTTGCTGGAGTTGTTGGCTCATGATGTGCGATCTTATTTGTTAAGGGACTTGCAAAATTGGACGATGCGCTGCGCCGCTTCCAGGCCTTCCTCCGTCTCGGCGACCAGCGCCATGCGGATGCGGTTGCGGCCCGGGTTGGCGCCGTGCGCGTCGCGCGCCAGGTAGCTGCCCGGCAGTACCGTGACATTATATTCGGCGTACAGGCGCTGGGCGAATTCGGTGTCCGACAGGCCGGTCCGGCTGACGTCGGCCCACAGGTAGAAGCTGGCGTCCGGCAGTTCCACCTGCAGCACTTCCTGCAGCAGCGGCGTGATGGCGGCGAATTTGGCGCGGTATTTTTCGCGGTTCTGTTCGACGTGGGTCTCGTCGTTCCAGGCCGCGATCGACGCAGCTTGCACGGAAGGGCTCATGGCTCCGCCGTGATAGGTGCGGTACAACAGGAATTTTTTAAGCACGTCGGCATCGCCGGCCACGAAGCCCGAGCGCATGCCCGGCACGTTGGAGCGCTTCGACAGGCTGCTGAACACCACCAGCCGCGCGTAGGGCTTGTCGACCGTGGACAGGCCCAGCGTGTGGGCCGCTTCCAGCGCGCCCAGTGGCGCCTTGTCGCCGTGATAGATCTCGGAGTAGCACTCGTCGGCGGCGATGATGAAGTTGTAGCGCTCGGACAGGGCGAACAGGTTTTCCCAGTCGGTCAGCGTCAGCACGGCGCCGGTCGGATTGCCGGGGGAGCACAGGAATAGCAGCGACACGCGCTCCCACACCGAGGCCGGAATGCTGTCGTAGTCGCAGCCGAAGTTGCGGGCCGGGTCGGAGTTGACGAAGTACGGTTCGGCGCCGGCCAGGTAGGCCGCGCCTTCGTAGATCTGGTAGAACGGGTTCGGGCTGACGACCAGCGACTTGGCGGCCGGGTCGATCACAGTCTGCGCCAGCGAGAACAGCGCCTCGCGCGAGCCGTTCACCGGCAGCACCTGGGTGGCCGGATTGAGCTTGGGGATGCCGTAGCGGCGTTCCAGCCAGCCGGCGATGGCGCCGCGCAGCGCGTCCGAACCGACGGTGGTCGGGTAGGTGGCCAGGCCGTCCACATTGTCGATCAGCGCCTGCTGGATGAAGCGCGGCGTCGGGTGTTTGGGTTCGCCCATGCCCAGGCTGATGGCCTTGTGTTGCGGGCTGGCGGTCACCTGCGCGAACAGCTGGCGCAGTTTTTCGAACGGATAGGGTTGCAGCTTGTCGAGATGTGGATTCACTTGGCGGACCGGGTGCGGAACGTTGAAAAAAGAACAGCGTAGACAGCCATTATAGCGCCTCCGCGCGGGCCTCGTAGGATGGCACTTGGCAGGCTCGCCACCAATGCCAAATAATAAACATGTGAGATACTGCGGCCCACGGTTCACAAAGAGACAAAGCATGGAACAAGACGAGACGATGTTGGAAGCGGAAGTCAGCCGGCGCGTGATGGCGCTGCGGCTGGCGACGGGCCTGGTGCAGGGCGCGCTGCTGTATTGGCTGTACCAGGCCGACCGGGGAGGGTGGTGGCCCTCCGGCACGCCGTACGTGATGATCCCCCTGTTGATGGCCTGCGCGCTGCTGCCGGCGATGCTGATATCGGCGATGGGGCACATGGCGCCGAAAAAGGTGGCGCAATGGATGGCGGTTGCCGCCGGCGTGGTGTTGATCATGGCGCTGCATGCCGTCAACCGCGGGACTGGCGCGGCGCTGGCCGCCGGCGCGCTGTCGAAGGGCGCGTTCGCGTCGATGCCGGGCCCCGTGATGGTCTTCTGCGCGGTCTTCATGTACATCGCCCACGTGCTGGTGATGGCGGGGGCCGCGGACCAGCGCCGTATCGCCAGCTACGACAGCTACTTTGAACTGGCCTGGAAGCTGGCGGTGCAGCTGATGTTCTCGGTGTTCTTTGTCGGCGCGCTGTGGCTGGTGCTGTTGATGGGCAGCGGCCTGTTCTCGATGGTGAAGCTGAACTTCCTCAAGCACATGATGGAGCAGTCGTGGTTCGTGGTGCCGGTGGTCTGCTTCGCCTGGTCGTGTGCGATGCACATCACGGACGTGCGGCCGGCCATCGTGCGCGGCATCCGCAGCCTGCTGCTGGTGCTGCTGTCCTGGATACTGCCGGTGGCGGCGCTGATCGTCAGCGGCTTCCTGTGCGCGCTGCCGTTCACGGGACTGGATGTGCTGTGGGCCACGCGTCACGCGACCTCCCTGCTGCTGGCCGCGGACGCGGTGCTGATCATCCTGATCAACGCGGCCTTCCAGAACGGCCGCGCCAAGGCGGCCCTGGCCGTGCGCGTGAGCGCGCGCGTGGCCGCGTTGCTGGTACTGCCGCTGACGGCCATCGCCATTTACGCGCTGGGATTGCGGGTGTACGACTACGGCTGGACATCGGACCGCGTGATCGCCGCCGCCAGCCTGGTGGTCGCAAGCTGCTACGCGCTGGGTTATGCCTGGGCCGCACATCTCTATGAGACGTGGCTGAGCGCCATCGCCAATGTCAACCTGGCGACGGCTTTCGTGGTGCTGGCGGTGCTGCTTGCGCTGTTCACGCCGATCGCCGATCCGGTGCGCCTGTCGGTGAACAACCAGGTGGCGCGGCTGGAGAAGGGCCGTACCAAGGCGGCGAAATTCGATTTCCATTATCTGCGCTTCGAGGGGCAGCGTTATGGACAGGCTGCCCTGGAGCGCCTGTCGCGGCAGGCCTCCGGTCCGGAGGCTGCATTGATCCGCGAACTGGCCGCCAAAGCGTTGACGGATACGGACCGCTGGCAGGATGAGCGCCAGGTGACGCAGGTATCGGTGGCCGACAACGTCAGGTTGTGGCCTGCGACCGCAAAGCTGCCGGCCAGCTTTGTGGCCCAGAAGTGGAATCCTGCGGAGGAGCGGGCGATCCCGTCCTGCCTGTTAAACGTCGGCTCCTACTGCGATGCCATGATGATGGATATCGACGGCGACGGCAGGCCGGAAATCCTGCTGTTTAACATCGACGGCTATACGCAACCGCCGCTTTACAAGGAGCGCGCCGATGGCAGGTGGGTGGTCGCCGGCCATCTCGATATCAACGTCAGCAAATGCGAACCGTTGATCGAGAAGCTGAGGACAGGCCAATACACGCTGGCCGCGCCGCGCATGAAGGCGCTGCAGGTGGGCGGCCAGGTCTTGCAGTTCCAGTCGGAGTTCGGTGCCGACGACTGCAAGCTAATCGAGGCTGCCAAAGTCAATAGCCGGTAGCGAGTAGTGCGGGATTGCGTTTGCGTCCCTCGTCGATCAGCTGGCGGTAAATTGCGAGGGCTTTATTGTCCGGGCTGTAAAGGACAGGTTTGCATATCCTCTTCCAGCCTGCGCGCCAGTTCGCCGCGCAGGGCATGCAGGCCCGCGATGCGTTTGTCGATGTCTTCCAGCTTGCGCGCCAGCGCCTCCCGGAGTTGGGGCGCGGACGATTCCGGTGCGGCCAGCAGCGGCAGGTCGGCTTCGATCTCTCCCAGCGTGAAGCCCAGCGTCTGCGCCAACCTGATGTAGCGCAGCCAGTTCACCGCTTCCGGCGGATAATCGCGGTAGCCGTTGGCGCTGCGGCGGGCGCTCAGAAGGCCGCGCTTTTCGTAAAAGCGCAAAGTGTCGCGGCTCAGTCCCGTGGCGATGGCGATTTCTCCGATTTGCATGCCCAAACTCCAAATAGCGATTGACCCTGGAGTATACTCCAGGCTTTAGCATGACCTCTTTCCAACCACGGAGACGTCATGCTCTCACCATCCACCTTCCGCAAAATTGTCCTCGGCAGCGCCATCTACGATCTGATTGTGACGGCGCCTTTCGCCACGCCATGGAGCTTCGCCTTCGCCCGCGTCCAATTGGACGGCATCAACCTGCACCTTGGGGGCGCCGCGTTGCCGGCGTTTGAACCGTTTCACATCCTGTTCGCCTGCCTGCTCGGAAGCGTGGTGCTGGTATGGTCGCTGCTGCGCATCAGCGACCCGCAGCAGCGCTTCGGCCGTTTCGACGGCGTGGCGCGGCTGCTGTTTTCGACCTGGATGATCTGGACGTTGGCCGCCACGGGCGCGCCGCTGCTTTGGTTGTTCATCGTTCCGGAGTTGGCTTTCGGCGTGGCGCAGTGGCTGCCGGTGCGCCGGAATGAAAGCGCCTAGCGCTTGAGGAATGCCGTCTCCAGTTCATCGGTGCTGCGCACATGGCCGATGAAGGGGAAGATATTCTGCACAGCGAATTGATGCATCTCCGCCTTCAGGCTGGACATCGCGTCGTGCGCAAACACCAGCGCGTAGCCCTGGTCGAAGGCTGCGCGGGCAGTGGATTCGACGCCGAAGTTGGTGGCGATACCGCCCATGATGAGCGTGCGGATGCCGCGACGGCGCAACTGCTGGTCCAGTTCCGTGCCGTGGAACGCCCCCCACTGGCGTTTGGCGATCACAATGTCGCCCGCCTGGCACCCGGCCTGCCCGACCAGTTCCGACGCCCGCGGCGGCGGTGGCGGGGCGGATGGATCGCGGGCCAGCGAGATATCCGCCGGCAGGCGCAGTAGCTCGTTAACCAGTACGCGGACATACACCACGGTGCCGCCACTGCGGCGCACGGCGCCGGCCAGGCGGGCAGCGTTGGCCACCACCTGCTGCGCCGTATGTGGCGCCAGCTCCCGTGCCACGTTGCTGTGCTGTAGATCGATCAATACCAAGGCCGTGCTGGAAGGTTGGAGATTCATTGTTGGCTCCTTAAATGTGAGGGTATCCTCAGATAATTATAAGCCGGATTCGTTTATAATGTGAGGATGTCCTCAGATATCGAAAAAAGCGCCAGGCGCAAGCCGCGGCAGCTGCGCGGCGAACAGCGCATGGCGGCCATGCTGGATGCCGCGGCGGCCGTGTTTGCGCAATCCGGCTACGACGCCGCGACCATGACCGCGATCGCCGAGCGATCCGGTTCGTCCATCGGCGCCTTGTACCAGTATTTTCCCAACAAGCTGGCCTTGGCGAAGGCGCTGCGGGAGTATTACGGCGAGGAGATGGCGCGTCGCTGGACGACGCTGATTGCCGATGCCTCGCAACTGAGCATCGCCGCGCTGGTGGACCGGATCTTCGATCTGATGATCGGTTTTTTCAACGAGCACCCGGCTTATTTCACGCTGCTCAATGCGACGCTTGGGTATCAGCGCGATGCGGGCGCGCGCCAGCGGCTGCGGTCCAGGATAGGCGCCGCGCTGAGGGAGAAGCAGCCGGAATTGGAAGAGGGCGAGGCGCTGCGGCTGGCCACTGTGTCGCTACAAATCGTCAAGGGACTCAATCCCTTGTACGCGGGGGCAGCCGCCGCCGAGCGGGTGGAACTGGTGGCGGAGTTCAAGCTGGTGCTGCTCAGCTACTTGAAAGCGCGCCTGCGCAAATAGTCAGGCAACCTTCAACAGCGCATGCGGCTTGCTCCACACCTGCTGCGCCACGCGCATCATGTTGCGCCCCATGACCAGCTCGGTCTCGCTGTCGGTCATGCCGGCCCTGCGCAGCGCGGCGGCCAGCTGGCGCCAGATTTCGGGCGGCGTGAAGGTCGGCGGATGCCCGGCGCTGTAGCCGGCGGAGGCGGGCCACCAGTGACTTGGGTTGAAATCGCCGGGCGGCGTGTCGTCCAGGCCTGGCTGCTGGAAGCAGATATCGAGGCCGATGCCGGCATGCGTTACGCCCACCAGGTCGGCCACGTAGGCGGCGTGGCGCGCGACATCGTCGACGTCCGGATGCTCCTTACCCAGGAACCACGACAGGCCGGACACGCACACCACACCACCGGTGGCGGCGCAGGCGCGGATCTGTTCATCGGTGACGTTGCGGCCGTGCTGCACCAGCGTATAGGGATTGGCGTGGCTGAAGATCACCGGCTGCGACGACGCGGACATGATATCGAGGCTGCACAGGCGGCCCGTGTGCGAACAGTCCATCAGGATGCCGGCATCGTTCACGGCGCCCACCATGCTGTAGCCGAGCGATGTCAGGCCGCGCGGCTGGTCGTGGCAGCCGTCGGCCACGCTGTTGTTGCGGTTGTAGGCGAAGTGCATCTGGCGCACGCCCAGCTGGGCGTACAGCGCCACCATCTCCGGCTGGTCGAGCAGCGGCATGGAACCTTCCAGGTCGAAGCCGATGGCGATGCGGCCGTCGGCGGCGGCCTGGATGATGTCGTCCACGCTGGAGGCGAGCACGTAGCGGTCCGGGTCCGAGGCGATGGTGGCGCGGTAGCCGGCGATCACGGACATCACTTGCGAGACCGGGTTCATGTCGCCGCCGACGTTGAGCGAGACATAATTGACGCCGGCGGCGTGCAGCCGTTGAACCGGCGTGAAGTCGGCCTGCGGGTGTTGCGGCAGGCAAGCGTGGGCGTCCCAGTTGATCATAATTTTTTTCTTAAAAAGATTAGCTATTTTTGCATGATAATGGCGGATATGGCTAATCACGGGATGAAATTCTTATGCGCGGATATGTTTTGCTGATGTCGTTGTTGATCGCGCCTGGCGCCTGGGCCGCCGACGTGAAGAAGGATGCCTATCTCGACGCGGTGGCCGCGCCGGCGGACGCGAAGGCGATGGAGGCGCGCGTCGATCCCGCGATGCGCAAGGCGATCGCCGAGGCCTTGGCGGCCGAGGTTCCGGCGCAGTCCCTGCCGCACGAGGTGCCGGCGTTCAGCTCCGCCAACAGCGACATCATGACCGCCGCCTTCAACGAGGCGAAGGTGCCGGACTGCCTGCATTCGGAAGGATTGAAGCGGCAGCCGACATTTTTCCTGGGCGGCTACCTCGCGCTGCCGTTCATCCCGATCGCCAAGCTGCGGGGGAAGTGCATCTAGCATGTATACTGTCCGCTAAATTCACATTATTAAGGCCGACATGTCTTTTTCTTCGCTGGGCCTTGCTCCCTCACTGATTAACGCCGTTACCGAAATCGGTTACCAGGAGCCGACCGCCATCCAGAGCGCCGCCATTCCCGCCATCCTGCGCGGGGAGGACGTGCTGGGCGCGGCGCAGACCGGGTCCGGCAAGACCGCCGCCTTCGCGCTGCCGATGCTGCAATCGCTGCTGGACAACCGCAACGGCCCGCGCCAGCTGCATGGCCTGATCCTGGTGCCGACGCGCGAGCTGGCCGCGCAGGTGGGCGAGTCGATCCGCAAGCTGGTGGCGCATTTGCCGATGCAGGTCAAGGTAGCCATCGTGTTCGGCGGCGTGTCGATCAATCCGCAGATGATGGCGCTGCGCGGCGGCGCCGACATCGTCATCGCCACGCCGGGCCGGCTGCTGGACCTGATCGACCACAATGCGCTGAAAATCTCGCGCGCGGCGATGCTGGTGCTGGACGAGGCGGACCGCCTGCTGGACCTGGGCTTCAGCGAGGAATTGAACCGCATCCTGGAACTGCTGCCGAAGCAGCGCCAGAACCTGTTCTTCTCGGCCACCTTCCCGCCGGCGGTGCAGGCGCTGGCGGACGGCATGTTGCATCAGCCCACGCGCATCGAGGTGCTGTCCGAGCCGGCGAGCAAACCCGATATCGTCCAGCGCGCGATCATGGTCGACGTGCCGCGCCGGACCATGCTGCTCAAGCACCTGATCCTGGAACACAAGTGGAGCAGGGTGCTGGTGTTCGTCGCGACCAAGTACGCGGCCGAACACGTGGCCGATAAGCTGAACCGCAACGGCATCCGCGCCGGCGCCTTCCACGGAGAGTTCAGCCAAGGCGCGCGCACCGAAGTGCTGGGCGACTTCAAGGCCAGCCGCCTGCAGGTGCTGGTGGCGACCGACGTGGCGGCGCGCGGCATCGACATCGCCCGCCTGCCGGCCGTGGTCAATTACGATCTGCCTCGTTCGGCGGTGGATTACACGCACCGCATCGGCCGCACCGGCCGCGCCGGCGAGAGCGGTGTGGCGGTCAGCTTCGTCAGCGCGGAGACGGAACAGCATTTCCGCCTGATCGAAAAGCGCCAGGACATCCTGCTGCCGCGTGAGCGGATCGCCGGCTTCGAGCCTGTCGAGACGCTGCTGCCGGCGCCCGCCAATTCAGTGACGGACACCGTCAACGGCGGCATCAAGGGCAAGCGCAAGAGCAAGAAGGACAAGCTGCGCGAAGCCGCTGCGGCGGCCGGGGAGTAAGCGCCCGCGCCGTCAGTCCGGCGCGGCGGAGCGGTACAACTTGCGATACTCCGACGGCGAGGTGCGCAACGTCGCCCGGAAGTGCTGGCGCAGCGACAGCGCCGACCCGAATCCCGCCTGCTGCGCCACCATCTCGACCGACACTTCGCTGCTCTCCAGCAGATGCCGGGCGTGCGCCAGCCGCTGGTTGAGCAGCCATTGCTTGACCGAGGTGCCGGTGGCCTGGCGGAAGTGGCGGGTGAAGTTCCGGCGGCTCATCAGCGCGCGCTCGGCCAGCACGTCGATGCTGTGGTTCTGCGTCAGGTCCCCGCCCACCCATGCCAACACCTGCGCAAAGCGGTCGTCGCTGCCGCTGACGGGCAGCGGGCGTTCGATGAACTGCGCCTGCCCGCCTTGCCGGTGCGGCGCCACCACCAGCTGCCGCGCCACGCGGTTGGCGATCTCCGCGCCGCACAACTGGCGCAGCAGGTGCAGGCAGCAGTCCAGCCCCGCCGCCACGCCGGCCGACGTCACCACTTCCCCTTCATCGACATACAGGACTTCGCGGTCGACCTTGATCTTGGGATAGCGCTCGGACATCGTGTCGGCAAGCGCCCAGTGCGTGGTGGCGGTGCGGCCGTCCAGCAGGCCCGCTTCGGCCAGCGGGAAGGAGCCCACGCACAGGCCCACCACCTGCGCGCCGCGCTGGTGGGCGCGGCGCAGGGCTTGCAGCAGGGCGGCTGGCGCTGGGCGGCAGTCCGAGTGCCAGGACGGCAGGATGACGATGTCGGCGCGGGACAGCGTGGCCAGGCCGTGGGTGGCGGTGATGTCGAAGCCGGCGGTAGTGGTCAACGGCGTGCCGGGATCCTCCGCGCAGACTTTGACGTCGAAGGTGGCGCTGTCGCAGTCGGCACGCTGAGCGCCGAACACCTGGCACGGAACGGACAGGTGAAAAGGGTTGATGCCGTCGAAGGCGATGACGGCGATGCGGAATTTCCGGCTGGGCGAGGTGGGCGTGGACATGGCCTGATTATATCGAACGGTGGCCTTCGGGCCGCTTTTGGATAATGGCGCGGTGACGGTGAATATCAATCACCGGGCGCTGAAGCCCTTATCCTACAGGAGAAAATCATGACCGCAACCCCACGCCGTGCCTTGATCGTCATCGATGTGCAGAACGAATACTTCACTGGAAAGATGAAGATCGAATATCCGCCGGTCGAGACCTCGCTGCCGAATATCGGCCGCGCCATGGACGCCGCGCGCGAGGCGGGCATCCCCGTGGTGGTGGTGCAGCACGACGCGCCGGAAACCTCGCCGATCTTCGCCCTTGGCTCGGAAGGCTGGAAAGTGCATCCCACGGTGGCCCAGCGCCCGCACGACCATTTCATCAACAAGAAGATGGCCAGCGTGTTCACCGGGACGGACCTGGCCGAATGGTTGAAGGCGAACGCCATCGATACGCTGACCATCGCCGGCTACATGACGCACAACTGCAACGCCTCCACCATCTACGAGGCAGCGCATCGCGGCTTGCAGGTCGAAGTGCTGGAGGACGCCACCGGCGCGCTGCCGTATGAGAACGCGGCCGGCAAGGCCAGCGCGGAGGAGATCCATCGCGTGTTCAACACGGTGTTCCATTCGAACTTCGGCGCGGTGGTGAGCACCGAGGCATGGCAGGCCGCCGTGCGCGATGGCGGCAAGCTGGAACACGACAATGTCTACCTGTCGAACCAGCGTACGCGCTAACCGCCGGTGCGCTTGGGCTGGTGGCCCTGTTTTTTCAGGGCCTCCATCACCAGGTCGCAGTGGTCGCCCTGGATTTCGATGACGCCGTCCTTGACGGTGCCGCCGGAACCGCAGGCGCTGCGCAACTGCTTGCCCAGCAGGGTTAGTGCGATGGCGTCAAGCGGAAGGCCTTTGACCAGCGTGACGGTCTTGCCGCCGCGTCCCTTCGATTCGCGCGATACGCGCACGACGCCGTCGCCGGCGGGTTTGGCTTTGGCGGCGGCCTTGCAGCCGCAATCGGCGACTGGCTTCCCGCAGTCGGGGCATATGCGGCCGGTTTCGGTGGAGTAGACGAGACGGGTGTTCATATTGGCTTTTCGGTGATCAGGTTGATGCGGCGCTGGATGCGCTGAGCTTCGGCGGTGTCGCCTGCCTGCGTGGCGCGCATGGCCTGTACTCCCAGCCATGCCAGCAACGGCCGGCGCCAGCCCTGGGCGGAGGCGGTGTCCACGGCGCCGCTGAGGATTTGCGGCGTGGCTTTGCCGGCGCGCAGCAGCACGCCGCTGGCCACCAGTTTGGACAGCGGATCGGCGATGGCTTGCACGGCGCCGGCGGCCGCCGTATCGCTGGACGCGGAGGCCACCGGCTGGTGCTGCGCGGGCAGCAGCGTCGCGTCAGTGGCGGTGGCGCGGCCGGACAGGTAGGCGGCGTAGGCGCGGTCGGCCGGGCTGGCGTCTTGCGACAGTTTGTCGTAGCCGGCGCAGTCCTCGAACACCAGCGAGGCGACGCGCGCGGCGCAGCGTATCAATTCGGCGCGTATCATCAGATCGACCTTGCCGGTGCTGGCCAGCGCCTCGCGGGCGCGCTTGTACTCGGCCGTTTCCACGCGGGCGTTGCCGGACATGTAGGCGGCGGTCGAGCGCTCGATGGAACTCTGCGCGTTCATCTGCCAGTCCGGCACCGGAGGGTTGTTGCCGCAGGCGGCCAGCAGCGCGGTGGCGAACAGTGTCGCGATCAGTGGGGCGTTGGTCTTCATGGAAGTTTGATCTCCGTGTCGCGCTTGAACGGCCATTTGCGGTTGATCTCATTGACCAGCTGTTCGACCCGGCGCAAGCTGCTTTCCACCTCGCCGCGCAGCGTGCCCAGATCAGCAGTGGCTTCCTTGGCGTTGGCGCCGACGGCTTGCGCCTCGACCAGCACCGCGTCCATTTTCTTCAGGCTGTTGCGGGCGTCGGCCAGCAGGCCGTTGAGCTGCACGATGGTCGCCTGCGCGTCCGTCATCACGCCTTGCTTGCCGAAGACCTGTGAGTCGGCGTGGCCTATCAGGCTATCGGCCTTGGTGGCCAGCGCGTTCACCGTGATCAGCAGCTTGTTGGCGCGTTCCGCCAGCTGCTGGGCGTTCTTGTCGTCGCCGGCGATCAGGCCCATGGCGCCGCCGGGGCCATTCAACTTACCGGTCACGCCCTGCACATTGGCCAGGCTCGCGGCCAGCGCGGAATTCTCCGCCGTCAGCGCGTTCAGGTTTTCCAGCAGATCCTTGGCGGCGGCCAGCAGGCGCGGAATCTCGGCGCCGGCGTCGCCGACCAGCAGCGTGCGCGTGGCGCCTTCCTCCAGCGGCGGATCGGTCGGAATGCCGCTGAAGGCGCGCAGCTTGGCGCCGCCCACCAGGCCGCGCTCCAGCGTGAAGATGCTGGTGCTGCGCAGCCAATGCGCATCGCTGCGCGGCACGTCGATGATGACGCGTGCGTTGCCGTCCTTGCCCAGTTCTATGCGCCGCACGCGACCTATCGGGAAGCCGGCGAAGGTGACGTCCATGCCGACGGTGACGCCCTCCGAGTTATCCGTCTGCAGCACCAGCGTCTGCGTCGCTTCGAAGGCGCCGCGCGCATACAGCAGGTAGAGCGCCGATCCGGCCACCAGCACCACCATCAGCACCAGCAGCAGCAGCGCCTTGAATTCCGCGTTGCGCACCGGCGCCGCTTCATGTGTTTGTTCGGTCATTATCTGTTCCGCTTAGTAGTAGTTGCCCATCAACGAGGCGATTTCGATCAGCAGCATCACCGCGAACAGCCGCACCATGTCGTACAGGCCGTGCGTGACCTTGACGCGGTAGCTGGCGCCGAAGTAGTAGGAGGAGGCCATCGGTATCAGGCCGACGGCAAAGCTGAAGAAGACGATCTTCAGCACCAGGATCAGCGCCACCGCCGGGTTGAACACCTGGCCGACCACGCGCGTGTAGCCCGGCAGCGCCCACGGCGTGAAGCCGTACAGCGACAGGTAGGCGAGGATCAGTGTCATCACGCAGCTGACGGCGGCCAGCATCCAGACGGCGAACACGCCCGCCGCGACGCGCGGGAAGAATTCCTGGTGCAGTTCGGCGTCGCTGGTGTTGGCGGCGTTGCTGCGGCTTTGCGAGAACTCCAGCGCCTCTGGCAGGGTGGTGCGCAGGGCGACGAAGGCGGCGGCGGTCAGCGGGATCAATTCCAGCACCAGCACACGCACCACCATCTCCAGCGCGAAACGCGACAGGCCGTAGCTTTGCGAGGTGACGACCACGATGCGGATCAGCACCAGGCTGACCAGCGCCGACAACACGCCATACCAGGCCAGGTTGGGCGCGGTGTCGCGCACGATGCGGCGTGCCAGCAGATTGAGGTTGGCGCCGCGATAGCTGGCGGGGGTGAACGCCAGCGACAGCATCCGTGCGGCGAACTGCAGCAGCCGCCACCAGCTGTTCAGCCAGGCGATGGTTGCTTGCACGGGGCGCCGCAGCGCGGACGGAATTGCTGCTTCTATGTTCATCTTGACAGTTTAGCACCGCGAGCGTATCGGCATGCGTCCGACATCGCTGCGCTCACTCCTCCGCGAAGGTGGCGATGATGGCGTCGGCGGCGGC
>Ga0308157_10003496_pt1 | contig 22714 bp, 21 predicted proteins | sample PhyBR1_FD_201035 | JGI IMG/M metagenome (GOLD analysis project Ga0308157, IMG submission 201035) | Phyllosphere microbial communities from UC Gill Tract Community Farm, Albany, California, United States - DLSLB.R1 | ecosystem: Host-associated > Plants > Phyllosphere > Unclassified | place: USA...
GAAACATCCGTGTTTCTTGATACACCGTAATTCAGTTTAAGGATCTTTTGTTCTGCACCGCCGTTGAATTTTAATACGGCTCTTGAATTGTTTGCCATGATTTCTAAAATTTAATTGTTAATATATTGTATTGTGTATTAGTGTGTTCCTTAACTTTTATATACCAAAGATAGAACCACGTTCCAAAAAAAACAGTAGTAGAATTACTACAGTTTTACATAATATTTAAATGGGAAAATCAATTTTATTGAGAAATCTGGGCGGGTAAAGCTTGATAATCAACTCCCATATCTTTGACTAATAACTTATAGGATTGCGGATTGATAAGGTAAACAGCCGTCGAATCTTTATCAGAATCATTAATCTTCAAATCATAATTCGAAATAATCTTGATTGGAAACCGAATACTGTCTTTTGCGGATTTTACGATTGTGCCAGAATTGATTTTATAGACATTAACATTTTTATCTTGGATTTTAAGATTATTAATCAACTCAATTGTGTTCGTTTTTATAACAAATAAACTTTTGTCTGAAGCTTCTTGTGGTGTTAATGCTTTTTTAGGCTGTTCATTTCTTTGATTTTCAAAAAGATCTATCGAAAAATGATCCGGTCTTTCATATTTTTTCTTGCAGGAAATTGTGAACGATAATAAAATTATCATATATAGAATGTAAAAGTGGGCAGTTCTCATCTCGGTAGATTTTAAATGAAAAAGGGAATTCATAACTTATTGTTGCAAATTCCCTTTGTTGTTAATTTTTATTGGGTTTATTCCTGTTGATATTCAGCATCCCATTCGTTACCGTCGTCTCCTTTGTGTCCATCCAGTTTGATGACAAAACTTTTTGTTGGGAAGTAAGGTGTCATTCTGATATCAAGCCAGACACGATCCTTATTCACTTTGTCTTGTTCAAATCTTACAATTTTGAATTTCTCAATCAATTTGTCCGGACCTTTGATTCCGTCTAGGAAAGTTACGATTTGTCTTCTCAAATCATCTTCGTTTCTCGGGTTCCAGTTTTCAAATGCTCTTCTGTTAAGGAAATCGAGTAGAACCTTGGTTACATAATCGAAAACTCTTACAACCGAATAAGTTTGTAAACCAATGTTGTCTCCTGTAAACAATGTTTTTGCGGAGAATGCCATAATTTTTCCGTACTCGTTCACCATCGGAACCAATCCCATTTTCTCAAGCTGAGAGATTTCACTTTTCTTAAGGTCAAATTTCACAGCATCCACTTCATTGATATTTCCGTGTTTTTTACCTGCGGCAACTTGCGACATCAATGTTTTATAGATTTTTCCGGCCATAGAAGTAGAAGGCGGAAGATCAACATTCTCCTCTTCACCCACTTCCTCAGCTCTGCCTCTTCCTACAAGCCAGTTGGTTGTCATAATCACATTACTTCTGTGAAGTTCGCCGCCTGTAAGATTGGCCGAATGGAAAAGATCCACAACATCATCCGGTTTGTCAAGATTAGCAAAATCTGTTACCAACATTACTTTGTTCTCGTTACAAATTTTCGCCCATTTTTCAACGACTTTGTTGGAGCCCAAATATCCTGGAATTGCTAGGATAGAGTAGTTGTCTCTCAAATCCAGGCGGTCATAATTTTGCTTGAACTCATCCGCAATAGCATCGATGAAAATCGGATTATCCAAATCTTTCATTTGCTCCAAAGATGCATTAACAATGCTTACGTTATCGACTTTGTCAAGCTCTGTATTCTTGAAGAACTGAGCCATCGTTCTGTACGACGTTTCCAATTCGCGGATCGCAGCAAGGCTATTTTTGAGGTTGGTTTTTAGATTTTTTTCTGCACTCTGCGCTTTTGTTTTACAAGCTTCTGCCATTTCTTCAGCAGTAGCATTATTTTCCAAAAGTGAAATCCATAAATTCAGTTTTTGAGCTAAATCTTTTCTTTCGGTTTGTTTGTTAGTATCATTTAGGAAGATTTCTTTACGCGCTTTTCTCGTTGGATTCATATTGGCAATCCCGTCTACAACGGTTTCTATAAAATTGAATCCACCAACTTTATTGAGATCGTTAATCGCTGAACCTCTTCTTTGATCTTGCTGTTGTTCTGCAGCTTGCTGATTTTGCGGTGCTGCTTGTTGTCTGTTGTCCATAGTTTTTGTGTTTATTATTTTTCAAGTTCACCTGCTACTTCTTTCAAAACTTCTATCAAAGCATTTTTGGTTTGAGGATTTTCAAGAATATTTTTTAGAATTTTATTATTCTTCAGTTGTCTCAGTATTTTATTGTACTGTTCTTGTTCGATGCTTAGAGTTTTCAGATATTCTGAGTTTTGAGTCAGATTCTTTGGAGTGAAATCTCCCAATTGCTGAAACCTGAATTCCTCATCTATGTAAGTTCCGTCTTCTGTCTCGTGCTGAACAGAAATAGAAGGTTGAAAGTGTTTGAAGACATCGTCTACCGATTTCAGACCTTTTACAATTTCCGGAACAAATGGTTCATCTGCTGTAAGTTGACTTACAATCAGCGATCTGTTTTCCTGAATTTCTTGGATTGCTTCGTTGGCGTCAACTTTTACTTCGTTTCCCCCAACACCATAATTAAACATTGCCATATTATTTATTTTTTGTGATTGATTTTCTGATTTTTTACTGAAATATTTTAAAATCTTATTGAATGAAAACATTACAGAGATTCTACTGGTTCGATGGTTGGCATAAAGAATCTGTTAAGCCAATAAAACTTTTCTCCGTTTTGATCTATGATGATCTTTGGGTTGCTTTTATTGTTTAGCAATCTGTCTGCCAATGTTTTATATTGTTTGAAATAGTTTCTTACAATCTCATTGGAAACGACTTTCGGTTGTTTCCATCCACTCAGCTTATATGTAGAAAGTGTTTCTTCCGTTGAGTTATCAAATCCTGTACTAACAGCGACAGAATAAGCCATAGACTGATTTCTCAGTTTTGATTTATCAAATTTCGTATCGCCGGAGTAATATTTTTTAAGCGTATTCAAGTAAGAATTAATTGCTGATCCTTGACTGAAATTAGGCGTGAAACTTTTTGTCTCCTGATAAATTTCCTGATAAAAAGCTCTTAGCTTATCATATTCAGTTTCAGATAAAAGAATTCCTTTTTCAACGGCTGGATAGCTTTCCTTCAACTCACTGGAAAAAGTTCCTTTGGTTATAAATGGATTGTTATAAGTAATCAACTGCGTTGTAGTTTCCGTCGGGATAGGTGTTGGTGCATTAGAAAACTGATTTCTGAAATCTGGCTTCACAATCGTTTTGGAACTTCCGACAGCTGATTTGAAATAGTTTGTCAAAGAAGTATTAACCGTTTTATTATAATCAATAACCTGAGTAATTAAACTATCCAATGATTTAACAAGCAGATTACTGGAATTGATTTCCCCTTTTCTAGGATAAACTACAAAACCCTGAGCCATACTTGCTTTCGGATAATCCAAAGAATAAACGCCGCCTTCGCCCATCACAAGGTTGTAATTATTCTTATCCATAATCATTTTTTGATCAACGATTCTGGCTTTGTCCAATTCTGCGATATTTCTGGCTGTGCCTGTTAAAACGTTTTCTGAGAATAATACGAAATTGTTGTAATAATCAGAAGAGCCTGATGCAGATTGGAAGAACAACATTTTTGCACGCGCTTTAGTCAGGTTTCGCATAGCCTCGCTAAGACCTCCGAAGCTGGAAGCTGTAGATCCCACAACAATAACGATATTGGTCTCGTCCGAATTATTTTTGATTAATTCTCCTGTAGTTGAAAGTGCTTCTAATAAAGGCTGAGCGCCGCTATTACTACAATTTTGATTAGATGTTTGTAGGTCTATAAAAGAATTGATTTCCTCAAAATTATTGCTCAAAGCTGATGGTAAAATATCTTCTCCACAGTTGTTATTTTTGTAAAGAACAGCACCGTATTTGATGCTTTTAAAATATTTTAACTGGTCTAATTTCAACTGGATATCCTGAAAAACAGATTTGGCCAAAGCAGCATTCTGAATATTATCCCGGCTGATATCAACAGTGAAAACAATGTTTAGATTTTTACTTCTGTTTGTTATTTCTTTGAATCGGTCATAATAAACAGGTTGTCCCAAAACATTATAAACAAAGTTTTTGCTGTAATCTAAGGCGTTTGTGAAGAATCTCGCTCTGTTAGAATTATCAACCATCGAAGGTGAAACCGAAACCAAATTTTCTATAGCGGTTCTGTTGACGCCATCAGAAAGAGGGAAGTTGGTTTCCGTAAAAGATCCATCTGGATTTTGTTTATTGATAGCTAAATTATTTTCATCAGCATAATTGAAATCTGATGAAACTTTCAGAGCTGTTCTGTCGCCCCAATTGGCAATCATATTGGAACTAATCCAGCCATAAACATCCTTGGAAATGCTATCAATTTTTAGATTTGGGGATTTCCCTATTAAAAACCTGTTGTTGGCTTCGGATTGTTTGTAAATGTAGACTAACTGACCAATAGCAATTTTTTTATTGATAGGTTTTGTAAGATCCGGCGAAGAAAAAATCAAGGCAGAATCACCTTTCATATATTTTGAACCATTTTTTAAAACATCAGAATTATTCGGAGAAATAACTGCTTTTACATTAAAGCCATTATCACTTCTTTTCAAAGAATTGGTCCAAAGCAATAACTGATCTTTCGGGATCCAACCATAAGTTTTAACTGATTTGGAAGGGATTTTTTTCATCAAAGCATCAGGATTGTATTCTGCGACTTTGATAAGATTTTTAGATTCTTTTTGCTTGACAACTAATAATGGTTCCAGGAATTTGATTTCTTTAGGCGATTTTTCTTCACCTTTATCCATAAAAACTGTGTTGTTGGCGCGATCAGAAATTACCACCCAAGGTTCAGCTTTTTTAGGAAATCCGTCATTCACTTTTACTTGATCTACATAGCCGTAAAAATCAGAATCTGGTGTTTCCTGAGAAGGAATCCTGACTTGACATCCAATCAAAATATATACAGAACCAAAAAGGTAGGCAGCGCTAAGGAAGTTATTTTTCATAATTTATTTTTTTAGTTTATTTACTTGCTTTGCTTTACTTCTACTTTGACAACGCAATTTTGATTGGTGTCCAAAGTGGTTTTTACTTCCTGTATAGAATTATTTTTATCGAATTGCAAACCCATACAATAGTTGTAGAATGAGTTGTTTTTGTCATTCACAGTTAGTCCAATATTATCTTTGTTGCATAGATAAGTACTAAGAAGATAGTTGTAATGACTGTTGAAATTGTTGCCATTGGCAATCTGCTGAAGATGATATTTAAAATCATCATTGATTTTACTGTAAATGTCAGTCACAGTAGGAGCCGTCACTACTTCATCATCCAGTTCCTCGTAAGCAGGTAATATTTTTATCATGTGCTGAATGGGTTCATTATCGACGTCTGTGTACAAAGTCACGATGTAATTACCAGGATTTTTGAACGCATAAGTTGCCATTTTTTCTTTAGCATCAATATTTCCGGTTTCTCCGAATTTCCAAGTGAATATTTTAGCATCGGGAGAATCTGCACGGAAAAATACATTTTCCAATTGCATTGCCTGGGTTGGCGCGTCTATTTTGGTGGCAACTTTTGTAGTGTCTGCAGGCTTGGAAAAACCTCCCGAAACCAAAACAGGAAAAGACTTGGTGTATTTGTTATCAATGATTACAGAAACTTGATAATATCCTGGCTTTTTGAAAAAGTGAGAACCTTTGTTCTTGTCAGAATTAAATCCATCCCCAAAATCCCATTTTCTGGTTTTGCCAAAAGTGGTTTTGTCTTCAAAAGTCAATGTATCGCCCACATTGAGAGACGTTGGATAAACTGCTGCAACAATATCGTCTGAACTATGGATGACTTTTCTCTGTAACCACAAAATAATAATGGCCGCTAAAAGCAAAAGACTTATTACTGCAATAATAATGTTCTTCCTGTTTTTTTGGATGTAATTCATAATTAAAAGTTGTTAGTTATTTTTCATAAGTAATGCGTTATCTCTTTGCAATTTTTGATTTTTACGTTCCTTGAAACCAATAGAACAATCTTCAAACTGTTTGGTGAAAATCTTGATGTTTTCATTTTTTTTACCCGCTATATTTTTGTCTTCTACATACATTTTGTAAAACTGGGCAATCTGCTTGTAAGATTCTTTTCGTGGGTCTGTGATATTCACAGTTTCGAAAATATTAGCAATATCATTGATGCTGTATCTGATTTCGTTTTCCAAAAGAGGATTTTGATTTTCTACAGACACTTTTTCGATTTTATTAAAAGTACTGTCTATAACTGGTTGTGCAATTTTTTGACGATCATCAAACTTCACTTTCTCTTCCAAAGTCTGGATTGCAAGAATATCAGAGTTATTAAAAGGCGACTCGTAACGGTAAAGAAGAATCACTGAAAGAAGTAAGACTGCAAAAAATAGTAGTCCCAAGAGGTACAAAAAATAGTATCTTTTTTCTTTGTTGGAAAGGATAATTTTGGCTTGCATAGGTTTCAGTTTATTTTAATCGTCTTGCTATTTTTCCACCTGGTTCATTATTTCTTATTTGGGTATTGATTTTTTCTACTTTCCCCATACATTCATTTAGGTTTCTTATGGCATTTCTTTCTTTGGCTGTTACATTGATCAGTTCATTTTTGAAAATGGTCATTTTTCCAATGTTTTTCGTCAATGTCGAATATTGTTTAAATGATTTGCTACTATCAGCTCCCATAATATTTTTTGTGTCCTGAAGATCTTCCAGGATTGAGTTTCTAAGGAAAATATCATTCTGTACTCGGTCTGTATTCAGCAAAGCCATTTTGTAGTAAATGGTATCCATTTTAATCTTCAAAAGTTCATTTCTGCTAAGAACGTTTTTGTAGGCATTCAGTTCTTTTTGGATTTGTTCTTTCTGGATTTTTGAACTTTTAAAAAACAGAAAAACCGTTGTTAGACTGATTGATATTAAAACAATGAATGAAAGTACGAATCGGATAATTCCGTTTCTTACATCATTGGAGTTTAGTTTTTTTTGCCCTTGTGTAGTCATGATTTCTAAATGCTTGAATTATAATATCCGTTTTCTACACAAAATCTGGCAAGATCCAGTTTGCTTTTAAGTCCCAGTTTTTCTGTCAATCTATTGATGTAAGTGTCAATAGTTCTTGTGCTTAAGCTTATTCTGTCGCCGATTTCTTTATTGCTGAATCCTTCATAGCAAAGTTTAATGATGTGGATTTCTGTAACATTCAGTTCCTCTTGTTGTTTTTTCTGACGATCCATATAGCTTTTTACAACTTCTTCCTGCGACGCCCATTCTTTTTTATATTCCTCATAATCAGAATTTTTACTCAGGATGCAGTTTCTGAGAATATCCTTTATGATGATGCTGTTTTTTTGACAATAGAAAGTGTTAGGAATTTCGCTAAGAGTAGCAGCCATGTCATCCTGATAAGTTGTAGAGTAGGTAAGAATTGGAACATCTTTATTGTGTTGACGAATGTACTTTATCGCTTCGATTCCACTTAGGATTGGCATAAACAAGTTGATGATGAATACATCTTCTTGCTTTCTGTAAAGCCTGTTGATCAATTCGTTGCCATTATTGCAATCATTAACAATAGAAAACAAAGGGTTTTCCAAAAGCATTTTAACCAAAAACTGCTTAAAATAAAAATCGTTTTCTGCGATTGAAAAGCGTATTGCTTTTGTAGAAGTATTGTACATATTGAATATTCAGGGATTTTAGTTTTTATAAAGGAGACCAAAAAGTTCAAAATATTTAAATCAATCGATTTAATAAAAAGCTAAATCAGAAGAATATTCTGCTGGGAGGGATTTTCCTTTTTGCAGGACAGCAAAAGGAAATTATAAAGTGATAAAGTAAGCTATTCGATATAATCATTAAATAATTTTTAATAGAGTTTTAACAAAATTCTAAATCCGTTAATATTATTATTATTGAAATAGTATCGAAAAAATAAATATCAAATATGTTGCCAATAAATTAGTGATAACTCAAATATGTTATGTATTGGTTAATTGTATTGCACTATTGTTGATTAATTAATATTTAATTAAGATTGTGTAAAACGCAGATATAATGGGAGTTTTGAAGTGATTTTTTTGCTTCCTAAGCAGTGACTTATTTTTTTTCTAAACATTATACCTAATGATTTTTTAATATTCGAAAACCAGAATAGAGTGTTTAGAGCCTATTTAAAATATAATTTTTAAGATTTAGAAAACGTAAATTTGTATAGACACAGATTTATTTTCTTAATATTACATGATACAATTTTTTAAATGGCAAGAGAAATTCTTTATCAGAAAATCGCAAAAATTATAGAAGAACAGATTCTTTCCGAAACCCTTAGGATTGGAGATAAATTACCTTCGATACGTTCAATACAAAAGAATTACAACGTTGGACTTAACACTGCGAAACAAGTATTTTTGGAGCTGGAAAGCAAATCATTGGTAGAATCCCGGCCAAGATCTGGATATTATGTAAGCAGAACTTTTCAAAGAAAAATGGCGCTTCCGTCCGTTAGTGAACCACGACTAGCCAAGAAAGAAAATACTCCGGAAGAGTTAACCCGAAAGGTTTTCGACTCACTTCAAGATAAGGATATTACAAGGTTTTCATTAGGAATTCCGGATCAAAATTTGTTGCCGGTTGCCAAGTTAAATAAAGGGATTGTAAGAGCAATGAGAAGCCTTCCTGAAAGCGGAACCGAGATAGAACCTGCGCAAGGAAGCATTAATCTTCGCAGAAATATTGCCAAATGGTCATTGGTTGAAGGGAAGTTGACGGAAGATGATATTGTCACAACACACGGAACAATGAGTGCCGTTTATTACTGTCTGCTTGCGGTTACCAAGCCTGGTGATACCATTGCTACAGAAAGTCCGATGTATTTTGGAATTTTACAGTTAGCAAAATCAATGGGATTGAATGTTATTGAACTTCCAACACATCCGGTTACAGGAGTCGATTTGGATGCTCTGAAAAATAATATTCATAAAATTAATGCTTGCTGTTTTGTAACCAATTTCAGTAATCCTTTGGGAAGTCTGATGCCGGATGAAAATAAAAAATTGCTTGTCGAGATGCTGACTTATCACAATATTCCTTTGATCGAAGATGACTTACTAGGAAATCTTTTCTTCGGAAATTCTCGTCCAAAACCTTGTAAAGTTTATGATGAGGCAGGAATTGTGATGTGGTGTGGCGGAGTTTCCAAGACTTTATCTCCCGGTTATCGTGTAGGCTGGGTTGCTCCGGGAAAATTTAAAGAAAAAATTATCTGGCAGAAATTGGTACAAACCGTTTCAATGCCTTCACTTTTTCAGGAAGTGATTGCTGATTTTATGGAGTTTGGAAGATACGATCATCATTTGAGAGGCTTGCGACATACTTTACATACCAATTGTCTGAAATTTCAACGAACTATTGAGGATTATTTTCCGGAAAACACAAGAATTTCTCAGCCTCAGGGTGGTTTCTTTCTTTGGCTTGAGCTGGATGAAAAAATAGATACTTCTGAACTTTATGACATTGCTATGGCGCAAAAAATCAGCTTTGCGCCGGGAAGATTATTTACTCAGCACAATCAGTTTAATAATTGTATGAGACTGAGTTTTGCATTGAATTGGAACAAAAAAGTTGAATCAGATTTAATACAATTAGGAAATATCATTAAACAAAATTTCTAAATCTGTATCCATAAAAATATTAAAAACTATGTCTGTATTTATCCGGAGATTGTAAGGAAATTTGTTCTTATAATTTTTATTAATGTCAACCTCAACCAACCTTACAACAAAGCATCTGCTTTTAGCTTTACTTACTGTTTTTATCTGGGGAACCAACTTTATTGCAATTTATATTGGACTAAAAGAATTTCCGCCATTCTTATTATGTGCTGCAAGATTTGGATTGGCAGCTTTTCCCTGGGTTTTTATTTTACCGAGACCTAAAGCACCTTTCAAATTAATTCTAGGCTTCGGTGTTTTTAATTTTGCGATGCAATTTGGGTTGATGTTTACAGGGATTCATTTAGGATTATCTCCTGGATTATCATCATTGGTTTTACAAGTCCAGGTATTTTTCTCAATGGCTTTAGCCTATATGTTTTTCCGTGAAAAACCAAGTTTATTCAAAATTATAGGTTCTTTGATTTCATTTGTAGGAATTGGTATTGTAGCATCTCATATTAATGGTTCTGCCACATTAATCGGATTGATTCTTACATTAGTTGCCGCATTATCTTGGGCTTTTGGGAATATATATACTAAGAAAATCAATTCAGATTCTCCGCTTTCATTAGTCGTTTGGGGAAATCTTGTGGCATTTCCGTTTATGATGATTTTATCATTTATTTTTGAAGGATCAACTGTGATTGTACATTCGGTAAAAAATGTTTCTTGGTCAACTATTGCTGCTGTTTTCTATATCGTTTACCTTTCTACACATTTAGGATACGGACTCTGGGGTTATTTGATTAAAACTTATTCTACCTCTGCCGTTGTTCCTTTTACTTTATTGGTTCCTGTGGTTGGTTTTATTACTTCAGCTTTAGTGTTGAATGAAGAATTGACTTCTTGGAAAATCATTGCATCATTATTTATTATGGGAGGATTGGTTTTTAATTTATTTGAAAAGAGAATTCGAAAAATCTTAAATAAATTTACAAGAAAAACAAATAGAACTATAAAAACGGATTCTGAATCGATTCTAAAGCATTGAAATTACACTATTTAATTTGCGTATAAACAGAATTATTTATCTTTGCCCAGAAAAAATATGACAATACAAAGAGCACATATCAATGTAAATCTATGCGATAGCCCTTCACCAAAGGGACTATTCGGATATGAATGGATGATATGGAATGAGGCGAAATGTGCTTGCTTTGAAAATTATTTACTGTAAACTCGTAAAAATTTAATCAAAATACTACAGAAACGCCTCGATAATCGGGGCGTTTTTTGTGTTTTTAAAGTCAAAATTATTTAGAATGAAAAAAAATAACCATAAAAGTGAAAATAATTTAATTAAAGATGAACAAATAATTAGAAAATAAGACGTGATAGGAAAGCCAATGAGAGACAGTCATTTAGGTGAAATTGATATCTGTAAGTTATTACAGACAGGATTCTTCTGTTTTCAATTTAAAACATAATTAACTGATATACAATAACTTAATTCATAAATAAATTTGCGGATTTGAAAAATTCATATTTACTTTGCAATCGAAAATTGAAGCAACAAGTTTTCAATCTTTAGAAAAAAAACAATTTTAAACAACAGGAATATAATGAAACAATTACATCACATAGCTAATCAATATTCAAGACTAGACGGACAAGAGCCGAAAGCATTGGTATGTATTCTTGGGAGTGAATTTGTGGACAAAAGGTGCTTATATAAATGGGTCGGCTAATAAACTGACACGTCAAAAAATATAGAGCGCCTCCCAAAAAGAGGCGCTTTTTTTATGGTTTCTTTAGCTTATTTGGTAAAGCGCCGGTTTGTGGCACCGGAGAACAGGGTTCGATTCCCGAAGAAACCCAAAATTATGAAAGGAGAGTAGGCAGATATTGGTTTGTTGCGACTTACTGCTAATAAGTTCTACGACAGTAGTGAAGGTTCGATTCCTTTGCTCTCCGCAAAGATTCACGAAAAAAATTTGGCTCCGACTGTCTCTCGGAAAAGAATTTTGAAGTGAATCTGAAAACTGGAAAGATAACGGTGGTTGTTTACCCGCCTTGGACGCGGGAGGTCGCAAGTTCGAATCTTGCTTTCCAGACAATTTGCTCCATTAGCATAGAGGTTAGTGCATTCGGCTTTCTACTGAACGACAAGGGTTCGATTCCCTTATGGAGTGCAATTAATTAATGTTAATTGTTTCAAAGAGAGAAAGAAAAGGTTTGTCAAGAGCAGGAGTTCTTTATACAAAACACAAATTACAATAGACGGACTTTTTCTTAACTCGAAATTAAAAATCTGATGGTTCGCCGAAGTGGGAGAGTCGGGGCGGTCTGCAACACCGTTGTGAAAACTGAGTGGGTTCAAATCCCATAGCCATCTCAAATAACTAAATAAGATTAGTTCCGAAGAAAAAGAAAAGTTTGTCGAGCGCAGTAGTTCTTATATCAAACCAAAAATTAAAGACAGGCTTTGTTTTTCTTCAAAAAAAATAGTTGGATAAAATTACTTATCAACTTTCAATATGCGGAGATGGCGGAACTGGCAGACGCACTTGATTTAGGCTCAAGAAATTGAGGGTTCGATTCCCTCTCTCCGTACAATTTTGTGGAAACACATTAGTTCAATTTTAATAATTAAACAAAACAAATTCAAAAAATGTAGAAAAAATGGAAACGCAACAACTATGGCAGAATATGACTGGAAAGATTTTCCAAAACTCTATCACAACATTGGTAGAAGAAGCCATCATCCGCGAATTAGCCAACGGACACCGACTAAAAGTTTGTGTGGGTTCAGATTCCCACGTTTATGGCGATACAATTAGTTATGCAACGGCAGTTGTTGTTATTCGTGAGGGAAAAGGAGCGTTTATATTTATCAGAAAACAAAGAGAATTTCAAACAATCAGTATCAAAGAACGAATGCTGAACGAGGTCAACAAATCTGTAGAAATCGCTTATGCAATCTGCTCTATTTTGGAAATGTATGATGTAGAAATGGAGGTTCACGCCGATATCAATACCGACCCAGACTTCAAATCCAACGTTGCTTTGAAAGACGCAATGGGATATATTTTGGGAATGGGTTACACTTTTAAGGCAAAACCTTTTGCATTCGCAAGTTCCAACTGTGCTGATATGATGGTTTAAAATAGCAGGAAGTGAGATGAAGGAAGTTGGACGTTTTTAACAGTATGAATTTAACTGCCAGTATCCATCTTTCAACTTTCATCAAAAAAAAATAAAGCAATGGAAATGACAAAAAGATTACTGTTTCTGGATGATATAAGATATCCGATTGAGGCATATCATTATACAAAACAGGACATGTTCCTCAGAAAAGATTGGCATATCGTTCGAAATTACGAGCAGTTAGTCAACAGGATTTTGGAAAAAGGACTTCCGGAAATGATTTCTTTTGACCACGACCTTGCAGACGAACATTATTTAGAACCCAATTCTAAAGAATTTGTAGAAAAGACAGGCTACGATTGTGCAAAATGGCTTGTGGAATATTGTATGGATAATTATTTAGACTTACCAAAATTCTATTGCCACTCAATGAATCCTGTTGGAAAGGAAAATATTGAAAGCCTATTAAAAAATTTCAAAAACTATTAAAAATTAAACAAATGAAAACAACAGATAAAATATTAATTATAGACCTCGAGGCCACGTGTTGGAATGACCACCCGCCAAGAGGACAGGAAAGTGAAATCATAGAAATCGGAGTGTGTATTCTGGATACAAAAACCGGTAAGATTTCGCAAAATGAGGGAATTTTAGTAAAACCTCAATACTCAAAAGTGAGTCCGTTTTGTACGAAACTGACTTCCATTACGCAAGAAATGCTTGATGATGAAGGAATTTTGCTGGAAGATGCTCTGGATATTCTGAGGGAAAAATATAATCCTGAAGATTTGACTTGGGCAAGTTATGGAAACTACGATTTGAATATGCTTCAAAATCAGGCAAGGAAATTCAAGGTTGATTATCCTTTGAGTGATGACCACATTAATGTGAAAACTTTATTCGCTCAATTGCATCCCATCAGAAAAAGTGTAGGAATAGACAGAGCTTTGAAAGAACTGAAATTCCCTTTGGAAGGCACTCATCACAGAGGTGTTGACGATGTGAAGAACATTGCTAAGATTTTATTTTGGTGCTTGCAGAGAACTTAATTGTAAAAAAATAAGAATTTTTAGTAATTAATTTTATCTACGCAAAAACATTGCGTAATTAGGTTTTTACTTTGCATCAGAAATCAGAGAGGAAGTGATAATCCTCCAAAATGTTTAACCATAAAAACAGTAATTATGAAATTTAATTTTTTAAGAAAATCAAATAGAGTAGTAACCAACTACGAAGGTGCAAAGGCTTACACAATGACGCCGGCAGAAGAACTATACAGTGCTGTTGTTACAACAGGATTATCAAATACAACCTATGAAAAAGGAAATGAAAGATTGGCGAGAATCCAGTCTCTGATTCAGAAAAATGACCCGGATTTCGTAGCGAAATTAGCAGTTTATGCAAGAAAAGATATGTATTTGCGTTCAATCCCATTGGTTTTGACAACCGAATTGGCGAGACAGACTTCAGGTACAGACTTGGTAAGCAAAACTGTTGACGGCGTTATCCAAAGAGCGGATGAAATCACAGAATTGCTGGCGTATTACCAATTGGCAAACAACAGAACGGATTTGAAAAAATTGAACAAGCTTTCTAAACAAATCCAGAAAGGTTTGGTAAAATCTTTCAACAAATTTGATGAATACCAATTCGCAAAATACAATAGAAAAGCGGAAGTAACTCTGAAAGATGCCTTGTTCTTGGTTCACCCAAAAGCAAAAGATGAAAATCAGCAGGCCATTTTCAACAAAATCGTCAACGACTCGTTGGAAACGCCTTACACTTGGGAAGTTGAACTTTCGGTTTTAGGTCAAACTAAATTTGCCGATGATGCAGAAAGAAAATCAGCTTTCAAAAACAAATGGGAAGAACTGATTTTCAGTAACAAACTGGGTTATATGGCAACATTGAGAAACCTTAGAAATATCTTGGAAGCAAACGTTTCTTCCGATGCAATTTATAAAATTTGCAACTATTTGTCGGATGAAAAAGCGGTAAGAAACTCAAAACAATTGCCATTCAGATTTTTGTCGGCGTACAGAGAATTGAAAAACATCGATTCAAAATACATCTCATCAATCTTGGAAGCATTGGAAGATGCGGTGATGATAAGTGCGAAAAACATCAAAGGTTTTGGTTTCGAAACTTCGGTTGTGATTGCGACAGACGTTTCCGGTTCGATGCAGAAAGCAATTTCTCCAAAATCTAAAGTGTTGTTGTACGATATCGGTCTGTTGATGGCGATGATGTTGCAGTCGCAGTGCAAAAACGTGATTACAGGTATGTTTGGTGACATTTGGAAAAGGGTTCCGATGCCGAAAAACGGTATCTTGAGGAACGTGGATGCGTTCTACAAAAGGGAAGGTGAAGTTGGTTATTCCACAAACGGTTATCTTGTGATTGAGGATTTAATCAGAAGAAAAGAAATAGTGGACAAAGTAATGTTGTTTACTGATACTCAATTGTGGAACAGTAACTTAACCAATGATTCTTTTGAATATTCTTGGAATCGATATAAAAAAAACAATCCAAATGCGAAATTGTATATTTTTGATTTGGCAGGTTACGGAAAACAACCGTTGGATGTCAGAAAAAACGATGTCTATCTTATCGCAGGCTGGTCCGACAAAATCTTCGACGTATTGAACGCTTTGGAAGACCGAAAATCTGCATTAGAAATGATTAAAAAAGTAGTGTTGTAAAAGGCACTGCTTTTAAAAATAAAAACTAATAACCAATTTTTTTAGGAGCTATTTCCCGCTTTCCACTATATCTTTTTCTTTTTTGAGAAAAAAGAAAAAGGATGCCGTTGCAATCGGGGCTAATAATAAAAACTACAAAAATGAAAAATATAACTTTAGATTTTATAAAAGGAATTTTATATACATATGCAGACTTAAATACTCCAAATAGTAATTTATCTTATGAATATGAAATAATCGAAATGGAATTAGAAAAAGATGAATCTATTTTTTTTCGAAATCAATTTCAACTTCCAGAAGAATGTTTGTTTATTATTAAGGATATTAACTTTGAAGGATTTCAAAAGTCTCTAAATAATTGGTTCTTCAAAAATGGTGAAATTCTTAATTTAAAAATCAATGAAAGAAGAGAAGATAATTACATCAAATTATTTTTCAATAACTTAAATGATTTGATATGTATTAAAGATATTAAAACAGTGGAATTTAGCCATACCAATGAAGTGTATTATGAATTAGGAATTTATTATGAATATTTTTTCATAGAAGGAGATAAGAATAAATATCTTATCTATTTTAAATATGAAGATTAATAAAAAACAAACCGATGCCGTAAGAAAAGAAATCCTTCGACTTTTAATTGAATATGAGTTGCTCGGTTTAAACTAACCAATGTCGTATGTAAGAGTTCCATCGTCAAACTCGTAACTTGAATATCAAAAACTCTTATAGCTTATTACTTGGTTTTATAAAAATAAAAACAATAACCATAAAAACTTAAAAAAAGTAAGTGTCGTAAAAACAGAGTTACTTCGTTGGATGATAAAGCAGGTTCGAATCCTGTAGGTCTCTGTTTGAGTTTTTACCTTACTAATAATCGATGCCGTAAGAAAGAGTTACTTCGTATCCAAATTGTTAAGCCTCTTTCAAATTTGTAGCTCGATTTTTTAAAAATTACAAAATAATCGAGTGTCGTCTTAGAATCATACTTCGTATCCAAACATTGTGTCACAGGTTCGATTCCTGTCTTTTCTTCGGGAAAAGTAGCTCAGCTGGTAGAGCAAATGAAGATTCTTAACTTATTACCTTGATTTATTTATTTTAAAATACTGAAAAATATTTTTACTCAATTTTTACAAAGTCACTGTTCAAAGCTTGGTTAAAACGGTATCTGTTTTCAGTCTTGCTTTTTATCAGTTTCAAACCTTTTCCGTTTTTAACAAATTTCAATCCCGTAAAATCCAGATAAGTCCCATAAACTCTTGTGAAAAAATGAAAAATCGAATATGGAATTTTATTAATATCAAAGTAAAAACTTTCACCTCTTTCACCTGTTATAATTAATTGGTTATTTGTTGGTTTTTCAATAATTAAATAATGAAAAAGAAAGAAATTGTCATTTTTTGTCTCAATTAATTTCGGTTCTTCCAGTTTCTTTCTTTCGAATATTTTTAAGGATTTAAATTGATTATTTATGATACTGAAAGCTTTATAACCTTCAATTTCCGCAATATTGTCAAAGTAAATTTTGATTTGATTATGATTTAATTTTTCATCAATCGGGTAGATATAGGAGAATTTGATTTTAAGAATTTCTTCATCTGTCAAGTTAAGATCTATGAAATATCGGTTATCAGGCATCTCAGAATAAAAAATTACCGTGTCTTTGTCGAGTTTGAACTCACCTTTGGATTCTCTGTTGTAACCAACATTATCCCCTGGTTTCATCAAATATTTTTCGGAATAAGTGTAAGTAGAGTCTGAATAATTGAGTTTGATTTCTGTGATTGTGTTCTTATCGATGCTTTTATAATGCTCAGTTTTGGTGAAAATTGTTTTCAAATTGTTTGTAGAACTTTTTGATTCGGATTTTGAGAATAATGCGGTGAAAGATAATGTCCCAATAAAGATGAGCACAAGAAGTAAAATACTGAATAAAATCAACTTTTTTTTCATCTCAGGAGTTTGTTTATTTGTATTCTTTTCCGTTGTACTTCAAAAATTTGGTGCTGTTTTTCGTCGTTACTTTTTCATCACAATCGTCTTTGGTTTCAAAACTTTTGGTATGTTGTATTTTGCTTTTTATGATGAGGTTGTTGAAACTGTTTGTTTTATTTTTATCGATATCAATTACTCCGTCAATGTCAGTAAATTCTCCAGCACATCTCGTGTCCCATTCTCCGCTGGATCTTGAGATTTGATAATTGTTAAGCACTTTTTTCAAAACATTATTCTGAGCCAGAAACAGAGATAAATCCGTGTAGGAATAAGGATTTGGGTTACTGCTTCCTCTGTAACTCACACGGATACCAAATGCCCGATTTTTGTCATTCAGTTGATAAAGACCTGTATCTATTTCGATATCTGTGAGAACCATTGCATCAGAAGTCCACGCACTTTCTTCAATATATTTGTTGATGATTTTTCCGGTAGCATTGTCTGCAACTACGATGTAAGCATCGAGTTCATAAAATTCGTGACCATATTCATCGGTTTCGTTCACTCTGTATTTTGGAATAACCAAAACAGTTTGCGAGGTTTTGTTAGGAAGCACTTTCTCTTTGTATAATTCTTTACTAATGTCTTTTTTATGGATGTTCAGCTGTTTCAGAACTTTCATTAATAAAACATCATTCTGCTCATTTTGAGCATAGAAATTTGTAAAGAAAAATATCAGTAATAAGAAGGCAAGTCGTTTTTTCATCATTAGCTTTTAATTTTAAAATTCAAATCAAAACATATGCCCATCAACTTCCAAAGAGTAGATTTCATAAGTTTCTATGTTGGGAAGAGTTGCCAGCTTTTTCAAACCTTCTTTTTTGTTGGATTTAGGTAAATCTTTGTTGTCTTCGGTATTATCATAAACCGAAATATATTTTCCGGTACTTAGATTATAATCGATACTTGAATAATAAGAAGCGTCACCTGTTCGGCTCTCAGCACCAATCAAATAGAAACCACCGTTCTGAAATCTGTATTTGTGTACAGAGCCACCCCGAATATAATCGTGATTGATAATCAACAAACCTTTCTTGATTTCCAAACCAGAGAAAAAAGTATTGTTCATATTTTCGCCACCAACAGCGCCCTTGCTTTCTGCAGCCAATTGATAATTACCGTCATTTTGTTTTAATAAAATCCTGAGTGTTCTCACAGTATTATTCTCCTGCTTCAACAGTTTTTCAGGTTGATAAACCATTACCAAATCTTCCAAGCCGTCTTTGTTGAGGTCGCCTGTTGTAATGGTATCAGATTTTTGTCCTTTTGGTAAGAAATCTTTCCAGTTTTTGGATCGCAGTGTTTTGTAATTGGTTTTGTCTGCGGGTGTATTTCCCTTTTTAGATTTTGCAAGATTGTAGTTCTCAAATTGTTTTTCAGCAATGGGTTTGTACGCTCTCAATTCTTTTACATATTGATTGTAAATTGCTTCTGATAGGGAATTTGTCAATTCGGATTCTTCGGGTTTATAATAAGTGAATTTGCGCTTGATTGTACTTCCTGAACCGTCAGAAAAGATAGATGTTTGGCTGGTCCAGTTTTTATTATCGTCATAGGTATATTTGTAATTGATGATGTAAGTTTTCTCATTTTCCGCATCGCTGGTTTCTTTTATACAATCACCATTTTCATTGTAGGTATAAAGTTTTCTCTGTAAAAATTTATTCGGTAATTGACTGAAATAACCATAATAATCGCTTTTCAATTTTCCATCTGCGTTATAAATATAGCGATGACCAAAATCTGAAGTTTCTGAAGCTCCGTAGATATAGCGTTCTTCAATCATTCTGTCATTCTCAAAACGGTGCCAATAGCCTTTTCCGGCATCATAAACATCGTTCCCATGGTATTGAAAAGTTACTCTGTTTTTTGGATTTCCTTTTTCTACAAATTCAAAAACGACATCGTGGTTGTATCTGTCGGAAGTGTATTCTTTGCTTTTTTTTATAATTCCTGATGACAGTTTTCTATCCCAATCAAAAGGAACAAATCCTGCAGGAATATCAAATTGATTCAAATTTATTTTCTCCTCTGTTTTCTCAAGATAGATTTCGCCATCAGTAAACCAACGGACTTTCTCTAAATTTGACATATAATCGTGGATGAAATAATAATCCCATTTTCCGGATTTCAGAGTACCACTCAGGAGCATTTGTCCGGCTTTGTTCTTATCCTCAATCTCGATACTTGTTTCTTTGGAATTATCCGTTCCATACCATTTTTTCAAGATTGGTTTTGTATCTGATTTATTGAGATAAAAATAGTCTGTGTTTGAATTGTAAGGCGAGATTTCTTTTAATTTCCGTTGGTTTTTATCGTATTCGAAAATAGTAATCAGTTTTTGTTTTTTGTCGCTGTCGTTTTGTTTTTCCAGAGTCAGCGTTTTTACAGAACCTTTGAAATTAAGTTCCTGATCAAAAGCCTGACCTTGTACAAAGCTAGATAATACGGACGCTGCAACAAATACTGTTTTTAAGAATCGTTTGTGTTTTTCCATAAAATAATTTCAAGATTTGGGTTTCTGAAGTCTTTAATTTTCCAGCTATTTAAATTTAGTAATTCTATTTTAATACATTAAAATTTAGCTGCAAATATTTTCACCGGTCTAAATTTCTTATTCAAAATGAAAATAACAATAGATATTTAGAATGAAAAGTTTATAATTATATGCTTGGATTTATTATCTGAGCTTTTTTACTTCAATGAGCTTTTCTACAAAGTAGGATTGAGCTTTTTTACAAAGTAATATGATTTTACTGATCCTACCTTTGTCTCATTAAAATTTAACAAAATGAAAAAAGTAGATAAAATTTACATCAATGGCGAATTCGTAACGCCACACGGAACCGAAACTTTCGACTTAATTAATCCCGCAATTAATGTAAAAATTGGAGAAGTAATTCTCGCAGATGAAATTGATACTCGGAAAGCTATTTCTGCAGCGAAGGAAGCTTTCAAAACATTTTCTCAGACAACAGTTTCAGAGCGCATTCATTATCTTGAAAAACTTAAAATTACAGTTGAAAAAAGAGAGCAAGACTTGATTAATATAATGATTGAGGAATATGGTGGAACACGGCAGTTTGCAACGATGAGCAATCAAAATACAGGAAGCTGGTTTGAAAGTATGATAGAAGTTCTTCGGAATTTTGAATTTAAAAGAAATATTAATTCTTCAACAGTCCAATTACAACCAGTAGGCGTTGTTGGAATCATCACACCTTGGAATGCGAGTAACAGCTCAGTAACAAGTAAAGTGGTCACAGCAATCGCAGCAGGATGTACAGTTGTAATTAAACCGAGCGAAATGAGCAGTTTACAGACACAAATTCTTATGGAAGCTTTTCACGATGCAGGTTTACCAAAAGGTGTAATCAACTTCGTGACTGGTTTGGGAAATGTCGTTGGAACGGAATTGACTAATAATCCTGATGTTGCCAAAATTTCGTTCACAGGTTCTACAGCAGTTGGGAAATTAATTGCAAAAAATGCGGTAGACACAATGAAAAGAGTAACTCTGGAACTTGGCGGGAAATCTCCCAATATTATTTTGGATGATGCAGACTTAAACCAAGTTATTCCAATGGCAATTTATGGCGCTTATATGAATAGCGGACAAGCTTGCATTGCGCCAACAAGACTTTTAGTTTCTCAAGATAAATTGGATGAGACCAATGCAATTGCAAAATCGGTAGCCGAAAAAATTGTGGTCGGATTACCAGAGAACGAAGAAACGAATGTTGGACCGATGGTAAGTGTGAAACAGTTTGAAAGAGTACAGAATTACATCAAAATTGGAATTGAAGAAGGTGCAACTTTGTTAGTCGGTGGGTTAGGGAAACCTGAAGGTTTGGAAGCTGGTAACTTTGTAAAACCGACCATTTTTACCAATGTGAAAAACGAAATGAGAATTGCGCAGGAAGAAATTTTTGGACCTGTTTTATCCATTATTCCTTACAAAGATGAAGAAGATGCGATTAGAATTGCCAATGATACACCTTATGGTTTGGCGGCTTACATCAGTTCTTCAGACAATGAAAGAGCAGAAAGAGTAGCTTCCAGAATAGATGCAGGAAGAGTTTGTATTAATGGTTTCCGTCACGACCCGATGGTTCCGTTTGGTGGTTTTAAGCAATCGGGAATTGGTAGAGAATATGGCGAATTTGGACTTCAGCCTTACCTTGAAACCAAAGCTATTCTGAAATAATAATTTGTAAATTTGATAAAGCGTTATTGCACAGATGGCGCTTTGTCATTTATCATTAACATTATGAGCGAGAAATCACAAATTGTTTATTCCTGTTATCACGAGGTCAGTCGCAAAGGAGAAAATTTTGTTCCTCAACACACGCTTTCGTATCAGTTGTCGGGAAGTTTTGCATTGATAGACGGTAAAGAAACATATCTTGCAAAAGAAGGAAATTTCAATCTTATTCGAAAAAACCAATTGGTAAAATTTGTGAAATATCCGCCTGATAATGGTGTTTTTGAAAGTATGAATATCTATCTGAGTGAAGAAAATCTACGAAATGCCGCAAAAGAATATAACTTTACTTCGGAGCATTTTGTAGAAACCAAACCGCTTGTTTCCATAAAAGTAAATGAACTGATTAAAAATTTTTTCACTTCTTTACAAACGATGATTGATAGCAATAGCCTTGGAAATAAGTTACTTGTCAATCTGAAAATAAAAGAACTTATATTAATCTTACTACAGTCTCAGCCTGAGCTCAAAAATATTCTTTTCGATTTTTCCGAACCTCATAAGATAGATTTAGAGGCTTTTATGATTCAGAATTACCGTTATAATGTCAATCTTGATCGATTCGCTTACCTCACAGGTCGCAGTTTGGCAACTTTTAAACGTGATTTTGAAAAGGTTTTTCACACTTCGCCACACAAATGGATTTTGCAAAAACGATTAGACGAAGCTCATTTTTTGATCAAGGAAAAAGAAAAATCGCCATCTGATATTTATGTAGAACTTGGTTTCGAAGATTTGTCTCACTTTTCCTATACATTCAAAAAACATTTTGGTTACAGTCCTACGAGGATAAATGCTTTTATATAGTTATCTGACCATTATAATTTCCGAAAAATTATAATTAAATTTGTTCTGAAACCGAAAATCAATGTTCGAAATTTTCCTAAAATAC
>Ga0308157_10003498_pt1 | contig 22673 bp, 21 predicted proteins | sample PhyBR1_FD_201035 | JGI IMG/M metagenome (GOLD analysis project Ga0308157, IMG submission 201035) | Phyllosphere microbial communities from UC Gill Tract Community Farm, Albany, California, United States - DLSLB.R1 | ecosystem: Host-associated > Plants > Phyllosphere > Unclassified | place: USA...
CTGGCGCATGCCACCGGAGAACTCGTGCGGGTACTGGCCGGCGCGAACCTCGGGGTTGGGCAAACCGGCATCAGCCAGGATCTGGGCAACGCGCTGCTTGGGGTTATCCCCTGCAAGGCCGTTGGCCTTGAGCGTTTCCTTGACCTGGAAACCAATTTTCCATACCGGGTTCAGGTTGGACATTGGATCCTGTGGAACCATGCCAATGTGATTTCCGCGCAGTTCAACAAATCGCTTTTCACTGGCATGCGAAATGTCTTCGCCGTCAAAGAGAATCTGACCCGAGGAGACAGAACCATTGCCGGCCAATAGACCTATGGCAGCAAGTGCTGAAGTGGATTTACCGGAACCGGATTCGCCCACGATGGCCACGGTCTCGCCTGGCATCACCGTGAAGTTTGCATCGCGCACCGCGTGTACTGGTCCATCAGGGGTGGAGAAGGTAATCGCCAAGTCCTTGATTTCCAGCAACGGCTTAGGTGTTGCAGTTTCAGTCATAGTCTAGGCTCCCTTCCGGGCCTTGGGATCCAGTGCGTCACGCACTGCGTCACCGAGCATGATGAAGCTCAAAACTGTCACGGAAAGGAACAGTGCTGGCCACATCAACATCATTGGGTTGCTACGAAGTTGCTGCTGTGCCAGGGAGATATCGTTGCCCCAGCTCATAACTTCACCGGGCAACCCTACACCCAAGAATGACAGGGTAGCTTCCGCCACGATGTACACGCCGAGGTTCACTGTTGCGACAACAATGATTGGAGCCAACGAGTTAGGAAGTACGTGCTTGACCAGCGACTTGAACTTTGAGAGCCCCAAAGCTCGTGAAGCTTTGACATAGTCAGCGTCTCGCGCTTCGATTACGGCACCACGGGTGATGCGGGCCAGCTGAGGCCAACCGAAGATTGCCAACGTGACAATAACCGTCCACACACTGCGGTTTTCACGGAATGCAGGAAGCTGCATGACGATGATTGCGCCAAGGATCAGTGGCAGTGCAAAGAAGATATCGCCCAGACGAGCCAAGATGGCATCGATCCAGCCGCCGTAGAAACCGGCCAATGCGCCCAGCGCACCGCCGAGGATCACAACAATAAGGGTTGTGAAGACTCCCACCAGCAACGAAGCACGCGTACCGTAGATGACTCGCGCGTAGACATCGCAGCCCTGCAGGTTGAAGCCCATGATGTGCCCAGGACGACCCGGTTCATTTGAGTACTCCAGCTGACAAGCGTTCTGCCCATTGGGATCGATCGAGGTGAACAGTTGGGGGAAGGCCGCAACGACAATGACCGCAAGAATCAGAATCGCGGAAATGATGAACAGTGGCTGCTTGCGCAGCGAACGCCAAGCTTCGGCCCACATTGATAGTGGCTTACCGGTTTCCTTGACCGAGTCCACTGCCTGCAAGGGCGTTTCCTCCAGCGGAGCAACATAGTGGTCGATCTTGTATTTGGAAACCTTACCGGCCCGAACCTTGCTCATTTGCAGGCCGTCTTCCGGATTAAAGTTTTGATTCTCAGGCATAACGGATCCTTGGGTCAAGCAGTGCGTACAGCATATCTACAACCAGGTTGGCGACGACGAAGACGATAACCAAAACACCGACGACTGCAACAACGGTCGGTGTTTCGCCCTTCTGAATTGCTTGATAGAGCAAATGGCCCACACCAGGAACGTTGAAGATACCTTCGGTGACAATCGCGCCACCCATCAGGCCACCGAGATCGGCGCCGAGGAAGGTCACAACTGGAATCAGCGAGTTACGCAGGATGTGTACGGTAATGACACGACGACGGCTCAAGCCCTTGGCCGTCGCGGTACGTACAAAGTCGGCGCTCTTGTTCTCGATCACCGAAGTACGGGTCAAGCGAACAACATAGGCCAATGAGACGAGACCAAGCACGAGAGCTGGGAGGAAGAGTTCGCCCCACGTCGCGGACCCGGAAACCGTTGGCTTCACCAGATCAAGCTTCACACCAACAACAAACTGCAATACGAAGCCCAGAACGAAGGTTGGAACTGCGATAACGATCAGCGATGCAATGAGGATGGTTGAGTCGAACCACTTGCCCTTGCGCATACCGGCGATAACACCAAAGATGATGCCGAAGATGCCCTCGATGAGTAGCGCGAGAATCGCTAGTCGTGCGGTTACTGGGAATGCCCTACCCAACATGGCCGAGACTTCCTGACCTGAGAACGAGGTTCCGAGGTCGAAAGTCAGCAGGTTTTTCAGGTACAACCCGTACTGAACCCAGAAGGGCTTATCCAAGTTGTATTGTGCTTCCAAAGCAGCGCGGGTTGCCTCAGACATTGGCTTGCCACCGGACAACGCAGAAATTGGATCACCAGGTGTCGCGAATACCAAGAAGTAGACAAGCAAGGTTGCGCCAATAAAGACTGGAATCAGCTGCGCGATTCGTTTGAGCATGAAACTTAACATGCGTGCATCTCACCTCGAGATGCCGGAGGGCACTTGGCCATTATTTCCCTCTTTCCGTCGATAATTAACTCGACGTTTATTTTTGGGAGGCAGATCAACACGCCAAAGGGAGACCCACTTATAGCAGGGTCTCCCTCGACGCGCCTTTCAGCTATTTTAGGACTTGACCAGTCCGAAAGCTGAAATTACTTACCAGTGACTTCGTTGTACAGTGGAACACCGTTCCAGCCGAACTCAACGTTGGAAACGTTTGTGCTCCAACCGCCCTGAACAGCCTGGTACCACAGTGGAATTGCTGGAAGATCCTTGAACAGAATCTCCTGTGCCTCGTTGAAGGTCTTTGCGCCCTCTGCTGGGTCCGTTGCTGCTAGGCCCTTGGCCAGTGCATCGTCGAATTCCTTGCTGGAGTACTTGCCATCGTTCGAACCTGCGCCGGTGCCGAATAGTGGGCCCAGGAAGTTGTAGAGCGATGGGTAGTCAGCCTGCCAGCCGGTACGGAAGCTACCGGTCATGGTGTAGGCAGTGACCTTGGCGCGTAGTTCCTTGAAGGAGCTGAACGACTGAGCGCTAGCCTTGATGCCCAAGTTGTTCTTCAGCTGGTTAACAACAGCCTCAACAAATTCCTTGTTGCCGGCACCATCAACGTTGTAGCCAACGGTGAATTCCTTGTCGGCATCCCACTTGCTGATCTTGTCAGCCTCAGCCCACAGCTTCTTAGCCTCATCACCATCGAAGTTCAGTACGTCGCTACCAGGTAGCGAATCGCTGTAACCTTCGAGCACTGGTGCGGTGAAGTCCTTAGCGATTGCCTTGCCACCCTGGTACACCTTGTCGATGATCAGCTGACGGTCAATAGCCTTGGAAATTGCAGCACGACGTAGGTTGCCCTCTTCGTCTTGCTTGAAGTGGTCCAAGTAGCTTGGAATGGTGATGGTCGCGTTACCAGCGTATGGCGAGTTGACCGAGTTTTCGCCCAAGTCATCCTGGTAGGAAGCGAGCTGTCCTGGAGGAATCTGGTCGAGCACGTCCAAGTTACCGGACTGCAGATCAGAGTAGGCAGAATCGGTGGACTGGTAAACCTTGAAATCAATGCCACCGTTGGCGGCCTTACGAGGGCCGTCATACTTGTCGTTGACGTCCATCTTCAGGTTGACGTCGTGATTCCACTCGGTCAGCTTGTATGGACCGTTGCCAACTGGCTTTTCGCCGAAGGCCTTAGGATCCTCGAAGGCTGCCTCAGGCAACGGCATGAATGCGGTGTAGCCCAGACGCAACGGGAAGTCAGACTCAGGCTGAGCCAGCTTAACGGTGAAGGTGGTGTCATCGACAACCTTCAGACCCGACATCTTTTCTTCCTTGGACTTCTCGGCACTTACCTTGTCGTAGCCCTCGATGGACTCGAAGAAGTAGGAGTTCAGCTGAGCGTTCTTGGCTGCGGCACCGAAGTTCCAAGCGTCCACGAACGAAGCAGCAGTTACCGGGGAACCGTCGGAGAAAGTCTGACCAGACTTGATCTTGATGGTGTAGTTCTGGGAATCCTTGGATTCAATGGACTCTGCGAGTTCATTGACTGGCTTACCCTTTGCGTCATAGCTGACCAAACCCGTGAAGAGCAGGTCCATGACACGACCGCCACCAACTTCGTTGGTGTTAGCTGGTAAAAGACCATTCTGCGGTTCGGTGGTGTTAGCGGTGACGACGTAGGAGCCGTCCCCTTCACCGCTGGCGGAATCACTTGAACCGCCTCCACAAGCCGACAGGGTCAGTGCCAAGGCTGCTGAAAGAACGACAGCCTTAGATGCGTGCGAGTATCGCATCTTATTTCTCCTCAACATAAGGTTGCTGCTTCTGCGTTTCGCAGAGCCGTGCGCGTGAGCGTGAGCTATAGCACGTAGTGAATGAGATTACATCAAAAATTGCGAAACAACCAATGAATATTCATGAAAGCAATGCTTGAAATCCATTTAGTCGTTCGTCGAACAATATTCTTACCGAGTCAACTCTTGTTCAGTCTCAAATAAAAATATTCATCATTGCGGGGTCATGTAAAACAGTTCCGACACTTGAGAGGAACTCGCTTGCTTCTTTGCCATCGACCACTCTGTGATCGAAGGACAAGGCCAGCGTCATGGTATGGCGAAGCGCTACTTCATCTTGATACTCCCAAGGCCGTCGCTTCACTTGGCCTAGTGCCAAAATGCCCGCCTGGCCCGGTGGCAAAATCGGCGTACCGGCATCAACACCAAAGACACCTACATTCGTAATCGAGAAAGTGCCACCGGTCAGTTGTGCTGGAGACAGCGTTCCGGCCCGCCCCTGCTCAATAATTTGACTCAGGGCTGAAGCAAGTTGAGCCAATGGCATCCCTTGAGCTTCCTTAAGCACCGGGACCAGCAATCCACGATCGCTAGCAACCGCCATGCCAAGATTCACAGAACCAAACTCAATGATCTCGTCTGTCCCCTCATCCCAGGTGGAGTTCAGCGACCGGTGAGTCTGCAACAATCGGCTAACAACCAATGCCGTCAGCGTAGTGATATTCAGCTTCACGTCCTGCATCAAGGGATGCGAACGCAAGCGCTGAACCAACTCCATCGATTCGGTGACATCAATGGTTAAGAACTCGGTGGCGTGTGGTGCGGTAAAAGCAGAAGCCACCATGGCCTTGGCAGTAGCTCGGCGTACCGCGGTGATCTTCACATGTCGATCGCCGGTTCCAGGAGCAGTGAGCGGTTGGGGCCTGGACAACTCAGTTACCTGGCCACCAGCATCTATTGCTTGCTGAACGTCTCTGCGCAGCACCAGACCATCCTCACCGCTTCCGGCGAGCGCCGAAATATCCACTCCGTGATCTCGGGCGAGCTTTCGCACCGGAGGAGTGCAACGAGTCACCGAACGTTGAACGCTCGCGTGGTTGGAAGCAACCGGGGCGGCACTAGACCGTGAGTTTCGCACCTTGCGCTGGGGTCGGGCACCGGTGGACTCAGGAGCACCATAACCAACGAGCGTAGGGGTGCGCTGCGCTCCCGCTGCGTCATTTGGCTTTCCAGTCTCAGGTGAGCTTTGAGTGTTGGCCTGATCACCGAAGGTAACAAGTGGCCCACCTACCTGCACTACTTGTCCTTGCTCAGCGTGGATTTGCTGCACTACTCCGGCAAACGGCGAAGGAAGTTCGACAACGGCCTTGGCGGTCTCCACCTCTGCAATCACCTGGTTTAAGGCCACGTGCTCGCCCACTTTGATTTTCCAGTTCAACACCTCAGATTCGGTCAGGCCCTCTCCAAGATCTGGAAGCTTAAAAGTCTGATCTGTCATCACTGGGCAGCTCCTTCGGTAGCCTCATGGTGGTTCATGACGGTATCTACCGCATGCATCACCCGATCAAGGTCAGGTAAATGATGGCTTTCGAGTCGGGAAGGAGGATATGGAATATCGAACCCGGTGACTCGCAACGGCGCATGTTCCAGGTAATCAAAACAGCGTTCGGTAATCTCGGCACAGATTTCTGCGCCAAGGCCGGCCGTTCGGCTAGCCTCGTGGACTACTACGAGCTTGCCGGTGTGTTGCACCGATTGCGCGATGGTATCCATATCCAGCGGATCCAGGCTACGCAGATCAATCACTTCTAGGCTGATGCCTTCGTCCTCGGCGGCTAGTGCGGCTTCGGACAAGGTGTTGGTGGTCGGCCCATATCCCACGACCGTCACATCCTTACCTTCTCGAAGTACTTTCGCCTTAGGTGATGCATCTGGGTGCACTTCACCGAGCTGAGCATCAGTCTTCTCGTGATATCGACGTTTTGGTTCAAAGAAGATCACTGGATCATCACAGGTAATGGCCTGACGGAGCATTGCGTAGGCATCTTCCACACTGGAGGGCGCAAATACGCGAAGCCCTGCAGTGTGTGCAAAGTAGGCTTCCGGTGATTCCGAGTGATGCTCAGGAGAACCGATGCCGCCGCCATAAGGAATACGCACGGTCACCGGCATCTTCACTCGGCCCCGCGAACGGTAATGCAATTTGGCCAACTGCGAGACCAGCTGATCAAAAGCAGGATAGGTGAAGCCATCAAATTGGATCTCCACCACCGGGCGGTAACCTCGGTAGGCCAAGCCAATGGCAGTTCCCACAATTCCCGATTCGGCTAGCGGTGTATCCACAACACGGTGTTCACCGAACTCTGCTTTGAGCCCGTCGGTGACCCTGAAGACACCACCTAGGGTTCCGATATCCTCACCGAGCAAGATGACTTTTTCATCATCGTTCAGCGCATCATGTAGAGACTTGTTTAATGCTTTGAGCATGGTGGTTGCCATGATCATTCACCACCCTCAAAGTCAGCCAAATAATCCAAGTACTGCTTTGCCGACCGTTGGGTTGGTTCGTGCTCTTCTGCATATACATTGGTGAAGAGTTCTTCGGCCTGCGGATCTTCCATGCTGGTGATGGCGGCACGCAGTTTTGCCGCCATATCGTCAGCAGCATTTTCCGCACGCTGCTGATAGGACTGAACGTCCGCACCAAGTTCATGCAGGTACTTCACCAATCGGTCGATCGGGTCCTTGGCTTTCCACTCTTCAAGCTGCTCGGCCTTGCGATATCTGGTGGGATCATCGGCTGTGGTGTGTGAACCCATGCGATAGGTAACTGCCTCAATGAATGTGGGGCCTAAACCGTGCCGCGCATGAGCAAGTGCTGCCTTGGTGGCCGCATAGACGGCCAGGATGTCGTTGCCGTCGACCCGCCAGGTTTTCAGCCCAAATCCATGGGCGCGGTCGGCAATCTGCGTGCGGCTTTGCAAAGCTACCGGCTCTGAGATGGCCCACTGGTTGTTCTGGCAGAAGAAAAGTACGGGCGCTTGATAGCTGGCTGCAAAAATCATCGCTTCATTCACGTCACCCTGGCTGGTGGCGCCATCCCCGAAGTACGCCACTGAAACCTGTTTGCCACCATCAAATTTGATGCCCATACCGTAACCGGCTGCGTGTAGCGCTTGAGATCCGATGACAATTTGTTGACAGGCGATGTTGACTTCGTTCGGATCCCATCCACTGGCTTGAGCCCCGCGCCATACGCTGAGCAGGTCCTCTGCCTGCACTCCCCTGGCCCATGCGACACCATGTTCGCGATAGGACGGAAAAATGAAGTCATCATTTTCGGTGGCTCGTACCGAACCAATTTGTGCAGCTTCCTGACCGAGCAATGGTGCCCAGAGCCCCAGCTGCCCCTGGCGCTGCAGGGCGGTGGCCTCGTTGTCCATGCGGCGCAGCACGATCATGTCGCGCAAAAAATCCGCAAGGTCAGCTTCCTTGAGCTCTTTGAGGTGGTGGTCAAGTTCTTCGTCTGGGATTCGTTTCCCGTCGACGTTCAGCAGCTGATGCGTTGGTAGGCATCCGGCGGCTACGTCCATGTGCTGTGTGGACACGATCGGCATCCTTACTTTCACGTAGTCGTTGGCGAGATTCCTCATCGAACCCCGCTAAGTGTGATGCTACTCACGTAAAGCAAGTCGCACAATGGTCAGCGAAAAATTAGCGCAAAACGCCCTATTTATCCCCATCAGCTAGTGCTAACGTGCTCATTATGCACCTCTTAGACATGACAGATCGACGAATCTTGCTCGCGCTGGCCACCGCCAAAAGACGTACCGGCTCCGCGATCGCGACCGCGTTGAACTTGGGACGAAATACGGTGCAGACTCGCCTAACTCGGTTAGAGAACGAGGTTCTAGAAAATCCGGACCGCCGCATCCCTCCAGCCGCGTTAGGCTACGGCTTGCTCTCCTTCATCGAGCTGCACGTCGATCAGCGCTACCTCGAAGAAATTACCGCCAAATTGGCCACCATCCCAGAAGTCCTTGAAGCTCACGGCCTGACGGGCAATGCCGATATTTTGGTGCGCGTCGCGGCCAAAGATGCCGAACAGCTTTTTGGCGTTCATGGCCAACTGCTACATATCGAAGGTGTGAACCGCGCTGACTCTGCCCTGTCGATGGCCCAGCTGGTGCCTTATCGAACTACCGCCCTGTTACGCCACTGCATCAAAAACTCCAACTAGCTGTGCGCACAAAAAACTCTGGGAACCAACTACTGCCGTTGGTTCCCAGAGTTACTTGTTATTCAGTTTGACCTTGTTTTAGTGGTCGACTGCCTTTTCAGCACCGACGCCGGTAAGTGAACGAACTTCCATTTCAGCTGCCTTGGTTCGATCTTCAACTCCCTTGTCGGTAATCGAGCCGATCCAACCGAGCAGGAAGGCCAGCGGAATCGAAACGATGCCAGGGTTGGCCAGCGGGAAGATGGACATATCGATACTTGGGATCATCGAGGTTGGCGAACCAGAGAAGACCGGCGAGAAAATAATCAGCAACAGTGCCGATCCCAAACCACCGTACATCGACCAGACTGCACCGCGGGTCTTGAAACCCTTCCAGAACAGCGAGTACAGGATAGTTGGAAGGTTGGCCGAGGCAGCCACGGCGAAGGCCAGCGCCACCAGGAAGGCCACGTTCTGCCCCTGAGCACCAATACCACCGGCGATAGCGAAGACACCGATCACCAGCACGGTACGTCGCGCCACCTTCATTTCCTTCTCAGGGGTGGTCTTGCCCTTAGCGATCACTGAAGCGTAGACATCGTGAGCGAAGGAAGCCGCTGCGGTGATGGTCAAACCGGCCACCACAGCCAAGATGGTGGCGAAGGCTACGGCCGAGATCAGACCTAGCAACACCGTTCCGCCTAGTTCGTACGCCAAGAGTGGCGCTGCCGAATTCACGCCACCTGGAGCAGCCTTGATCCGATCCGGACCAATCAATGCACCAGCACCGAAGCCCAGTACCAGGGTGAACAGGTAGAAGGCACCGATCAACCAGATCGCCCACACCACGGATTTACGAGCTTCCTTGGCGGTAGGCACCGTGTAGAAACGCATCAGCACGTGTGGCAAACCAGCGGTACCCAGTACCAGTGCCAAGGCCAGCGAGATGAAGTCAAGCTTCGAGGTTTCACTCTTGCCGTACTGCAATCCCGGGTTCAAAATTTCTGGGTTACCAGCAACTTCGGCGGCCTTACCCAAGAGTTCAGAGAAGTTGAAGCCGAAGATCGCAAGGGTCCATACGGTCATGATTAGCGCACCGGCAATGAGCAGGCAGGCCTTGATTATCTGCACCCAGGTGGTGCCCTTCATGCCACCGACCAGTACATACAGGATCATCAGGGCACCAACGATCACGATGACCAGTGACTGACCCAGTTTTTCGTCGATACCCAGTAGCAGGGACACCAGTGCTCCGGCGCCAGCCATCTGGGCCAATAGGTAGAACACACAAACAGCCAAGGTGGAAATTGCTGCTGCAATACGCACCGGGCGCTGCTTGAGACGGAAGGAGAGCACGTCGGCCATGGTGAACTTACCGGTGTTGCGCAATAGTTCAGCAACCAACAGCAATGCGACCAACCATGCGACCAGGAAGCCGATGGAGTAGAGGAATCCGTCATAACCATTGATGGCGATGGCGCCAACAATGCCTAGGAAGGATGCTGCCGAGAGGTAGTCACCGGCGATCGCGGTGCCGTTCTGCGTTCCGGTAAAGGAACGTCCACCAGCATAATAATCGGCGGCGGTCTTGTTGTTTTTAGAGGCCCGAAGCACGATGACCAGGGTGATGCCCACGAAAGCGACAAAGATGGCGATATTCACCAGTGGATTGCCCACCTTGGTGGACTCGGCTGCCCCTTGAGCCAGGAGAGTTAGCGACTGCATTTATTTCACTCCCCGATCTTCCAGACGTTCGCGAATGCGCGTTGCCTGCGGGTCAATCTTCTTATTCGCGTAGCTCACGTACGCAGCGGTGATGGCAAAGGTAGAGACGAACTGCAAGAGCCCAAGGAGGATACCGAGGTTGATATTGCCCCAGACCTTTATGGACATAAAGTCGTGGAAATAGTCAGCGAGCAAGACGTAGGCGAAATACCAGACGAGAAAGAAGATGGCCATCGGGAAAACGAAGCTGCGATGAGTTTTGCGCAGTTCTTGAAATTCCTCGGATTGGCTCTCTTTGACGAAATCGACGTCGCCGGTGACGTCGTGTTCCGGGTTGGCACTCATTGAGGCCCTCCTTGAGCGAGTTGAAGATGTGAGCGAGCCCACATCAATGGTGTGACTCAATTCACTATTAGGCATGAATCCTCGCGCGACTAGGCCTATTGACCGCTCCGTGGTTCAACGGGCTGTTTTATGCGTTCAACGGCACACACCATCGCGCTGAGCGCACACTGAGATCGTGGGCCGTAGGATGTGAATATGTCTCCCGCCCTGCAAGTCACCCTGATCGTGGTCATCGTGGTGCTCGGCATAAGCATCGTGGGCTATTTCGGATTTAGGATCTCGCGTTCCACCAAGGAAATGGGAACCGACGCTGAAGAAGCCACCTACAAAACGTTGCACCACATGTCGGTAGCGGTACCTCATCTGGAGCGTGGCTTGACCGAAGAAGGGGCGGCCAAAAGCGCTAAGGCACTACGCAAGTTGCTGAATTCTCAGGTGCTCTTGATTAGCGACAGCACTCGAACCTTGGCCACCGACTCCGGCATCGAGTTCACTGCCCAGTTGGAAGAAGACGCGGCGAAGGCCTGCACATCCACGCTGAGCACCGGCAAAACGCAGGTGAATCATTCTGCTTCCATGGATATTGTTTCCGCCCCAATCATGGTGGGCGATCAAGTGGTCGGTACGGTGGTTGCCCTTTCACATCACGCTGGAGCCAGCTTTGTTCGCGCGGTCTCGGAGGTCGCCGTTTTTGTCTCCGCTCAGGTTTCCACCGCGCAGCTCGATGAGTCCAAGGCAATGCTGCTTGAAGCCCAAATGCGTGCCCTGCGGGCGCAAATCTCCCCACACTTCATCTACAACTCGCTAAACGCCATCGCCTCGTTTATTAATACCGATCCGGCCCGGGCTCGCGAATTGGTCATCGAATTTGCCGACTTCACCCGGTACTCCTTCAGGCGTCGCGGTGAATTCACCACACTGGCCGAAGAGCTAGAAGCCATTGACCGGTACCTACTGCTTGAAAAGGCAAGATTCGGCGAACGGATCAAGGTTTCCCTACAGATCGCCCCCGAAGTTCTCCCCACCCAAATCCCCTTTTTAGCCTTGCAACCATTGGTGGAAAATGCGGTGCGCCATGGGCTGGAGGCCCGCCCCGATGGTGGGGTCATCTCCATCACCGCTATGGAGGATGGTTTACACGCGGTGATCACGGTCGAAGACGACGGGATGGGCATGGACCCCGAGCAACTGGCCAGCGTCCTAGCCGGCACCACGACCACCATGCATGTAGGCCTGCGCAATGTGGACCTGCGGCTACGCCAGTTGTATGGGAACTCCAACGGACTGATCATCGATACGGCACCGGGCGCTGGAACACTGATCACCCTACGCGTGCCGAAGTTCCGGGCGCCGGACACCACCGGCGCCCAGACTTAGGACTCGGGTTGTTTAGAAATACTATGGAAACGGTAGAATTTTTGCATGATTAATGTGGTGGTAGCCGATGACGAACTCCCTGCAGTGGAAGAGATCTGTTTCCTGCTGAGCCAAGATTCGCGCATTGGCAAGATCCACCGCGCTACCTCCGGGGCCGCCGCCCTGAAGGCCCTAGAAGAAAACGAAGTGGACGCGCTCTTCTTAGACATCCACATGCCAGCCCTCTCCGGGCTTGATATCGCCCGGGTAATCTCCCGCTTTACCCATCCCCCGCTGGTTGTTTTTGTGACCGCCGATGAAGACCAAGCGCTGCAAGCCTTTGAATTAGCAGCCATCGACTATGTCCTCAAACCCATCCGCCCGCAGCGTTTGGCCGAGTCCGTTCGCCGAATTTGCGAACTTGTTGATGAAACACCAGCCAAGCCGGAAATGATCACGGTGGATCAAGGCGGCATCACCAAGCTGATCCCTCGCAGTGACATCGGTTATGTTCAGGCTCAAGGCGACTATGCACGGCTGCACACCAAGGAAGCCAGCTATCTGATCCGGGTTCCGCTCAACGATCTGGAGGCCCAATGGGCAGAATCCGGATTTGTGCGCATCCACCGTTCCTACTTGGTATGCATGGAGAAGATCGAGACCGTACGGCTGCAGACCGGTAAGGCAGCGGTGATCGTGCATGGAGCGGAGTTGCCAATTTCCCGACGCGCCCTGCCGTACCTGCGTGAGCGTCTGGCTGCCAACCGCGTCCGTCCACTCTAGAGATCTGCGGAGCCTGCGTGCAGAATCCAGAAGCCGAGCATCATTCTCAGCCCGATAGTTCACCGGTCAACAATTTGCCGGGACGGTTTGCCCAGCAGCGCCCGCAACGAGTGCGGGTGCAAGCACCACAAGATGCTTCGCTCTCAGTCACTCGCCAACCACCTGAGCATACTGCCGAAGAATTCTACGTCAGACAGCTCATTCGTTCGCAGTTGCGCCTAGCTTGCGCTGTGGCGGCCGGGCTGCTGGCCCTACTGGTGGGCATCTGTTCACTGCTAGTGTTCTGGCCTGTGGTCTCGGATATCGAGCTCTTTCACATTCCGCTGCCGTGGTGGGTGCTCGGGGTAGGAATGTACCCGCTGATTATCGTGGCGGGCATGCTGTACACCAAGGCTGCAGCACGCAACGAGCGGCGGTATCGGAGTATCAGCCGTGGCTAGTTTATTTTCGGTGGCGGCCCTTATCGTGGTCTGCGTAACCACCATGCTCATTGCCTTCTACGGTCTGCGCATCTCCCGCACCACCTCGGATTTTTACGTAGCTTCACGCACCGTGCGGCCGTGGTGGAACGCCTCGGCGATCGGCGGCGAGTATCTCTCTGCTGCCTCCTTCCTGGGCGTGGCAGGACTCATCGTGCTCTCCGGAGAATCGGGCTTGTGGTTCCCGATCGGCTACACAGCCGGTTACCTCATGCTTTTGCTCTTTGTCGCCGCTCCCCTACGCCGATCCCGCGCCTATACCATTCCGGACTTCGCGCAGATCCGCTTCGAAGATTCTGCGCTGCTGCGCAAACTGACCACCTACCTGGTGGTGGTGATCTGCTGGCTGTATATCGTCCCGCAGATGCATGGAGCGGCGCTGACCCTCTCTATCGCTACCGGGCTCCCGGGCTGGGTAGGGCCAATTGTTGTGGCAGTGGTGGTTTGTGTGACCGTACTATCCGGCGGCATGCGCTCGGTCACCTTCGTCCAGGCCTTCCAATACTGGTTCAAGCTGGCAGCATTGGTGATCCCCACCCTTTTCCTCTTGGCCCGAGCTATCCCAGAACATGCTGCCAGTGAACGAGCCCAGAGCCTTTCCACCCAGCTGGAATCGGTCACGACGATGAATATGTACGAGACCATCTCGATCATCTTGGCCCTGCTCTTTGGCACCCTTGGCTTGCCGCATGTACTGGTCCGTTTTTATACCAATCCCACCGGATCCAGTGCCCGCACCACCACGGTGATCGTGCTCTGCCTGCTCTCCGCGTTCTACCTGCTGCCCACCACCTTGGGTGTGCTAGGTATCTTGTACACCCCAGAACTTGGCGCCGCTAACGAGAGCGATGCGACGATTCTGTTACTGCCAGGCAGGCTGCTTAACGGTGTAGTGGCCGATGCGTTGACCGCGATTGTGGTGGGCGGCGCCTTTGCTGCGTTCCTCTCCACCACCTCTGGTCTCGTGGTCTCATTAGCCGGCGCGATCTCCCAAGAATTCTTCAACGGCACCGTACGTGGTTTTAGAATCTCCACGATCCTTGCCACCGCCCTGCCCGTGCTCATCGCGGTACTCACCAGTTCACTGGCCCTTGCTGGAGCCATCGGCAACGTCTTTGCCTTTACCGCCTCCACCATCTGCCCGTTACTGCTTCTAGGGATTTGGTGGCGCTCGCTTACCGCGAAGGGAGCGATCGCCGGCCTGCTCACCGGCGCCATCACCTGCGGTCTTTCGCTGTCCGTCGGCATTTTCCTGCCCACGATCGATCTGTGGTGGGTTCACCTTCTGCGTCAGCCTGCAGCATGGAGCGTACCACTGGCCTTTGTGGTGATGATCGTGGTGTCGCGCGGCACTCGACGCGCGGTTCCGCAGAACACCGATCGGGTTATGGCGCTCCTGCATGTACCTGACCCGTCGAGCAATTCATAAAAATCTTCTCCTGACGGCCACGAGCCAGATCTTCCTCTCCCCATTCGCTAGTTTCATTGTCTGACACAAGAATTTATTGATGCATGCATCAAGGAGTACAGTGAATGTATGAGCTATTTGCTACCTTGGGAACCCGATCAAGCCGATGGGTCATTGGCCCGTCGCGTCGCAGCTCATGCTGCGCAACGTATTGTCGAACGCTCCATACCCGCTGGACATCTACTCACCGAGGCCGAGCTGTCCCTAGAAATGGGAGTCAGCAGAACGCCATCTCGTGAAGCAATGCTCCAGCTGGCTCGATGGGGCTTGGTCAGACTCATGCCCAAAAAAGGCGCTGTAGTCACGGCAATCACCTTCGAAGAACGCAGAGACCTACTTGCTACACGCGGCCTGTTCGAGCGTGGAGCGTTAGAAGCGCTCACCTCCACACCCGGCAAACTCGCCGAGCTTTCCAGTTCACTGAACGAACCGCTCCAAGCACAGCGTGCAGCCCTCGCGTCCGGAGATCTTTTGGGTTTTGCCAGTGCTGACTTCGCTTTCCATGCTGCGCTCGTTCAGGCTGGGGGCAACAATGTGATCACTGACCTGCTCACCGAATTGGCGCCCCGGCTGGCAAGGCTCACCTTTGAGGCTGCCCTTGAACACCCGGAGCAACTAGCCACCTACCTCCAAGAGCATGAGAGATTAGCCGATCTGGCTGGCCAAGCCAATGCGACCGAATTTGCTCAATGCCTCAACGCTCACCTCACCAAAGCTCATTTCCCGAAAAAGGCGAATTAATTGTTCACGTCCACCAGAGGCAAAACCGGATATCTCTATGTCGCCTGCTCCGTATTCATGATCGCTTGGGGCGGAAATCACTTCACACCGTTACTGCACCTATATGAGGTGCTTGAAGGTTTCCAGCCATGGCAAGCCAATTTGTTGCTGGGCACCTATGTTGGGGGCCTGATCCCTGGCCTGTTATTACTCGGTCCCTTATCTGATCAGCACGGGCGCAAACCCGTGTTGATTGGTGGGACGGTGATCAGCATCTTTGCCAGTGCACTTTTGGCCCTTGGTTCTCATTCGTTGCTGTTGCTTTGCCTCGGGCGACTGATGTCAGGGGTAGGCGTGGGAGCGGCTATGTCGGTTGGTTCAAGCTGGATCAAAGAACTTTCAAGCCACCCCTTCGACACTCATGCTGGTCCCACCGCTGGCGCAAAACGTTCATCTTTGACTCTGACGCTCGGATTCGGTCTGGGAGCAGCTGTCAGCGGAGCCATGGCTCAGTGGGCCCCGATGCCCGAACAAGCGCCCTACCTCATTCATTTGGTTCTCTCACTCGTAGCGCTGGCCTTCTTACTCAGGGCCCAAGAGTCCCTAGCACCAGCACAACGGACTGAAGGAGCTTGGTATAAGGATTTACGAATCCCCTCGGCATCTCATCATCGATTCCGTAAGGTCATCATTCCCACTGCCCCATGGATCTTTGCCGCTGCCGGAGTCGCATATGCGATCATCCCCGCGGCCGTCCAAGACCGACTTGGTACTTGGAGTACGCTCTACGCCACGGTGCTGACCGTGCTGACATTGGGAACCGGGGCGTTGAGCCAGAATTTGGTGCCGTGGATCGCAAAAATCACTGGCGGTCGGGCACTACCCGTGGGAATGACGTTGATGACCATCGGAATGTTGCTCTCAGTACTGGTCGCGTGGGTCGATGCCCCTGTACTGGCTTTGTGTGTGGCCGTGTTGCTAGGTGCCGCATACGGCATCTGCACGGTAGCGGGCTTAATACAGGTGCAGGCTATCGCCACAGCACAAGATTTGGCCGGCCTCTCAGGCCTGTACTACTCACTGGCCTACAGCGGGTTCTTGCTTCCGACCCTTCTGGCGACGCTACTTCCGTTGATGTCCTATGCGGTTTCGCTTGCCTTAGTCGCCGCGGTCTGTGGCATCTGCGCCATCTACTGCGCACGCAGCTTGCGAATCCCAAATGCGACTTAGCTTAAATACCGTGGGCACCGAGCGATAACGTTCGGTGCCCACAGAAAATATTCAGTTGGTGGTGCCTGAACTAGTCGATGGAGGCCATCAGCTCAACCACACGGTCTAAGAACGCATCAACCTGCGACTCTTCATAACCCTCAGTGCCTTGAGCCGAGCGGAACTCCACCCGACGCACGGCATCCACTGCCATCGGTACGTCGTTTTCGAAGTAGTCGATGAGCTGGTCGCACAGGCGATCCACGTCTTCAACGTTGTAGCTAGCGGCGTTGGACCGCGATGGGCGACGGAAGCGCTCGCCCTTGGCACGGTGCAGACGGCCCCGAAGGATCGCTGCGAGGCGTCCAACTTGCTGTAGCCAGACTTCTTCGCCTTGGTGGCTGATCAAATCATCGCGTTCCCGCTTGGCAAATACGTCTTCTAGTCGGTCCAGCGCTCCGTCAACTTCGCGCGCCTGATAGCCACCTTTTTGCGGGGCAAACGTGGTTCGCCGAATCAGGTGGCTAGTGACCACACTGTCGTCATTGCCGTCGCCGTTAAAGGTAGCGCGGGCACGGCTGAGGAACGCATCAACCTGCTTTGCGTTGTAGCCAAACTCCGCATCCGGCACGCGGGAAAACGGAGCATCTTGCTGCTGCGACACGACAGTTCCTTTGTCTCTCATCAGATGTCAGTGGCATATCGCCGCAAGGCGATACCCACATATTCTAGTTGTTCAAACTACTTCTTGGCTTAATGGCCACACCAGTACCGGCCGGCCAATGATGGATCACAACACCGCGGCGGCGAGCATATGCGAAATCAAGTAACCCAGAGGAATCACAAAGAGTACCGAATCCAGTCGGTCCATAATTCCGCCGTGTCCCGGTAGCAGGTTGCTCATGTCCTTAATGCCCAGTTCACGCTTGACCATCGACTCCGCAAAGTCGCCTGTGGTCGCCGCGATTGTGGTGAATAAGGCCAGAATCACACCGGTCCACCACGGCATATCCAGCCAGAAGTACATGGCTCCGGCACCGATGGCAGCCGAGCCGAGTAGCGAGCCGGCAAAGCCTTCCCACGACTTCTTGGGCGAGATCTTTGGGGCCATCGGATGTTTGCCGATCAACACTCCAACAATGTATCCGAAGGTGTCATTGGCGACCGCCAGAAGCAAGATCGTCGCGATTAGCCACTGCCCGTCTTCCCCGTCGAGCATCAACAGTGCAAAGGAGAGCAAGAGCGGAATCCAGCTGATGATGAACACGCTGCTCATCACCGAGGCCACCGCACCCTTCAGACCTTCCATCAATCTGAAGAGCAGCGCGATCAGGATGCAGGCGACAAAGGTGAATCCGAGGGCTTCTATTCCGCCCAGCACGGCACTGACCGGCAGCAGGATCGAGGCCAGATACAACGGCACCTGTGGGACTGCGGTTTTAGCGTGAGTTGTTGCTCTGGCTACTTCCCAACAGCCGATGCCGCTTAGCACGGTGACGGCGAAAACCAGCAAGGGCTCCACCCAAAACAGTCCCACCAACACTATGCCCAGCAGAAGAACTCCGACGCCGATAGCTGCCGGCAGATTCCTCCCGGCACGTGAGGCCTTGGGTTCGGGGTTGCCGAGCAGTAGCTCGGGCGGGATCGCCGCCTCTTGCACATCGGGCTCACCGGTTTCAGCAAGATCATCGGAATCAGTGTGTGGCGGGGCCGGCACACTAAGTTCGCCCTGCTTGGCCGGCGCGGTTTCCGCACTGTCTTGATGGTCTGTCTCGGTAGCACCTTGGCTGGCTTTGGCTTGCGCCTCGCGCAACGCACGAGCTTCTCGCCGGGTCATTGGCTGGGCGATACCGGATGCCACTGAGGGCACCGCCGAAGCGTTGCCCTCAGTGTTCTCTGTCGAGCCTGGCATTAGACGTCCAGCAGCTCAGCTTCTTTTTTCTTCACGATCTCATCGACCGATTCAACGTGCTTCTTGGTCAGCGCGTCCAGGTCCTTTTCTGCACGAGTACCTTCGTCTTCACCGATTTCGCCGTCCTTGACCAGCTTGTCGATGGCGTCCTTGGCCTTGCGACGGTGGTTACGTAGCGCAACGCGAGCGTCTTCACCCTTGGCCTTTGCCAGCTTGACGTATTCCTTGCGACGTTCCTCGGTCAGCACCGGAAGGGTCACGCGGATCATCTTGCCGTCCGAGGAAGGGTTTGCGCCTACCTCTGGGTCGCCCAGAGCCTTTTCGATTTCGCGCATGGCGCTGACGTCGAATGGGGTGATGGTGATGGTGCGTGCTTCAGGTACCGCAAATGTGGCCAGCTGCTGCAGCGGGGTTGGTGCACCGTAGTAGTCAACCATGACCTTCGAGTACATACCTGGGTGGGCGCGACCGGTGCGAATTGTCGCGAAGTCCTCCTTGGCGGCATCAATGGTGCGTTCCATCTTTTCGGCGGTCTCCGCCAGCGTTTGATCAATCACCGGTACTCCTCAAGTACTTCATCTGTGTTTCCGCAACGGGAAAATAAATCTACTTCAATCCTAGGCCACGATCACCGATTAAACGGTGACGGTGGTACCGATCCGCTCGCCACGGATGGCGGCAGCGACATTTCCTTCGCCTTCCATGCCGAAGACCAGCATGTCCAGCTGGTTGTCCTGGCACATGGTCATGGCGGTTTGGTCCATGACACGGATGTCATTGAGCAGGGCTTCACTGTAGGTCAGGGTAGCCAGCTTCTTTGCGCTGGGATCCTTCTTTGGGTCCGCGGTGTACACGCCATCAACCCCGGACTTAGCCATAAGTACCTCATCGGCGTCCACTTCCAAAGCACGCTGAGCGGCTACGGTATCGGTAGAGAAGTATGGCAGACCTGCGCCGGCACCAAAGATGACAACGCGGTTCTTTTCCATGTGGCGGATGGCCCGGCGTGGAATGTAGTTCTCGGCGACCTGTGCCATTGCAATGGCTGACTGGACGCGGGTTTCAACACCGCACTGTTCCAGGAAGTCCTGTAGTGCCAGGCAGTTCATGACGGTGCCCAGCATGCCCATGTAGTCGGCGCGCGAGCGATCCATGCCGGCAGCCGAGAGTTCCGCGCCTCGGAAGAAGTTACCGCCACCGACAACGATGGCCACTTCGACTTCCCCAACGGTCTGCGCGATTTGCTGGGCGACGCCGCGGACGGTGTCTGGGTCTACGCCGACCTTGCCGCCGCCGAACACCTCACCGGAGAGCTTGAGCAGGACTCGACGACGTTTGGTTTCTGGGGTGGTTGTCATTAGTAGTCTTTCCTGGTTCTCGGAATCAAGCTGTGGGTAGTACTTCCCAGTTCCCAAGGTATCTTGAGATCCGGGCTCGAGAAAAGGGAGGCGAGTCACCGAGTTTTTCTCGGTGCTCACCTCCCTTTGTCTCTGGTGCGGTCAGGTTACCCTGCCCGCCGTTCGCTAAAACGTGTTTTTAGTGCCTGAAGCTCTAAAGCTTAGGCGCCAACGCGGAAGCGAGCGAAAGCAACTGGCTTGGTGCCAGCTTCTTCGAAGACCTTACCAACGGACTTCTTTGCGTCCTTAGCGAAAGCCTGGTCAACCAGAACGATCTCCTTGAAGAAGCCGGTCAGACGGCCTTCAACGATCTTGGTCAAAGCAGCCTCTGGCTTACCTTCTGCGCGAGCGGTCTCGTCAGCGATACGGCGCTCATCGGCGACCTTATCTGCTGGAACCTCTTCGCGTGAGAGGTAAGTTGGAGCCAAAGCAGCGGTGTGAACAGCAACATCGTGAGCAACGGTAGCAGCAGCTTCGCTGTCAGCGTCCACAGCCATCAGAACGCCAACCTGAGCTGGCAGATCCTTGCTGGTCTTGTGCAGGTAAGCTGCAACCTTTGCGCCCTCGATGCGAGCTACGCGACGTACAACGATCTTCTCGCCGAGGATTGCGCCCTCTTCGATCACGGTGTCGCCAAGGGTCTTGCCATCAAGTTCGTAGGCCAGCAATGCTTCTGCATCTGCTGCACCGGAAGCCACAGCGGCATCCAGAACCTTAGCAGCCAGTGCGATGAACTTCTCGTTCTTTGCAACGAAGTCGGTCTCGCAGTTAATCTCGACCATGACGCCGACGTTGCCTTCAACCTTGGCAGCAACCAAGCCTTCAGCGGTCGAACGGCCTTCGCGCTTGGTAGCGCCCTTCAGGCCCTTAACGCGAATGATCTCGATGGCCTTCTCGGCGTCGCCGTTAGCCTCGTCAAGAGCCTTCTTAACGTCCATCATGCCAGCGCCAGTGCGCTCGCGCAGTGCCTTGATATCAGCAGCGGTGTAGTTTGCCACGCGCAATCCCATTCAGCTAGGAGTTTCAAGTTTGATTTGCTTGTGGGACGGGTCGGTTCTCCGGCCCGTCCCACAAGACTTAGTCGAGTCAGCCTCTTAGTAACACGCTAGTGTCCCAAGGCAAACTCTTAGAGTCACGCAGGTGACTACTTGGCTTCTGGTGCCTCGGTTGCAGCTTCTGCAGCAGGAGCTTCAGCCTTTGCCTTCTCGCCCTCAAGCAGTTCGCGCTCCCACTCAGCCAGTGGCTCAGCAGCACCCTCAGACTTGCCTGCAGCCTTGTTGTTCTTGGCGATGAGGCCTTCGGCCACAGCGTCAGCAACAACGCGGGTCAGCAGGTTGACGGAGCGGATTGCGTCGTCGTTGCCTGGGATTGGGTAGGTAACTTCGTCTGGATCGCAGTTGGTGTCCAAGATAGCAACAACTGGGATGCCCAGCTTCTGAGCTTCGTCGATAGCCAAGTGTTCCTTCTTGGTGTCAACGATCCAGATAGCCGAAGGGGTGCGGGTCAGGTTACGGATACCGCCGAGGTTGTTCTGCAGCTTGGTCAGCTCGCGCTTGAGCAGCAGAAGTTCCTTCTTGGTGTGACCGGAGCCAGCAACGTCCTCGAAGTTGATCTCTTCCAGTTCCTTCATGCGCTGAACGCGCTTGGAAACGGTCTGGAAGTTGGTCAGCATACCGCCGAGCCAACGCTGGTTCACGTATGGCTGGCCAACACGGTTAGCCTGCTCAGCGATGGATTCCTGAGCCTGCTTCTTGGTACCAACGAACAGTACGCTACCGCCGTGAGCAACAGTCTGCTTCACGAACTCGTAAGCACGGTCGATGAACGACAGCGACTGCTGCAGGTCAATGATGTAGATGCCGTTGCGCTCGGTGAAGATGAAACGCTTCATCTTTGGGTTCCAGCGACGGGTCTGGTGGCCGAAGTGAACGCCGCTATCAAGCAGCTCTCGCATGGTTACGACTGGCATGTCGCAACTCCTTTCAGCAGTGGCGGACCGGGCACAGGTGCGCCCGCGGTAACTGCTCTTGTTTGTTTGGGTTGATGCAGATAGCCATTGTGGATATCCGCCCTAGTATGCGTGCCGAAGATGCTTGGCATCTCGCCTTCGATCCACCGATTCTCTCGGACCACTGGAATCTCAGGCCACAGCCGAAGTGGCCATGGAAACTCATACGCGAAGTCAATCCCCCATCAGACGAATCCAATTTTGGACACACCTATGACAGGAAACTGCTGATTCAAGTGTACTACAGACAATGGGCTCGCAGGCACCGAGAACAGTGATCTAGAGCCCACCGACTTACCCACAATTCGCGTTCGACTAATACTCCTACCTCACCTGAAGGCACAGCGTGATTACATGAAAACCAAACGCATTTTCTACCTTGCACTGGTGCTGACGTTGAGCTTCATATCGTCGTCAGCCTCAGCAAGCCCGCCAACATCAAGCCCGGTGCCGGCCGCTCTAAGTACTACCGCAGGTTGGCGATGGCCGCTGAATGGAGAACCAAAGATCCTGGAACCTTTCGATAAGCCTGCCCAAAACTGGCTACCTGGCCATCGTGGCGTTGATCTGGCAGCGTCCGAAGGCGCCAAGGTTTTAGCCCCGCAGCACGGCAAAGTCACTTTCACCTCAAAAGTGGTGGATAGACCGGTAGTGGTAATCGACCACGGCGGAGGTTTTAAGACGAGCATCGAACCGGTCACCGCCACGGTAAAGGTGGGTGACATCGTCGATGCTGGGGACCAAGTGGGAACCGTGGCCACCGGCGCTCATTGCTCTGGGCGGTGCATCCAC
>Ga0308157_10003499_pt1 | contig 22672 bp, 17 predicted proteins | sample PhyBR1_FD_201035 | JGI IMG/M metagenome (GOLD analysis project Ga0308157, IMG submission 201035) | Phyllosphere microbial communities from UC Gill Tract Community Farm, Albany, California, United States - DLSLB.R1 | ecosystem: Host-associated > Plants > Phyllosphere > Unclassified | place: USA...
ATCTATCCAGATATACCAGCCAGAGCGATCGATGACTTCCGCTCCCCGCTCGGCATACAAAAGTGGGTTGATAATCTGCTGGTGCGCCGTTGATACCGATTAATGCACAGACGCCGAAAATCCCTTCGGCCGTTGACGCCGGAACATTATAGGGCGGCAATTACAATACCGGTACTGCGCCCCTTTCAGGCAGAGCGACGGAACGTGCCTGCCCTGCGTTATCCCGGCATATAGGTGATGCATGGGCACGCCCCTCTGCTGCATGTTTCTGCAAGAGAGGGGCGTGATTCAAATCACTCGGACGTATACCGCAAGCGGCTGCGCCTCGGACACATCACTCATTTTTCCACCGTCACCTCGACACGGCGATTGGGCGCCAGACAACGGATCAGTGCCGCCTCGTTGCCGTTATTACATTGCGCCACCGGCTGAGCTTCCCCCATGCCCCGACTATGGATCAGATCGCCAGCAACACCGTTCTGGATCAAATAGCCGCGTACCGTATCTGCTCGGGCTTTAGACAAGCGCTGATTATACGCATTCGAGCCCAGTCTATCGGTATGGCCTGTAACAGAAATTGAGCGGATGCCTTGCGTGCCACGCAGGCTTTCGGCCAGCTTGCTCAGCGCCTGCCGACCTGACGTCACATCGCTAAGCGTGGAACGGTCAAATTCAAATAACGCATCGGCACTCAGGGTATAGGTTTGCGGCGCAGCACCAGGAGGACAGCCTGCGCCTTGGTCACCAACCGGCTTCCAGTACATATTGCGGACCAGGTGATCTGCATCGAATAATATCTTGAACTGGCAACGGGTCACGTCATTTTCGCCCTGGCCAGCGCCGGGAAAGTGCATGAGATAATCCCATTCGTTGCTGCCAAAACCTTCATTAAAGTGCGGACGACCCAGCAGATGATAAAGCTGGTCCCTGGTCATCCCGGCGCGAATCAGTGAAATGCTTTGCTGTGTCGGATAAATGCCCTGTTTGTTATCGAATGTAATACGGTTTACGTCGGGCCACACCACATTGTCACTGGAGCCGTCCGGTTTAACGTCACTTAGCGTCGAGCAGCCTGCCAGGAACACAGTCATGAGAGCTGTCACGGCGAGGGCCGCCCGAGTGGCTTTGAAATTTTTGTATCGCATCTTAAGTATCCCTTTAAACCATGGTGATTCTTCTCCGGTGCATGCGTACATGCACCGGCGTGTTCTATAGCATTCTTACCATTGGTATCCGACACCAACCGTGCCGCCAACCTGACCGCGACTGGAACTGGTGACCGAGCCTTTCACGACCCATTTACCATTACCCGATACGGTGGACAGGCCCATGGCGACGCCAGACTCTCCCTGAAACACACTGCCGGCCACCGCGAACATGCTTTTGCCGGGCAAATATGCCTGAGGTAAACCGGCTACCGCCATTGCCGCAGCAGTGCCGGCTTCGGCCCGTTTTTCGGCGCGATTAATCCGCGAGTTCAGATTACTCTCGACACTACTCAATTGGCGTACGTTCACCGCATCCATCGGGGCGGTACCATTTGCGACCTGATGGATCTGGTTGCCGCCCATGCTCACGTTGGTCTCCGGCCTGATCTCAACCGATTGTGAATTGGCTACGAAGGCGCCACCCCCTATGTTCACACTATTGAAGGTCGGATTATCATCAACTGCGATGGTCACGTTTCTACCGTCGCGCGTGATATTGACGTTACTGCCGTCGTTGAGTTGAACTGTATCGTTGTTCAGGACCTTGGATGGCGTGTCGCCGTTGGTTTGCAAGTTCCAGCCCACTGTTTTGACTTCGCCGATAATGTTGTACAACTGGCTGCCATTGACTGCGTCCTGGCTGGTCGCGCTAATGTCTCCTGCTCCCACATTAGTAATTTTGTTGCCCGACATATTCAGTGATCCACCTATGGTGGTATTGCCGGCAACCGTCAGCTCCTGAAATACCGGAGCTTGCGCCATCTGGACTTTGACTTCATTGCCCTCCACCACAGTACGGATATTAGCTCCGCTATATGTGCCAGCCGTCGTCGCTTCGCCGGTGATCTTCAATTGCTGCCCAAGCTTGCGATCAACCGATCCACTATTGCCGGTAAATGTAATGGGCAGATTGCTCAGTTGGCCGATTTCCTGTTGCACGCCGAACAATTGACCGCCATTGACGGCGTCTTTACTGCCGCTCGCAACCAACCCGTCTGAAACACCAGTAATTTTCCCGGTGCCCCCGGCATTCACAGTCACCGCCCCAAACACTGGAGATTCGGACAACATGATATTCATTGTGCCGGTGTCTGGGTCTACTTCGGTACGAATATTTTTGTTGGAAGCCGTTGCCAGCGGATCAAGTCCACCCTGGATGACCATCGTTGAACCAAGATCACGGTGGACAGCGCCCACATTACCCGCAAAATTTAAGCCCTTGGCTGTCAACTCGTCGTCCTGGTCCTTCAACTGGCTGACATTGACCGCATCCATGGGATCTACACCGGCCGCCACATTATTGATCCGGTTGCCGCCCATATTCACAATCGTGCCAGGGTTGACGGTCAGACTGTTGCCAATAACCGCACCGCCGTTGAATGTGCTCAGGCCCATGACGGACAGCGTGCCAGCCAGATCCACATTATCATTCAGATTGACTTTGATCTGGTTACCCGTTTGCACTACGTTGGTGTTGGTGCCACCGATAAAGTCCGCACTGCCTCCCGGAGCGATGTTTTGCGTGGTCGCACCGTTATTGGCAGTCAGGTCCCAACCTTTGTTAGCCGTTGTCTGTACACCAAACAGCTGGCTACCGTTGACAGCATCGGTACTGAATTCGGTGACCGCACCGTCCATCACACCTGTGATTTTGCCGCTGCCGCCATCGTTGATCACAACCCCACCGAACTTCGGTGAATCCGCCATCTGGATACGGATCGCGCCGGCATCATTGAACGTTTGCACGTTCTGACTTGAGTAAGTGCCTGCGACAGGTACTGCGCCCCCAACAATAGACAGCGTCTGGCCCAGATCCTTGTGCACCGGCAATGCGTCATTACCCACAAAGTTCAGGCCCTTGGCTGTCAAATCATCTCCCTGATCGGTCAACTGGCTGACATTGACGGCGTCCGTGCCCACAACTCCCGCGGCTACGTTATTAATCCTATTGCCACCCATATCCACAGTCGTGCCAGGATTCACCGTCAGACTGTTGCCAATGACTGCGCCACCGTTAAATGTGCTCAGGCCCGTCACAGACAGGGTGCCGGCCAGATTCACATTATCATTCAGATTGACCTTGATCTGGTTACCCGTCTGCACCACGTTGGTGTTGGTGCCACCGATAAAGTCCGCACTGCCCCCCGGAGCGATGTTTTGTGTAGTCGCGCCGTTATTGGCTGTCAGGTCCCAACCTTTATTGGCAGTAGTCTGCACACCAAACAACTGACTGCCATTGACTGCGTCGGTACTCAGTTCGGTAACGTCGCCATCAGTGACTCCTGTGATTTTTCCGCTGCCGGCGTCATTGATCACAACCCCACCAAACTTCGGTGAATCCGCCATCTGGATACGGATCGCGCCCGCATCATTGAACGTTTGCACGTTCTGACTTGAATAAGTGCCTGCGACAGGTACTGCGCCCCCAACAATAGACAGGGTCTGGCCCAGATCCTTGTGCACCGGCAATGCATCATTACCCACAAAGTTCAGGCCCTTGGCTGTCAAATCATCTCCCTGATCGGTCAACTGGCTGACATTGACTGCGTCGGTATTGGCGATACCGGCTGCCACATTGTTGATCCGGTTACCACCCATATTCACCGTCGTGGCAGGATTCACTGTCAGGCTGTTGCCAATGACTGCGCCACCACTAAATGTGCTCAAGCCGGTCACAGCCAATGTTCCAGCCAGATTCACACTGTCATTCAGGTTGACCTTGATCTGGTTACCCGTTTGCACCACATTGGTGTTGGTGCCGCCGATAAAGTCCGCGCTGCCTCCGGGAGCAATCGTTTGCGTGGTTGCCCCGTTGTTGGCTGTCAGCTTCCAGCCGGCGCCGGCAGTGCTTTGCACGGCAAAGAGTTGACTGCCGTTGACTGCATCGGTACTGAACTCGGTTACTGCACCGTCCATGACACCTGTGATTTTGCCGCTGCCGGCATCATTGATCACAACCCCGCCAAATTTAGGCGAGTCAGCCATCTGAATGCGGATCGCGCCTGCATCATTGAACGTTTGCACATTCTGGCTTGAGTAGGTGCCTGCGACGGGCACTGCGCCCCCAACAATAGGCAGGGTCTGGCCCAGATCCTTGTGTACCGACAACGCATCATTACCCACAAAGTTCAGGCCCTTGGCTGTCAAGTCATCACCCTGGTCGGTTAACTGACTGACATTAACTGCGTCGGTATTGGCGATACCGGCTGCCACATTGTTGATCCGGTTACCACCCATATTCACCGTCGTGGCAGGATTCACTGTCAGGCTGTTGCCAATGACTGCGCCACCGTTAAATGTGCTCAGGCCCGTCACAGACAATGTTCCCGCCAGGTTTACGCTGTCGTTGAGATTAACTTTGATCTGGTTACCCGTTTGTACCACGTTCGTGTTGGTGCCGCCAATAAAGTCGGCACTGCCTCCGGGGGCGATATTCTGTGTGGTGGCGCCATTATTGGCGGTCAGATCCCAGCCTTTGTTGGCTGTTGTCTGAACATCAAACAGCTGGCTTCCATTCACTGCGTCGGCACTTAGGGCAGTGACATCGCCATCGGTGACGCCTGTGATCTTGCCTGAACCGGCACTGTTAATAACCACATTGCCAAATTTCGGCGAATCCGCCATCTGGATGCGGATGGCTCCGGCATCGTTGAACGTTTGTATATTCTGGCTAGTGAAGGTACCTGCTACCGGCACTGCGCCACCCACAATAGAAAGTGTCTGACCCAGATCCTTATGTACCGGCAATGCATCATTACCCACAAAGTTCAGGCCCTTGGCTGTCAGATCGTCACCCTGATCGATCAACTGGCTGACATTAACTGCATCGGTATCCGCAACCCCTGCGGCCACGTTATTGATCCGGTTACCGCCCATATTCACCGTTGTAGCCGGACTCACTGTCAGGCTATTGCCGATCACCGTGCCACCATTGAACGTGCTCAAGCCGGTCACCGACAGTGTGCCTGCCAGGTTCACGCTGTCATTCAGGTTGACCTTGATCTGGTTACCCGTTTGCACCACGTTCGTGTTGGTACCGCCGATAAAGTCCGCGCTGCCCCCCGGAGCGATGTTCTGTGTCGTCGCGCCGTTATTGGCTGTCAGGTTCCATCCAGCGCCGGCGCCGGTGGCCAGGCTTTCAACTGCCTTCAGCTGGCTGACGTTGACCGCATCTGTATTCTGCGTACCACCAGCGACGCCTGTAATTTGACGCAATTTTCCTGTCGCGGGGTCGCCAACACTCAATGCTCCTAAGGAGCTCGTTGTTGCATTGACGGCAGCAACTGACGGCACGGAAGCACCCGCCGGTGCGTACGGTGCGATACCCGCGGCCGTATTGGCAACCGAACCCGCTCCCAGCGCAATGCCGTTAGCCACTGTCGTTGTTGCTCCCAGCCCCAATGCAACGCCGCTGGTGGCTCCTACGCCCACCGAAGCGTTTTTACCGATAGCAATCCCGTCTGGAGCGACTGCACCATCATTGTCAACGTTTCCTCCTCCAGTAGAATTTACGCTGAAATATTCCAATGGGTTGTCGACCAGGCCTTGTAATGCTTCAGCACAGACTAGCGTAGCGGAGCTCCCGGTACCCTCGCCCTTGATCGTTATCGTGCCGCCATTATCATTTCCCCAGGAAAATGTACATTCTGACGTGGTGAGATCCCCTGCGGCCAATGCCATTGGCGGAAACAGGGCAATGGCGCCCGTGAATAAGACCGGAAGCAGCGCCTTGACCGCAAAATCATGAAAAGGCAAGCTGCCAAGCTCTGTTTTGTCGGTGCCAGTGCCAGTTTTGCGTCCTCTCTTTGTATTTTCGGACACAGCAACAAAAGTGCCTGTTTTTTCACACCAAATAGACCTGTATATACGATTCATTTTCCCACTCCCCATTGAAATTCATAACATTTCATATATTTACTAAATGTTATGAAAAGAAAAATTTAGTACTTATTTCGTAAGCATCATAGAAGAGTGGAAGGCCGGCATTTTATCTATAAGTACAGAAGTTTCATGAAAAATAGAAATTGGGATGGGAAAGAAAAGTTTTAAGAATTATTTAATATTTACTAACAATTATTTAACTTTAATGTTGTTTAAATACTTCGTTTTTGGGAATTTTATACAAAAATGATTAAACAAATTGCTGTGGCGAGCGCGCAGATGTACCCAGCGTCAGGCAGTCTCGCAGCCCGGCCGCATTTGACCAGCACGATATTTCTTGCGGGTTGCAGTAGTAGATGTTCCCGAGATGTCAGTTCATCGTTTTTCTGTAAGCAGTAGGCGGCATACCGTACTGTTTGCTAAAAGAAGATGTAAATGCAGAAAGAGAAGTAAAGCCGATTTCTTCGGCAATATCTGTAATACTGAGCTGCGTTTCCCTAAGCAGCACTTGAGAATAGTCCAGGCGCAGTCGACTAAGGTAGTCGTATATCGTTTCGTGCATATGCGCCTGGAACACGCGCGCGAGTTTTTTCTTATGTACTCCCAGCTCGCTTGCCAACTGATCCAATGTCGGGGGATCGTTAAGATGCTCGGACAAATACAGTTTTATGCGGTTAATTGTGGCTTCTCTGTTTTCCTTGTGCAGCGGCAAGGTCTGATGCACCTTCTGCCTGGCGTAGGCCAAGTGAATGTTCATCCTTGCCACGACCTCCTCTATCGTGTATTGCCCATAGATAAAATCCGAAGCACCGTGTTGCAACGCATGAAGGCGGGTCTGCAATTCCGATGATTTGCACAGAATGATAATTGGAATATATTTGGTCAATAACGAACTGCGCAGGATATCAAACAACTCAAAACGGTTGCGGCTTTCAGTCATGTTAAAGTCAAGCACGATCAGATTGGGGCATTGTGTCGCAGCGCATTCATATCCTTTAACGTTATTTTGCGCAGTACTCAAATGAAATCCCAGAGCTTCCAGACTATCGCATAACGTGGACAATGAACTCTGACAAACGCTGACGATAAGGATGTGCTGGCTATTGGAGTTAATATAATTATTTGTTCTTTCACACCATATTGATTTATATGTCTGGTTCATTTTTTTGCCTCACCACAGCTTATTAATTATTTTAATGAATACTAAATGTTACTAAACAAAACATTTTGCAGTAACAGAGCAGATCATATCTGCCCGCAAGAACACTGTTTTATCAAAAGAGACATAAGTTTCATCTTAAGTTTAATTTCCCCTATTTAGTTGTAATTTTTAAAAAAAAGAATTATTTAGTTACATCTGGCGTTGCGATTTTCATAAAATCCGGCAAAAAAGCACATTGCGCAACGACTTTTCGCTTGAGCCGCCCTCTTTGTGTCCCTAAAAAAATAGCCCCACCGGAGGGACAAAACTCCCTCCAAAAGCACATCTTTGTAACAGCGACATTATCCCACCAAGAATACAGGCCTTTTCTCCTGGAAAAAGGCGCCTCGCAAAATATATATAATGAACCAACACGACATTACAAAAGCAGATCACGCCAGCCGTTATGCCTGGGCACTGGCAGCCAGTCAAACAGGATGCCGCTTGAATTTACTTCTTGCTATTACCCTCATATCCAGCATTGTCAGGAGACCGAGATGGCCAGAAAAATGCAGCCCCTCAGAAAAGCCGTTATTGATCGCATGGTCATGGACGAGCACACATGCCCCTATGGCCTGAAAGCCAAAGCCCTGTTGCGGCGCTCCGGTTACGACGTGGAAGATCATTGGCTGACTTCGCACGAAGAGACAGAGGCTTTCAAGGAACAACACGCCGTACCGACTACACCGCAGATTTTCATTGACAAACGACAATTGAAATGCGCCTGCGTTGGCGGGTCAAGCAACGTACCGCTGGGCTTCATCTCGCTGACCGAAAACCTTATGATGATTGCAATGGCGATCTGGATGACTATTGTTGCTTGGGGAAACGGCGAGCACTACGGCTTAACTCCGATTCGGCAAGACGTGCAGCACACAAATGCAGAGAACAAGACCACGTTGCGCAGCACAGTTCACTGCAAAGGCTCGTGCCTTGCACGATGGCCATTGGTGATCATTTTTATGCACAGCTAGCGTAGCTAGCCTAGCCTTGTTTGCACGCCCTGGCCGCACATGCAATACCAGCGCGGTCAGGGCATCTAAATGCCAATAAAGGAAACCGGGTTACTGCCCTGCCATACCGGATCGGCGTGCACGGGATTTTCGCACAAGCAGCTCAAGCAGCAGCAAGACAACGGTAACGGCAATCAGAAAGGTACTGATGGCCGCAATAACTGGCTCCATATTCATCAACAGACTGTTCCAGATCCGAACCGGCATTGTTTCGCTTTCCAGGCCTGATAGGAAAAGCGACACGATAAGTTCATCAAATGAAGTCAGGAAACTGAAAAAAAGAGATGACAAAATGCCCGGGACGGCCAACGGGATCACGATATGCATAAACGTATAGCGTTTACTGGCGCCAAATACTTCTGCGGCACGTTCAATTGATATATCGATATTTTGCAGGGAACTGATCAGTATGAGCAGTACCACGGGAATAGCAAGCATGGCATGACAAATGGCAATCCATAACTTGGAGCCAACCAATTCCAGCGGTACTGATGCAAAATACAAGGCGACCGCAGTAATGATGGTTGGGATAATAAGAGGCAGCAGGCAAAAGGAGATCAATAATTTCTTGTTGCCATAATCGCCTCGCACCAGCGAATAGGCGCCCAGAAAACCCAAGGTGGTGGCAATCAGGCTAGCCAGGATCGCAATAATGAAACTGGATAGCAGCGAACTCATCCATTCAGAACTGGAAAAGAACTCACCGTACCAGCTGAGGGAAAACGCCTGTGGCGGAAAGGTCATATAGCTGCTCTGCCCAAAGGACATGATGACAACGATAAGGATCGGTGCAATCAATATCATGCAAAGCAGGAATGAAATAAAGTTAACAATTCTTATAGGGTTGCGCATCATAAATTCCTATTTCCCCAACATTCTGTCCAGGTCTGTGTACCTGCAATACAGCGTGTAAACGATGAGCGTAATGAGCAGCAGAAACAGCGATAGAGCTGAAGCCAATGGCCAATTGACCGAAACCTCGATATTGCGCTGAATGAGCATGGCCAGCATGGTGTCATTAGGCCCCCCCATAAGTGCAGGCGTTACAAAGAAGCCAATAGCCAAGATGTAAACGATAAGAAAGCCGGAAATGATGCCCGGCATGCTTAGGGGAAAAAATATGCGACGAAAGATGTAGAAATTGGAGGCCCCCATACCGCGCCCGGCGTGCAACAACCACAGGTCGATACCTTTCATTGCGGAAAACAGCGTAAGCACAAAATAAGGCAGCAAGACATAGGTCATGCCGATGGTCACTCCGGTCATGTTGTACATCAGGCCCAGCGGCTTGTTTATCAATCCAGTGTGCATCAGAAAGGAATTGACCACCCCATTGGTTCCCAGGATGATCATCCACGAATAAGTCCGCACGATGATAGAGGTGAAGTAAGGCACGATGACGCAGATAATGATCAGCGTAAATTTGAACGATCCTGCCCGGGTCATTGTATAGGCTATCGGATATGCACATACCAGAGAGAGTAATGTCACGACCAGCGATAGCCAAACGGTTTTCCAGGCAACCGCCAGAAAAAGCTTGGAAGTGAATGTCTGATACAGCATGAACAGGAAGTTGCCCTCGTAATCAAGCGCAGATTTGATAAAGAACCAGCCAATGGGCAGGACAAAGAAGATCAACAGGAATGCCAGCACCGGATACAACAGCATCTTGTTATTGAACGCCAGCTTGTTGTCGGACGCACTGTGGCCGCCAGGCAGGACGGATACGTTATTCATAACGGATAATCCTTATGTCGTCCCGGTTACGCCAGCCCAGGCGGACGGCATGACCGATGTCAAAAACCTGCATGTCCGCAGCATTGGTCATATCGGCATAAACCTTGATCTGATCATTGATCTTTATCTGATACCTGACAATATGCCCCAGGAACGAGACATGGACCACTTCTCCGGACAGGCCTGGCTTTTCACCTGGCTCTTTTCCTGTGCCATCTGCCAGGGTCACACGTTCGGGGCGAATGAACAGACAATCGCCGCTTTGCATATTCATCTGTTGGCGACTGAGTTCATCCAGATCATCAAAAGCCAGCAGATTCGCTTCTCCCAGAAACCCTGCTGCAAATACGTTACATGGAGACTCGTACACTTGCCTGGGTTCGCCCAACTGTTCGATCCGCCCGTTGTTCATGATCGCGATGCGGTCCGACATATTCATTGCTTCTTCCTGATCATGCGTGACAAATACAACTGTCATATTCAGCCGGCTTTGCAGTTCCTTGATTTCCATCTGCATTTGATAACGCAGATTTTTGTCGAGCGCCCCCAGTGGCTCATCCATCAACACCACCTCCGGGTGAAACACAATCGCACGCGCCAGCGCCACCCGCTGCTGCTGGCCGCCGGACAGGGCCTTTGGCAACCGTTGCTCAAAACCGGACAGTCGCACCATCTCGATCGCCCACCTGGCGCGCTCGACGCACTCTTTTGTAGCAATCTTGCGCACCTTGAGCGGAAACATGACGTTGTCCAATACACTCATATGGGGAAATAGTGCGTAATTCTGAAAGACCATCCCAAGATTGCGCTGTTGCGGACTAAGTGTGCTGATATCCCGACCGTCGAGCAATATCTGCCCTGAGTCGGGCAAAACAAAGCCAGCCAACATCATCAGGGTGGTCGTCTTGCCGGAACCACTAGGGCCCAACAGTGAAAAAAACTCTCCGGGAGCGACCTCCAGGCTGATATCGTTGACCACACGCTGTGCGCCAAAAGCCTTGCTTATTTGGCGAAACTGGATATGTCCTTTCTGGTTCATGTATTTAGCACCCAATTTGCCCACTCCTTGCCGACATCGGCACGATTCTTTGCCCACCAAGCCGCATCAATCAGAAATCCGTGCTCGCGCGTACGATCTCCACCCGGAATTTTCTCCCGGGCTGCAGCAGTCAATGCCTCGTAACCTGCTTTGGTCACGGGACCACTATTCCACAATGCGCTGAATTGACTCTGGATTTCAGGGCGCAGGCAATAGTCAATCAACTGCTGGGCTTGCTCCTGATTTTTTGACTTCTTCAAAATAGCGTACGCCTGCACTCGTACACCATGCTGGTTCCAATTGATGGCCAGCGGCGCCTTGTTCTCGATACCCTTGAGGATACGAGTGCTCCACACCGGACTGATATCGGCGTCTCCGGTACTGAGCAATTGAACCGAGAGTGCGCCGGATGTCCAGAACTTGGCCACGCCCGGCTTGATTCGACTTAATGCCTTGAAGGCGCGTGGTATATCCAGCGGATAGAGTTTGTTCATTGAAACCCCGTCGGCGAGCAAGGCAAATTCCAGATTGGGGCCGCCGGTATCTATATCGGCCAGGGCGCGAGCGCCAGGAATGCGTTTGTAATCCCAAAAGTCAGCCCACGTCTTCGGAACCGAGGCCTGGTTGAATTTCCCGGTGTTGTAACCCATGACATCGCCGTAGACGAAATTGCCTACATAGTTGGAATGGCGATACTCGGGCAGGATATCGTCTGGATCGGTGAACTTGAAACGCTTGTAATCCAGCGCGGCCAGTTCATTTTCCCATTGCAACAGCACGCTATCGTCGTTATCGATAATGTCGATCTCAATATTGCCGGAGCGGATCATGGCTTCCAGCTTGCCGGTAGTGGTGGCTACAGGAATAACCCGGATCCCTGTCTCCTTGGTAAAGGGCTCATATATCAACTTCTTGCGAATATCGTCATATGCGCCACCGGGTGAACGGATGACCACGCGATCTTGCGCTGCCTGTACGTTCTTTATCCAGACTGCAGGCGCGACCAAGGTAGCGCCCGCCATTTTCAATACAGTGCGACGGCTGAATGCGTCATTGCTTTTATCATCTTTGTTTTTCATGTTTGTCTCCCAAAAAGAGCTGCTAAAAACGATCGAGCCCATATGGCGTAATATCCACGTCATTGGGTGTGTTGGTTATCAGATTGGCCAGAATCTGGGCCGATTTGGGCGCCCCGGTGATGCCGGTATGTCCGTGACCGAATCCCAGGTACAGTTCCGGCAATTTATCGACCGTCCCCAGGATGGGCAGGCTGTCCGGCGTCGACGGACGAAAACCAAGCCAGAAGTCCTTCTTTTTCTCCAGTTCAAGATCCGGAAAAAGCATTTTTGCCTGCTGCATAAGCACTTTTTCCCTGGCCATATCCGGTGCGGCATCCAGCCCGGCAATTTCCACAAATCCCGCAACACGCAAATTGTCGACCATGGGTGTGACTCCAAACGCCCGTTCCTTGTGCAGAACCGGAATAGACAACTGCAGCGCATCGGGTTGGAAGCAAACGTGGTAGCCACGTTCGGTTTCCAGTGGAACGGCAACATGCAAACCACTAAGCACTCTTTTGGCCCAGGCTCCCGCACAGACGACCAGCCGAGAAGTACTCAGGTCCTGTGCCGCCAGAATGATGCGATATTGTCCCGAAGCGTCATCCCGGCTGATGCCGTTGACTTTCTGACGAATGAACTGTCCGCCATTTTTCAGAAATAGCTGGAACAAACTTTGTACCAACTGGTACGGATTGCTGGCATGGCCATTTTTTTCGTACAACTCGCCGCGTTTGACCTTACGGGATATATGAGGCAATAAATCCTGTATTTCCTGCGCATTGAGCATTCTGGGCGTCACGCCATTGTCCGCACGTATCTGACGTCCCAACGCGTCGTTATCCTGTTCGCTTTCCCAGATATGAAGCTGTCCGGTCATGTGAAAAGCCTGCGCGAACTCTTTCGGTCCCAGCAATTGCAAATAGAGCTGGTCCGCATCCCGATGCAGGACACGCAAGGCGCTCGACAAGCGTCGCACACCGGATTCACTAAACCCTGCCTTGAGCCATTTGAGCAACCACGGTGCTGCCGTGGACAAATAGGCCGGTCGCACGCTCAAGGGTCCTTCCCTGTCGCTCAGCCATTTGGGAATTTTTTTGATCATTCCAGGCATGGCTATCGGCATGCAGCTATCGACGCTAAGCAGACCTGCGTTGCCATAGGAAGTCCCGGTTCCCGGCTCGCGCTCATCAATCAACCGGACTGCTATTCCACGTTGTTGCAGCGTCACGGCGGTGCAGATACCGACAATGCCCGCACCAATGATGGTCACTTGGTTCATGCGGCAACCTGTTTTCGCATGGCCTGGACCACGATTTCAATCAGGCAGTTGGGACCAAGCAATTGCTTGACGACAACTGTAGCCCGGTTCGGATAGGGAGCAGTCGGAAAATAGTGCTTGTATACTTCATTCATGCCGGCAGCATCATCCTGATTTACCAGGTAGATAGTCATTTGCGCTACATGCCGCATGTCCGAACCGGCGCACTCGAGCACGTGAGCCAGTTGCGAAAAAACCCGATCGGCCTGATGCCAAATATCCCCGTCTCCGCTAGGTCCAAAGGTATCCGGATCACGCGGCACTTGTACCGTATAGACCATCATGCCCGCCAGCACGGCATTGCTGATGGGAATATCCGGGTGATTGACAATATTGCTTTTGACGGTTTCGATCATCTTATTTTCCTTGATTGGGCTGCAACTGCCGCTTTAGCTTTTGCAGGTTGAGATTGACGGCGACTGTCCGAAAGGGTTCTGGAGGAATGAAGCCAGGACGACAGTGAAGCCGGCTTTCCTGCAGCAGGGGCGAGTCAAGATCACAGGCCATGTCGGCCAACAGGCTGCCAAGTGCTGTCATCTTCAATATGCCCGACGCATTACAACCGGATACCCCGTAGAGACGCCGCCCTAATTGCCCGAAAACGGCATCACCGTTACGCGTAAGACTGACGGCTCCGCCCCAGGCGTGCTCAAACATATCGACCGGCGCATCGGGATAGCGTGCCCGCAATTTCGCCTGCAATATTTGCCTTACCTGATCGGGAGCCAACTCTGATTTGTAAGAAAACCCGGCACGCAGCAGCAGACGATTGTCCGCTGTCTTGCGGCTGGTCGCCTCAAGCTGCTCCACCGGGGTGACTCCCCATTGCTCTTGATTACCCAGCAATGTGCGAGACTGCTCGCCCAGCGGCCTTGATAGTCCGGCATAGGTATACATGGCAAGTTGCCGGTATTTCGCATGGCCGAAGGCCGCAAGCATGGTATTGACGGCCAAGAAAACCGTATCGGCGCAGATCTGGTTCGTGCCTGCCTTTACGACATGGGGATTGTTGCCAGTAATGCCGGATACCGGGCAGCCGAAATAGCTCTGTACATTCTTGGGCAGACTGCCGACCAAACCATGGATGAGCTCCGCCGGCTGAACCAGCGAACACTGGCTTATCCAGATTGCGTCCAGATAGTGGGTAGTTCCAAGTTCATTTCGGATGTCGTCGGTAGACAACCTGCGGGACGCGATCCGGTTAACGACGAGGGTCTGGCGCAACTGCTGTAACTGCGCAACGCCAAATGCTGTCGTTGCCGCCTTGTAGTGTCCAACCGTATGCCAGTCGCAATCGATCGCATGATGGGTTATCGTCTGCTCCAGCAATTGCTGGCCCATTGACATGATTCGGGTTTGCCACTGGCTTTGGGCAGTGCTGGCGCTCGTGCGGATTTTGGCAAACGGCAGGTTAATCATAAAGCCGGAGTTACGCCCGGAGCTATTCTGGGCAGGCTCAAGCGCATCAACGAGTGCAATGGATTCATCAGGATAGCGGCTCGCAAGGCGCCGGGCGATAGCCAATCCTGCGAAACCGGCCCCAACCACCAGGAACCGGACCTTAAGATCGCGTTGCAAACGTGCGCCAACAACACGATTGCGTGCCACCGCATTCCAGCCACTGGGCGTGTTGTAGCCACCGTTATTGATCACTGGCCTGTCTCCAATTTTCTGTTTGCCACAGAATTATTTGGTGCTGAAAATCGGAATAAAACATTCCGCTTACCGCATCGCTTAGACAATATACCAGTTGCTCCTGATTCTATATAATGAATAATTCGGAGGACGGTAATGAATAAAATTCATAATGAACTTTAAACAATTGAACCATATTGTGGTGCTGTCAGAGACACTGAATTTCAGCAAGGCGGCCGAACGCGTGTTTCTGAGCCAATCGGCCCTGAGTAAAAGCATTCAGGCGATCGAACAACAAATCGGGATTGCGATTTTCGATCGAAGCAAGAATTCCGTGCTTGTAACCCCTGCCGGCAAGTTCGTGGTCGACCACGCCAGACACCTGCTGGCGGAGATCCGCAACTTTCACAAGAATCTGGACTATCTAAAAACGGGAGAATACGGGACCATCAAGGTGGGATCGGGCCCTTTCCCCGCCAAATGTTTCCTGCACACTGCCATAAGGCAATTGCAAGCGAATTATCCGAGAATCTCCCTGGATATCCGCATAGACAACTGGACTAACCTGCTGGTGCAATTGAAAGAAGGGGCGATCGATTATTTCATTGCCGATATCCGCAATCTTGAGGATGATCCATTCCTGAAAGTTACCCCCATTGGCGGCCTGACAGTCGCTCTGTTTTGCGATGCCAATCATCCACTGATCCGGCTCGACCGGTCAAGACCAATAGCACCAGTAGAAATCCTGGATTACACCTTTGCGTCAGTCAGCCTGCCCACCCTGGTTTTTTCCGAGCTCAAGCACAGTCTTGGCCTGGACCACAACGACCTGTTCTCGGTCAATTTCAAATGTGATGATATTTCGCTGATCAATCGCCTGGTCCCGGACTCGGACATTATTTTTGTAAGCAGCAACCTGATGATGGAACAGGCGCTGCAAGAGGGACATGCGGTCCGCCTGAACATCCCCATGACTCGCAACCGGTTCGGCGAATGGGCGCTGGTTCAGATCAAGGACCAGAAACTGGTTCCCTGTGCGGAAATTTTTGCAAGAATGCTGATTGATATCGTGCGCGATGGCAGCCTGCAGGACGATGATAAATATGGACTGGCGGGCAACGGGCCATTGAATTTCATAGCCAACAGCGCGCGCGCTGTTGGCAACGGCACTGGCTCTGTCGAACGATAAGCAGGTTCGCCAATTGCGTAAGCAACAAGAGCCAGCGCCGTATCAAGCGCCTGCGAATCCGAGTATTTCGCTTACCTGACAAGAGCTGATTGCGCAAGGCAGCGCGATCCGGGCCCACATAAATATACTTGCAAAAAAGATAACGCATTAGCCTTGCATATATGTGTACGGCTCTATTCACACCCTGCCCCCTGACGATAAGATAATGCACAACACGCCAAATAGAGATAATATTCCGTCTCAACTATTTTTATAACAAGGACTATTTCTTATGCAACTGATGAATCCGGCCAGCATTATCGGCATTGCTATTGGCGCGTCATTATTTACCCTGTTCTCAAAGAAAAACAAAGATAAGACAAAGTTGCACAGGTTCGGTCTTTTTATTGCCAGTTTTTTTGGTGTTCTGGTTGTCCTGCTGGCCGTTAACTTTGGTATCTATTATTTTCAGCGGTATTGAGTATAAGAAGCCCAAGGGCATTAGTCGGCTGGCTCGTCAGCAGATTTCAATATGAAGCACACCTGTCTCGCATCACAGACAGGCACCCCACTTTCTCGTAAGAAACGCCGACACCGCCTCGTACGGCAGCAAGGCGGCCAAGTAATGCCCGGTTCCTCAATCGGCCAGCGCCAGAAAAGCATGAATCAGCTTTTCCCTTACATTGGAACGCAACCACATGATGCCCAAATTGCGGGTGGGCACCGGCCCCGGCAACCGATGCCGGATCAGGCCAGGATCGTATTGATTGCCATAACTCCAGTCGGGTACGACAGATACCCCAAGATCGGCTTTGACCAGATCGGAAATATAGTCCAGCCCATCCAGTTCCAGCCAGGGCTCAGGATAGAACCCATGCAATTTCAGGTAATCGTCGGCCATCTTGCCAGCGACAACACGTCTGTCATAGCGGATGAATGGATATTTTCTTAAAATTGAAAACGGGTCCTGTCCCTGCAACCGGGCCGGTGCAAGCAGGATCAGCGGCTCTTTCCTGAGCTGCTTCCACAAGACTGTTTTTGGCACCTCGAATAAGGGGTGTACCAGGATGGCCGCATCCAGCTCCCCTTGCAACAAGCGCTGGTAAAGCACGGTGGATGCTGCCGGCTCTATCAGAATCTTGGTACCTTCATATTTGCCAAGCCATTTTCTGAGCATCCCGGGAAGCATGCCCTTGACGACCGAGGGCGTGGCGCCAAGCGTCAGCGGTCCGGCCGGCAACTCGGTATTGCTGGCCAGCGAACTAAAGTTTTTTACTTCAGCCAACACCAGCTTGGCCTGGCGCAATGCCTTGCTGCCCGCCTCGGTTGGCATCATTGTGCGGCCCACACGCTTGATTAGCGCTGTGCCAACGTCAGCTTCCAACGCCCTGAGCCTGAGCGATACGGCGGTAGGCGTCAAATCCAGCTGCCTGGCCGCCGCAGCCACGGACCCCAGCTCGACGACCTGCACGAAGCTTTCCAGAAATCGGGTGTCCACATCCGTCCTTTCACTTGTAATAAACGCCAACCCGATCCAGATGAGTCGGGCTCTCAAAAACCAGTTTTTGTTATTTCTGAACCCAGCAAAACAATATTGTTCTGATGTTACGAACTTCCAATAATAGCATTATGTGTTCACTTCATTTCACTCGTCATCAACAGTAAAAAGGATCCTATGCCAATTATCGAATCGATACAGGTATGCGCGCCGGTCGTGCCGCTTGACAAAGTCACCTCGTTTTCCAACCGCACAGTCAGCGCGCGCCATTACGGCCTGGTCAAAGTGACCTCGACCGACGGGGTAACGGGCATTGGATTTTGCTACGTAGGCAGCGCCGGCGGCCCGCTTTTTACACAGGCGGTAAGCCAATTGCTGGCGCCAGTATTGATCGGGCAGGACTCCTATGCAGTGGAGGGGCTGTGGCAGACAATGTACCAGGAATCGTTGTTGCAAGGCCGGTCCGGCACCGTGATGCGTGCGCTCAGCGCGCTCGATATTGCGCTGTGGGATCTTAATGCGAAAACCCATCAGCTGCCCCTGCATAAGTTCCTTGGCGCTGTCGCCCTGGAGCGGGTGCCGGCATACGCCAGCGGTGGCTATTACCTGGACGGCAAGACGCCCGGGCATCTGGGTGAAGAAATGGCCAGTTACGTTGCCAAGGGATTCAAGGCGGTGAAAATGAAATCCGGGCGCTTATCGCCCAGAGAAGAAGAACAGCGCCTGAAGGCAGCACGCGAAGCAGTAGGACCGGACGTTGAGCTGATGATGGATATGAATAATGCCTGGTATGACACCACCCAGGCTATGCAGTATGTCAGACGCTTCGAACAATACGACCCTTATTTTATCGAAGAGCCCTTCTTGCCGGACGACCTGGAAAACCACGCCCGTCTGGCCCGCATGACGCATATACCGATAGCCACCGCCGAGATCGGCTATGGTCGTTGGTACCACAAGGCTCTGATGGACCAGGGCGCGGCCTCGATCCTGCAGACCGATGCGGCGGTTTGCGGCGGCATTACGGAATGGCGCAGAATTGCCCAGACCGCGGCCAGTTTTGGCCTGGTCATGTGTCCGCACTGGTTTCATGACCTGCATGCGCCACTGGTGGCCAGCACGCCCAACGCCCGCTACGTAGAGTATTTCTGGGACGACCAGGTGCTTAACTTCCGGCGCCTGGTAGACCGGCAGTTATCGCACAAGGATGGTCATGTCATCCTGCACCAGGAACCTGGCCTGGGCTTCGAGTTCGATGAAAAATACCTGGCCAGTCTGGCTAAATGGGAGTTAATAAAAAAGTAATAAGGAATGAATGGGGAAGCACCACGCAAGTCATCAGGCAGAACTGGCCAGGGAGATCACCAGATAACGAGTCAGAGCAGACAGCAGCATTTTCGCAATATGGCCGTACACGTTCCAAGGAGACAAACGTGAACAAAATTCAATATGCAATTGCAGCAACGACGTTAGTGGTGGCCTCTTTTCCCGGCTTTGCCTGCGCACAGGATGCGTGGCCGAACAAGGCGATTACCTATGTTGTACCGTTCCCGGCAGGCAGCAATACCGATGTCCTGGGCCGCATCATTGCCGACGAACTGGGCAAGCGACTGAAGGTCCCCGTGGTGATCGAGAACAAACCTGGCGCCACCGGCATGATCGGCTCGACCTACGTAGCCAGGGCCAAAGCCGACGGTTATACCATCATGGGCGGCAGCATCGCCTCGCATGCAATCAATGCCGGACTGTTTCCGAATATGCAATATGATCCGGCCGGTGATTTCAAGCCCATTACGATTATCGGTTTCAATGCCAATACGCTGGTGGTCTCCAACAAAAGCCCGTTCACCGACCTCAAGGCGATTATCGCAGCGGCCAGGGACAAGCCGGACACCATCACCTATGCATCGTCGGGAATTGGAACGACACAACATTTGTCCGGCGTTCTTTTCGGCCAGCAAGCTAATGTCAAAGTCGTGCACGTCCCTTATGGCGGCAAGGCAGCACTACCGGACGTGATGGGTGGGCAGGTCAGCATGATGTTCGAAGGGCCGACCGTCATCCCTCATGTACAACAAAAGACAGTCAGAGCCCTGGCGGTCACTTCCTCAACCCGGCTGGCCGGCTTGCCTGATGTGCCAACCATGAAGGAGCTGGGATTGCCCGACTATGAGATGCGTTCATGGCAAGCCATTTTCGCCCCCAAAGGCACGCCTGACCCCATCGTAGAAAAACTGTACTCGCAGATCAAAGCCATTCTGGACACCCCGCAGATTCGCAAAAAACTTGATACCATGGGTGTTGAGCCATCAGGCATGCCACCCGCCGAATTTGCTGATTTTCAAAAGCAGGAAATAGAAAAATGGCGCGCCGTCATAAAAAGCGCGAATATCAAGATTCAATGATCGCACGCCCCCCGTGTCCTGTCAGACCCGGGTTTTACAACCACACCCCCAACAGGAGACATGATGTCCGATCGAATTAAAGGTGTACTCTCCCCCGTCGTTACCCCATTTGCCGAAGACGCAACGGTTGATCTTGCAAGATTTACCGAACAATGCAAATGGCTGCAAGCCAATCAGATCGGCCTAGCCTTTCTGGGCACTAACTCGGAAGCAAATTCGATTTCACCCGATGAACGCATCGCCATGATTGACGCGGTCATTGACGCCGGGCTGGATCCCAAAGGGATGATGCCTGGCACCGGCAGCTGCGATCTGCCAACAACCGTGCGCCTGACCCGACACGCTGTCGAGAACGGTTGCGCCGGCGTGCTGATGCTACCGCCGTTCTATTACAAAGGGGTATCTGACGAAGGCCTGTACCGTTACTTCTCTGAAGTTATCGAGCAGGTTGGCAATGAGCAGCTTAGAGTCTACCTATATCATATCCCGCCGGTTGCGCAGGTGGGCATCAGCCTGCCCCTGATCGAGCGGCTGCTGAAATCGTATCCTTCCGTTGTGGCCGGCGTCAAAGACTCCTCCGGAGACTGGAATAATACCCAGGCCATGCTGACGCATTTCGCGCCAGAGGGCTTTGACGTCTTTGCCGGCAGCGAAACCTTTCTGCTGCAGACGCTGCGCGGCGGTGGCGCCGGGTGCATCAGTGCCACTGCCAATGTGAATGCGCCAGCCATTCATGCCTTGTACAACAGTTGGCAAGGCCCCGATGCCGACAACCAGCAAAGGGATCTTGATAAAATCCGCCAGATATTCCAAAGCTATCCGATGATACCTGCGCTCAAATCAGCCATCGCTCATTGGAGTGCACATCCGTCCTGGACCCGTGTACGTCCACCGTTGGTTCAACTGGAGCCGCAGCAGCATCGTAATCTGATTGAGCAACTGCAAGCCGCCGGCTTCAGCATATCAGGCCTGGAAACATGATAGGCACCTGACACAATTAGAAGTCAACCTGCGTCAGAGGCACCAAGATACAGACAGGCTGGTCGAGGCCCATCAAGGCTGTCGTTGATTCCTCTGGGCAGGGCTTTCGGCGAGCAAAGTGGCGCGTGCCCTGGTCGCGCTGTTGGTAAACAGGCGCGGACCAGGTGGCGATCATCAACTGACTTCAGCGACCGAGGCACGAGGCGGGGTCTGCTCGTGAAAGCCTTTGGTCAGTTCCAGCGCCTGTCGTTCGAACAACCGCCGATACAAGCCGCCTTCGAGCCGGATCAGGGCTTCATGCCTGCCCTCTTCAATGACCGTACCCTTTTCCAGCACCAGCAATCGATCCAGCGTGCGAACCGTGGACAACCGGTGGGCAATGACAAGCGTGGTACGGCCAACCATCAGGCGTTCCATCGCCCGTTGAATGAGCACTTCGCTTTCACTATCCAGGCTGGCCGTTGCCTCATCCAGGATCAGGATCGGACAATCGGCAAGAAAAGCGCGTGCAATGGCAATACGCTGACGTTCGCCACCGGACAATTTGACCCCTCTTTCTCCGACCAGCGTTGCATACCCTTTGGGCAAGGTGGTAATAAAGTCATGGGCACTGGCCAGCCTTGCAGCCATCTCAATCTCGGCTTGGCTGGCATCGGGTCTCGCATAAGCAATGTTTTCCGCCAGCGATCGATGAAACAGGATGGGCTCCTGCTGCACAATGGCGATCTGATTGCGCAATGATGCCTGCGTCGCGTGCGCAATGTCCTGCCCGTCAATGCAAATACGCCCCTGATTCAGGTCGTACAGCCGCTGAATCAGTTTCACGAAGGTTGATTTCCCCGAACCCGACTGGCCTACCAGGCCGACCCGTTCGCCTGCGGCGATCGTCATCGAGAAGTTGGCAAACAACGGCGTTACGTGATCGCCATAGCGAAACGAAACGTTCTCGAAGCGGATCTGGCCGTCCCGGATAACGATCGGAGCCGACTGTGCACTGTCGTCCACACCAATAGCCTGCGCCTCAAGCGCGACCAGCTCTTCCATGTCGTTAACTGCTCGTTGCAAATTGCGAATGTGCATGCCCACGTCACGCAAGTACCCTTGCAACATGAAAAACATCGTGAGTGCAAATGCAATATCGCCGACACTGGCCTCATTCCTTCCCCAGAGAAACAATGCCACGCCGAGAATCGCCGTCTGCAGGACAACCAGCATGAAGCCTTGCACGCCGCCATTGATCGTGCCGCGTATCCAGGTACGGCGCGTGCGATGCCGCCATTTGTCGATGACACGAATAAGTCGTGCTTCCTCCCTGTGCTCGGCGCCAAATGCCTTGACAACTGAATTGCAACTGATCGCATCGGCCAGCGCCCCGCCCATCCTGGTATCCCAGGTATTGGCCAGACTGGCGGCTGGCGCCACATAGGCCAGCGACAGGAAAATGGTCACACCGATATAGATGACCGAACCGAGCCCGACCACCAGACCCATAATGGGCCATTGGATACTCAGCAGAAAGGTTGAGCC
>Ga0308157_10003501_pt1 | contig 22667 bp, 21 predicted proteins | sample PhyBR1_FD_201035 | JGI IMG/M metagenome (GOLD analysis project Ga0308157, IMG submission 201035) | Phyllosphere microbial communities from UC Gill Tract Community Farm, Albany, California, United States - DLSLB.R1 | ecosystem: Host-associated > Plants > Phyllosphere > Unclassified | place: USA...
CTTCGGCATCGGCGGCCTCATCGCCGTGGCCGTCTGGATCACGGCGAAGTCGAACTGACCATGTCGCACCAGGATGACGTGACAAGGAGCACGATGGAACACGACGATTCGAAGGGCGCGGTGAAGGCCTACGAGCCTTCCTCAGGTCTCGCCGTATCGATCGACGACCCGGTACAGAACCCGGGTCTCCCCCCGCACCGCCCGCGCATGACGGATGTCGATCCGAAGACCGCGAAGCGTGCGGAACGCACGATCTACACACTGTTCTACGTCTCCGTCGCGGCGAGCCTCTGGGCCGTCGCGGCCTACATGCTGTTCCCGATCGAAGACATGGAGTTCCTCTCCATCCGACGGAACAACCTCTTCATCGGGCTCGGCATCGCGCTCGCACTGCTGGCGATCGGCATCGGTGCGATCCACTGGTCGAAGACGCTGATGAGCGACAAGGAATACGTCGAGGAGCGTCATCCGACGCGCGGATCCGATGAGACGCGCGCGGCCGTGATCGAGTCGTTCCGCACGGCCGACGAGGAGTCGGGATTCGGTCGTCGCAAGATGATCCGCAACTCGCTCTTCGCCGCGCTCGTCGCCTCGATCATCCCCGGCATCACGCTGTTCCGCGGCCTCGCGCCGCACGACGCCGAGAACTCGCCCGTCGACCTGCTCAAGCAGACGATGTGGAAGAAGGGCGAGTACCTCACGCGCGATCCTTCCGGCACGCGCATCCGTGCATCCGACGTCACGCTCGGCAGCGCGTTCCACGTGATCCCCGAGTCGCTCGCGGGCATGCCCCACGAGGAGGGCATGCTCAACGAGAAGGCCAAGGCCATGGTGCTCATGGTGCGCATGCGTCCCGAGCAGCTCGTCGAGCGCGAGGAGCGCAAGGACTGGTCGTATGACGGCATCGTCGCGTACTCGAAGGTCTGCACGCATGTCGGGTGCCCCGTCGCGCTCTACGAGCAGCACACGCACCATCTGCTGTGCCCCTGTCACCAGTCGCAGTTCGACGTGACCGACGAGGCGAAGGTCATCTTCGGCCCTGCATCGCGCCCGCTGCCGCAGCTTCCGATCGCGGTCGACGATGAGGGCTATCTCATCGCGCAGAGCGACTTCACCGAGCCCGTCGGCCCGAGCTTCTGGGAGATCCATTGAGTACCGCCACCGAAGAGAAGAAGGCACCGCTGGGCGGACGCTTCGTCGGCGCGACAGCCCACTACCTCGACGAGCGCACGAGCCTCTCGGGCCTCGTCAAAGCGCTCGGCCGTAAGGTCTTCCCCGACCACTGGTCGTTCATGCTCGGCGAGATCGCGCTGTGGTCGTTCGTCGTCGTGCTCATCTCGGGCACCTTCCTGACGTTCTTCTTCCAGGCGTCGATGGTCGAAACGCACTACACGGGCGCCTACGCACCCATGCGCGGCATTCCGATGTCGGTCGCCATGGAGTCGACGCTGCACATCAGCTTCGACCTGCGCGGCGGACTGCTGGTTCGCCAGCTGCACCACTGGGCGGCGCTGACGTTCGTCGCGGGCATCGGCATCCACATGCTCCGAGTGTTCTTCACCGGCGCGTTCCGCAAGCCGCGCGAGCTCAACTGGGTCGTCGGATTCGTTCTGTTCGTCCTCGCCATGGCTGAGGGCTTCACCGGCTACTCGCTCCCCGACGATGTGCTCTCCGGCAACGGTCTGCGCATCATCGACGGCATGCTGAAGGCCGTGCCGGTCGCAGGTCCGTGGATCTCCTACCTGCTGTTCGGCGGAGAGTTCCCCGGTGACGCGATCGTCGGGCGCCTCTACACGCTGCACATCCTGATCCTGCCGCTCATCGTGATCGCGCTCATCGCCGTTCACCTGGTGCTCATGATCGTGAACAAGCACACGCAGTTCGCCGGCCCCGGCCGCACGAACAAGAACGTCGTCGGCTTCCCGATGATGCCGGTGTACATGTCGAAGATGGGCGGGTTCTTCTTCATCGTCTTCGGTGCGCTCGTGCTCATCGCCTCGCTGGTGCAGATCAACCCGATCTGGGGCTACGGCCCCTACGACCCCTCCCCTGTTTCGGCAGGTACGCAGCCCGACTGGTACATCGGCTTCGCCGATGGCGCCCTGCGTCTCGCACCGCCGCATCTCGACTTCACGATCTTCGGCAAGGTCTACCCGATGGGTGTGCTCATCCCGCTGGTCGTGCTGGTCGTCTTCATCATCCTGGTCGCGATCTATCCGTTCATCGAAGCCTGGGTCACGGGTGACAAGCGCGAGCACCACATCGCTCAGCGTCCGCGCAACGCCGCGACGCGCACCGCGATTGGCGCCGCCGGCGTCTGGTTCTACGCGATCCTCTGGGCGGCAGCGTCGTCCGACCTCATCGCGACGCACTTCCGTCTGACGATGGAGGGCGTGATCCACGCGCTGCAGTTCCTGCTGATCATCGGAACGGTGTTCGTCTACTTCCTCACGAAGCGCATCTGCATCGCGCTGCAGAAGAAGGATCGCGAGATCGTGCTGCACGGCTACGAGTCGGGCCGCATCGTTCGACTGCCGGGCGGTGAGTACCAGGAGGTCCACAAGCCCGTCGATGAGTACGAGCGCTGGAAGCTCGTCGCCGACGAGACGTACGAGCCGCACGTGCCCCGTCCGAACGACCAGGGCAAGATCAAGGGCCGGTTCCGCGCCTCGGTGTCGCGGTGGTTCTTCGAGGATCGCCTGCAGCCGGTGACGAATGCCGAATATCAGGCCGCGCTCGAACACCAGAAGCACGCGCTCCACGAGCACGGCGAGGGCGAGCACGCAGCCATCGAGTCTGACGACACGAGGCACTGACGCTGTTCCCCTGTCCCTACGGCTGTGGCCCCGATCCGATCGGATCGGGGCCACAGCCGTTTCTGCGTGGATGCAGACGGGTCGCGGGAACGAAGAGCGAAGATCCTGCATCGCCCCGGGATGCCCCGCTCCCCCAGCGAGCGGGCGAGGGCATCGCAGCCCCGCGGAATACGCGACGGCGTGAGCGCCGGATCGCCGCGGCCGTCTTCTGTCTTCATGACCCGGATGAACGGGCAGCGTGCACGATGCGCGTGGGGACGTGCACATCATCCGTGCGCACCGCATGTCGCGGGCGCAGCGCGCGTTATTAGGAGCGGGGGCTCTTGATGACTGCGCCTGCGACGAGGAAGGCGACGGCAGCGACGAACTGGGCGGCGGTCCAGACAGGCCCGTCGAAGGCGAACGGGAACACAGGGTTCCACAGCACCGCGACGACGCCGAAGACCACCGTCCACCACCACTGACGCGCCTGCAGGGCGAACCACGCGACGATGAGAGCACCGATCGCAGCGACGTATAGCACCACGGCCGCCCAAGAGGTTTGGAACAGCACCGGCGCAAGGAACAGCACGATGGCGGCGAGCAGGCCCGGTGCCAGCGCATTGCGCTGGAACGGGGCAGGGTGCTGCGCGTGAGACGTCATGGAACCTCCGTGGCTGCGCGCGGTGTCGGGTCCTTCCATTCCATCACGCGGCTCCCGTGAGACAGCCCTCCGTCGCACGTGCCGCATTCGAGAGCGTGCCCCGCACAGCAGAGGGCCCTCGGAACCACAAGGTTCCGAGGGCCCTCTGTACGTCAGCTGCGACTCAGCGCGCGAAGTTACCGCGGTAGTACTCGTACGTCCAGCCGACGAGGCCGATGATGAGCAGCGCTGCGGCGACGGGGATCAGGAAGTGAGCGGTCGCGAGCGACAGTACGCCCACCGCGGGACCAGCGGCCAGCACGAGCGGCCACCACGACCACGGCGCGAAGTGACCGATCTCGGGGTCGGCGTCGTCGATGCCCACGTCGAGGCGGTCCTCGGGCAGCTCAACGCCCTTCTGTCCCTTGTGGACGACCGTGACGAAGAAGGCGATGAGGCCCGACATGAACCCCGTGAACAGCAGGGCGATGGTGCCGATCCACTCCACGGAGCCGTGGAACGGGTCGAGCAGGCTCCAGACCGTGTACGCGGCCGCGCCGATCACGAAGAACGCCGAGAGCAACCACCAGATGACGATATGGGTCTTCATTACTTGACCTCTCGTTCGGGAACGGGCGCGGGAACCTCAGTCGGATCGTAGTCGTCGAGCGACTCGGGGTGGTTGAGGTCGAACGCGGGGCGCTCCGAACGGATCCGCGGGATCGACGTGAAGTTGTGCCGCGGCGGGGGGCAGCTCGTCGCCCATTCGAGCGATCCGCCGTAGCCCCACGGGTCGTTGACCATGACCTTGGAACCCTTGCGGGCGGTGATCCAGACGTTCAGGAAGAACGGGATCATCGAAGCCGCGAGGATCATCGACCCGACCGTGGACAGTTCGTTCTCCCAGCCCCAGCCCGTCGAGGCCTCCCAGTCGGCGTAACGACGCACCATGCCGTCGACGCCCAGCCAGTGCTGGATGAGGAACGTCATGTGGAAGCCGATGAACAGCAGCCAGAAGTGCACGTAGCCCAGGCGCTCGTTCAGCATCTTGCCCGTCCACTTCGGCCACCAGAAGTAGAAGCCGGCGAACATGGCGAACACGACGGTTCCGAAGACGACGTAGTGGAAGTGGGCGACGATGAAGTAGGAGTCGCTGAGGTGGAAGTCGAGCGCCGGCGACGACATGATCACGCCGGTGAGACCGCCGAATACGAACGACACGAGGAACCCGAGCGAGAACAGCATCGGCGTTTCGAATGTCAGCGAGCCTCGCCACATCGTACCGATCCAGTTGAAGATCTTCACACCCGTGGGAACCGCGATGAGCATCGTCATCAGCGCGAAGAACGGCAGCAGCACGCCGCCCGTCACGTACATGTGGTGCGCCCACACCGAGACCGAAAGGGCCGCGATCGCGATCGTCGCGTAGACGAGCGTCTTGTAACCGAAGATCGGCTTGCGGCTGAAGGCCGGGAAGATCTCCGAGACGATGCCGAAGAACGGCAGCGCGATGATGTACACCTCGGGGTGGCCGAAGAACCAGAACAGGTGCTGCCAGAGCAGCACGCCGCCGTTGGCAGGGTCGTATACGTGCGAGCCGAAGATGCGGTCACTGGCCGCGGCGAGCATCGCTGCCGCGAGAACCGGGAAGGCGATCAGGATGAGCAGGCTCGTAACGAGCGTGTTCCACGAGAAGATCGGCAGGCGCCACATCGTCATGCCCGGTGCGCGCATCGTGATGATCGTCGTGATGAAGTTCACCGCGCCGAAGATCGTGCCGAAACCGGAGATGCCGAGGCCGACCATCCAGAGGTTGCCGCCCACACCCGGCGAGAACGAGGCGTTCGCGAGCGGCTGGTACGCGAACCAGCCGAACGACGCCGCGCCCTGAGGCGTGAGGAAGCCCGCGATCGCAATGAGGGAACCGAAGAGGAACAGCCACAGCGCGAACGCGTTCAGTCGCGGGAATGCGACATCGGGAGCACCGATCTGCAGCGGCAGGATCGCGTTGGCGAAACCGGCGAACAGCGGCGTCGCGAACATGAGGAGCATCACGGTGCCGTGCATCGTGAACAGCTGGTTGTACTGCTCCTCGGTGGGGACGATCTGGATCCCCGGAGCGAAGAGCTCGGCGCGGATGAGAAGCGCCATCACTCCGCCCAGCAGGAAGAAGATCACCGACGAGATCAGGTACATGTACCCGATCGTCTTGTGATCGGTGGATGTGATCCACCGAACGATGATGTTGCCCTTTTCGCCCGTGCGCGAACCGCTCAACAGAGCGGCCTGCCGCGGAGGGAGCGGGGCCGAACCCGACTGGCTGGCCATGCTCAGTGTCCTTCCTCGGTCTCAGAAGCGACCCCGTCCGTGCCGGGGAGGTTCTGGAGACGGTCATATGCGTCGTTGACGTCGCCGACGTTGCCCTGCTGCTCGAGGTCGGCGATGTACTGCTCGTACTCGGACTCACTCACGACCTCGACGTTGAACAGCATGCGCGAGTGGTACTCGCCGCAGAGCTCAGCGCAACGGCCGTCGTAGTGGCCTTCACGGGTCGGGATGAACGACCACGAGTTGTCATGCCCGATGTACATGTCCTTCTTGTACAGGAAGTCGATGATCCAGAACGAGTGCACGACATCCCGCGATTGCAGATCGATCGTCACCTTCTTGTCGACCGGCAGCACGAGCGTCGGGAGCGCGTCCTGGTCGATATCGCCGTTGTCGGCGGCCTCGGCCTGCACGCCCATCGTGTAGACCGTGTCGCCGCCTTGGGTGGCGCCGTCGTACTGGAAGTCCCATGCCCATTGCTTGGCGATCGCCGTGACCTCGACCTCGACCTCGTCTTCGGCCCAGGGGCGCTCGATCTCGGTCTGCTCACGCACCGTGAATGCGAACAGGCCCATGACGAGGATCATCGGCACCGCGGTGAAGAAGATCTCGATCGGCATGTTGTACCGCATCTGCACCGGCAGGCCCGTCTGGCCCTTGCGCCGGCGGTACACCACCATCGCCCACAGCATCAGGCCCCACGTGATCACGCCCACGAGAAGCAGCACGACCCAGGAACCGACCCACAGAGAGGCGATTCCTTCGGTCTGGTCCGTAGCGGGCTGGCCGGACTCTTCGAACCCGGGGAGGTACCCATGGAGCTCGGTGGGCGTGCAGCCCGCAAGTGCGACGGCAGCGGCAGCGATCACGGGGATCGCTGCCCAGCGGATTCGGCGTTTCGAGGGCACGAACTCACCTTTCAAACAGGGATGTGGCTTCCCCCATCCTATGGCAAGTGCACACGCGGTTCATGCCAATCGCCCAGCGAGTTCGACAGACCGTCGAAATCCCTGCAGAGCAGAAACGCCCCGTCTGCCGGAGCATACGGGGCGTTTCTCATCGCTGATCAGTGGAAGCTGTCTCCGCACGCACAGCTGCCGCCCGCGTTCGGGTTGTCGATCGTGAAGCCCTGTTCGGCGATCGTGTCCTTGAAATCGATCGACGCGCCGTCGAGGTAGGGAATCGACATGTTGTCGATGATGACCTCCACACCATCGAAGTCGACCGTCTCGTCACCATCGAGGTAGCGCTCGTCGAAGTAGAGCTGGTAGATCAGCCCCGAGCACCCGCCCGGCTGGACGGCGACGCGCAGACGGAGGTCGTCGCGGCCTTCCTGCTCGAGAAGGCTCTTGACCTTGTCCGCGGCTGCGTCGGTGAGGCTGACGCCGTGGGCGCGGTCGGTCTCCGTCGCCGTCATTGTGGTGTCGGTCATGTCGCTACTCCCTCTCACGTGATCGGCCGCGTGCGACGGCCTGTCAGCATTCTACGTGCGCTCCCTGATCAGCGGGCGCGATTTCGGCGGTTCAGCCGCGAGAGCAGCAGCGCCTCTGAGCGGATCGCGTTGCGGAAGGTGTCGATGTGCAGCGACTCGTTCGGGCTGTGCGCTCGCGAATGGGGATCCTCGACGCCGGTCACGAGGATCTGGGCACCCTCGAACCTCTCGACGAGGTCGGAGATGAACGGGATGGAACCGCCCACGCCGTAGTCGACGGCGGCGCGGCCGTAACCGTGCGCGAGCGCGCCGCGCATTTCCTCGATCGCCCATCCTTCGGTGTCGACGAGCACGCTGTCGCCCAGGTCGATGTCGCTGAACCTCAGGTGCGCGCCGAAGGGCGCGTGCTCGCGCAGGTGGCGCTCGATCGCGGCGTACGCGTCCTCTGACGTTTGTCCGGGAGCGACGCGGCAGCTCAGCACGAGGGTGACGCTCGGCGACAGCGTGTTGCTGGCGGCCTCGACGGAGGTGAAATCGATCCCCGTCACCGTGACGGTCGGCTTGTTCCAGATGCGTCCGAGCAGGGATCCGTCGCCGACGGGCCGCACACCCTCGAGCAGTCCCGTCTCGTCGCGCAGCTGCTGTTCGGAGTACTCGGGCGTCTCCGCGTCGCGCGACAACAGGCCGTCGACGGCGACGGAACCGTTCTCATCCCACAGCGTCGCGATCAGCGTCGTCGCGGCCATCATGGCATCGGGCACCGCTCCCCCGAACATTCCGGAGTGGGAGGCGTGATCGAGCGTGCTCACCGTGAGATGGAACTTCGCGTTGCCGCGCAGTGAAACGGTGACCGCGGGCGTCTCGGAGTCGAGGTTGCCCGAATCGGCGACGACGATGACGTCCGAGCGCATCTCCTCGGCGTGCGCATCGAGGAAGTTCGCGAACGAGCGTGACCCGTATTCCTCCTCGCCCTCGACGAACAGTACGATGCCGATGCCGAGGTCCTCGGTTCCGATCGTCTCGGCGATCGCCCGCAGCGAGGCGATGTGCGTCATGACGCCGGCCTTGTCGTCTGCCGCACCGCGGCCGTAGATGCGCCCGTCGCGCACGGTCGGTTCGAACGGCGGTGTCTGCCACAGTGCATCGTCGCCGGGCGGCTGCACGTCGTGGTGCGCGTACAGCATGACCGTCGGATGCCCCGGCTTCGCGCGGCGCACGGCGAGCACGCCGGGCTGGCCGAGATCGGATCCGTCGTCGATCCGCTCGCGATGGATCTCGACGGTGTCGAACAGGCCCGTCCCGCGCGCGAGCTCCGCGACGCGGTCGGCACTTCTCACAAGCTGTGTCTGGTCGAAAGCGGGCCAAGCGATACCGGGGATCTTGACGAGCGATCCGAGGTCGCGGGTCGCGGCGGGGAACCCGCCCGCGACGGCCTCGAGGAGCGCTTCCTCGTCGGGCGTGACGATGCCGTCAGCTGTCGTGGAACTCATGCGGGTAATCTTAGGGGGATCTTCACGCCCCCGACCCGAGGTGACTGATGGCTAAGAAGGCTTCCCCCTCCCGCGAAGACGCGGCGACCCCTGCGCGCAATCCCGGCAAGGGACGGGCGACGCCGACGCGTGCCGAGCAGGAGGCGAAGCGCGTGCGCCCGCTCGTCGCCACGACGAAAGAGGCCAAGAAGGCCGCCCGAGGCGAGATGCGGGAGCGTCAGGAGCGGGCTCGCGTGGGCATGGCCAACGGCGAGGAGCGGTTCCTCGGTCCGCGCGACAAGGGCCCGCAGCGCCGCTTCGCGCGCGACTGGACGGATGCGGGCTGGCACCTGGCCGAGTTCCTCATGCCGATGATGGTCATCGTGCTGCTGCTGTCGATCCTCCCCGCTGCGTCGATGCAGTTCTGGGCGTTCATCGGTCTCTGGGCCTACATCGTCTTCGCGATCGTCGACATGTACTTCCTCAGCCGCCGCGTGAAGAAGATGGCAACCGAGAAGTGGGGCGAGCGTCGCGAGAAGGGCCTCGGCTGGTATGCAGCGATGCGCTCGATTCAGATGCGCTTCATGCGCATGCCGAAGCCTCAGGTCAAGCGCGGTGAGTTTCCGCGCATCTGAACGCGCTCACTGCAGTTCGCGGCTGATCTGCCGGGCCCAGAACGGGCCGCGGTAGATGAACCCGGTGTACCCCTGTACCAGCGTCGCCCCCGCGTCGAGCCGTTCTTGAACGTCGTGGGCTGTTTCCACGCCGCCGACCGAGATCACGCAGAATGACCGGTCCGGCACGGCGCCGCGCACGAGATCGAGCACTTCGAGCGAGCGGGCCTTGACGGGAGGCCCGGACACGCCGCCCGCGCCGAAGCGCTGCACCGTTTTGGCATCAGTTCTGAGGCCGTCACGCGAAATCGTGGTGTTCGTGGCGATGAGGCCGTCGAGCCGCAGTTCGGCGGCGAGCTGCGCGATCGCAGTCACCTCGTCGTCAGGCAGATCGGGTGCGATCTTGACGAGCAGCGGTGTCGCGCCCGCGGCATCGCGTACGGCTTCGAGCAGCGGTCGCAGTGTCTCGACCGCCTGCAGGCCGCGGAGGCCCGGGGTGTTCGGCGAGGACACGTTGACGGCGAGGTAGTCGGCGAGCGGCGCGAGTGCACGGGCGCTCGTGACGTAGTCGGCGACGGCATCGTCGACCTCGACGACGCGGCTCTTTCCGATGTTGGCGCCGACGATCGTTCGTCCGCGACGAAGCTTGGCGATGCGCTTCGCCGCCTGAGCGGCACCGAGATTGTTGAAGCCCATACGGTTCACGAGCCCCCGGTCGGCGACGAGCCGGAACAGACGCGGCTTGTCGTTGCCGGGCTGCGGGACCGCGGTCACGGTTCCGACCTCGACGTGGCCGAACCCGAGCGCTTCGAGGCCTCGAACGCCCACGGCATTCTTATCGAAACCGGCGGCGATGCCGAACGGCGTCGGGAAGGTGACCCCGAGCGCCTCGACCTCAAGCGACCGATCCGGCTTCGTGAGGGCACGCACGAACGGTGCGACCGGTGCAGCTCCCATCACGCGGATCGCCATCATGCCGAGGTGGTGTGCGAACTCCGGATCGAGGCGCTTCAGAACGGTGCGGAACAGCAGGTCGTACATGGCGGACTCATTCCTGAAGCGCGCGGTGGTCACCGCGCAGGTCGGCGATCGCATCTTCGAAGTCTTCGAGGGTCTCGAACGCGCGATACACGCTCGCGAACCGCAGGTAGGCGATCTCGTCGAGTTCGCGCAGCGGATCGAGGATCGCGAGACCGATGTCGTTGGCCTCGAAGGTGCTCTGACCGGTGCGGCGCAGCGCCTCCTCCACTTTTTGGGCGAGGATCGCGAGGTCGCCGTTGGTGACGGGTCGGCCCTGGCACGCCTTTCCTGCACCGATGATCACCTTGTCGCGGGAGAACGGCTCGACGGCGCCGGAGCGCTTGATGACGTTGAGGCTCGCGGTCTCGATCGTCGAGAACCGTCCGCCGCATTCCGGGCACTGCCGACGACGACGGATGGACAGACCGTCGTCAGAAGTGCGCGAGTCGATCACGCGCGAATCGGGGTGGCGGCAGAACGGGCAGTGCATAACCCGGTCAGTTTAGGGCATCGCCCGTGGCGAACCGCGCAGTGACGGCTTCGCCGTGCGCGGGGAGCGACTCGGCTTCGGCGAGGGAGACGATGCGGTCGGCGACAACGCCCAGCGCGTCGCGATCGTATTCGACAACCTGCTGCGGGCGCAGGAACGTGTACGCACCGAGCCCCGAAGCGTACCTCGACTGTCCACCGGTGGGCAGCACGTGGTTGCTGCCGGCCATGTAGTCGCCGAGACTCACGGGGGTGAAAGAGCCGACGAACAGCGCCCCGGCGTTCGTATACGCGGAGGCGGCCCCCCGAGCGTCGGCGATGTGCAGCTCGAGGTGCTCCGGGCCGTACGCGTTGCTGAACCGCGCCATCGTGTCTGCGTCATCGACGAGCACGATCGCCGATTGCGGGCCGGCGAGGGCCGCCGCCACGCGCTCGGCGTGCCGGGTGCGTCGCTGGAGCCGTTCGAGCTCCGCCTGAACGCTCTGCGCGAGAGTCGTCGACGCCGTGACGAGCACGGCAGAAGCCTGCTCGTCGTGCTCGGCCTGGCTGATCAGGTCGTAGGCGACGAGCCGGGCATCCGCTGTGTCGTCGGCGACGATGAGGATCTCGGTCGCGCCGGCCTCCGCGTCGGTGCCGACGACGCCGGCGACGACCCGCTTCGCCGCCGCCACGAAGTTGTTCCCGGGCCCCGTGACCACGTCGACGGGGTCGAGACCGAGCGCATCGACGCCGTGCGCGAGCGCGCCGATCGCCCCCGCTCCGCCGATCGCGTACACCTCATCGACCCCGAGCAGGCCCGCGACCGCGAGGATGGTCGGGTGCACGCGTCCGCCGCAGTCGGCCTGGGGCGGGGAGCACAGCGCGAGGCTCGGAACGCCCGCGACCTGTGCGGGGACGACGTTCATGATCACGCTCGACGGATAGACGGCCTTGCCGCCCGGTACATACACGCCGGCGCGACCGACGGGCTGCCAGCGCTGCGTCACACGGGCACCGGGCGCGATATCAGTCTCGCGCGGCGCCGGCACCTGCGCCGCGGATCCTTCCCGCACACGCGCGATCGCCTCGTCGAGCGCCGTGCGCACGGCAGGATCGAGCTGCGCGACGGCGTCGTCGATGTGCGACTGCGGCACACGGATCTCGTGGTCCGATACGCGGTCGAAGCGCGCCGCCTGCTCGCGCAGGGCGCTCTCGCCCTCGTGGCGCACCGCACGCACGATCTCCTCGGCCGAGTCGAGCGCGGCCGCGCGCGCCGCCGTCGCCCGAGGAACGGCGGCGAGCAGCTCGGCCGCCGTGAGGTTCTTACCGCGCAGATCGATCGTGCGCATCGCTTCTTTCCTTACTCGCGGTCGGTCGTCGTTCGGAGCCGTCGTGCACGGTGGCTCCGAACGACGACGGCTCAGCCGCGGGTGATGTTCGTCGTGTCGTGCAGGTATCCGATACGGCCGTCGTCATGTCGCATCACGAAGTAGCTGCCGCGATCTTCGAGCACGAGCGCCCACGCCGTCGGGCCGACCGAGTAGATCGGACGCCCCTCGAAATCATGCACGTCGCGCTGCTCGGGTGCGAGCGCCCAGAACGGCTGCGCGGACGGCGCCGTCTGCGGTGAAGAATCCACCACGGCGGCGAACACCTGCGTCGCGTCATCGGGCTGTTCCGTCACGGGAAGGGCCGTGGTGGCAGGGTCGGTCCCCTGCTCGTCGCTCTGCGCCGCGCGCTCGTCGTCGCCGTATTGCTGCGCGGCGGACGCCGCTGCGGTCTCGCTCGACAGATCCTGCGCGGGCGACTCGGCCGGTTCTTCCCCGACGGCCGCCGTATCTGCCCCCTGCTGCTCAGCAACGGCGTTCGGGGACTGCTGCTCGGGTGCCGCGTCTGCAGTCTGCTGCTCGAAAGGTGCGGCTGTGGGCTGCTGCTCGGAGTCAGACTCTGCAATCTGCTGCTCGGGACCCGTGTGCGCAGCATCCTGCTGAGCGGGAGCGGCATACGGGACGTGCTGCTCGGGAGCCGCGTAGGCATTCTGCTGTGTGGGTTCCTCATACGGGCTCTGCCCCCACGGATCCGCGTTCGGATTCTGCTGCGCGGGCCCCCCATACGGACCCTGCTGCGACGGATCCGCGTACGGATTCTGCTGCGCGGCAGGCGCATACGGCCCCTGGCCGTACCCGGCCTGCTGCGGAGCAGCGCTCTGCTCACCCGTTGCCGGGTAAGGGTATGGGTACGGCGCCCCGGGGTGCGCCGCGGGAGCCGGCTTCGGCGCAGCCACGATCGGGCGCGCCGGACGAGCGGTGGCGTGCGCGGGAGTCTCTTCACGATCGGCGAAGTCCTCTGCGAACGGAGGAACGAAACGGGCGACGACCGTGAAGAAGACGCCTGCGAGCGACACCACGAACGCGATCCACACGATGGGACCGACGCTCACCGGCCGAGCTGCTGCTCCGCCGAAGAAGCCGAGCATGTCGCCCACCGCCGCTGACAGCTGTCCGAGGATGATCGCAAGGTTGAGCCACAGGAAGGCGGCCACGCAGAACGCCACCGAGGCGATCTGATCGACGCTGAACGCGCCCATGTACTGCACTCGCGGCGCGAACCGGCGCACCGCGATCAGAGCGCCCGCTGCGAAGGGGAACAGCGCGGCTCCCAGCCACGTGAGGCCGAACGACCACACCGAAGCGTGCATGCCGACCGAGTTCATCGTCACGGCGGCGAAGAACGAGAGCACGAGCAGCGCGGCGGCGAGCCCCATGACGATCCATTCGCGCAGCGTGAAGGGGCCGAGGCCGTGCTGTGCGTTCGACGGCGGCTCGGTCGACGGTCGCTCCTGGGACATCGCCTGGTCGACGAATCGAGGCGTTCCCGACGGATTCGCCTCGGGCGCGGTGTGCTGATCCGGGTATGGCGCGTTCTGGTCACTCACTGAGCCGTTCCTCTCCCTCTCGCGCGAAAATCGCGCTCTACGATCCTACGCGGCGACGCCCGCCGCGGCATGCGCCGGAGCGGGCACGTCTACCCGAGGCACTGCGGCCCGAGAATCGCCTTCAGGTCGCCGAACAGCTCTGCCGAGACGCGCACCGGCTTCGGCACTTCGAACACCTTCGCGCTGCGTCCGCGGTGCATCTTCAATCGCACCTCGGTGTCTCCCTGATGGCGCTCGAGAACATCGACCAGGTCGCCCACGACGCGCTCGGTGGCGCGCTGCTCGGGAATGAGGAGCATGAGCGGGCCCGAGTCGTCGAACGATCCGATATCGGGTGCGAAGGCCGACTGCGCGTGGATGTTCAGCCCGTCATCGCGCTTCGAGACGCGACCGCGCACCACCAGGATCGAGTCCTGTACGAGGATCGGCTGGAACTCGGCGTACGTCTTGCCCATGAACATGACGGTGACTTCGGCCTCGAAGTCTTCGATCGTGATCATGCCGTACGGGTTGCCGCTCGATTTCGCGACACGGTGCTGGGCGGTCGTGACCAGACCGGCGATCGTGACCTGCTCGCCATCCGGTATGTCTTCGGCGTTGACGAGGTCGTTGACCGTGGTCGAACGATGCTTCGCCAACGGCACCTCGAGGCCGGCGAGCGGATGATCCGAGACATACAGTCCGAGCATGTCGCGCTCGAATGCGAGCTTGTCCTTCTTCGTCCACTCCGGACGCTCGGGCACCTTCGACGCCTGTTCCGGTTCGTCCCACAGGCTGTCGAAGTCGAATCCGACCTCGCCGTTCGCCGCCTTGCGCTTGTCGGCGACGGCCTGTTCGACGGCCTGCTCGTGGATCTCCACGAGCGCACGGCGGGTGGATCCCATCGTGTCGAACGCGCCGGCCTTCGCGAGAGACTCGACCGTGCGCTTGTTCGTCACGTGCGCGGGCACACGATCGAGGAAGTCGTGGAATCCCGTGTATGGTCCGTCGGAGCGCGCGGCGATGATGCCCTCGACGACGCTGTGGCCGACGTTGCGCACGGCGCCGAGCCCGAAACGGATGTCGTCGCCCACGGCCGCGAAGTACTCGATCGACTCGCTCACGTCGGGCGGCAGAACCTTGATGCCCATGCGGCGGCACTCGTTCAGGTAGAGCGCGAGCTTGTCGCGCGAGTCGCCCACGCTCGTGAGCAGCGCCGCCATGTACTCGGCCGGATAATGCGCTTTGAGGTACGCGGTCCAGTACGACACCACGCCGTATGCAGCGGAGTGCGCCTTGTTGAACGCGTAGTCGGAGAACGGCAGCAGGATGTCCCACAGCGCCTTGATCGCGCCCTCGCCGTATCCGCGATCCTTCATGCCCTGCGCGAAGCCCGCGTACTGCTTGTCGAGTTCGGACTTCTTCTTCTTGCCCATTGCGCGGCGCAGAATGTCGGCCTGTCCGAGCGAGAACCCCGCGACCTTCTGCGCGATCGCCATCACCTGCTCCTGGTAGATGATGAGGCCGTAGCTCGTGTCGAGGATGTCCTTCAGCGGCTCTTCGAGTTCGGCGTGGATGGGCGTGATCGGCTGCTCGCCGTTCTTTCGCAGCGCGTAGTTGGTGTGCGAGTTCGCGCCCATGGGCCCCGGGCGGTACAGCGCGATGACGGCCGAGATGTCTTCGAAGTTGTCGGGCTTCATGAGGCGCAGCAGCGACCGCATCGGACCGCCGTCGAGCTGGAACACGCCGAGGGTGTCGCCGCGGGCCAGCAGCTCGTATGCTTTGCGGTCGTCGAGTCCGAGCACCTCGAGGTCGAGCTCGACCTGCTTGTTCGTACGGATGTTGTCGAGCGCGTCAGAAATGATGGTGAGGTTGCGCAGACCGAGGAAGTCCATCTTGATCAGACCGAGCGATTCGCAGGCCGGATAGTCGAACTGCGTGACGATCTGGCCGTCCTGCTCGCGCTTCATGATCGGAATGATGTCGATCAGCGGATCGCTCGACATGATCACACCGGCCGCGTGCACGCCCCACTGCCGCTTCAGCCCTTCAAGGCCGATGGCGTGGTCGAACACCGTGCGCGCCTCGGGGTCCGTCTCGATGACGCTGCGGAACTCGCTCGCTTCCTTATAGCGCGCATGCTGCGGGTCGAACATGCCGTCGAGCGGCATGTCCTTGCCCATGACGGGCGGTGGCATCGCCTTGGTCAGCCGCTCCCCCATGCTGAACGGGAATCCGAGCACGCGACCCGCATCCTTCAGCGCCTGCTTCGACTTGATCGTTCCGTACGTGACGATCTGCGCAACGCGCTCGTCGCCGTACTTCTCCGTCACGTACTCGATGACCTCGCCGCGGCGCCGATCATCGAAGTCGACGTCGAAGTCGGGCATCGATACGCGATCCGGATTCAGGAAGCGCTCGAAGATGAGCCCGTGCTCGATCGGATCGAGGTCGGTGATGCGCATTGCGTAGGCGACCATCGAACCGGCTCCGGACCCGCGGCCGGGGCCCACGCGGATGCCATTGTTCTTCGACCAGTTGATGAAGTCGGCGACGACGAGGAAGTAGCCCGGGAACTTCATCTGCGTGATGATCCCGATCTCGTACTGCGCGCGCTCTCGCACGTTGTCCGGAATCCCGTTCGGATACCGATAGTGCAGCCCGCGCTCGACCTCCTTGACGAACCAGCTCTCTTCGGTCTCGCCCTCGGGAACCGGGAACCGCGGCATGTAGTTCGCCGACGTGTCGAACTCGACGTTGCACCGCTCGGCGATCAGCAGCGTGTTGTCGCACGACTCGGGATGCTCGCGGAAGATCTGACGCATCTCGGCGGCCGACTTGATGTAGTAGCCGTCGCCGTCGAGCTTGAAGCGGTTCGGATCGTCGAGACGGGATCCCGACTGCACGCAGAGCAGCGCCTCATGCGCCTTCGCATCAGACTGGTGCGTGTAGTGCGAATCGTTCGTCGCGACGAGCGGGATCCCCAGGTCTTTCGAGATCTTCAGCAGGTCTTCTCGCACGCGCCGCTCGATGTCGAGACCGTGCTCCATGATCTCGGTGAAGTAGTTCTCCTTGCCGAAGATGTCTTGGTACTCGGCGGCGGCCTGTCGCGCCTCGTCGTACTGTCCGAGGCGCAGGCGGGTCTGGATCTCGCCCGATGGGCAGCCGGTCGTTGCGATGACCCCCTTGGCATAGGTCTGCAGCAGATCGCGGTCCATGCGCGGCTTGAAGTAGTAGCCCTCGATGCTCGCGAGGGAGCTCATGCGGAACAGGTTGTGCATGCCGGGGGTGTCCTCGGCCCACATCGTCATGTGGGTGTACGCACCGCCGCCCGAGACGTCATCGCGCTTCTGCTCCGACGATCCCCATGCCACCCGTGTGCGGTCGCCGCGGGCCGTGCCCGGGGTGACGTAGGCTTCGAGCCCGACGATCGGCTTGATGCCCTGTGCGGTCGCCGCCTTGTAGAACTCGAACGAGGCGTAGTTGTTGCCGTGGTCGGTCACCGCGATCGCGGGCATCTCGAGTTCTGCAGCGGCCTTCGTCATGTCGGCGAGCTTCGCCGCCCCGTCGAGCATCGAGTACTCGCTATGGACATGGAGATGCACGAAGGAATCGGATGCCATGTCGTCCAGTCTAGTTTCGACCGCTGACACCGGACCCCGCGTGTCGCGGCCCCCGTCAAACACGCGACAGGGCGGATTCCCGCGCAATTCCGCACGCCGACCATCATGCCTGCGCCGGGCGCTTCCACCCGCTCTCTCAGAAGAGCCCGTCCGCCAGCAGCTCGTACGCGTGCTGCAGGTCGTCGGGGTACGACGACTCGAACGACACCTTCTCGCCCGTCGCCGGGTGCTCGAATCCGAGCCGGTGAGCGTGCAGCCACTGCCGCGTGAGGCCGAGTCGCTCCGCGAGCGTCGGGTCGGATCCGTAGAGCGGGTCCCCGACGAGCGGGTGCCGGTGCGCCGCCATGTGAACCCGGATCTGATGGGTACGGCCGGTCTCGAGATGCACTTCGACGAGCGTCGCCCGCGGAAACGCCTCGAGCGTCTCGTAGTGCGTGATGGACGGCTTGCCGTCAGACGTGACCGCGAACTTCCACGAGTGGTTCGGATGCCGCCCGATGGGCGCGTCGATCGTGCCCGAGAACGGGTCGGGGTGGCCCTGCGCGATCGCGTGATAGATCTTCTCGACCGTGCGCTCCTTGAAAGCGCGCTTGAGCACGGTGTACGCGTGCTCGCTCTTCGCGACGACCATGAGTCCGCTCGTGCCGACGTCGAGACGGTGCACGATGCCCTGGCGCTCCGCAGCGCCGCTCGTCGAGATCTCCACGCCCGCGGCGAGCAGCGCGCCGGGCACGGTCGGGCCGTCCCACCCCATCGACGGGTGGGCGGCCACACCGGTGGGTTTGTCGACGACCACGATGTGGTCGTCCTGATACACGACCACGAAGCCCGGCACGTCGGATGCGACGACCTTCGGCGGCTCTTTCGGCGTCCAGTCGACGTCGATCACGGATCCGGCGCTCACCCGATCGGACTTGCCCACCGGAGCGCCGTCGATCAGCACACCGCCGCCAGCAGCGACCTCCGCGGCGAACGTGCGCGAGAACCCGAGCATCTTCGCGAGCGCCGCGTCGACGCGCGCGCCCTCGAGACCGTCGGGTATCGGCAGGCGACGCGACTCAGTCATCCGTGCGCGACTCCCGCGAGCGACCGGACAGATCGCGACGAAGCGGTGCCGGGGCGGTCGACGCAACGTCGACGGACGCGCCCGTCGTGGCGGTATCGCCGTCGCTCCCGGTGCTCGTGTCAGGCGTTGCAGGATCGGCATGAGCGACGGCTTCAGCGCGCGCGGTGCCGTCAGAAGCGACAGGCTCGGCGTCTGCTGCACCCGCAGGGGCGTCGAGCTCCGCGTTCTCCCCATCCGCGTCGGCGACCGCGGTTCCTTCCGGCTCAGGGTCTCCCCGCGTGCCGTCGAAGTTGATGCCGATCAGCACCAGCACCGCGACGGCGATCATGCCGCAGACGATGAACATGTCGGCGACGTTGTAGATCGCGGGGGTCGTCCAGAACCACATCCACGGCGTCAGGATGAAGTCGACAACATGGCCGACGCCGAATCCCGGGTCGCGCACGAGACGGTCAGTGAGGTTGCCGAGCACACCGCCGAGCAGCAGACCGAGGACGATCGCCCATGAACGTGAACGCACCCGCGTGATCGCGAGGAACACGATGACGCATGCCACGACCGCAAGGGCGATCGTGAAGATCCAGGTCACGCTCTCCCCCAACGAGAACGCCGCGCCCGGGTTGTAGACCAGCCGCCACTGCAGCGCCTCGCCGATGACCTCGACGGATTCGAACTCCGTGAGACGGTCGACCGCGAAGTACTTGCTCAACTGATCGGCGGCCAGCACCACGATCGCGAGAACCGCGATGATGATGCCGGCCGCCGAAGCAGAAAGGCGCGAGAGCCTCTTCACGCGATGCGCGTTCAGAGACCGACGGTCGAGGCGGGCGCCTTGCCCGAGCTCGACTCAGGCGCGTCGAGGTCTGCGAGCTTCTGCTCGAAGTAGCCCCGCAGCTGCTGGCGGTAGTCGCGCTCGAACTGACGCAGCTCGGTGATACGACCCTCGAGGCTCTTGCGCTCGGAGTCGAGCTTCTGCGAGATCTCCCGCTGCTTCGCTTCCGCCGCCGCAACGATGCCAGCGGCCTTGGTCTCGGCCTCGCTGACGAGCTTCGACGCGGTGGACTTGCCCTCGGACACGTGCTCGTCGTGCAGGCGCTCCGCACGAGCGATGATGCCTGCGGCGTTCGACGCGGTCGAGCTGACGCCCGACTCGGCGGCCGGAACCTCGGCCTCGGCAGCGCGTGAAGGAGCTTCCTCGATCACCGGAGCGGGAACGTCCGCGGCTTCCGGAGCGGCGGTGCCGGCGCCCGACTCGAGCTCATTGATGCGAGCCTTCAGCTGCTCGTTCTCCTCGATCGTCTTGCGCCATTCCACGACGATCTCGTCGAGGAAGTCGTCGACCTCGTCGGGGTCGAAGCCTTCCTTGAAACGGACGTGCTGGAACTGCTTCGTGACGACGTCTTCCGGCGTCAGTGCCATATCGGGCCCCCTCTTTCGATGGTGAGTTTCATGATACGTCAGGTCGGATCAGCGTTCAGTTCAGGATCGCGATGACCTGCAGGATCCACAGTGTGATGAAGCACAGCAGCAGCGTCACAGCGAACCCCAGGTCGATCGCGATGGGACCGATGCGCAGCGGCGGAATGTGCTTGCGGAAAAATCTGATCGGAGGATCAGTCACCGTGAACACGAGTTCGCAGAGGACGAGCATCGCCCCCTGCGGACGCCATTCGCGGTTGAACATCGGGATGAAGTCGAGCAGCACCCGGGCGAAAAGCACAACCACGTACAGCGAGAGCACGATGTGCAAGATACTCGCGATCAGACCGATGACTCCCACGAGAGATCAGCCTACGCGAGAAAGGCCCGGTGCCGCCTCACGGCGCACCGGGCCGAACGAGCGATTCCCGGTATTACTGACCGAACGCCTGGTCATCAGCGGGCGCGATGCCGCCATCACCGGAGACAGCAATGTTCTCGGGGCTCAGCAGGAAGACCTTGCTCGTGACGCGCTCGATGCGGCCGTACAGCCCCATCGACAGTCCGCTCGCGAAGTCGATGAGCCGACGCGCATCGGCGTCGGACATCTGCGAGACGTTGATGATGACCGGAAGACCATCGCGGAACTGCTCCGCGATCGTCTGCGCGTCGCGGTACTGCTTCGGGTGCACGGTGACGATCTCGTTCACCGTGTCGGCTGCGGGTTGGCGCACAACGGTCGGGCGACGCAGCGGCGTCACAGGAGCCGGCTTTTCATCATCGTGGTTCTCCTCACGCTGAGAGACGCGGGCAGGTGCCTCAACGACCTCATCTGCGACGTACTCTTCCTCGTCGGCGAGGCCGAGGTAGACCATCGTCTTCTTTAGCGGGTTCGCCATTGCGTCCTCCGGGTCGTGTGTGCTCGTCTTGCAGAAAGGCTAAACCTGCGAGGGCCGCGGGCCCGTGATTGCGGCGCCGATCCGCAGGTGTGTCGCGCCGTGGCCGATCGCCTCGGCGAAGTCGCCGGACATGCCGGCAGAGATCCACCCCGCGTCGGGGACGACCGCTCGCACGTGCGCCGCGATGCCCGCGAGACGCTCGAAGGCGCGCCCCGGTTCCTCGTCGAGCGGCGCGACGGCCATAACACCGCGCAATCGCAACGACGGCGTTCGAGCGATCGTCTCGGCCAGTCGCGGCGCGTCGCCCTCGCGCACGCCGCCGCGGTTCGGATCGTCGGTGAGGTTGACCTGCACGAGCACGTCGAGACGATCCGCGCCCGGAACATCCAGCGCGGCCACGAGCTTGTCGCGATCGACCGAGTGCACCGCGTCGGCGGCGCGACGAACGAGGCGCGCCTTCTTCGACTGCACCTGCCCGACGAAGTGCCACCGCAGGTCGCGGAGGTCGGTCAGCTCGTCGTGCTTGGCCTGGAACTCCTGCTGCCGATTCTCGGCGACATCGCGCACCCCGAGCGCAGCGAGCTCGCGGACGAGGGATGCCGGGTGAAACTTCGTCACCACGATGCGCGTGATTTCGTCGGGAGCGCGCCCTGCTGACCTCGCGGCGTCGGCGATGGCCCCATCGACCTCGGCGAGGCGCGATTCGAGCGCGGCGGAACTCACGTGCGGTCCCCCTCGTCACGCCGACCGGCGCTTCGAACGCACGCCCGTGAGCACCGCCCCGTCGTCACTTCAGGAACTCAGGGATGTCGATGTCGTCGTCGCCGCCGTCGAATCCACTCGATTCCCCGCCGAGGACCGGCGTCGGAGGGATCACCGCGGGGGCCGGCTCGGCCTGCGGCTCTGCTGGTGAGGCGTCGGTCGATGTCTCACCCTGGGCGTCGCCGGGAAGCACCGGACGATGCGGCGCGGCCTCGGATCGACCGCCGAAGGCGGGCACGTCGACGCGCGACTGCGGCTCGCCTCCATCGAAGCCGGCCGCGACGACCGTGACGCGCACCTCGTCGCCGAGCGTGTCGTCGATGACCGTACCGAAGATGATGTTCGCCTCGGGGTGTGCGGCCTCCTGCACGAGTCGGGCCGCGTCGTTGATCTCGAAGATGCCGAGGTTCGAACCGCCCTGGATCGACAGCAGCACGCCGTGCGCACCCTCGATCGAAGCCTCGAGCAGCGGCGACTCGACGGCGAGTTCGGCGGCCTTGATGGCGCGATCGGCTCCGCGCGCCGATCCGATGCCCATGAGGGCGCTGCCCGCGCCCTGCATGACGCTCTTCACGTCAGCGAAGTCGAGGTTGATCAGACCCGGCGTCGTGATGAGATCGGTGATGCCCTGCACACCGGCGAGCAGCACCTGGTCGGCGGTCGCGAACGCCTCGACCATCGAGATGCCGCGGTCGCTGATCTCGAGCAGGCGGTCGTTCGGCACGACGATGAGGGTGTCGACCTCTTCCTTGAGCACGGCCACACCCTGCTCGGCCTGCTGCTGGCGACGACGGCCCTCGAACGAGAACGGCTTCGTGACGACGCCGATCGTGAGAGCGCCGATCGACTTGGCGATCCGCGCGACGACCGGAGCGCCGCCCGTGCCGGTGCCGCCGCCCTCGCCCGCCGTGACGAACACCATGTCGGCGCCCGCGAGCGCCTGCTCGATCTCTTCCTGGTGGTCTTCGGCCGCGCGGCGACCGACCTCGGGGTCGGCGCCTGCGCCAAGCCCGCGCGTGAGGTCGCGCCCCACGTCGAGCTTGACGTCTGCATCGCTCATGAGGAGCGCCTGCGCATCGGTGTTGATCGCGATGAACTCGACGCCACGCAGCCCGAGCTCGATCATGCGGTTAACGGCGTTGACGCCGCCACCACCGACGCCGACGACCTTGATGACGGCGAGGTAGTTCTGGTTCTGGCTCATGCTGCCTCCAT
>Ga0308157_10003504_pt1 | contig 22659 bp, 20 predicted proteins | sample PhyBR1_FD_201035 | JGI IMG/M metagenome (GOLD analysis project Ga0308157, IMG submission 201035) | Phyllosphere microbial communities from UC Gill Tract Community Farm, Albany, California, United States - DLSLB.R1 | ecosystem: Host-associated > Plants > Phyllosphere > Unclassified | place: USA...
TCATGGCTCAGTCAAACTTCACGCGCGGGTCCACCCACACGTAGCACAGGTCGCTCACCAGCTTGGTCAGGAGGCCGATCAGCGTGAACAGGTACAGCGTGCCCAGCACGACCGGGTAGTCGCGCCGGATCACGCTTTCGTAGCTGAGCAGCCCCAGCCCGTCGAGCGAGAACAGCGTTTCGATCAGGAGCGAGCCGGTGAAGAACGCGCCGATGAAGGCCGCCGGAAAGCCGGTGATGATGGGAATGAGCGCATTGCGAAACACATGCTTCCCGAGCACTTGCCGCTCGCTCAGCCCCTTGGCGCGCGCGGTCAGCACGTACTGCTTGCGGATTTCCTCCAGGAACGAGTTCTTGGTCAGCACCGTCGTCACCGCAAAGCTGCCCAGCACCATGGCGGTGATCGGCAGCGTGATGTGCCAGAGGTAGTCGGCAACGCGCGCGCCCCAGCCCAGGCTTTCCCAGTTGGCCGAGGTCAGCCCGCGCAGCGGAAACCACTGCAGCTGCCCGCCAAACACCACCAGCAGCGCCACGCCCAGCACGAAGCCCGGAATCGCATAGCCCACCAGCACGGCCAGCGTCGTCACGAAATCAAAGCGCGAGCCGGCCCGCACCGCCTTGGCCACGCCCAGCGGCACGGCGATCAGGTAGCTGATGAAGAATGTCCACAGCCCCAGGCTGACCGAGACCGGCAGCTTTTCCTTCACCAGCTGCCACACGTCCTTGTGCTGGTAAAAGCTCGTGCCCAGGTCGAACCGGGCGAAGCGCCCCAGCATCTGAAAGAAACGCTCGTGCACCGGCTTGTCAAAGCCATAGAGTGCCTTGATCTCGGCGATGCGCTCGGCGTCCACGCCCTGGCGGCCCCGGTAGCCGGCGCCGCTGCTGGCCGCGCGCTCGCCGCCCGAGTCGCGCCCCTGCAGCTGCGCCACCATCTGCTCGACCGGCCCGCCCGGCACGAACTGCACCATGGCAAAGGTGAGCAGCAGCACGCCGAGCAGCGTCGGAATCATCAGGAGCAGGCGCTTGAGGATGTAGCTGGCCATATTTTTCGCGCTTTCTACTGGTTGGCGGCGGAAGCCCACCAGGTGCTCAGGGCCCAGGTGTCGGGCTGGTAGTACGGCGGCACCGTGGCCGGCAGCACGAAGGGCCGCGGCCGGTAGCCGATCAGGAAGGCGTCGCCGTAGTACTGCGGCACCGAGTAGTACCCGTGCGTCAGCACCCGGTCGAGCGCGCGCATGGCCGCGCTGAGCTCGTGCCGGGTCTTGGCCGTCACCACCTTTTGCAGCAGCGCATCGACCGCCGGGTCGGCAATGCCCCAGACGTTGGACGAGCCTGGTGTGGTGGCCGCCTTCGAGCCGAACAGCTCCAGCAGCTCGCCGCCCGGCGCGGTGCTGCCCGGCAGGCGCAGCGTGGTGATCTCGAAATCGAAGGCGTCCATCTTCTGCTTGCCCAGCGAGAAATCGACGATGCGGTAGGTCATCGTGATGCCCAGCTTTTCCAGCGCCTTCTGAAACGGCCCGACGATGCGCACCAGCGACGGCTGGTCGTTGAGGAACTCCATGGTGAAGGCCTCGCCCCGGGCGTTGCGCAGCGCGCCGTCGCGGTAGGTCCAGCCGGCCTCCCGCAGCAGGGCCTGGGCCTGGCGCAGGTTCTCGCGCAGGCTGCCCGGTGGCGCGGTGCTGGGCGACAGCGGCACCGGGCCAAACACCTCGGGCTTGAGCTTGGCGCGCAAGGGTTCGAGCAGCGCCAGCTCGTCGGGCTTGGGCGCGCCCTCGGCATGGAAGTCGCTGTTGGGGAAATAGCCGTTGACGCGCTTGTAAAGGCCATAGAACAGCTGGCGGTTCATCCACTCGAAATCCATCGCCAGGCCAATGGCCCGGCGTACCCGCACGTCCTGGAACTTGGGGCTGCGCAGGTTGAACACATAGCCCTGGAAGTCCCCGGGGTTGCGGTTTTCAAACGCCCGCTTGACCAGCTCGCCCGAGGTGAAGGCCTTGCCGGTGTACTGCCGCGCCCAGTTGCGCGAGATGAACTCGCGCAGAAAGTCGAATTCGCCCGCCTTCAGCCCCTCGAAGCGCGAGGTCTCGTCCAGGTAGATCTTGAAGCTCACCCGGTCGAAGTTGAACTGGCCCTTGCGGCTGGGCAGGCTGGCGCCCCAGTAGGCCGGGTCGCGCACATAGGTGATGTCGCGGCCCATCGCCGGGTTGGCGATCTTGTACGGCCCCGAGCCGATCGGCACCTCGGAGACGATCTTGTCGAAAGGCTTGCCCTGCCCCCAGGCGCGGCTGAACACCGGCATGCCGCCCACCACCAGCGGCAGCTCGGGGTTGGGCGTGAGGAAATCAAAGCGCACCACGCGCCCGGACACGGCCGTGACGCTTTTCACCTCGGCGTAGATGGTGCGGTATTGCGGCGCGGCCAGCTTGCCGGTGAGCTGGGTGAAGGAATGCACCACATCGGCCGCCTCGACCGGCGCGCCGTCGTGAAAGCGCGCCTTGTCGTTGAGGTGAAACGTGGCCGAGAGCCGGTCGGGCGCCACCGCCACATCGTCGGCGAGGAGGCCGTAGGCGGTGGTCGGCTCCTCGGCATTGCCCGTGAGCAGGCTTTCGACCAGCAACAGCCCCAGCCCATAGGGCGCGGTGCCGCGCAGGGTGAAGGGGTTGAACTTGTCGAAGTTGCTCGGCCGGGTGGGCGGCACCATGCGGATTTCGCCGCCTTTGGGCGCGTCGGGGTTCACGTAGCCGAAATGCGTGAAGCCGGCCGGGTACTTGATGTCGCCAAACTGGGCGTAGGCGTGGGCGGCCCAGCCGGCCGGCGCCACGCATGCCGCGCACACGGTCAGCGCAGCACGTAAAAAAAGCAAATCCCGCATGCGACAATTCTGCACTACTTGGGTGGGCCCGCTGGCTTTGCAGGCCCGCTCAGCCACACGCACCTCACACGCACACACTGGAGCATAAATAATGGGTTTTCTCGCCGGCAAAAAACTGTTGATCACGGGCGTGCTGTCCAACCGGTCCATCGCCTACGGCATTGCCAAGGCCTGCCGCGCGCAGGGCGCCGAGCTGGCCTTCAGCTACGTGGGCGAGCGCTTCAAGGACCGCATCACCGAATTTGCGGCCGAGTTCGACTCCAGCCTGATCTTTGACTGCGACGTCGGCTCGGACGAGCAGATCGAAAAAATGTTTGCCGACCTGGCCCAGAGCTGGCCCACCTTCGACGGTTTTGTGCACAGCATCGGCTACGCGCCGCGCGAGGCGATCGCCGGCGACTTCCTGGACGGGCTGTCGCGCGAGAACTTTCGCATTGCGCACGAAATCAGTGCCTACAGCTTTCCGGCCATGGCCAAGGCGGCCCTGCCCTACCTCAACCCCAAGTCGGCCGTCCTGACGCTGACCTACCTGGGCGCCGAGCGCATCATTCCGCACTACAACACCATGGGCCTGGCCAAAGCCAGCCTGGAATCCTCGGTGCGTTACCTGGCCGAGTCGCTCGGCCCCAAGGGCATGCGCGCCAACGGCCTGAGCGCCGGCCCGATCAAGACGCTGGCGGCCAGCGGCATCAAGGACTTCGGCAAGCTGCTGGGCATGGTGGCCGCGGCCACGCCGCTGCGCCGCAACGTGACGATCGAGGACGTGGGCAACGTCGCCGCCTTCCTGATGAGCGACCTGGCCGCCGGCGTGACCGCCGAGATCACCTATGTGGACTGCGGCTTCAGCGCCACGGCCGGCGCCAGCCGCGACAGCGAGTCGGTGGCCTGAGCGTCCTGAATTTTTGATGAAAACCCGATCAGGCCCTCGCCAGCTCTTCGCCTGATGCTATTTATTTCATAGCAAATACCTTCGGACACCGATGCACCGACGCCTTCTCCTGTCCTTGACCGGCTTGTTTTTGTCGGGCGCGCTGCTGCCCGCGGAGGCCCAGACGGCGGCCCCGGCCCCTGCGCCAGCCGCGGCGCCGGCCCTCATGCTGGCCAATGTGTACCGCGAGGGTGTGGTGCTGGCCGACTACTGGGTCAGCGAGAAATACGACGGCGTGCGCGGCTACTGGGACGGCCGCCAGCTCTGGACGCGCGGCGGCGAGCGCGTGGCGGCCCCAGGCTGGTTCACCGACGGCTGGCCCGACGTGCCGATGGACGGCGAACTCTGGGCCGGGCACGGGCAGTTCGGCAAGGCGGTGTCCACCGTGCGCCAGCAGGTGCCCGGCGACGCCGCCTGGCGTGCCATGCGCTTCATGGTGTTTGACGTGCCGGCGGCCGGCGGCCCGTTCACCGAGCGCATTCCTGTGCTCAACGGCGTGGTCAGCCGCATCGACCAGCCCTGGGTGCAGGCCGTGGCGCAGTTCAAGGTGGCCAATGCGCAGGCGCTGCGCGCGCTGATGCTCAAAACCGTGAAAAACGGCGGCGAAGGCCTGGTGCTGCACCGCGGCGCCTCGCTCTACAAAGGCCTTCGCAGCGACGACCTGCTCAAATACAAGCCCTTCGAGGACACCGAGGCGCGCGTGGTGGCGCACCTCCCCGGCCAGGGCAAGTACGCCGGCAAGATGGGCGCGCTGCTGGTGGAAATGCCGGGCACGGGCGGCCAGCCCGGTCGGCGCTTCAAGCTGGGCACGGGCTTCACCGACGCGCAGCGGCAAAGCCCGCCAGCCCTCGGCACCCGCGTGACCTACCGCTTCCGGGGGCTGAACGACAGCGGCATTCCGCGCTTTGCCAGCTTCATGCGGGTGCGCGAGGACTGAGCGCCCAACGGCGCGCGCATAGAAAAAAGGCCATCGCACGCCCTGCCGATGGCCTTTTCTGACATGGCGCCGCAGCGGCGCCTTCGCCTGCTTTATTTTTTCACGCAGTCGGCGTAGTAGCGGGTCTTGCCCTTGGCATCGACCTGCTCGACCAGGCCGTGGATGTCGGTCTCGAAACCCGGGCACTGCGCATTGAACTCGCGCGAGAACTTCAGGTAATCGACGATCTTCTTGTTGAACACCTCGCCTGGGATCAGGAGCGGAATGCCCGGTGGGTACGGCGTGACCAGCCCGACGGTGATGCGCCCTTCCAGGTGGTCGATCTCGACCCGCTCGGTGGTGCGGTGGGCGATGTGGGCGTAGGCGTCGCTCGGCTTCATCGCCGGCGCCAGGTCGCTCAGGTACACGTCGGTCGTCAGGCGGGCGATGTCGTACTTGGCGTACAGCGTGTGGATGTGCTGGCACAAATCGGCCAGCCCCATGCGCTCGTACTTGGGAAACTTCTGGCAGAACTCGGGCAGGATGCGCCACATCGGCTGGTTCTTGTCGTAGTCGTCCTTGAACTGCTGCAGCGCCGTCAGCAGCGTGTTCCAGCGGCCCTTGGTGATGCCGATGGTGAACAGGATGAAAAAGCTGTAGAGGCCGGTCTTTTCGACGATCACGCCATGCTCGGCCAGGAACTTGGTGACGATGCTGGCCGGAATGCCGGTCTTGGCAAACTTGCCGTTGAGGTCCAGCCCCGGCGTGACGATGGTGGACTTGATCGGGTCCAGCATGTTGAAGCCGGTGGCCATCTGGCCGAAACCGTGCCAGTTGTTGGCGCCGTTCTTGGCCATCTTGGCGCTGCGCGACTCGCCCTTGATGATCCAGTCCTTGGCCTCGCCAATGCCTTCTTCGACCAGCTTGTCCGGCCCCCAGACCTTGAACCACCAGTCGCTGCCGTACTCCTGGTCGATCTTGCGCATGGCGCGGCGAAAGTCCAGCGCCTCGGCAATGCTTTCCTCCACCAGCGCCGTGCCCCCGGGCGGCTCCATCATGGCCGCGGCCACGTCGCAGCTGGCGATGATGCTGTACTGGGGCGAGGTCGAAGTGTGCATCAGGTAGGCCTCGTTGAAGAGGTGCCTGTCGAGCTTGGTGTTTTGCGAATCCTGCACCAGCACATGGCTGGCCTGGCTGATGCCGGCCAGCAGCTTGTGGATCGACTGCGTGGCATAGACCACTGCATTTTTCGGCCGGATGCGGTTCTTGCCCATCGCATGGTAGGTGCCGTAGAACGGATGGAACGCCGCGTGCGGCAGCCAGGCCTCGTCAAAGTGCAGGTTGTCAATGTAGCCGTCGAGCATGCCCTTGATGGTCTCGGTGTTGTAGAGCACGCCGTCGTAGGTGGACTGCGTCAGCGTCAACACGCGCGGCTTGACCTTGCTGGCGTCCACGTCCTTGAGCAGCGGATTGGCGGCGATCTTGGCGCGGATGGACTCGGGCTCGAACTCGCTCTGCGGAATTGGGCCGATGATGCCGAAATGGTTGCGCGTGGGTTTGAGGAACACCGGGATCGAGCCGGTCATGATGATGGCGTGCAGGATGGACTTGTGGCAGTTGCGGTCCACCACCACCACGTCGCCCGGCGCCACCGTGTGGTGCCAGACCATCTTGTTCGAGGTTGACGTGCCATTGGTGACGAAAAAGCAGTGGTCGGCATTGAAGATGCGCGCCGCGTTGCGCTCACTGGCGCCAATCGCGCCGTTGTGGTCGAGCAGCTGGCCGAGTTCTTCCACGGCGTTGCACACGTCCGAGCGCAGCATGTTCTCGCCGTAGAACTGGTGGTACATCTGTCCGACGGGGCTCTTGAGGAACGCCACGCCGCCCGAGTGGCCCGGGCAGTGCCAGGAGTAGGAGCCGTCCTCGGCGTAGTCGAGCAGTGCCTTGAAGAACGGCGGCTGCACGCCTTCGAGGTAGCTCTTGGCTTCGCGGATGATGTGGCGCGCCACGAACTCGGGCGTGTCCTCGAACATGTGGATGAAGCCGTGCAGCTCGCGCAGGATGTCGTTGGGGATGTGGCGCGAGGTCTTGGTCTCGCCATAGACGTAGATCGGCACGTCCAGGTTCTTGCGCCGCACCTCGGCGATGAAGTTGCGCAGGTCCAGCACCGCCGGGTCCAGGTCGGGGCCGGGGGTGAATTCCTCGTCGTCGATGGACAGGATGAAGGCGCTGGCGCGGCTTTGCTGCTGCGCGAACTGCGACAGGTCGCCGTAGCCGGTCACGCCCAGCACCTCGAAGCCTTCGCTCTCGATGGCCTGGGCCAGCGCGCGGATGCCCAGGCCCGAGGTGTTTTCAGAACGGAAGTCCTCGTCAATAATGACAATCGGAAAGCGAAATTTCATGGGGTATGCAGGAGTTTAAAAGCCCAGAACCTGTCGCAGGGCATGAAAAAAAGAACGTTCGCAAGGCATGGACAGGGTGAGCCCGAACGCGGTGGTGAAAAGACCCGGTGGCAACCGGCAACGCAGGCAAGAAGGCGGCGTCATGCAGCCGCCCAACCTGCAATTCTCGCCCATCGCCTGGCCGGCCTGCCGCCCGAGGGCGCAAAGGGATTTTTCAGACAGCGAAGTGTAAGGAGGTATTGTGTCGGTTGGTCTGTCAGCGCAGGGTTTGGCGCCAAAATAGCGCACATCGTCGTCAAAGGAATCATCATGGGTGAAGCGGGAATCTGGTGGTTGCTGGCCGGTGGCATGGTCGTGGCCGAGCTGATGACCGGCACCTTCTACCTCTTGATGCTGGCCATCGGGCTGCTTGCCGGTGCGTTGGCCGCCCACCTGGGGCTGGGCGTCACGGCCCAGATGCTGGCGGCGGCCGCGCTGGGCGGCGGGGCCCTCGCAGGCTGGCACTGGGGACGGACCCGACATCCACCGCCTTTGCAGGCCGAGGCCAACCCGGATGTGCACCTGGACATTGGCCAGCCCGTGCATGTGCTGCACTGGAACGCCGACGGGACAGCCAGCGTGCATTTTCGGGGCGCGCACTGGACCGCCATTCCCGCCGATCCGAGCGTGCTTGGCGCTGCGGGAAACTTTCGCATCAAGGCAATGCAGGGCAACCGCCTTGTCATTGAAAAACTTTAGGAAGGCATTCGGGCCATCCTGCCCGCTCGCCGCAAGGCCTCTTGTTCTGTTACCACGGAGATTTCATGGAAATAGCGTTCGTCATCCTCATCCTGGCCGGCGTGTTCATTGTGCAGAGCATCAAGGTGGTGCCGCAGCAAAACGCCTGGGTGGTCGAGCGGCTGGGCAAATACCACGCGACGCTGACGCCGGGGCTCAACTTCCTCATCCCCTTCATCGACCGGGTGGCCTACAAGCACAGCCTGAAGGAAATTCCGCTGGACGTGCCCAGCCAGGTGTGCATCACACGCGACAACACCCAGCTGCAGGTCGACGGGATTCTGTACTTTCAGGTCACCGACCCGATGCGCGCCAGCTATGGCTCGTCCAACTACATCATGGCCGTGACGCAGCTGGCGCAGACCTCGCTGCGCTCGGTCATCGGCAAGCTCGAACTCGACAAGACGTTCGAGGAGCGCAACATCATCAATGCGCAGGTGGTGGCGGCCATCGACGAGGCAGCGCTCAACTGGGGCGTGAAGGTGCTGCGCTACGAGATCAAGGACCTGACGCCGCCGAAGGAAATCCTGCACGCCATGCAGTCGCAGATCACGGCCGAGCGTGAAAAGCGTGCACTGATTGCCGCTTCGGAAGGCCGCAAGCAGGAGCAGATCAACATTGCCACCGGCGAGCGCGAGGCGTTCATTGCGCGTTCCGAGGGCGAAAAGCAGGCGGCCATCAACAATGCCCAGGGCGAAGCCTCGGCCATCCTGGCGGTGGCCGAAGCCAATGCACGGGCCATCGAGGTCGTGGCCATGGCGATACGCCAGCCCGGCGGCGAAATGGCGGTGCAGCTCAAGGTCGCGGAAAAAGCGGTGTCGGCCTACTCGCAGGTGGCCAGCGATGCCAACACCACGCTCATCGTGCCCAGCAACATGACGGAAGTCTCGGCGCTGATCACCTCGGCCATGAAAATGGTGCAATCGAACAAGACCTGACAGCCGGCACGGCCACAACACTTCAAAGGCAAGGCAATGACCACAAAGAATGTTCTTGGCACGGAACTGGTGCCCTGCTCCTACGACCCGCTTACCGGGTATTTCCGGGACGGTTGCTGCAACACCGATGCTTCGGACCAAGGCGCCCACCTGGTCTGCGTGAAGGTGACGGCAGAGTTCCTGCATTTCTCAACAACGCGCGGCAACGACCTGGCCACGCCTCGCCCGGAGCACCGATTCGCCGGCCTCAAACCGGGCGATCGCTGGTGCCTGTGCACATTGCGCTGGCGTGAAGCCTTGATGGCAGGGGTTGCACCCCCGGTCATCCTGGAAGGCACCCATGCCAGCGCACTCGAATTTGTGAGCTTGGCAGAGCTGCAAAAGCACCGATTTCAGGGAACGGTGCACTGACAACAAATTTCACAGCCTTTTTGGCAAGATGCCCCACTACGGCTGCTATAATTTGCAGCTTCGCGGAAGGGTGGATGAGTGGTTTAAGTCACACGCCTGGAAAGCGTGCGTGGGGTAATACCCACCGCGGGTTCGAATCCCGCCTCTTCCGCCAATCGACAAGCAGTTCATGCGTTTTTCCAGACCGCATGACGGTTAATCCAAAATAAAGCCCAACACTGTTTTAACAGTCGTTGGGCTTTATTTTTGCCTGAATTATTCCCAGGCATTTCAAATGCGCCGCCAGGCCGCTGCAATACGGACAGCACCCGCACAATACTTGGCGTACCTTGTTGAGCCGTTTCTTTGGGTTCAGGCAACGCTGCCCCCTTCAAACTGCCGCAGCTGCCCGACCCATTATTTTCCTCTTTGGGCGCAATGATTTTGCGGACCGCCCAAGCAATGGGATGCCATCAATATTGAAGCGTCCAACGCACACTCAGTCATTCAGGCGCGCTCGCCAGCGCTTTCCTGCACTTGGAAACTGCGCGATCACACATGCATTTCACAGTCAACAAGCAGCATTCTTTCAGGCTGTGCAAGTCTGAAAACACCGTCAACGAGACGGCAGCGCCACACAGGTTGACTGAAGTTTTATCAAGCCAAACAAGAGTCTGCGAGCATACGCAAGAACCCTCTGTTTTCCCTTTCAGGCGTTTGAAAGTTGGCCTGACGCAGCAACTCCAAAGTGCGCTGAGCAACAAACGCGTATCGCCATGCCTGTCAAGAGCAAGTTTCACTGTTGATACACATGTAATAAAGACTTTGTCCTACAAAAATATTTATATATTTTTGCTAGCAGAATTTTATTCTGTTGATAAATAACTTGGTATCAACTCGAACTGCAGGCTTTTTTTATAGCAATTTACACCTGTCAATAGTCCGTTTATTAGATTGACGAAATTTACGCCTATTGCAAAGATTGCCCATGTTCGACAAGTTATTACCAATTGGTTGGCTTGGCAGTGCAGCAACAAGGATTTTCATGAAAAACATTAACAACAGGGTTTTCATACTGCGATTGGCTCAACCGTCCGGTCCGGCACGCCTTTCTCATGCACAAGCGTCAACGCACGCTGCAATTCAAACATCAAGCCAAACCTGAAAGCAACTCAACAAATGAAACCGAATATCGTTTTTTTGGTGATGTCTGCGGTCAGCAAGCCTGAAACGATCGATCAGCTTGCAAATGCCTTGGCGCCTCATATCGTGCTGGTGCATCACGACTTTTCGCAGAAACCCGAATTTCCGGTTTCTGCGCCCAATATTATCTTTGTGCCAGACCCCAAACGCACAGGGTGGGCATTTTTCGGATTTGTTGACGGTATTTTCCATTCCTTGGAATACGCACTGGCCAACCTTGACTTTGATTATCTGCAGCTGCTCAGCCCTTCATGCCTTCCCATCAAACCGATGGAGCAATTTGAAGCGCATGTGTCGGGTCGCGCCGAGGCCCATTTCGACTGCATCGACCTGCTGCGCGACCAGGATGCATTGATGACGGTGGGCTACAGGGCCTTGACACCTGAAGATTCGTTTCGCCACCGGGTGGCACGGCGTTTTTCAAAGATGTATTTCGGCAAGCAACATGGAAGGCGGGACGAAGCCGGCATCTGGTTGCGCAGTGGCGGCCGGAAAACCATCGTTTCCAAAATCTCCTTGCTGGCCATCAAGGCATTGAGCCGCCCGTCGATCGGGCAGCACATCTTTGACGAGACCTTTCGCCCCTACTACGGCACGGTCTGGTTCGGTGCCAGCCGCCACATCGTCAGCGGCATGGTGGAAAGCTTCCAGCGGCCCGGCGTTCGCGATTATTTCAGCCGGCTCTGCATCTCCGAAGAATTCCTGATTCCAACCATCCTGATGCACCTTCAGCCCAGCAAGGGGCCCATGAACCATTACATCAAGCAGTTCGACCAGGCCCATCCAGGCGTCTTTTCTGAGAAAGACATGGATCAGCTCAGGAAATCGCCGGCTTATTTTGCGCGCAAGTTTGCAGACGACCCTGCAGCCCCGGTCCGGATCAGGGTGCTTGGCGAATTGGCCGGCCGGCCGGTGCTGGCAAAAGAAACCGTCGAGACGGTTCAACCTTGATTTCAAAAGCCTGACTTATTTAACGAAAGCGCTGCCATGAACGACTTCTCCAAAGTTCAGCACGAGCCTCTGGCCATGCGTCATGTGTCGCAAAACTGCCGCTTTTGCGGCACCGAACTGCGACACACGTTGGTCGATCTCGGCACATCGCCGCTGTGCCAGTCGCTGATTCGCCCGAATCAACTGAACGACATGGAGCCTTCGTATCCGTTGCGCGCTTACGTCTGCCACAAATGCTTTCTGGTACAGCTGCAGGAGTTTGTGGCACCGCAAAACATTTTCAGCGAATACGCCTATTTTTCGTCCTACTCCAGCAGCTGGGTCGAACACGCGCGCCGCTACACCGAGATGGCCGTTGAACGCTTCGGCCTGGGGCCCAACCACAAGGTGATGGAAATCGCCAGCAACGACGGCTACCTCCTGCAGCATTTCGTTGCCAAGGGAATCCCTGTGCTGGGCATTGACCCGGCGGCCAACGTGGTGGCCTCTGCCGCCTTGAAAGGCGTTCCCACCGAAATCCGCTTCATGGGCACCGAGACCGCCGAGATCGTGGCCCAGGCGCACGGGCAGGCCGACCTTCTGCTGGGCAACAACGTGCTGGCCCACGTCCCCGACCTCAACGACTTCGTTGCCGGCATGAAGCGCCTGCTGGCCCCTGGCGGCGTCATCACGATGGAATTTCCGCATCTGCAGCAGCTGATGCGAGGCAACCAGTTCGACACCATCTACCACGAACACTTCAGCTATTTTTCGTTCGTGACGGTGGAAAAGGTGTTTTCCAGCCACGGCCTGACCTTGTTCGATGTCGAGGAATTGCCCACCCACGGTGGTTCGCTGCGCATCTATGCGCGCCATACCGAGAACAAGGCGCTGCCAGTGGGCGAACGCGTCCACGCCCTGATCCGCAGCGAAGTCAAAGACGGCTTTCTGACGCTGGAGCACTACTACGGGTTTTCCGAGCAGGTCAAGTCCACCAAGCGCAAGCTGTTGTCGTTCCTGATCGACGCCAAGCAGCGCGGCAAGCGGGTGGTCGGCTACGGCGCGCCAGGCAAGGGAAACACGCTGCTGAACTACTGCGGCATCCGCACCGATTTCCTGGACTTCACCGTCGATGCCAACCCCTACAAGCAGGGCAATTACACCCCTGGCACGCGCATTCCAATCCTCTCGCCCGAGCGCATCCGCGAAGCCCGGCCCGATTACGTGCTGATCCTGCCCTGGAACCTTCGCGACGAGATTTCCCGCGAGATGGCCTTCATTGCCGAATGGCAAGGCCAGTTCGTGGTGCCCATTCCCGAAGTGGAAGTTTTTCAGGCACCCGAACTTGCCGCCTTGGCGTCTTGACAGACGCCACACCCCTTCCCCTCAACCCATAAAAAAAGGAAATCAACATGCAGGCAATGATCCTGGCCGGCGGCTTCGGAACCCGCATCAGCGAAGAAAGCGCTGTGCGCCCCAAGCCCCTGGTCGAAATCGGTGGCCGCCCCATCCTGTGGCACATCATGAAAATGTACCTGGCCCACGGCGTGAACGATTTCGTGATCTGCTGCGGCTACAAGGGCCACATGATCAAGCAGTTCTTTCGCGACTACACGCTCGACGGCGCCGACGTGACCTTTGACATGCGCGAGGACACGGTCACGATGCAGCGCACCAGCACCGAGCCCTGGAAGGTCACGCTCGTGGACACCGGCCTGGACGTGATGACCGGCGGTCGCATCAAGCGCGCGGCCAAATACCTCAACGACGGCCCGTTTTGCTGCACCTACGGCGACGGCGTGAGCGACGTGGACATCACCAAGCTAATCGCCTTTCACCACGAGCAAAAAACCATGGCCACGGTGACGGCCGTTCAGCCCCCGGGCCGCTTTGGCGCCTTCACGCTGCACGCCGACAGCACGCGCGTGCCCAGCTTCAAGGAAAAGCCAGGCGGCGACGGCGCCTGGGTCAACGGCGGCTTTTTCGTGCTCGAGCGCGACGTGGTCAACCTCATCGAGAACGACGACACGGTCTGGGAGCGCGAACCGATGGAGCACCTGGCCAACACCGAGCAACTGGCGGCGTTTCGCCACGACGGTTTCTGGCAGCCGATGGACACCCTGCGCGACAAGCAGACCCTGGAAGCCCTGTGGGAAAAAGGCAAGGCCCCCTGGAAACAATGGTGAGTCCTTTTATTTTGACGCTTCCCTCTTAAAGGCAAACGAATGATTTTCACGAAAACGGCGCTGGCTGGCGCCACCATCATCGACATCGAGCGGCGCGAGGATTCGCGCGGCTATTTCGGCCGCACCTACTGCGAGCGCGAGTTCAAGGCGCACGGCCTGACCGCCCAGGTCAAGCAAACCAACATGTCGCTGACACGGCATGCCGGCACGGTGCGCGGCATGCATTACCAGCTGGCACCCCACGCCGAGGACAAGCTGGTGCGCTGCGTGCGCGGCGCCATCTGGGATGCCATCGTCGACCTGCGCCCGGACTCGGACACCTACTGCCAGTGGATTGGCGTTGAGCTGAGCGAGGAAAACGGCCGCATGCTCCTGGTGCCCAAGGGGTTCGCCCACGGCTTTGTCACGCTGACGGACGATGCAGCCGTCACCTACCAGGTGTCGGAGTTCTACACGCCGGCGGCCGAGCGTGGCGCGCGCCACGACGACCCGGCTTTTGGCATCGCCTGGCCCGTGCCGGTGCTGGACCTGTCGGAGAAAGACCGTCTCTGGCCCGATTTTGTTCGCGAAGGAGTTTTCCAATGATCATCGTCGACACCGCACTGAAGCGGCTCGCACAAGAAGGCCGGCCCATCCGCGTGGGCCTCATCGGCGCCGGCTTCATGGCGCGCGGCGTGGCGCTGCAAATCATCTCCGCCGTGCCCGGCATGCGCGTGGCTGCCATTGCCAACCGCACGCTCGAAAAAGCCCAGCAGGCCTACTCGGACGCAGGCGTGAGCGAAATCCGCACCGTCGAGACCGTCAGGGAACTGGAGCAGGCCATCTCCTGCGGGGTTGCCGCCGTCACCCAGGACGCGCTGCTGCTGTGCAAGGCCGCCGGCATCGACGCCATCATCGAAATCACGGGCACCATCGAGCTTGCGGCCCAGGTCACGCTCGAAGCCGTTGCCCACCGCAAGCACGTCGTGCTGATGAATGCCGAGGTCGACGGCACCCTGGGCCCCATCCTCAAGACGTACGCCGACCGCGCCGGCGTCATCCTGACCAATGCCGACGGCGATCAGCCCGGCGTCATGATGAACCTGTACCGTTTCGTCAAGAGCATCGGCGTCAAGCCGGTGATGTGCGGCAACATCAAGGGGCTGCACGACCCGTACCGCAACCCAACCACACAGCTCGGTTTTGCCAAGCAGTGGGGCCAGAAGCCCGACATGGTGGCCTCGTTTGCCGACGGCACCAAGATCTCGTTTGAAAACGCCATCGTGGCCAACGGCACCGGCATGCGGGTGGGCAAGCGCGGCATGTTCGGCCCGACCGTGCCCGCCGGCACGCCGATCCAGGAAGTGGGCGACCTCTACCCGCTCGAAGCCATGACCGAAGGGCCGGGCATCGTGGACTATGTGGTGGGCGCCATGCCGGGCCCGGGCGTGTACGTGCTGGGCACGCACGACAACCCCGCGCAGCAACACTACCTGGCGCTGTACAAGCTGGGCAAGGGCCCGCTGTACTGCTTCTACACACCCTACCACCTGTGCCACTTCGAGGTGCCGCTGACAGTGGCGCGCGCGGTGCTGTTCAATGACGCCGCCCTGGCGCCGCTGGGCGGCCCGTTGGTCGAGGTCATCGCCACGGCCAAGAAAGACCTGGAAGCGGGCGAAGAGATCGACGGGCTGGGCGGCTACATGACCTACGGCCTGGCCGAAAACTCGGACACCTGCCGTGCGGAAAATTTCCTGCCCATCGGCCTGGCGCAGGGCTGCAAGCTCAAGCGCGCCATCCCCAAGGACACGCTGCTCACCTTTGACGATGTCGAACTGCCGCCCAACCGGCTGTGCGACCGTCTGTGGCGTGAACAGGTCGCCCTTTTTCATCCCGAGTATTCGACAACAAACCAAGAAGGAAACAACCAATGAAACTGCTCGTTACTGGCGTTGAAGGCTACATCGGCTGCCTGCTGGCGCCCTACCTACAGGCCCGCGGCCACGAAATCGTCGGCCTGGACACCGGCTACTACCGCGACGGCTGGCTGTTCAGCGACCAAAAGCTGGTGCCGGGCTTTCCGCGCACCCTCAACCGCGACATCCGCAACATCCAGCTTGAGGACGTCAAGGGCGTCGATGCCGTGGTGCACCTGGCCGAGCTGTCCAACGACCCGCTGGGCGAGAACGTTCCGGAACTGACCTTCCAGATCAACCACCAGGCCTCGCTGCGCCTGGCCGAGCTGGCCAAGGCCGCCGGCGTCAAGCGCTTTGTCTACACGTCCTCGTGCAGCGTCTACGGCGTGGCCAATGGCGACGAGCCGATGACCGAAAAATCGCCGACCAACCCGCAGACCGCCTACGCCAAGTGCAAGACGCTGGTCGAGCGCGACGTCTCGGCCATCGCCTCGGCGGATTTCTCGCCCACCTACCTGCGCAACGCAACGGCCTACGGCGCCTCGCCGCGCATGCGCTTTGACATCGTGCTGAACAACCTGTGCGGCATCGCCGCCACCACCGGCAAGATCGTGATGACCAGCGACGGCACGCCATGGCGCCCGCTGGTGCACGCGCTGGACATCTGCGAAGCGGTCGCCTGCGCCCTGGAGGCACCGCGCGACGCCGTGCACAACGAAATCTTCAACGTGGGCCACGACGCGGACAACTACCAGGTGCGCGAGATCGCCCAGATCGTGGCCGATGTCTACCCGGGCTGCGAGCTGTCGTTCGGCCAGGCGGGCGCCGACAACCGCAGCTACAAGGTCAGCTTCGACAAGATCCATGCGCAGCTGCCCGGCTTCAAGTGCTCATGGGATGCGCGCAAGGGCGCCAAGCAGCTGCACGACGTGTACGCGCGCATCGGCATCGACGCGGAAACCTTCCATGCGCGGCCGTTCACCCGCCTCAAGCAGCTCAAGTACCTGAGCGCCACCGGCCAGCTCGACGACCGCTTCTTCTGGAACTACTGACGCGTCAAGGCGCCACGGCGCCGAGACCGGGGCTGCGCGCCGCCATTGGCCCCTGGCGGCGCAGCCTTTAAACTGCAGGCAGCATGACACAGCCTCCTGCCCTGCAGCCCCTGCCCGAGCTCCAGTCCTACCTGGAAGGCCTGCCTGAGCCGCACATCTTGTTCGACCGGCAGTACCGCATCCTGGCAGCCAACGCCGCCTACCGGCGCCAGTTCAGCCCCGAGCGCAGCGTGGTTGGGCGCACCTGCTACGAGGTTTCGCACCACTTCAGCGTGCCGTGCGACCAGGCGGGCGAATCGTGTCCGCTGGCCCGGGCGCGCCTGTCGGGCCAGCACGAGCGCGTGCTGCACCTGCACCACACGCCCAAGGGCGAGGAATACGTCAACATCGAGCTGGCGCCGCTCTTTGATGCCAGCGGCGCGCAGGCTTTTTTCGTTGAGAAAATGCAGGCGCTGCCGCTGGCCAAAGGCCAGCCCACGGCGCAAGGGCTGATCGGCCGCGCACCGGCCTTTCAGCGCATGCTGGCGCTCGTTGCCCGCGTGGCGCCCTCGCAGGCGACCGTCTTGCTGCTGGGCGAGTCGGGCACCGGCAAGGAACTGGTGGCCCGGGCGGTGCATGAAGCCAGCCCCCGCGCGGCGCGGCCACTGGTCGTGGTGGACTGCGCCAGCCTGCCTGAAAACCTGTTCGAGTCCGAGCTCTTCGGCCACGAGCGCGGCGCCTTCACGGGTGCCAGCGCAGCCCGGGGCGGGCTGGTCGAGGCGGCCAGCGGCGGGACGCTGTTCCTGGACGAGGTGGGCGACATCCCGCTGCTGATGCAGGTCAAGCTGCTGCGCCTGCTGGAGAGCGGCACCTACCGCCGCGTGGGCAGCACCGAGCTGCGCCATGCCGACCTGCGGGTGGTCTCGGCCACGCACTGCGACCTGGACCGCATGGTGGAGGACGGCCGGTTCCGCGAAGACCTCTACTACCGGCTGAGCACCTTTCCCATCCACCTGCCTGCGCTGCGCGAGCGCCGCGAGGACATCGCGCTGCTGGCCGAGTCGCTGCTGCAGCGCGTCGCGCCCGCGCGCCGGCTGCTTCTGGCGCCCGACGCGCTGGCGCTGCTGCAGGCGCAGGACTACCGCGGCAATGTGCGCGAGCTGCGCAACCTGCTCGAGCGCGCCGCGCTGCTGTGCGACGGCATGGCCATCGGGGCGGCGCATGTGCGCCAGGCGCTGGCGTCCGGGCGCCGGCCCGCTTCAGGGGCGCCCCCGCAGGCTGCGCCAGAATCAGGGCGGGCTGGCGCTGCGCCAGACTCGCTGCAGGCTGCCGAGCAGGCCGCCCTGCGCCAGCTGCTGGCCGGCCACAACGGCAGCCGCGCCGAGCTGGCCGCCCGGCTGGGCATCAGCCAGCGCTCGCTCTACCGCAAGCTCCGGGCGCTCAAGAGCCCCGGGGCTCCCGGCTTGGCGCCGCAAAGCGGAAAAAACTGATCAAATCGGGCGGTGGCCCAAGCGCAGCCTGCACATGCAGCTATATTTTTGATAGCAGCGCATCGGCCTGCGCCGGCAGCGCCGCCCGGCCCGGACCGCCTCAAAACGCCTCGGTGTCGACCTCGCGGTTGCCCTGGTCGTTGTAGCGGCTGCCCACCACGGTGTTTTCATTGACCAGGGCGTCCAGCCGCGCCAGCACGTCGGCGCCGAGCCGCACGTTGACCGCGCCCAGGTCGTCGTGCAGGTGCTCCACGCGCGTGGTGCCGGGAATCGGGATGATGTGCGCGCCCTGGTGCAGCAGCCAGGCCAGCGCCAGCTGGGCCGGCGTGCAGCCGGCCTCTTCGGCAATCGACCGGTAGGCCGGGAGCAGCCGCAGGTTGGCGGCGTAGTTGTCGGGCGCAAAGCGCGGCATGGCGCGGCGGATGTCCTTGGCGTCCAGCGTGCCGACGTCGAGCAGATTGCCGCACAGAAAGCCGCGGCCCACCGGGCTGAAGGCGACAAAGGCCACGCCGAGCGCGCGGCAGGCGTCCAGCACGGCAATCTCCGGGTTGCGTGTCCAGAGCGAATACTCGGTCTGCACCGCCGCAATCGGGTGCACGGCGTGCGCACGGCGCAACGTAGAAGCCGAGACCTCGCTCAGGCCGATGGCGCGTATCTTGCCGGCGGCCACCAGATCGGCCAGCGCGCCCACGCTGTCCTCGATGGGCACCTGCTTGTCCCAGCGGTGCAGGTAGTACAGGTCGATCACATCGGTCTGCAAGCGCTGCAGGGCCGTCTCGCAGGTGGCGCGGATCGTCCCGGGCCGGCCGTCGATCACCCGCACCAGCTTGCCGTCGCCGGCGACATCGACGCCGGTCATGCCGCACTTGCTGGCCAGGGTGAAGCGGCTGCGGTGCTTGGACAGCACGTTGCCGACCAGCGCCTCGTTGGCGCCAAAACCGTACAGCGCGGCCGTGTCAAAGAGCGTCACGCCCGCGTCCAGCGCGGCCAGCAGCACGCGCTCGGCCTGCTCGGGCGAGACCGGCGCGCCGTAGGCATGGCTCAGGTTCATGCAGCCCAGGCCGATGGCAGAGACATCGAAAGGGCCGAGTTGTCTTGTTTGCATCATGGGTTTCCTTGTCAATTGGAAGAAGCGGGGCCTCAAAATACGCGGGGCCGGCGCTCCTGACGCTGCACGTCGGATGCGCCGGCCCCGTGTGATCCGCGCTGGTCGAGCCGATTACCTATCAGGCGCCGGCGTTCAGCTGCTGCTCCAGCTGGTGCAGCACCTGGTAGCAGGCCAGCACGCGGCCCACGCTGGAGTTGGGCTCGCGGCCCTCGCGGATGGCGGCGAAGAACTCGCGGTCCTGCAGCTCGATGCCGTTCATGCTGACGGCGATCTGGCTCACGTCGATCTTTTCTTCCTTGCCGGTGTAGAGGTCATCGTAGCGTGCCAGATAGGTCGCCGTGTCGCCGATGTAGCGGAAGTATGTGCCCAGCGGGCCGTCGTTGTTGAAGCTCAAGGAGAGCGTGCAGATCGCGCCGTTGGCCGCTTTCAGCTGAATCGACATGTCCATCGCGATGCCCAGCACCGGGTGAATTGGCCCCTGAAGGGCATTGGCCTGCACGATGGGGCTGTTGGCCTGGTAGGCAAAGAGGTCCACCGTGTGCGCAGCGTGGTGCCACAGCAGGTGGTCGGTCCAGCTGCGCGCCTGGCCGAGCGCGTTGGTGTTGGTGCGGCGAAAGAAATAAGTCTGCACATCCATCTGCTGGATGTTGAACTCGCCGGCCTGGATCTTGTTGTGCACGTACTGGTGGCTGGGGTTGAAGCGGCGGGTGTGGCCGCACATGGCGACCAGGCCGGTTTCCTTCTGCAGCGCAACCACTTCCTCGGCGCCTTTCAAATTGTCGGCCAGCGGAATCTCCACCTGCACATGCTTGCCGGCCTTCAGGCAGGCCAGCGTCTGCTCGGCGTGCATCTGCGTGGGCGTGCACAAAATGACGGCATCGACCTCGGGCAGGGCCAGTGCGTCGGCCAGCTCGGTGGTGACGTGCTGGATGCCGTACTTGCCCGCGACTTCGCGTGTTTTTTCCAGGTCGCGGCTGATCAGCGAGACGACTTCGACGCCGTCGATGTTCTGGATGCCGTCCAGGTGCTTGATGCCGAAGGCGCCGGCGCCGGCCAGGGCGACCTTGAGGGTGTTGCTCATTCAGTTGTTCTCCAGAATCAGGTGGCCGACGGCCGTGTTGGATGCGGGGACATGGTAGAAGCGGTGCGCGACCGTGGGCGATTGGCCGCCAGCCACGTCGGCCATGGCGCCGCGCGCGACCATCCACATCACCAGCTCGATGCCTTCGCTGCCGGCTTCGCGCACGTAGTCGATGTGCGGAATCATGGCGGCCTTGGCCGGCTCGGCGATCAGGTCGTCGAGGAAGGCATTGTCGAATTCGCGGTTGATCAGGCCGGCGCGCGGGCCTTGCAACTGGTGGCTCATGCCGCCGGTGCCCCAGACCTGCACATTCAGGTCTTCGTCAAAGCTCTCGACCGCCCGGCGGATCGCCTGGCCCAGGTTGAAGCAGCGCTGGCCGCTGGGCACCGGGTACTGCACCACATTGACAGCAAACGGAATGACCTTGCAGGGCCAGGCCTCGGGCTGGCCGCACATCAGGCTGAGCGGCACGGTCAGGCCGTGGTCCACGTCCATCTTGTTGACGATGGTGAGGTCAAAGTCCTGCTGGATGACCGACTGCGCGATGTGCGCGGCCAGCTCCGGGTGGCCCTGCACCACCGGCACCGGGCGCGGGCCCCAGCCCTCGTCGGCGGGCTGGAAGGTGCCCGACATGCCGATGGCAAACGTCGGGATCATGTCCAGGCTGAAGGCCGTGGCATGGTCGTTGTAGACCAGGATGACGACATCGGGCCGGTTGTCCTGCATCCACTGCTTGGAAAACTCGTAGCCCTTGAAGACCGGCTGCCAGTACGGCTCCTCGGTCTTGCCCAGGTCGATGGCGGCGCCCACGGCCGGGATGTGCGAGGTGTAGACGGATGCGGTGATCTTGGCCATTTAACTTCCTTCCTTCTTGCCGGCGTTGCCCTGGGGCTGGCGGTGCGACTGGGCGTCGCCGCCCTCGCCCACCACGCGGTTGCCTTCGGCCGAACGGCCGCCGGCGATCATCATGTTGCGGTATTCCTCTTCCGTCATGCCGGTCATGGAGCCGGCCATCTGCTGGAAGCTCTTGCCGTCGGTCGCGCCGATCTTGGCCAGGAAATAGATGTTGCCGCCCAGGGCGATGCAGCGGTTGAGGTCCCTGTCGAGCACCGCCTGCTTTTGCTCCTCGGTCATGCCCCACTGGTCGAGGTAGGCGCGCTCGTCGGCCTTGAAGCGCTCGCGGTTCTCGGCCTTCATCAGCGACATGCAGAACTGGTTCAGGTGGTAGCCCTTGCGCGACTGGTCGGCATCAAAAATGGTCGTGCCGGGCACGTCAAGGTAGGGTTTGTTCAGGGACATTTCAGGTTTCCTCGGGCCAGTAGAGCCGCATCGGATTGTCCACCAGCAGCTTTTGCTGCAACTCGGGCGTGGTGGCGATGTGCGGGATGAAATCGACCAGCAGGCCATCGTCGGGCATGTGGTCCTTCAGGTTGGGGTGCGGCCAGTCGGTGCCCCAGAGCACGCGGTCGGGGAACTCCTCGACAATGCGCCGGGCGAACGGAATCACGTCCTGGTAGGCGTTTTGTTCGCCGCCCAGCGCCTTGGGGCCGGTGACCGAGAGCCGCTCGGGGCAGCTGACCTTGCTCCAGACGTTGGGGTGCTCGCGCATGAACTTCACGAACAGCGCGAACTCCGGGCCATCGACCGGCTTGCCCACGTCGGGACGGCCCATGTGGTCCACCACCACGTCGGTCGGCAGCGTGGTAAAGAAGTCCCACAGCTCGGGCAGATCGACCGCCTCGAAGTAGATGACCACATGCCAGCCCAGCGGCTTGATGCGGTTGGCGATCTCGATCAGCTCGTCCTTGGGCGTGAAATCGACCAGCCGCTTGACGAAGTTAAAGCGCACGCCGCGCACGCCGGCCGCGTGCATGGCCTGCAACTCCTCGTCGCTCACCGTGCGCTTGACAGTGGCCACGCCGCGCGCCTTGCCGCCCGAATTGACCAGCGCATCGACCATGGCGCGGTTGTCGGCGCCGTGGCAGGTGGCCTGCACCACCACGTTGCGGGCAAAGCCCAGGTGGTCGCGCAGCGCGTAGAGCTGCGCCTTGCTGGCGTCGCAGGGCGTGTACTTGCGCTCGGGCGCGTAGGGGAACTCGGCACCGGGGCCGAACACATGGCAGTGGGCGTCCACGCTGCCGGCCGGCAGCGCAAAGCGCGGCGTGCTCGGGCCGCTGTACCAGTCGAGCCAGCCGGGGGTCTTGGTGAAATCACCCGTGGTAGGTTGGGTCATGATCGTGGGCTTTCAGTCGATGTATTTCAGGCCGGCTTTTTCCAGCGGCTCGCGCATCTTGTACATGTCTAGGCCGAGCACGCCGGCGGCGAATTTCTCGCGCTTTTCGCCCTCGAAGCTCTCGCGTTTTTCGGCGGCATCGGCCACTTGGCCAGCGATGGCGGCGGGCACCACGACGATGCCGTCGGCATCGGCAATCACCACGTCGCCCGGATTGACCAGCGCGCCGGCGCAGACCACCGGAATGTTGACCGAGCCCAGCGTGGCCTTGATCGTGCCC
>Ga0308157_10003508_pt1 | contig 22630 bp, 17 predicted proteins | sample PhyBR1_FD_201035 | JGI IMG/M metagenome (GOLD analysis project Ga0308157, IMG submission 201035) | Phyllosphere microbial communities from UC Gill Tract Community Farm, Albany, California, United States - DLSLB.R1 | ecosystem: Host-associated > Plants > Phyllosphere > Unclassified | place: USA...
TTCAGCTAATTTCTCCTGTGATATTTTATGCTTAACCCTTAACGCTCTGATGTTGTCTGAAAATAAGGACATAATAAATTTGTTATAATTTGGAACAGCAAATATACAAAAAAATGTTACCACCTGTACTAATTTTGTTTCATACAAAAACAAAAAGGAAAAATGGCACGGGCAATTGTACATATGGATTTGGATACCTTTTTTGTATCCTGCGAACGACTCACCAATTCTGAACTTAATGATATTCCGCTTATTATTGGCGGAGGCGATCGTGGCGTTGTGGCTTCTTGTTCGTATGAAGCCCGTAAATTTGGTGTACGATCTGCAATGCCTATCGCAATGGCAATGAAACTTTGCCCACAGGCGAAAGTCATGAAAGGAGATATGGAATTGTATTCGCGACTATCTCACGATGTTACTGAGATTCTTCAAGAAAAAGCACCTGTTTTAGAAAAAGCAAGTGTCGACGAATTTTATCTGGATATTACAGGAATGGATAAATTTCATGGAAGTTATAAATGGACAGATGAATTGGCACAAAAAGTAATTAAAGAAACTGGACTTCCGATTAGTTTTTCGTTATCGATCAACAAAACCGTTTCTAAAATCGCTACAGGCGAAGGCAAACCAGTAGGAAATCTTGAAATTCCAGAACATAAGGTACAGACTTTTTTGAATCCGCTTTCGATTCAGAAAATACCAATGGTCGGAACCGTAACTTTTCAACTCTTGTCTCGAATTGGTGTTCGTAAAATTCAAACTTTAGCCGAAATGCCTGCTGAGGTTTTACAGCAAATGATTGGAAAAAACGGCCTTGATATTTGGAAAAAAGCGAACGGAATCGATCATACACCTGTAGAACCATATAGCGAAAGAAAATCTATTTCTACAGAACATACTTTTTCTCAAGATACCATTGATATTGCGAAACTCAAAAGAGTGCTTTTGGGAATGGTCGAAAAACTAGCTTTTCAATTGCGTTCAGAACAATGGCTGACTTCAACAGTTACGGTTAAAATTCGTTACGCCAATTTTGATACCGAAACCAAACAATGTCGAGTTGTTTATACTTCTGCCGATCATGTTTTGACTAAAAATGTAATGGAACTTTTTGAAAAAGTGTATCAGCGTCGTATGCGTCTGCGCTTGATTGGTGTTCGCTTTAGCGGATTGGTGCGCGGAACCTATCAAATTGATCTTTTTGAAGATACTCAGGAAATGCTTTCACTTTATGAAGCGATGGATAAAATGAAAAGCCGTTACGGTTTTGATGCCGTAATGCGCTGTGCCGGAGCTCATTTTAAACCGAATACTAAAGACGAAATTTTAAAACGCAAGAAATAATGTATCTTAATTGTCATTCCTATCATTCCTTACGTTACGGCACGATTCCGCTAAAAGATCTTGTTGGTCTGGCTGTTTCTTGTGGCGTAAAAGCAATGGCCTTGACAGATATTAATACTGTAACTGGAATTTATGATTTTATAAGAGATTGCGAGAAAAACGAAATCAAGCCTTTGGTTGGAATGGAATTTCGCTGTCATCATCAATTCCGATATATTGGTTTAGCTAAAAATGCCAAAGGATTAGCTGAAATGAATCGTTTTTTAACTGAGTATAATTTCAGCGGAGAAACTTTACCTTTACGAGCTCCTGAATTTAAGGAGGCTTTTGTAATTTATACTTTAGAAAATGCTCCCGAAACGCTTCATAAAAATGAATTTATTGGAGTGCGTACCGAAGAAGTTTCTGGTCTTTTAACCTCTAAACATAAAAATAAAATTGCCAAAATGGTGATTTTACAGCCCGTAACTTTTAGCAGTAAAAAAGAATATAATCTGCATAAAGTACTACGTGCAGTTGATACGAATATTATTCTGTCAAAACTTACTGAAGCGGATTATTGCAAAACTTCTGATTTTATAAAACCATTAGAAGCTCTTTTGCCTTTCTATGAAAAATATCCTGAAATCATTTCGAACACACAACGCATCATTGACGAATGTAATTTTCAATATGAATTTGGTGTTCCACAAAACAAAAAATTCTTTACCAAAAGCCGTGAAGAAGATATAAAAATGCTTACTGGCTTGGCGCTAGAAGGTTTTGAACGTCGTTATGGAAAAGAAAATACAATAGCAAAAGCACGTGTCGAAAAAGAACTGAAAGTTATTGACGAATTAAAATTTAGTGCCTATTTCTTAATTACTTGGGATATAATTCAATACAGCAATAGTCAAGGATTTATGCATATTGGTCGCGGAAGCGGTGCCAACAGCATAATAGCTTATTGCCTCGGAATTACTGATATCTGTCCTATAGAACTCGATTTGTATTTTGAACGTTTTTTAAATCTTAACCGGAAAACTCCACCCGATTTTGACATTGACTGGAGCTGGCAGGAACGCAATGAAATTTTAGAATATATATTCGGAAAATACGGCCGAGATCATGTTGCTTTCTGCGGAACCAATGTGGAGTTTAAATACCGTTCTATCTTCAGAGAAGTTGGAAAAGTTTTTGGTCTTCCGAAAGAAGAATTAGATGTATTGGCAAAAAATCCAGAAGAACTTCATCCTACAAATAAGATTGTGAAATTGGTTCAAGAATATGGTTTTATGATGCAGAAATATCCCAACCAGCGCAGTATGCATGCCTGTGGAATTATTATTTCTGAAGAACCAATTACCAATTACACACCTTTGGAAATGCCTCCAAAAGGTTTTCCAATTGTGCTTTTTGATATGCATATTGCCGAAGAAATTGGTTTTGACAAATTCGATATTCTAAGCCAGCGTGGTATCGGACATATTGATGATAGTGTAAAATTGATTGAAAAAAATAGAGGTATAAAAGTAGACATTCGCAATACTTCTATTTCTAAAGATGAAGCGGTTTGCAATTCTTATTTAGCAAAAGGAGACACAATTGGCTGTTTTTATATCGAAAGTCCCGCGATGCGCGGGTTATTACGCCGATTGAATTGTGATAATTATAAAATTCTGGTGGCGGCTTCATCTATTATTCGTCCTGGAGTTGCACAATCTGGAATGATGAAAGAGTATATTTTTCGTCATAATAATCCAAATCAGTTTGAATATTTTCATGAGGTTTTTAGAGAACATCTTGGCGAAACATATGGCATTATGGTGTATCAGGAAGATGTGATAAAAATTGCCCAACATTACGGCGGACTTCCCGCTCCTGATGGTGATATTCTTCGTCGTGCCATGTCAGGAAAAGGAAGATCGTTGGAAGCTTTACAAAAAGTAAAAGATAATTTCTTTGCAAGCTGCGCGCAAAAAGGGCATCCAGAAGTTCTGAGTCAGGAAATTTACCGTCAGATTGAATCTTTTGCGGGCTATTCTTTCTGCAAGGCGCATTCGGCTTCTTATGCCGTTGAGAGCTATCAGAGTTTGTACCTGAAAGTTAATTATCCTGTAGAATTTATGACAGCGGTAATCAATAACCAAGGCGGATTTTATAGAACCGAAGTTTATGTACACGAAGCTAGAATGTCGGGCGGAACCGTTCATAATCCGTGTGTGAATAAAAGCGAATATCAAACGACTTTGTACGGAACCGATATTTATTTAGGTTTTATGCATTTGCAGAGTTTAGAATCTAAAATTGCGGATTTAATAGCATCAGAAAGAGATAAAAACGGCGATTACCTTTCTCTAGAAAATTTCATCAATCGCATTCCAATTGGAATTGAAGGCGTTAAAGTTCTCATTTTTATTGGTGCTTTTCGCTTTACAGGAAAAACAAAAAATCAGCTTTTGATTAGTGCGAGTTTGCTTTTAAACAATTTTAAACCCGAAAATCGAAATTTGATGCTTTTGCAAGAACCGGTAAAAGAATTCAAATTACCTGTTCTGGAACGTTCTGTTTTTGAAGATGCTTTTGATGAAATCGAATTGTTGAGGTTTCCTGTTTCTTGTACGGTTTTCGATCTTTTACAAACCAAACATAGAGGTGATATTATGGCAAAAGATTTAGTAAAATACCATAAAAGACAAGTTAGAATGCTTGCCTATCTCATTTCCAGAAAACATGTCCCGACCAAAAAAGGTTCGATGTATTTTGGAACTTGGATCGATCATGAAGGCACTTATTTTGATACGGCACATTTTCCAGATAGTCTTGCAAAACATCCTTTTCAGGGTGGAGGCTGTTATCTTTTGTTAGGGAATGTTGAGGTCGACTATCATTTTCCGACCATTACGATTCTCAAAATGGCCAAAATGCCTTTTATCCCAGATCCACGATATATGGATTCTAAAGATCAATACAGAACACAAAATCAGATAAAGGAAGATGTTAGTTTGACGCATCGAGCGCCTTATCCGCAAGGACATGAAATTAATCTTCCGAGACACCGAATGAAGTTTTAGTGTTCAGTGTTCAGTAGAAGTATTCAGAGTATTGACCATTGAGACTGAAAACTGAGACCGAAAACTCAAAAAATAACTAAAGAACAACTTACGTTATACACAAATGAAGAAGCAAGAATATGCCATAGTCGATATTGAAACCACAGGCGGAAATGCCAGTGGAAGCCGTATTACAGAAATTGCCATTATTATTCATGACGGTACAAATGTATTGGATCGTTATGAAACACTTGTAAATCCTGAACAGGACATACCTCCTTCTATTTTTGGATTGACAGGAATTAACAACGAAATGGTAGCCAATGCGCCCATTTTTGATGCTATTTCAGAGAAAGTTTTGGAAATGCTTACCGATCGTATTTTTGTTGCCCACAACGTGAACTTTGATTATTCATTCGTTCATCATCAACTGGAGCAAGCGGGTTTTAAATGGTCGGCAAAAAAGCTTTGTACAGTTCGTGCAGCTCGAAAAATCAAACCTGGATTGGGTTCTTATAGTTTAGGAAATCTGTGCAATTCTTTAAATATATCTTTAGAAAATAGACACCGTGCCGGCGGAGATGCCGATGCTACTGCTCTTTTATTTTCGCTTTTATTGGAATGGGACGATGCTGGAGAAATAGATAAAATGATCAAGAAAACAGCGCAAGATCAGCGCTTGCCACCCAATTTACCACAAGAAGATTTTAATAATTTACCTGACAAACCAGGAGTCTATTATTTTTATAATCAGGCAAAAAAAGTGATTTATGTTGGAAAAGCAATCAACTTAAAAAAGCGTGTCACTTCTCATTTTACAGGAAACAATATCAAACCGCAAAGACAGCATTTTTTAAGAGATATTCATGGAATATCTTTTGAAGTCTGCGCGACCGAACTCATGGCGCTTCTTTTAGAATGTACGGAAATCAAAAAACTTTGGCCCACTTATAATAGAGCCTTAAAACGTTTTGAAGCCAAATTTGGCATTTATCAATACGAAGCTCGAAACGGCTATAAATATTTGGCAGTTGGTAAATTGAGTAAATTTCAGACTTGTATTCATGAGTTTAATAGCCAATACGATGGCATCAATTTATTGCGAACTCTAGCCGAGCATTTTGAAATCGATCATCGTTTTTGCAAATATACAAGACCCGAAGAAGGCGAATTTTTCCAAAATAATGATACAAGAGATTTGCCAGACGTTTCATTTCATAACGAACAAGTTGACAATGCTATTGAATTTTTATTGAATAACAGACCAAGTTTTGCCATTATAGACAAAGGACGTTCTAGAGACGAAAGAAGCTGTATTTGGATCGAAAATGGTCATTTTCATGGAATGGGATACATTCCGAGAGATGTTGCCATCAACGATTCTGATGAAGTAAAAAATTATGTTACGCCTTATAAAAGCAATCAATATATTGAACAGTTAATTTTTGCTTACGCAGAAAAACATCCGAGAAAAATATTCTTTAACAAACAACTTTTCATTTCCTAAACCAATAAAAAATAGAGCTGTAAAACTAAAATCTGAATTATGACACTATTTAGCGATACCGAATTATTTACCACAGGTTTGGAAGGAAAAAAAATATTTGACATTCCAGATTCTGAGTTAATTTTAATCGATAATTTTTTTACCAAAGAAGAATCTGATGCTTTTTACGAGAGAATACTTCGCAAAACCAAATGGAGAGAGTATGAAATGGAAATTTACGATAAAACTTATACCGTTCCGCGAATGATTTCTTGGTATGAAGATAAAGATAATCCTGGCGCAGATCCAAACGGACCAGATTGGACTTATGAATTGTTAAAAATTAGAGGCCGTGTAGAAAAAGAAACACAGCTTGATTTTAATACCGTATTATTGAATTTATACCGAGACGGAAATGATGGCGTAGGTTGGCATAGCGATAAAGAACATAATACAGGGCCAAATCCTATTATTGCTTCCGTCACTTTTGGAGAAACGAGAATGTTTAAACTTCGCCATAAATTCAGAAAAGAAATCCCGCCAATTGAGATTCCGCTACATCATGGGTCCTTTTTGTTGATGGCTGGAACTACTAATAGTTTTTGGCAACATCAAGTTCCAAAAACGGCTCGTGATGTTTTGCCAAGGATCAATCTTACCTTTAGAAGAACCAATCGAAATCTTTGATTTTTATAGCATTGAATCTTTAAAAAGAAGTAATTTTTACTTAAAACAACGTAAGATATTCCTTCTTTAAAAAGTTAAAACATGCACTATATGAACCTTTTACTAGGCAAAACCTATCTTTTTTACTATTTTTGCAACCTTTTTTAAAATACAATACCGTAATGGCTTATTCGAACAATGATTTAGCGCGTTTCTTAGACGCACAGAACAAACTTTATCTTACCGCTCTTTCTGAAATCAGTAAAGGGAAAAAAGAAACACACTGGATGTGGTTCATTTTCCCGCAAATAAAAGGCTTAGGAAAAAGCGATACTGCAAATCTTTATGCCATTAATGATTTAAAAGAAGCTACAGATTATTTGGAGCATCCAATTTTGGGAAAACATTTAATTGAAATTTCAGAGTTGTTTTTGACTTTTAAAATGAAATCGGCTGACGGAATTTTAGGAGATTTAGATGCTCGAAAACTACGTTCATGTATGACTTTGTTTTCTTTGGTTGAAAATGCAAATCCGATATTTCAGGAAATTTTGGACGCTTTCTTCTCTGGAGAAACCGATCCGCTTACTTTGTCTATTATTAATTCAACTATAAAATCTGTTGATGAACCAGTTACCATATAACTAGAGTTTTTCAACGATTATTTACATTTAAAAGACACTAATTACAGTGTCTTTTTTTTGTTTGCAAACTTCGCAGTTTAGTAAAACTCAAACATAAATAATTGATTTAAAAAGAATTAATCTTAAATTGCATGATCAACCTCAAATCTAAACCAAATTATGACCGAAAAAATCAAAGCTTTACAAATTATCCATCTTGGCATTTGCGCAGGAACCATTATCGCTTATTTTATTGTGGGCGATATTTCGCTAGAAACACTACAAGTTCCTAATGTTGATTCTGCTTCCATAATATATCTTGCAATTCCTGTTCTAGCCTTTGTTTTGAGTAGTATATTATTTAAAGCGCAATTAAAACAGATTGACCCAAAGCTAAAACTTGAAGATAAATTGCCTATCTACCAAACAGCTTCAATTATGCGATGGGCAGTTTTGGAAGGTGCTGCTTTTATTATTTTATTTCTTAAACCCGATTTTATACTATTCGGAATTCTTCTCATTATTTATCTTCTTTTTCTAAGACCAACAGAAGAAAAAATTAATAACGATTTATCCAATTAGTAAACCGCGCATACCTTAAATAAAAAAGCATCTTGAAATAGATCAAGATGCTTTTTTATTTAGATAGTTTTTCAACTTCAAATAGAAAATATTATTCGCTTGGCTTTGTTAAATAGTAAACTGGAATTCCGGTTAACATAATTAATACTCCCCAGCCACAGGTTGAAAATTTTGTAATTAATAACGAAACGCAAATTGCTGATGCTACAATAATATATACCATTGGCAAAAACGGATATCCAAAAGCTTTATAAGGTCTTTCTACATCTGGCATTTTTTTTCTTAGAATAAAAATTCCGTAAATAGTCAAAATGTAAAAAATCAGTACAATGATAATTACGAAATCTAATAAATCGCCATATTTCCCTGTTAGACATAAAGCCGAAGCCCAAACACATTGCGCCCAAAGTGCCCAAGCAGGAACACTCGAACTATTTAAAACAGCTGCTTTTTTGAAAAACAAACCATCTTTTGCCATTGTATAATATACTCTTGCGCCAGCCATAATTAATCCGTTGTTGCAGGCAAAAGTCGAAATCATGATCATAATTGCGATAATCAAAGCTCCGATATTTCCAAAAATATAGTCTGAAGCCACAACTGCAACACGATCAAACTTTGCTGTTGCAATTTCGTCAAACGGAATTACAGCCAAATACATCAGATTTGTCACAACATAAAGAGAAGTAACAATAAAAGTTCCTAGAAACAAGCTAAGCCCAACATTTCGTTTCGGATTTTTAATTTCACCAGCGATAAAAGTCACACCGTTCCACGCATCGCTAGAAAACAATGATCCAACCATTGCTGCAGATATTCCAGAAATTAAAGCCGTTCCGCTAATTGGAAGCCATGAACCGTTTTCTTTGTCAAATGTTCTTGTGCTCCATCCGTCTGCCCAATTTGCATCCCAAACAGAAGCTTTCGCAGCAAGCGTTAATCCAAAAATGACTAAACCAAGAAGCGATAAAATTTTAATTATGGTTAAAACGGTTTGTAGAATTTTTCCGTTTTTCACTCCACGACTATTAATAAAAGTCAGAATGATAATGGTTAAAATCGAAACTAGCTGCGCTGCATTTAGTTTAAAAGCGCCTAATTCGTAAAGAATATTTTCATCACTTAACGGCTCATACAAATAAGCTGCAAATTTTGAAAAAGCCACTCCTACTGCCGCGATAGTTCCAGTCTGAATAACCGCAAAAAAACTCCAGCCGTATAAAAAGGCAATCAGCTTGTTATAAGCTTCTTTTAGGTAAACATATTGTCCTCCTGCTTTTGGGAACATCGCACTCAATTCGCCGTAACTAACTGCTGCGACAACAGTAATAAATCCAGACAAAAGCCAGATCAATGTAAGCCATCCCGCCGAACCCACTTGTCGGGCTATATCGGCGCTTACAATAAATATCCCGGATCCGATCATAGAGCCAACCACAAGCATGGTTCCGTCTAAGAGGCCGAGTTCTCTTTTAAAATGTTCTTGGTCGTTTTCTTGCATTTTTATTGGTTTAGGTTGGCTAAAGATATACTTTTTTTGGAAATTTCAATTAAAGAAAACCATTTCATGATTTAGTAAAAAACTAGAGACTTTTCTTGTTTAAAATTTATTTGTCTTTGAACATTAGATTGACTTATATTTATCACGAAACTAACTAACCTTTGAATTATACATTTAGACAATGTATTAAAATTAGCATTCCCCATGAAATTACGAATTTTTACATTTTTATTCTTTTTAATTACTACTATTTCCAATTCACAAATACCTGTCGCTGGCGAACTTGATACTAGCTTTGGAGATTCTGGAACTTTAACTCTTGATGAAAAAACGTATCTTTTACCTTATTCAATTAAGGTTCAACCCAAAACAGGGGATATACTTATTGCAGACTCCTATGAAATATCTAAAGGACATTCTAATGGATCTTTAAGAAAATATGATTTTTATGGTAATCCTAAAAAAGATTTCGGAATAAACGGTTTTCTTGAAATATCAGGTTTAGGCTACAAAAGCTATGCGCTTTTTAGAGCATATTTTGAATCTTCTGATACTGATTCTCGCATTTATATAAGGGGAGGACATAGTAATCTTGATGGCTCGTTTGTTTATTTTGTTAGTCGATATCTTTCAAATGGGGTATTAGATACAAGTTATGGAACAAATGGTTCAATTGATATTCATGGTCAAATACATGGAAATTACATTTACTCTTTGTTATTAAATCCTGTAACTCAACATCAAACTCTCAAACGTTATAATTTATTGGACGGCTCCTTAGATTCTTCATTCAATAATGGAGATCTGCCATTTTCAAACTCCGAAATTAAATTATATCAGGGCCAATATGATCAAATAAACATTCAAGATGATGGAAAAATGATTTTATCTGGCTATGAAGGTCAAACAGGTATTATAATATGTTTAGACAGTACTGGTCACATTGATACAAGTTTTGGTGTTAATGGATTTTACAGAGCCGACTCTAATTATATTCGAGACATTTGTTTTACAAAAACTCAATCTGATGGAAAAATTATTTTCCTAAATAGGCAGTTTACCACAAGCAATCCTGCAACTATTCTAGGACGATTAAACAAAGATGGAAGTCTAGATACGAGTTATGGAGATTCTGGTTATTTCAGACATAGATTATATGGTAACACCTATTTTTCAGACATAGCCTTACAATCCGATGATAAAATAATTTTTTGTGGCAGTTACTATTTCGATAATATTGGTGATAATTTTTTATATACTACAAGAGTATCTAAAGAAGGCAAACTTGATTTTTGGAAAAATGATTTGCCGAGTGTCTTTTCTGAAAATTGGTCTATCGATTTGGTCAATGATTCTTATTTGTTTTCATTGGGACTTAAAAGTCCTAATGTGTTCGAAAAAAATTTCCCTGTTATTAGAAAAATGTTTTTAAAACAACCCGAAATTTCAATTAACGGAAGCAGTCTTCCAGATAATGCAACAGATATAGTCCTACCTACAACTGATGGTATTTTGTACACTATAGATAATGTGATATTATCTCAAGGCGATATTAAATTTCGCTTAGACAAGTCAGACAATTTATATTGGGGTAAATCAGAATCAGCGCCATTTCTTTCTGGAATATCTACTATGGGAGCTGAAACGATTAAGATAGACACACCAGGAACCTATAAAATCAATTTTAATATAAAAACTGGTGCTTATAGTCTTATTAATAATACATTGGGAACAGAAGATTTTAACAATCATAAATTGAAATTTGTTTTTTATCCAAATCCTTCAAAAGAAAAAATAACTTTTAATGAGAATTTGAAATCAATAAAAGTTTATGCTACAGATGGAAAATTAATAAATAGTAATTTGGTTAATAACGAAATCAATATTAGCAGTTTCCCAAAAGGAGTTTATTATTTTCAAGTCGTGACAGAAACCGGCACTGTAATTGGGGATAAATTCATTAAAGAGTAGAAAACATATTGAACAAGACAAAAGAAATAATCAATAAAATTGCTCAAGATAAAATAGATTTTCATCTTGGATTGCATATTTTGCTGGAAGAAGATTATAGTTTTAAAGAAATTTTTAATACTCTACATAATTATATTATTAATTCTATTCCAAACAAAACAGATTATAATTCAGAAGCGTATCAAAGAGCAATAAATAGTATTCCACTAAAACCAACTTTCACGCCAATTATAATCTTAAAAAGTTTCTCCACTAAAATTGCTTTCTATAAATTGGCTTCACTGCCAGAAAATGAAAATAAAAAAGTAATAACTTCTTTACTTTGGATTTTTAAAATTACAGATACAGAAAGAAGAAATACAGAATGCAAAAACGGCTGTGGTCATTTTTGGCATGAATTAGAATAACTTTTAAATGAGTTTTTCAATTTTAAATTGAAAAACAACAGAACAATCTTTTTTCCTTGGTTTTGAAGCATTAGAATTTTTCATTAATTTTAAATAAAAACAGCATCATGACTTGGGATCCAAAAAAATACAACGAATTTAAAGAAGAACGTTCTAAACCTTTTAATGATCTTACAAGTCATATTATTGACAAAACCAATCTGAAAGTTATAGATCTCGGATGCGGAACGGGCGAACTCACCCAAAAATTGCATCAAAAATTGAGTAATCCGTTTGTGCTTGGCATTGACAATTCTGCAGAAATGCTGGCAAAAGCACCAATACAAGAAAATCTTCAGTTTAAAGAAAAAACCATTTTAGAGCAGATTGATGATGAAACTAAATGGGATTTGATTTTTTCAAACGCTGCATTGCAATGGATTGATAATCATTACGAGCTTTTTCCAAAAATCATCTCGCGTCTCAAACCAGGCGGACAGCTGGCTATTCAGATGCCTCAGCAAAATGAAAATATCCTCAATAAAATACTTTTTCAATTGGTGCAGGAAGAGCCCTTTGCATCGTATCTTAAAAATTGGACACGTCCTTCACCAGTATTGACTTTAGATGAATATGCTAAAATCCTTTTCGAAAATGGCGGAAAAGACCTAGTTCTTTATGAGAAAGTCTATCCTCTAATTTCTAATAAAAAAGATGATTTTTTCGACTTCATATCTGGTTCTGCATTAACTGTTTATCAAGAAAGATTAAAAGAACAAGAATTTGCTGCTTTAACGGTCGAATTTAAGAAAAGAATAGATTCCTATTTTCCTTCAGTTCCGTCAATCTATGCGTTTAGACGATTGATTATTTACGCTAAATTTTAAAGAGATATTAAAAGGCAGAAACCAATCTTTAAACAAAAACATGATTTATTCTTTTTCATTTTAATGCCTTTTAAAATCCTTTTTTTACTTCAAAAATTGAAATCGAAAGTTTCCTTTTTAATAATCTCTTATTAGAAAAAGCTTTTTAAAAACATAAAAAACTCAAAAACAAATACTTAAACAAAATTATTTAGAATCATACTATTTTTGCTTTACGACTATTTTTTTTATTAAAACCATAAGATAAATTTTACTATATTTGAGAGAATCATTTCAAAAGCATTTATAAAGAGCAAAATACATTAACATGTGTTTAATGTTTAGTACGAATTTCTTTGCCCCATAATTGTTTATTCGCACTGAAAAAAAACGCAAAAGGCATTTTTTCATTAACCTACTAATTTTAAGATTATGTCTAAACTGCAAGCTTTAAAAAACTTTCGTTTCCCAAATGTTTTCATCCTCATTTTAATAGTTTTTATTTCGTGCGCCTTACTAATCTGCATCAATTTTTTTACTATTAAAATTCTATCTGCTAACAGAGCCTATGTAAACGGAGAATCACATTATTCGAAAGGACAAAAAGATGCATCGAGACACTTAATTACCTATTTATTTACAAAGAATCGCACACAGTGGAAATTATATCTTGAAGAATTAAAAGTGCCACAAGGAGATGGTATTGCAAGAATTACACTTTTGAAAGCTGGAGATAATAAGATTGCCAGAAAAGGATTTCTTGTTGGCCGAAACAACGAAGATGATTTAGACGATATTATTTGGCTATTTGAAAACTTCAAAAATGTAAGCTTTTTATCTAAAGCTATACACGAATGGGGACAAGGTGACAAACTAATTTTCGACTTGTTCGTTATTGGCCAGCAGATTAATGCTAAAATTGAACACAATATATTAACCGCTGACGATCAAAAAAAGTTTTTAAAGAAAATAAGCGCAATAAGCGACCGATTAACTATTAATGAGCGCAATTTTTCAAATACACTAGGAGAAGGAACACGAAAAATAAAAGACCTACTAATTATTACAAACATCTTTTTCATTTTGATTATAATATGCAGCGTTTGCATGTATTATTCAATTATGGTTAAAAGACTATTGGTTTCCAAGAAAGAAACAGAAGTGAAAAATGAAAATCTTATTATCGTAAATCGCGAGTTGGACCGATTTGTTTACAGTGCCTCTCACGACTTGAGATCCCCAATTACTTCTTTAAAAGGTCTAATCGAAATAACTGCATTGGAGGACGATGTTCAGCAGGTTCGGAACTATTTAGAAATGATGCATCAAAGTCTTGAAAGGCAGGATCAATTTATTAACGACATTATTGATTATTCCAAAAACAAAAGGAAAGAAGTCATCTTAGAGCCGGTAAGCCTGAAAGAATTGTGCAATGAAGCCATTCTTCAATTAATGCATATTGAAAATGCGAATAGAATTACATTCACGCAAGAACTTTTAGTAGATCAGATTGAAAGTGATGGTCTTCGTTTAAAAATAATCATCAACAACCTACTTTCTAATGCCATAAAGTATGCAGATTGCAGCAAACAAGAAATGTTTATTACAATAAGAACCTATTTTAGCGAAGGATTAAATAAAATTGAAGTAACAGATAACGGAATTGGAATTCATGACGATCATAAAGCCAACATTTTTGACATGTATTTTGGAACAAACAAAAATAAAGGCTCGGGATTAGGCCTCTATATTGTAAAAGAAGCTGTTGAAAATATTAAAGGAGATATTTCTGTTTTTTCAGAAAGTAGTGTTGGAAGTAAATTTATAGTAACAATACCAAGTTCATATGCCGTATAAATCTCAATTTATAATTATAGAAGACAATTTGATTGATCAATTTGTCACTAAAAAATTACTTAAAAAAGGACTTGATATCAATCCTATCTACATAGCTAATAACGGACGAGAAGGAATTAATTGGATACTAAAAAATCAGCCACAAAACTCTTTGATTATTCTTTTAGACATTCAGATGCCTATTATGAATGGTTTTGAATTTTTGGAAGAATTTGATAGACTTCCAGAAGATTTAAAAGAAAGAACTGAAATTTTTGTGCTTTCTTCTACTTTAGATATCGATGAAATTAAAAAAGTAAAAGAAAACAAATATGTGTCTGACTTTTGGACTAAACCTTTTAGATTAGAAATATTGAAAAATGCTTTTCTAGAAGTTTAATTCAAAACGCGATTTACTTGAGAGAAGGCTCTTGTGTAATATGGTTCTTTTGTAGAAGAAATCATAACACCACCATGAGTTGATGAATGTACAAATTTAATCTCACCATCAACATTTTCAACAACCATACCGACATGATTTATATGACGTCTGCCGTTGGTTCTAAAGAAAATTAAATCGCCTTTTTGAGCTTCTTCAGAAGCTACTTTTATTCCTATTCGAGATTGTTCTATTGAACTTCTCGGCAGTTTAATATCAAAATTGCCAAAAGTACAGAACATTAATCCTGAACAGTCAAAACCTGCTTTTGTTGTTCCGCCTGATCTATATCTAATACCTATATTTTCAGTTGCACTTGCTATTATCTGATCAATTAATCCAGAATAATCTCCTGTCCTCACAACAGTTGAATCTCTTTTTATTTCCGGTGCAGTTTCTGCTATTTGACCAGAAGAAACATCTGCCTGCACATTAGCTTCTTGCAAAGTTTTTGCTGCCTGAATCGCATCTGCTTTTTCTTTCGGAACACGAATTTTCAACAGATACCCAACAGGAACTTTTCCTTTAATTGATGGATTCTGACGTTCTAATTCTGCAACTGTGATGCCATATTCTTTAGAAATGCCGTATTTTGTTTCTTTAGGCTTAACTTCTCTTATAAGTTCAACATCTGTTGAAACTACTTCTGAAGCAACTGGAGTTTCACTTGGCGAATTAATATTCGACGCTATGTTATTTGAAGGAATATTTATTTGTTGCCCTATTTTTAAGCCTTCGGTTTCCAGAGATGGATTTGCTTTCTTTAGATCCTCCACAGAAACCTTATATTTTTTAGAAATTCCCCAAAGCGTTTCTTTTGAGGCTACTTCATGAGTTCCCGTAGTATTAAGAGGGGTATCGTTTACTGCAACTTCTTCATTTTTAATTTTTGTCTTTGCAGTACTTTTATTTTTATTCGGAATTAAAAGTGTTGAATTTAGTTTTAAGACTTTAGGAGCATTCGGATTTGCATCTGCAATATCTTTTACTTTTACTCCGTATTTTTTAGCAATAACAGAAAGATTTTCTCCTTTTGAAATCTTGTGCTTAATAAAATTATCTTGCGCAAAAGCTCCAACACTGAAAAAAAACAATACTATTATTAACCGATAAACCATACTCTATTCTTAAAGTTTTTACACTTTATTAAATTATACATTTATTTCAACTCAAAAAAAGCAAATATATTGCCTAAAAGGCGAATTTAACTTTTTAAAGTAAAAAAATCGGTATTTTTAACAATTATTTTACCTCAAATTAACAGCCTCGGCATAAAAATTGAGCCAACTTTTTGAAACGCAGTTTTTTATAAAAATTCGCATTTTTAAAAATTTTCTAACCAAACTAAAACCTAATATTGTGAAAAAACTACTCTACATTGTCCTTTTACTGCCTTTTATTACAAATGCGCAAACAATAAGCGGAATTGTTAAATCTGAAAATACTAATTTACCGATTGAAGATGCAAACATATATGCATTACGAGCTCAAGTAGGAACCATAACCAATGATAGTGGAGAATTTTCACTAAACAAAGCAAAAGCCAGCGATACACTTCATGTATCACATATTGGATACATCTCGACAAAAATTGCAATTGCCGATTTTAAAAAGTCAAATTTTATTATTTCACTTAAAGAAGACATCGAAACTCTTAATAATGTAGAGATCACAAATCGCCAAGTGAAATTAAAATCCAAACTTGACTTTACTAAGCTTAAATCTTTAGATAATGTTCTTTATTCTTTTGGTTCGACAGTAATAAATGGCAAAATTTATATCACAGGTGGTGATATCAGTGAAGAAGAGAATGTACTAAACATTTTGAAGGAAAGAAGCATAAGTTCTGACAACGATCCTAACTTCGAAAAAAAATATCGAGATTTACTTCAAATGTCAGTATCCAAAAAATTCTATAGAAAAGATTTACTTATTTACAATCCTAAAACAGATATCTGGGAGAAATCAGATACAAAATTCAAAGGAAGGGCCTATCATAACATAAATTATTACAACAATACGCTTTATGTTTTAGGAGGAAAAAGGATGTCTACAAACCAAAGATTTGAATTTTTAGAAAACGAAATTGAAGTTTTTGACCTAAATAAAAATTCAATTACAATTGACAAAACCAATCCACACACAGCTGCAGATTTTGCTTCTTTTGTATATAAAGACAACATCATTGTTATGGGAGGATCTATCAAAAAGACTGAAAAAGGGCAAAAAACCTTCACCGACAAAGTGCACATGTACAATATCACTTCAGGATTATGGTATGAGTTAGAAAAAATGCCCGTTGCCAAAGAAGTAAAAGGAGTTTTGATTGGCGATAAAATTTTTACTGTTGGAAGCAAGGACAACAAAAGCTTATCTGAAATCCAGAGTTTTGATTTAACAAATGAAACCTGGAAAAATGAAGCGACTTTAATTTCTCACCTAGAAAATCCAGCAATTGCTTACAATGTTGATGACATTTACCTTCTTGAAGATGGGAAGCTGTCAATCTATAATACAAAATCAAAACAAATTAAAGAATATTTTGTTGATCTTCAATTAAGAGGTGCCACCATGCATTTTATAAATAACAAATTGTACATTATTGGAGGTTATTCATTTGGCTCATTCATGAAGATTCCTTCATCAAAGGTATACAGCATTTCTATTGACGAATTTGACACTACCGCACCAAACCGCATTAGAATTTTATCTCAAAATAATGTCGCTCAAAGAAACTAACTCGTAATAAAATGTTCTGTGAAAAAACAGGACATTTTTTTTATGTCTTATTTTATAAAAACAGAAATAAACTGTGGTTTTTAAGTCCTTTTCATTTCAATTGGAACTCAAAAAATTTAACACTAAATTTACTTCAAATCAGCCACTATAATTTAGAAGCCCCCTTTGAAGAATTAAATCCAAGATAAAACTTATTTACCGTGAAAAAACTACTTTACATCATTGCTTTACTGCCTTTTATTGCAAATGCACAATTAGTAAGCGGGATTGTCAAATCTCAAAAAACCAACTTACCGATAGAAGATGCCAACATTTATGCATTACGTACTCAAATTGGAACTTTAACCAATGAGAAGGGAGAATTTTTACTAAATAATAAAACAAAACCAAACGACACCCTTCAGATTTCTCATATTGGATATTCAACAACAAAAATTGCGATCACAGATTTAAAAAAGTCAAATTATGTTATCTCACTTGAAGAAGATATTGAAACTTTAAAAAATGTAATTATTGCCGATAATAGGTGGTCGAAATTAAAATCTAAACTTGATTTTACCAAACTGTCGCCTTTAGAATATGGCATTTATTCTTTTGGCTCTGTGGCAGCAAATGGCAAAATTTATGTTATTGGAGGTGATAATAGTGAACAATGGAATGTTTTAACTACTATAAAATCAAAAGACATTGGTGGCGGTGACCCTACTAGATTTAACGATCCTGCTTTTATAAACAAATACCTTCAAGAGATTGGAGGCGATCAAGGTAAAGTTTTTTACAAGGGAGACCTCCTTACTTATGATCCAAAAACAGATGTATGGGAGAAATCAAATCAGAAATTAAAAAAACGAGCTTACCATAATATAAATTTTTACAATAACACACTTTATGTTTTGGGAGGAAAAAGAGGGCCTCTAGGCAATAAAAAATATGAATTTCTAGATAATGAAATTGAAGTTTTTGATCTTAACACAAATCAAATTGCAATTGACAAAACAAATCCACATAAAGCCGTAAACTTTGCTTCATTCACCTACAAGGACAACATTATTGTTATGGGCGGATCGATAAAATCAACTGTAAGAGGTGCAAAAATTTTTACAGATAAGGTACATCTGTACAATTTAACTTCTGGCCTATGGTATGAGTTAACTAAAATGCCTGTAGCCCAAGAAGTAAGCGGAGTTTTGATTGAGGACAAAATTTTCACAATTGGCAATAGCGACAATAGAAGTTTTTCTGAAATTCAGAGCTTCGATTTAACAAATGAAAGCTGGAAAAAGGAAGCAACTTTACTCCTTCGACTCGAAAATCCTGCTGTTACACACAATGGCGACACTATTTACCTATTTGAAGACGGAAAATTGTTCGTTTACAATACAAAATCAAAACTAATTAAAGAATTTTATATTAATCTTGAGCTAAAATGTGCTGCAATGCACTTTATTAATGACAAATTATATATCATTGGAGGATACGATTTTAGCAATTACTACACGTCTCCTTCGTCCAAAACATACAGCATTTCTATAGATGAATTTGAGACCACAAGACCTTACCGAATTAGGGCTCTATCACAAGATAGTTTAGCAAACAAAAACTAATTTTATCATATTGCTTATAAAAAACAAAAGCCCTGTAAAAACAGGGCTTTTACATTATATAAAATTTAAATATTAAGCTTTTCCGGCTGCAATTAAATTTAATGCAGAGCCCGCCACAAACCATCCAATTTGACCTGCGTTGTAGGTATGGTTTGCCAAGATAATATCTTTTGTACCATCTGCATGAACAAATTCTAATGTTAATGGTTTGCCTGGAGCAAATTCTGTTAAATCTAAGAAGTTAATTGTATCATCTTCTTGGATTTTATCGTAATCTCCTTCGTTTGCAAATGTCAATCCTAAAAGACCTTGTTTTTTAAGGTTTGTTTCATGGATACGTGCAAAAGATTTTACCAATACCGCTTTAACACCTAAGAAACGAGGTTCCATAGCCGCATGCTCACGAGAAGAACCTTCTCCGTAGTTATGATCTCCAACTACAATAGATGGAACTCCAGCTGCTTTGTACGAACGAGCTACAGCAGGAACAGCATCATACTCGCCAGTCAATTGGTTTTTAACCGAATTTGTTTTTTGATTGTAAGCATTTACTGCTCCGATCAACATATTGTTTGAAATATTATCTAAGTGTCCGCGGAAACGCAACCAAGGCCCAGCCATAGAGATGTGATCTGTAGTACATTTTCCGAATGCTTTAATTAACAATTTAGCACCAGTAATATTTTTACCATCCCAAGCATCAAATGGAGCTAATAATTGTAAACGCTCTGAAGCTGGATTAACCACTACTTGAACACTTGAACCATCTTCCGCCGGAGCTTGAAAACCTGGATCTTCAGCATAGAAGCCTTTAGCAGGAAGTTCGTCTCCTGTTGGCTCGTCAAGCATTACTTCTTCTCCATCTTCATTGATTAATTTATCTGTCAATGGATTAAAACTTAAATCACCTGCAATAGCTAAAGCTGTTACCAACTCTGGAGATCCTACAAAGGCTAAAGTATTTGGGTTACCGTCTGCACGTTTTGAGAAGTTACGATTGAAAGAGTGCACAATTGTGTTTCTTTCTTCTTTTTCTGCTCCTTCTCTATCCCACATACCAATACATGGTCCGCAGGCATTTGCAAAAACTGTTGCCCCAATTTTATGGAAAGTATCAATAAATCCATCTCTTTCGATGGTAGAACGCACTACTTCAGAACCTGGAGTGATTGTAAATTGTGATTTTGTTTTTAAATTTTTATCAGCAACCTGTCTTGCCAATGAAGCTGCACGAGAAATATCTTCGTAAGAAGAATTTGTACAAGAACCAATTAGACCAACTTGAATTTGTAATGGCCAATTATTTTTAACCGCTTCTTCTTTCATTTTAGAAATTGGAGTAGCTAAATCTGGAGTAAAAGGACCGTTTAAATGTGGTTCTAATGTAGATAAGTTTATTTCAATAACTTGATCAAAATATTTTTCTGGATCTGCATATACTTCTGGATCTCCTGTTAAGTAAGAAGCAATTTTATCTGCAGCATCAGCCACTTCTGCTCTATTTGTCGAACGTAAGTAACGGCTCATTGAATCATCGTAACCAAAAGTTGAAGTTGTAGCCCCAATCTCAGCTCCCATATTACAAATTGTTCCTTTACCTGTACAAGACATAGCTGTTGCGCCTTCACCAAAATATTCTACAATAGCACCAGTACCGCCTTTTACAGTAAGAATACCTGCAACTTTAAGAATAACATCTTTTGGAGCCGTCCATCCCGATAATTTACCGGTTAATTTAACTCCGATAAGTTTAGGAAATTTAAGTTCCCAAGCCATTCCAGACATAACATCTACAGCATCTGCTCCACCAACACCAATTGCGACCATTCCTAAACCACCTGCATTTACAGTATGAGAATCGGTACCAATCATCATTCCACCTGGAAATGCATAATTTTCAAGTACAACTTGGTGAATAATTCCAGCTCCTGGCTTCCAGAAACCAATTCCGTATTTATTAGAAACAGAAGATAAGAAGTCGAAAACTTCATTACTTTGTGTTTTTGCTCTTGCCAAATCGGTTACAGCATCTACTTTTGCCTGAATTAAGTGATCACAGTGAACCGTTGTTGGAACTGCCACTTTGGATTTACCAGCATGCATAAACTGTAATAATGCCATTTGTGCAGTTGCATCTTGACAAGCTACGCGATCGGGTGCAAAATCAACGTAATCAATTCCTCTTCCAAACGCCTTAGTAGGATTTCCATCCCAAAGGTGATTGTATAAAATTTTCTCTGTTAAAGTAAGCGGACGACCAACAATCTCGCGCGCTTTATCAACGCGACCTGGCATGTTTTCGTACACTTTTTTAATCATTTCGATATCAAAAGCCATAGATTTTTTGTTTTTATTATTCTTTTTTGAACATGACAAGTTACAAAAAATAGAACAATTATTACTAAAAAAGCCCGAGTTTTACGACTCGGGCTTTCAATATATTATTAAATAATCTTTCGATTACATAACTAATTGTTTGTTAGAAGGTGCGAACTTAGTTAAGTTAATACCATCTACCGCTGCAGTATATTCTTCCATTGTTGGAGTTCTACCTAAGATTGTAGAAAGAACCACAACTGGAGTAGAAGAAAGCAACGATTCTCCTTTTTTACCTTCTTTATCTTCTACAACTCTTCCTTGGAATAAACGAGTAGATGTCGCCATTACTGTATCTCCTTTAGCTGCTTTTTCTTGGTTACCCATACAAAGGTTACATCCTGGACGCTCTAAGTATAACATGTTTTCGTATTCTGTACGAGCTGCACCTTTAGGAGCGTTATCGTCAAATTCGAAACCAGAGTATTTTTGTAAAACTTCCCAGTCACCTTCAGCTTTTAACTCATCAACGATGTTGTAAGTAGGAGGAGCAACTACAAGAGGAGCGTTAAATTCAACTTTTCCTGTTTGTGCTTCAACGTTTTTCAACATCTGAGCAAGGATTTTCATATCTCCTTTGTGAACCATACAAGAACCAATAAATCCAAGATCTACTTTTTTCTCTCCACCATAGAAAGATAATGGTCTGATAGTATCGTGAGTATAACGTTTAGAAACGTCTTTATTATTAACATCTGGGTCAGCAATCATTGGTTCAGCAATTAGATCCAAATCAACTACAACTTCAGCATAATATTTAGCATTTGCATCTGGAGTTAAAGCTGGTTTTTCACCAGATTTAATTTCAGTGATTCTCTTATCTGCTTTATTGATTAAACCTTGAAGAACTTGTCTGTCGTTATCCATTCCTTTATCAATCATGATCTGGATTCTACCTTTAGCAATCTCCAATGATTCGATTAAAGTATCGTCTTCTGAAATACAGATAGAAGCTTTTGCTTTCATCTCTGCAGTCCAGTCTGTAAATGTAAATGCTTGGTCAGCAGTAAGAGTTCCGATGTGAACCTCAATGATTCTTCCTTGGAATACATTCTCGCCATTGAATTGCTTAAGCATTTGAGCTTGTGTAGCGTGAACCACATCACGGAAATCCATATAACCTTTCATGTCTCCTTTGAAAGTTACTTTTACAGATTCTGGAATTGGCATAGAATCCTC
>Ga0308157_10003509_pt1 | contig 22625 bp, 13 predicted proteins | sample PhyBR1_FD_201035 | JGI IMG/M metagenome (GOLD analysis project Ga0308157, IMG submission 201035) | Phyllosphere microbial communities from UC Gill Tract Community Farm, Albany, California, United States - DLSLB.R1 | ecosystem: Host-associated > Plants > Phyllosphere > Unclassified | place: USA...
GAGCACATATTTTAGAAGGTTTAATTATCGCTTCTGATAATATTGACGAAGTTATCGCGTTAATCAGAGGATCTAAAAATACCGAAGAAGCCCGTGATAAATTAATCGAAAGATTTAATTTGTCAGATATTCAGGCTAGAGCAATTGTAGAGATGCGTTTGCGTCAATTAACAGGTCTGGAACAAGATAAATTAAGAGCTGAGTTTGAAGAGTTAATGAAGTTAATTGAGCATTTGAAAGCATTATTAGCTGATGTTGATTTAAGAACTGCTTTGATTAAAGAAGAGCTTGAAGAAATTCGTGATAAATACGGAGATGAGCGTCGTTCTCAAATTGAATATTCGGGAGGTGATGTAAGTATCGAAGATTTAATTGCTGACGAAAATGTAGTAATTACTATTTCTCATGCAGGTTATATCAAACGTACTAATTTATCAGAATACAAAACTCAAAATAGAGGAGGAGTTGGTCAGAAAAGTGCTGGAACAAGAGATCAGGATTTCTTAGAGCACATGTATGTTGCCACAAATCATCAGTATATGATGTTCTTTACTCAGAAAGGAAAATGTTTCTGGATGCGTGTTTATGAAATTCCAGAAGGAAGTAAAACCGCCAAAGGTAGAGCAATTCAAAACTTAGTAAACATCGAAAGTGATGATAAGGTAAAAGCATTTATTTGTACACAGGATTTAAAAGACAAGGATTATATCAATAGTCATAATCTTGTGATGGTAACTAAACAAGGTCAGGTTAAGAAAACTTCGTTAGAGAAATATTCTAAACCAAGGGTTAATGGAGTTGCAGCAATCACTATTAAAGAAGGAGATGAGTTATTAGAAGCGCAATTAACCAATGGGGAAAGTCAGATTATTTTGGCTGTTAAATCGGGTAAATTAGTTCGTTTCGAAGAGACTAAAACACGTCCGATGGGAAGAACTGCTTCTGGTGTTCGTGGTATTACTTTGAAAGACGAGACAGACGAAGTAATAGGTATGGTTACTGTTGATAAGAATGATATTAACGATTCACAAATTTTAGTAGTAACTGAAAACGGATACGGAAAACGTACCAAATTAGTTGATGAAGATGGTGAAGATGTGTATAGAATAACAAACCGTGGAGGTAAAGGAGTGAAAACTTTGAATATTACCGAGAAAACTGGAAAGTTAATTTCTATAAGCGCTGTAACCGATGCTGATGATTTAATGATTATTAATAAATCTGGATTAACAATTAGAATGGCTATTGAAGATTTACGTGTAATGGGACGTGCTACTCAAGGTGTTAGATTAATTAATTTGAAAGGTAAAGATTCTATTGCGGCTGTTACAAAAGTAATGAAGGATGATGCTGAAGAGGTTGTTGTTGATGAAGATGGTAATGTTATCGAATCTGTAATTGAAAGAGTTAAGCCGGATTTAGAAGTTCTTGAAGATGAAGGTTCTTTGGAGGATGATGAGGATGAAGACGAGGAGATAGATGATGATTCCGATGAAAACGAAGAAGATGATTCTGATGACGAGAAATAATTAATTAAAGTAATTTTAAACATTATCATCTCATGATAAAAATCATTAAATGTTAATGTTTTTCTTGCTAATTTTGAATTTTAAATTTAAAACTATAAATATGAAAAGTAGATATGTAATAATTGCGTCAGCATTATTTTTATCCGTTACGAGTTTTGCTCAAAAAAATGAAATTAAAGCTGCTGAAAAAGCTCTAAAAGGTGGTAATGCGCAAGAGGCAATAACTATCTTAACTGGAGCAGAATATTTAACAACTAACGCACCTGATGCTGAAAAAGCACAGTTTTTATTTGTAAAAGGAAATGCTTATTTGGAGTTGTCTAAGAAAAATGTAGATGCTGATAAAAATTTAATTTTAGCTGCAAAAGCATATCAAGATTTAATCGCAGCTGAGAAAGCTTCCGGTAAAGCTAAATATTCAACACAAGCTTTAGCTTCAGTAGCTGAAATTAAAGGAAAATTAGTTAATGGAGCAATTGAGGATACAAAACAAAAAAGAGATGCATTGGGAGCTGAGAAGCTTTATCAAGCCTATTTGTTAGAGAAAAAAGATACTATCAATCTTTATTATGCGGCTTCAACTTATGTGAACGCGAAAGATTATGATCAGGCGCTTAAGTTATATGAAGAGTTGAAAAACTTAAATTATTCAGGAAAAGCTACTTATTATTATGCTGTTAATAAAGTGAATAGTCAAGAAGATTTTTTTGCTACTGCAGCTGATAGAGATAAAATGGTGAAAATGGGTACCCATGAAAAACCTAGAGAGGAAAAAATAGAATCTAAAAGAGGAGAAATTTATAAAAATATAGCCTTAATTTATATTCAACAGGGAAAAATAGCTGAAGCAAAAAAAGCTGTTTCTGATGCTAGAAAAGCAAATCCTACAGATAGTTCTTTGTTGTTGACAGAAGCTAATTTATATCTTGAAACTAAAGATATGGATATGTATAAAAAATTAATTTCTGAAGCATTACAGGAAAATCCGAAGGATGTGAACTTAATTTTTAATCTTGGAGTTATAAGTGCACAAGCAAAAAATTATGTTGAAGCAGAAAAGTTTTATACTAAAGTTATAGAATTAGATCCGACTTATATCAATGGTTACATTAATATGGCTGCAATGAAGTTGGAAAATGAGCAATCTATTATTGATGCGATGAATAAATTAGGAACTTCTGCGGATGATATGAAAAAGTATAATGCTTTGAAAAAGAAAAGAGAAGACTTGTTTAGAAGCACTATACCTTACTTGCAAAAGGCAGTTGAATTAGATCCTAAAAATCAAGATGTGACTAAAACATTATTGAATGTTTATAGTGCTCTCGAAATGACTGCTGAATATAAAGCTTTGAAAGCAAAACAGTAGTTTTTAAATAAAATAAATTAATCCTGCTCGAAGTTTTTTTGAGCAGGATTTTTTTTGCTTTATTTTGTAATCACCATCGATATATGGGGAATTGAAATTATTTAGGTTGGTGATCAATAAGATATTACTAATTTTTTTTAATATTATTTGTCTTATTCTGATTACGAAAACGATATATTGATTAAAAATGTTTTGTTTTTTGTTTGCTGAATCAAATTTTAATTTTATTTTAGTTGCATATTTAAAAGTTTTTGTTAAATAATGAATTAAAAACTTCTTAAATTAAATAGTTATAAAAAGTAAATATTAATGTTTCACTAATTGTATATATATGATATAAAACTACACTTCTCATTTTAGTTCTTCTGATGAACTATATAGGATTTAATAGTAAAATGAAATATAGCTTTTTTGTCTATATATTTTTGTATTCATTAAAAGTCCTTCAACAATCAACCCAAAACTGTTAACAACTAAACCTAACCCTCATGAAAAGAAAATTTGTAATACTGTCAATAGTGTTATTGATAAATGTTGGATTAAATGCTCAAAAAGCGCAAATAAAAGAAGCTCAATCTGTTTATTCAAGTGGTAAAACTCAAGATGCTTTAGCGATTTTGAAAAAAACCGAATATCTTATTATTAATGCAAACGATGAAGATAAATCTGATTTTTACTTTTTGAAAGGAAATATATTAAAAGATTTAGCTACTAAAGATATTGATTCACCTAATAATTTTTCCATGGCGTCCGAAGCTTATCAGGAATTGATTAAAGCAGAGAATGAAGCAGGGAAGTATAAATACACTTTACAGGCTAATGCTGCATTAAAACAAATGAAATCTAAACTTGTAAATGGAGCTGTTGATGATTATAAAAATGGTAGATACAAAGAGAGTGCAGAGAAAAGCTATAAAGTTTATTTCTTTGACAAAAAGGATACTTTGAATTTATTTAATGCAGCTTCGGCATCAATGATGGCCAAAGATTATGATTCAGCAAGTAAATATTATGAAGAGTTGGTGAAACTAAATTATTCTGGAAAAGGAATGATTTATTATGCTACAAATAAAAAAACAAAGGAAGAGGATGCTTTCATTTCAAATGGTGCAAGAAATTCTGGAGTTGAGGCTGGACTTTATGAAAAACCTCGAGATGCATTTACTCCTTCTAAAAAAATTGAAATAAATAAGAATTTAGCTTTTGTCTATTTAGAAAAAAACGACCTTGCTAATGCAGAAATTTGTTATAATAGAGTAGTGGAGTTGGATCCTAAATTTGTTGGAGGTTATATTAATTTGGCTTACATCAAATTAGAGCTAAAAAAACCATTAATGGAACAGATGTCGGCATTAGGCAACTCTCCAAAAGAAATGCAGCAATACGATCAATTAAAAGTCAAAAAAGATAATTTAGTTAGAACTGCTATTCCATATCTTAAAAAAGCGTTAGATATTGAACCTAAAAATCAGGATGTAATCAAGTCTTTATTAGGTGTGTATCGATCGCTTGATATGACAAATGAATATAATGCATTGAAAGCAGCTATGTAATTTTAAAAAATAAAAAATGCTAGATCTTATCTAGCATTTTTTTATCTATTATATTAGGAAATAATTTTTTGTTTGAGTATACTTTAAATTATTTTTTTTATTACTCTTAGTTTGTGAGTGTGTTTATTTGTTTCGGCATTGTAAATCCCCAAATGATCTAATCGATCGATTCTTACTTTACCACTGGCATGAATAATATAGTTGTTCTCCATTATGATTCCAACATGAATTATACGGCCTTCATCATTGTCAAAAAAAGCTAAATCTCCAGGTTCGCTTTCTTCGATAAAACTTAAAGCTTCGCCTTGTGTTGCTTGTTGCGAAGCATCTCTTAAAAGCTTGTATCCGTTAAGTTTGTATACCATTTGAGTAAAACCTGAACAATCTATTCCGAAAGGTGTTTTTCCTCCCCATAAATAGGGTGCATTTAGGTACATAAATGATGAAGTTATTACGTTGTTTTTGGGCTTTACACCATTTATTTTTGTTCCTTCAAAATCAAAAGAGTTGGTATTGATTTCTGGATAATTCAAAAAAGATAAAGAGGATCCAAGCGGAATTGGAATTAGTAAATTTGAAGGAGCTAAAATATATTCAATCAAATCAGCATTCAGTATTATAGCATCTGATGAAAGCTGGTTGAAATTTGATTCTGAAATTATTTGGTATTGTTTTGTGTCAATCCAACCTTCGTATTGATCGTATTGGAGTCTGATATGTGACCATTGTTTATATTGTTCCAAAACTTCAAAATGCTCTCCAAATAATACCTGGGAGACAATTTCACTTTTGTCACTGGCTTCTGCACGAAGTGGAATCATGGCTAGATTACAAATTCCAAACATTTATATAATTTAGATATTAAAAAATAATACGAATTAAAAATGACCGTAAAAATAGTAATTTTCAATTCGTATTATTTATTTTTTTTGCTTTTATTTAGAGATAGGTATTAAGCGTTTCTTTCAATAATCAAAGCTGATGCGCCGCCACCGCCATTGCAAATAGCTGCTGCTCCATATTTGGCATTATTTTGTTCTAAAACATTTAGTAATGTCACTATTATTCGGGTACCGGAACATCCCAAAGGATGACCTAACGAAACAGCTCCTCCATTTACATTTACTTTTTGATTGTCCAACCCAAGAATTTTTGAATTAGCCAGTCCAACCACCGAAAAAGCTTCGTTAAATTCGAAATAATCAATTTGGTCAAGTGATAATCCTGCTTTTGCTAAAGCTTTAGGAAGTGCTTTGGCGGGACTAGTTGTGAACCATTTCGGTTCCTGAGCGGCATCTGCATATCCATTTATAAAAGCTAGTGGCTTTAATCCTAGTGCAATTGCTTTTTCTTCGCTCATTAATATTACAGCTGCGGCTCCATCATTTATAGTTGAAGCATTGGCGGCGGTCACTGTTCCTTCTTTTGTAAAAACGGGATTTAACGTTGGTATTTTTTCTAAAGAAACATTTGTATATTCTTCGTCTTTTGAGATAATTATTGGATCTCCTTTTCTTTGCGGAATAGCGACAGGAATAATTTCGTTTTCAAATTTGCCATCATTCCAAGCTTTTGCAGAACGTTCGTATGATTGAATTGCAAATTGGTCTTGCTCTTCTCTGGTGATTTTATATTCTGTAGCACAAAGATCCGCAGATACTCCCATCGCATTATTGTCGTAAGCGTCAATTAGTCCATCTTTTTGAAGGCCATCTACCATTGTGTTTGGTCCAAATTTAGTTCCAGTTCTTATATTCATATAATGAGGAATCAAGCTCATATTTTCCATTCCTCCAGCGATTACAACTTCTGCATCGCCACATTTTATAGCTTGAGCTCCTAACATAATAGCCTTCATGCCGGATGCACAAACTTTATTGACGGTTGTGCAAGCTACTTCATTTGAAAGACCTGCATATATAGCAGCTTGACGGGCTGGTGCCTGACCTATTCCGGCTTGTATTACAGTACCCATAAATACTTCATCAACTAAATTTGGGTCTAATTGTATTTTATTTAAAGCTCCTTTTATAGCTGCTGCGCCTAAATTTGGTGCTGTAATTGTAGATAATCCGCCCATGAAACTACCTATTGGCGTTCTAACAGCGGAAACTATTACTACTCTTTTGTTCATTTTTTATAATTTGTGATTAGTGAAAGTAAATTTAGGCTTTTTTGTTAAACTAAAATTTAGAGAATTAATAAAATATTCTCCAATTTATAATAATAGAATAAAAACAAAAAAAATTGAATCCAAAAGCCCAGCATGAAGCTTTGTGATTTTAAAGAACGTTATAACTCATTTTACTTGTGTATTTACAATAATTAAAAAATTAGCACTTTATTATTAAACAAATGACACAGCTGTCTATTAGTTTATAGTTTGAGTTTTAAATCCAGTCTTGTAAAAAAGCATATTTGGCACCTGTTATTTTATAATAAATTCTGTTCGTACCCAAGAGAGTACATTGATCCTATGCAAGAATTTAGTGTTTCAGATTGACTTTTTATGCATATAAGTTATGAGGCAATTATTGCAATATTGGGGTTGCATTTTTTTTTTGCAAAGGTATTCCTGATCAAAAGCAAAGAATAAAAGAATAATGAAACTTTTTGCATTAAGCCTCAATGTTTTAGAGCGATACAATTGCCTAAATTTAAAAATTTATAATTTTTAATCAATCTGAATAAAAAATGCCTAAAATTCTCTATTAATAAAGTAAGAAAAAAGTTGGATAAAAAGCACCAAATGTTAAAAAACACGTTGAAAATCACTAATATACATATATTTGTAAGGTAATTACTTTATTATAAAGGCATAATGATAAATATCACTAAATGTGGGTATTGTGCACCGGATAATTATTTTATCAATTTGTATTGATTCTTATGTCTACTGAATTTATTTAATCAATTGTAAAAATAAAAGTATATGAAAAACAGTTCCTTACATGTTTTTGCTGCAATATTGTTTTGCTTTATTTTGAAAATTACTGCCGCCCCCAAACCACCTCAGCCGCAGTCTATTCCTCCCCCAGTTGGTGTTATAGACGCTAGTATAGATGAACAAAAGTCAATCCTTTTAGCAAGCGGAATTTTACTAGGAGGGTTCTTTATAATTAAGAGAATGAAATTATAGTGTCCTTCATAATTTTAGCTAGAAGTTATATATAGCAGTAGCTTTTAAAATATTTTAAAAATAAAGATATGAAGACACTATTCCTTATTTTAATTTTTGTTTCTACAAAATGTGTTTCACAAATTTACTTCAGTCCTAATGCGATCATGTTTGTAAAAAATGAAGTATTATTTGTACAACAGGATATTAATCTATCTTCGAACTCAAATTTGTTTTTACGAAATAATGCGCAATTATTACAAGGAACTACAGGAACTTCAAACAATACAGGTTTAGGTGTTATATCAGTTTATCAAGAAGGAACGTCAGATAATTATGATTATAATTATTGGTGCTCCCCTGTAGGAAATGCATCTGCAGCCTACGGGAATGAAAATTTTGGTATAACTATGTTAGGCAGACCAACAACTTCAATTGCAACTGCACCCGCCATAATTTTGCCAGTAAGTAATTATGACGGTATATCTAATCCACTTTCAATATCTTCAAAATGGATTTATAAGTTGTTAAATGCAAACAATTATTCCCAATGGATTTTTGTGGGTGGAACTATGACACTAGCTCCAGGTGAAGGTTTTTCGATGAAAGGGACTAGTGGAACAGATAATGCTGATCCTGAATTATCTGGTGTAACCAATAACCCAGGAGGTGCTCAAAGATATGATTTTAGAGGTAAACCCAATGATGGGAATATCTCCATCTCATTAGGGATAAATAGTGCAACTTTAACAGGAAACCCATATCCATCAGCACTACATTTAAATGCGTTTCTTTTAGATCCTGCTAATACGGCTACTGGCGGTATTGCTTATTTTTGGGAACAGGATAAAACAGTAGATTCCCATAAACTTATAAATTACAGAGGTGGGTACGGTTCATATTCCCCTGTAGATTTAACTTCTTCTGGTGTTTATGTTCCAGCCACGTTTGATTCTTATAATGCAAATGCTTCATTGAATACCACAGGAACATCATCAGGTTTAATGATCAACAGACGATATTCTCCTATAGGACAAGGATTTGTTATTAATGCTACTGCCAATGGAACTGCAACATTCAAAAATGCCCATAGGGTATTTATTACTGAGAGTGTTGGTTCTTCAAAATTTGAAAAACATATTGCAGCTGAAAAAAACAATGAAAAAGGAAAAACCACAGAAGAAGTGGTAAAAGAAGTTTCGCATTTTAAATTAAATACTATCATTAATAATCAGTTTACTAGACAATTAGCATTGGTTTTCCATCCTCAGGCAACAGATAGTGTAGATTTAGGTATTGATGCTTTAAATCTTGATGATGCATTTCCAAACGATGTGAGTTTTTGGTTAGAAAATGCTGGTTATGTAATTCAGGGTGTCAATTATGACGAAACAAAAAAAATACCGCTTATAGTAAAAGCAACCACAAGTTCAACTTTCAAATTTTATATTCCAGAAGTGATAAATTTTGATAATTCGCAGCCTGTTTATATATATGATGATCTAGACCAATCTTATCATGACATTAAAAATAATTCATATGAAGTTTTAGTTGGACCAGGTACATATTCTGACCGTTTTAAGATTACGTTTAATAAACAATTAACATTAAATGTTGGTAGTGAAAGCACTAAAGAGTTTTACATCACTCATAATAATAACTCTAGTAATTTAAAAGCTTTCAATCCTAATAGTTTAGGGTTAAAATCATTTAAATTATATGATATTCTTGGCAAAGTTGTTCTTTCTAAAAAAGATTTAGGTACAGAACAAAATTATATTTTTTCTACTAGCGGTTTAAGTAGTGGTATCTATATTGCAGAGTTCCTAAGTAATGATAATGATAGATTTACTGAAAAAATTATCATTTCAAATTTTGATAAATAAATTATATCCGAAATAAATTGCAAATTCTTAACATTACAGAAAATATGATCAATAAATCTACCTTTCAAAATCATAAAATAACAGTAATGTTGTTTTTTCTTCTTTTTACATTAACAGTAAATGCACAAATCGGAATTGGAACTACCACGCCAAATGTAAGTTCTGTTTTAGATGTTAACTCTACAACAAAAGGACTTTTGACGCCAAGAATGACCACCTCACAAAGATTGGCTATAACTACTCCGGCCGATGGTTTAATGGTGTATGATATTGATTTGCAGTTGTTTTACTATTATTCGACAAGTGCTGCAACCTGGCTTTCAGTAACAAATGGGGCACAGGGAAGAATCAACTTTAAACGTATAAAATCCACAGATGTTTTAGCGACAGTTTTAGCAACTGAACTTGCTGCTGGTGGAGGCTCTAAATATCTTTTAAGTTCAAATACCCTGTATGAAATAAATGGGACCGTAACATTTAATTTTCCAATCGATTTGAATAATGCATATCTACGAGGAGTAGATGTAAATGAAGATAAAATTGTTAGAAATTCGGGGAATATTTTCGAAGGTGCAAATGGTGGAAGCATAAAAGATATGACTCTTACAGCTTCAAATGGTAATGTTTTTAACCTTAGCGGAACCCCGACTCAAAATTTAATTTTCAGAGATTGTATTGTTTCCAGTTCTAATTCCGTAGGCACGATTTCAGGTTTTGGATTAGTGTTTTGTAGTATCATTCAGTTTTCTGGAAATACAAATGGAATAACATATAACAACATTACGCAATTATTACTCAGCAATATTGGGTGGTTTAGTAATAATTTAGGAACATATGAGAAACTAACAGGGACTTTTACTTTAGTTGAGAAACAAGGCGGGTTTAGTCACATTAATGGTACTGCTATTGGTTTTGACGTATCAGCAAACCCAGTAATAACGAGTGATGCTGTATTAGAATCGGTTGTTTTTAGTGGTACTAATACTGGGGGATATGTAAAACCATACACTTCAGGAAATTTTATTGGCTATAATTTTGATAATAATTGGAGTGTCAGATCTTCAGGGATACCAACAGAAACAGATGCAAATGCCGCAGGTGATTTTTCTATGGACTATGCTGTAGGTACTGGTATAAGTGTGCCTTTTACAAATAATTTAAATCCTAGCAATATTGTAAAAGTTGGTGATGCAGGTACAATTTCTACTTATACAAACTTATTTAGATTTTCCACCGATGCACCTAATAGATTAAAATATGTTGGTAAAAAGAAAAGGATCTTTAACATTGTGGGTTCAATATCTTTCCAAGTTCCAGCAGTAGGAATTTATATAATATATATTGCCAAAAACGGGGCGATTTTGAATCAATATAAGATTTATGGACGAGGTACAATTACAAGTGATATAATAGTCTTGCCAATAAATGCTACAGCTGAATTGGTCAATGGAGAGTATATTGAAGTTTATGCACAGAGGTACTCAGGAAGTAATGGCAATATTGTCGTTCCAAATATGACAGTGACTATTAGATAATAGCCTTATTAAATTTAATTGGTTTTAAACCCTCGCTCTTCATTATGAAATGTAATCCACGTCAAATCCAGAGTATGATTATTGAAATATAGGAGTATGGTATTGAAACATGCAACTTGAGTAATCGGTCAATAACGGAACAAATTTAACTGATTTTAGGCTTGACAATATAATAATTGCTATATATTAAAAACCATTCATCATTGGCTTTAAATTTATTTAAAAGCACTTTCGCTTTTTTATGAATTTTTAAGATCAATTCGGGTTATCCGGTATTGGTTTTGGAGCACTCAAAAAATTGCACGACCATTGCGTATTTGTTTTCTTCAATCAATTGTAGCTACCATAATATTATTTAAGTCGTTCTAAATACTTGGTAACTAAAACTATGTGTTCTAATGTCACCTTCCCCAAAAAGATTAGCTGTAGTTGAAATAATCAACATCAGATTTAAGAATGTTTCTGTGAAAGGCAATTATTAGACAAATTTATTTCTATTTTAGTTTTGTTGAAATTACCCTATCGATGACCGTTTTACCAAAAAAAGATATATTAATTCTTTAAAAAGGGTATTAGTTGCTCCAAAAGTTTCTGCGGTTGTTCTTCTTGAATAAAATGCCCGCAATTTTCAATACTGCCTCCTGAAACATCAGTTGCCAATGATTGAAAGGAGTAAAGTGTATTCATTCCGAAACTTTTGTCTCCACCTATAGCCAATATAGGCATTGTCAATTTGGTTTTTGTATTTTCTTTATTTAATTCAATATTTTGAAGAAATGCACGGTAGTATTCCATAGCAGCATGAAAGGTGCCTTGCTTTGCATAAGATTTTGCGTAAACCTCAATATTGTTTTTGCTGAAAGCCTCTTTATTATGAGAGCCATGCTGGAAAAACCAATTAAGATAAATATCTTCCTTACCTTTTACTAAATTCTCAGGTAAATCCTGAATATTATGAAAAGCAAACCACCAAAATACAGGGTTTTTACTGGATAGTAATGGTAGTTTTTCCATTTGTTCTGTGGCAACAGGTACATCCAGAAACGCAACTCTCGTTACACTTTCAGAATAAGCCGAAGCATAATCGTAGGCAATTCCCACTCCTAAATCGTGCGCTACAATAGCAGTTTGGTTGTATCCGAGAGCAGTTACAAAACTATGTAATAATGCAGCAATGGCTTTTTGATTATACCCAGTTTTGGAAGCTTCGGATTTCCCGATTCCTGGCAAATCGATAGTGATAACGGTATGGTTTTTAGCAAGCTCTGGAATCACATAACGCCAAGTGTAACTTGTTTCTGGAAAACCATGCAGCAATAGCACAGGATTCCCACTTCCTGTTTTTACATAATGTATGCGTACATTGTCAACAGTTAAATATTGGCTTTTATACGCCCAGTTTTCCATTTTCTGTGCAATCAAAGCATTACTTTTTAAGGAAAAAATACTCAAAGTGAGTATTATGACAGTTTTTTTTACTGATAAATTCATTTTTTTGTTTTTTGTTTGTACAAAGGTATATTTGTACTTACTTTTATACAAGTACTAACCCCAAAGTAGGTATTATGACAACAATAAAAAAAAACTCCACAATTCAGATAAACAAGAGGTTAATTGCAACAAAATGCCCAGTTACATTTACGTTAAATAAAATAGGTGGTAGATGGAAACCTATTATTATTAATCAACTGCTAACAGGAACAAAGCGATATGGGGAACTTAAAAAAGCTATTCCTGAAATAACTGAAAAAATGTTAATACAAAATTTGAAAGAATTAGAAGCTGACCAATTAATAAACCGTATTGCAAAACCAATTGTACCACCACACGTAGAATATAATCTTACCGAATCTGGCAGGGAGTTAAGCCCTATATTAGTGTCAATGAAGAATTGGGGCCTAAAGTTTAATGTATAGTTTTTGTTTCCCTGTAAATCTTCAGCAAAAAGTGGACTGATTTGTTTAGTATATTTTAGGGATATCATTGACGATAATTCTAAGATAAATATATCTCTCGCTGGCACCATTTGCTGAACTCTTCAAAAAGAAGGTGATTCCAAAACTGTTTTCTAATATAATTATTTTAAGTGAGTAAATATCGAACTATAACCTCTTAAAGTCAAGTCGTTAACGTGTTTTAAGTGTTCGTTATCAGTGGATTGCGTCTAAATTTGTGGCAACTTTTTTTAGACTTTAAAACTGCCACGAATTTGACATATAATTTGGGTATTTATGCAAATTTTGGTGGTATATGGCACAAATAAAAAAAACCTGCAGATCAAAGATTGCAGGTTTTACAAGGGTTTAGAACATTTAATGATTAAATTTCTAAATCTAAAAGTGAACGCAGAAGGATTCGAACCTTCGACCGCCTGCTTAGAAGGCAGGTGCTCTATCCAGCTGAGCTATGCGTCCATTATTTTTATTTGTCGGGGTGGCAGGATTCGAACCTGCGGCCTCCTGCTCCCAAAGCAGGCGCGATAACCGGGCTACGCTACACCCCGAAAATTAGAATAATAGTTTGTATATTATTCTAAGCAAAAATTTATGCGGAGAGACAGGGACTCGAACCCTGGCGACGGTTACCCGTCGACAGATTAGCAATCTGCTCCATTACCGCTCTGGCACCTCTCCAAAACATCAGGAAACGTGTCCTGTTTTGCGGTTGCAAACTTAAGACATGTTTACGTTTCTCACAACTATTTCTCGACTTTTTTTTTATATTTTTTATTGATTTATTAAAAAGTCTTCACAATCAAAGATATAGGGTTTCTGTAAGAATAAGAAATTATCATACTTTCCTATTACTAGTAAAGACTTAGTGAACTTCTTATAAATTCACTTAAGAGTTCGATAGTATTCATAGTAATATAAAAAGTGCATTAGATAGACAAAATTTGTAAAACAACTTTAATTATCGTCGATATTTTGGAATAATATTTGCTTTTCAATTGTGAAATAAAATGAACTTTGATTGGAAATGTGTTGACTTTTATTAGCACCTTAATTTACAAAGATGTTGTTAGTTATTAATTTTAGTGTTTTATTTTATTGACTATCAATGTTTAAAGTTGTTAAGTAAGTTGAAGTTACAGGTGTGTACAGGATACGTGTTTTGTTAATTCGCCTTAAATTAGTCTGATATTTCCAATCAATTATTAAAAAAAATAAACAAGATTTTGATAGCGTTAAGTCTATTGAAGGTTTTAATCTTGTCGTAAATTAAAATAAAAATGCGTTTAAATATTCTTAAAATTACATGGATTGTCTTTCTAATAGTAAGTTTTATATCTTCGGCAAATGCTGCTGAAATATGGGTTTCTACAAAAGGAAAAGACACAAATTTAGGTTCCAAAGTAAGTCCGTTGGCCACGGTACACATGGCAGTCAGAAAAGCAAGAGAATTACGCCGCTTGAAAGATGCGTCGATAAAAGACGGAATTCATATCATTATAATGGATGGAACCTATTATTTAGACGAGCCTTTATTTATTAGACCTGAAGATTCAGGGACTCAGGAAAGCCACACGACGATTGAAGCAGCTCCTAATGCAAAACCAATTTTCAGTGGAGGAGTAACAATTAAAAATTGGAAAAAATCAACTACTGTTATAAATGGCTTAAAAGCAGGAACTGTTTGGGTTGCAGATGCTCCAAAACAAGCTGGAGAAATATTGAATTACCGCCAACTTTGGGTAAATGATAAAAAGGCCGTTAGAGCCAAAAGTACTCCCGGAAATCAGATGGAGCGAATTTTGTCTTGGGATAAAGAGACCGAAACCTGTTGGATTCCTTTTAAAGATAAATCGGTGAAATACGAACCGGGGATGGAAATGTTTATTATTCAGTGGTGGTCGATTGCCAATTTGAGGATCAAAAATATAGAAGTAAAAAAAGACAGCGCCAGACTTTCATTCGAAAAACCTGAAAGCCGTATTCAAAGCGAACATCCTTGGCCAGCTCCTTGGATTTCTAAAAACAACGGAAATTCGGCCTTTTATTTAACCAACGGAATGTCAATGTTGAACGAAGCTGGAGAATGGTTTTTGGATAGAAAAAATGCTAAAATCTATTACATTCCAAGAAAAGGCGAAGATATGGCTTCCGCCAAAGTAACTGTTCCTGTTTTAGAAAGTTTGGTTGAAATAAAAGGTACAATTGACTCGCCAGTGAGTTACTTCCAATTCAAAGGCATCTCGTTCCAATATAGCAATTGGTTGCGTCCGTCACAGCAGGGCCACGTTCCTTTGCAGGCCGGAATGTATTTATTGGATGCTTATAAATTAAAAATACCGGGAACTCCAAATCAGGATAATTTAGAAAATCAAGGTTGGGTAGGAAGACCTAGAGCAGCCGTTGAGGTGAATTTTGCCAATCATACAGTATTTGAAAATTGCAGTTTTGAGCATTTGTCTTCTACAGGTTTAGATTATAATAAAGGAACCAATCACAACCGTATTCAGGGAAATTTATTCAAAGACATTGGCGGAAACGGAATTTGTTTGGGCGTTTTCTCTGAAGAACCATTCGAAGCACATTTGCCTTTGGTTGTAAAAGATGAACGAGAAATCTGTTCAGATGAATATGTAGCTGATAATATGATTACCAATGTAGCCAATGAAGATTGGGGATGTTTAGGAATTGCTGCCGGTTTTATAAAAAATCTAACTATCGAACACAACGAAATTTCGGATGTGCCTTATAGCGGTATTTCGATGGGCTGGGGGTGGACACATACAGCCAACGTAATGAAAAACAATAAAATCATTGGGAATAAAATTCATCACTATGCCAAACATTTACACGATGTAGCCGGAATTTATACGCTTTCAGCTCAACCAGATAGCCAAATAGAAGAAAATTACATTGATAAAGTATATAATAGCCCCTATGCGCACGACCCGTTTTTGTGGTTGTATTTGTATACTGATGAAGGTTCGCAGGGTTTTACAATACAAAATAACTGGATTCCAATTCAGAAAATCCTAAAAAACAATAATGGCCCTGAAGGAAATATTTGGAAAGACAATTATGCTTTTGTTGATCCAAAAATTAAAGAAAACGCTGGTATTCGTTCGACTTATGCTAATCTGAAAAGTGAAGTTGTTATTGATGAAACTTGGGGATTACAAGAAATGCCAAAACCGGTTGCTGTCGAAGTTATCGGTAATGATTTGGACATTGAAAAGATAAAATCTACAATAAAAGGTTTCAGAATTGTAGGTCAAGAATTGTATCAATGGAAAAATCATTTGGTGATTTACGGTTTGATGAATCAGCCTGAAAGAACCAAAAGAAAATTGGCTTTGGCTTTTCCGGCATTGGAAATAAAAGTCTACGAAAACCCGATTTATGATTTTCAAAATTTTGAAAGATGCAAAAGCATAAAACCTGTATCCGAATTGGAAAATATTGTAATGACTGCCAATTTAGTTGATGATGCTAAGTTGCAAAAAGAGTACGTTGATTATCATAAAACTCAATTTGAGAAATGGCCAGAAGTCGCAAAAGGTTTTTGCAATGCTGATTTTCAACAAGTACAAGTATTTAAAAACGGAAAACAATTAATGTTAATTATCAGTATTCCAAAAGGAGAAAATTTTAATAAACTCAATCCAAAAACAACCGAAAATAATCCTCGCGTAAACGATTGGAATACTTTAATGAAAAAATACCAAACAGGGATCGAAAGTGTAAAACCTGACCAAATCTGGACGACTTTAAATAAACTAGATTCAAAGTAATAACTTTAATATTATGCCTAACAGATTCCTAAAAGCTGTTAGGCATTTTTATATAGCGATAATACACAATAATAAATGCTCAACTAAGGCCTTGGCACATTTTTTAGTTAAAACTCTGTATTATAACTTATAAGTGCGTGATAAATAATGGAAGTATTGTATGTGTTTTTTCAAAGTCATTAAAATATTAATTCAATAAATCGTACTTATATTTGTAATGGTCATATTATCAGTACAGTATAAAAAGAGCAGGATAGTGCAGGATATTAAATGTATAGATAACACTTATTTTTAATGCCAAAATAAAATTTTTATGCAAAATCGTTTCTTGAAAACCATTTTTAGAGCACTAACTGTTTGTACAGTATTATTTTTATTATGGCCGTCGTTTTCAGCCAAAGCACAGGAAAATAAAGCCGCTACATGGATTTGGTATCCTGGTGATTTTGAAGTTTGGTTAAGCAATAAAATGCAGGTAAGACGTACAGAGCGTGAAGCGGTATTTCCTCCGCTTTGGCAATATTACAGTCCTTATGCTTTGGTAACTTTTCAAACAGAAGTGGATATTCCAGAACCAGACGAGGTAAAAATTTACTCGGAAGGATCTTTTCAATTGCTTTTAGATGGTGTTCAAATTTATGGACAACCAAAATCAATAAAAATTCCTGCTGGGAAACACAAAATTTCCTTTAAAGTTTACAATCAGGAAGTGTTGCCTGCAATTTATATAGCTGGCAAGTATCTCAAATCTGATGCATCCTGGAAAGTAACCAATGAAGATAAACTTTGGATTGATGAAAATGGAAAAGCACAACAATCCGGTACACCTTGGGTGCCAGTTGGTTCTTGGAATTTTGATTCACCTGCGAACAAGCCTTCTGGTTTTAAACTAACAACGACCCCTTGGAATGCTAAAAAAACTGAAAAAATTGGTGCTGGTAAGTTGGTAGATTTTGGTAAGGAAACTTTTGGTTATATTAAAATTCACGGTTTAAAAGGAAAAGGGAAAGTAGCACTTTATTATGGCGAATCTCGTGAGGAAGCTTTAGATACAGCTAAATGTGAGACATTAGACCATTTGTCTTTTGATGGAAACCAGCCTGAAACCTACATACATAATGGATCCAAAGCATTCCGCTATGTTCAGGTGCAGGCAGATGCAGGTGTAAAATATGATTCTATTTCGATGCTGTATGAATATTTACCGTTAGACTATCGTGGTGCGTTCAAATCTTCAGACCAGCAATTGAATCAAATTTGGGATGTGTCGGCTTACACGATGCATTTAACGTCACGAGAATTTTTTATAGACGGAATTAAGCGCGATCGCTGGGTTTGGTCCGGTGATGCTTATCAAAGTTATTTAATGAATTATTATTTGTTCTTTGATTCGGCTTCTGTAGAACGTACGTTGTTGGCGCTTCGCGGAAAAGAACCTGTGACGGCTCACGTAAATATCATAATGGATTATTCGCTTTATTGGTTTGTGGGTGTTTACGATTACTATTTGCACACAGGTGATACAAAATTTATCAAAACTTTTTATCCACGAATGAAATCACTGATGGAATTCTGCTTAAAAAGAAGAAACGCAAATGGATTCCTAGAACCATTAGAAGGCGATTGGGTTTTCATTGATTGGGCGAACGGATTACCAAAAACGGGTGAGGTGAGTTTTGAGCAAATGCTTTTGGTTAGAAGTTTAGAAGCCATGGCAGTTAGTGCTGAAATTGCAGGTGAAAAGGAAGACCAAAAACAATATCAAAAATTAGGGGATGATTTGAAAACAAAATTGTTTGATGTGTTTTGGGACAAAAAGGAAAATGTAATGAAACACCAGCGTATCGACGGTAAAGTGCAAGATATTGTAACGAGATACGCTAATATGTTTGGTATCTTTTTCAATTATTTTAATGAAGAACAAAAACAAAGCATAAAAAACAAGGTGTTGCTCAATAAAGATATTCTTCAGATCACAACCCCATATATGCGTTTTTACGAGCTGGAAGCCTTGTGTGCGATGGGCGAACAAAATTATGTGCTGAAAGAAATGAAAGACTATTGGGGCGGAATGTTAAATGAAGGCGCCACTTCTTTTTGGGAAGAATACAACCCAAACAAAAAAGGCAAGGAGCATTTAGAAATGTATGGACGCCCTTATGGGAAAAGCCTTTGCCACGCCTGGGGTTCCAGTCCGATTTATTTGCTAGGAAAATATTATTTAGGTGTAAAACCAACCGCTCCGGGTTATGCTGAATATGAAATCAAACCCAATTTAGGAGGATTGCAATGGATGGAAGGAAAAGTGCCAACACCAAAAGGGGAAGTAACTTTATATGTAAGCAAAACGGAGATTAAAGTGAAATCTGCCGAAGGCGAAGGAAAATTAATTATCGAAAGTAAAAGCAAACCAAAAGCAAATTCAGGAACTTTTACGGAAGTGACAAAAAATAAATACCAATTAATCGTGAAGCCGAATGTGGATTATAAAGTGAGTTATAAAGCACTATAGTCATTGCGAGGAACGAAGCAATCACATAACGAGAGCAACGCACCGTACGGATTTAGCAAATGTGATTTCTCTTTCGTGGAGATGACAAGATTGAGTTAAAGTTTTAAAATAAAAACCAATGTTTTCAAAAAACACAAAATACAATTTCAAATTAAAAACAGCTTTTCTAGTACTGTTTTCAATCTGCATTCAATTTACAGAAGCACAAACCATCCCATGGCAACCCGCTTCTTTTGAAGTAGTAAAATCCAATTATAAAACATTCAAAACTTCCCAATACGCTCACGTATTTTCAGGAAGCAAACACAATATTGTTGGTTTAGCACCCGAATTGAAAGGGTTGAGAGGAATTGAACTTCCTTTAAATGCTTATAAGAATGGAACAAATGCTCCATTAAAATTAAAATTTAAAGAAAATGCACAATTGCTTATTGGAGTTTTTCAAGATGCAAATAACAAGGAATATCTTCAACCAAATCAAATAAAAAATGCCAAATTGGTCTTGGAAAATGGTGCTACAATTACAGGTTTACCTCCCGTAAATGTATATGCAATCGCTTTCGCAAAAGGAACGCAGACTATTCTGCCAAACGCAAAAGGCTTGTTTGCGATTTTGGGAGTGGTAAAAAACAGCCAACAATTGGCATCAAGAAATACCGAACAATTAGATGGAAGACATTGGAATCCAATGTATATCATAGAAGGATTTTCAGATGAAAAACCACTCTTTGAAATCATTGGCGGAGAAAACAAACCTGTTATCGACGAAGGTATGTCAGGAACTGAAGGAATTCAGGGCGGTTTTGAAGGAGGTCGTGTGGTAAAAGTAGGCGATACCTATCATATGTTTCCAACAGAAAGAGCAGGAGAAAAGGGAATCGAAATGTACTATGACCGTGTGAAAACCAAAATCGGGCATTGGACAAGTAAAGATGCCATTCACTGGAAAAGAGAATCGACCATTTACCAAGCAAGCGGAACGTATGCGGTAACAGAAGATGATAATCCGATGAATGACCGTCGTGGTGCGATTTGGTCCTATATGCCGGTTTTTAATGAAAAAGCAAATAAATGGTACGGCTATTATTTGGCTTATACCGTTCACAAAGAAATTCAGCCTAACCATTCTTTCGGCCGTATTTGGCGTTGCGAATCTACTGTAGAAGGTATCAACGGAATTGGCGGTCCATATAAAGATATGGGCATCATTATGGAACCGGGCCTGGATTCGCAGCCTTGGGAAGGTCGTCAGGGCGTGGCTTCTTTTTTCCCATACCAAGTTGGAGAGAAATGGTTCGGATTTTACAGCGGAGCTTATCCGTTTGAATCTTGGGCAGATTACCCAAAGACATCAGGAAAAGGCTGGTTTGTGGCTTTGGCTGAATCAAAAAGTTTGGAAGGTCCTTGGACAAGATTAAACAAAGGTTTGGAGCCCATAAAAACGATACATCCGCAATTTGTTGAAAACCCGATTGTGAGCCAGTTACCAAACGGATTATACATCGCCGTTTTTGATGGAGGTCCGGAAGGTTGGGGACACCATTTACCAAATATGATGGGCTATACGCTTTCAAAAGATGGAATTAACTGGTCGGAAGCGCATTATTTACCAATAGAAACAAAAGTTGACAAATGGTGGGACATCATGCGCACACCGCTTTGTTTGATTCCAGAAGGAAATGATGTTTATACGATTGTATATAATGCCATCGATTTGAAAAGAAGATTTCATCCAACGGGAATGGTAAAAGTGAAATTGAACCGAGATGTTATGGAAGCTAAATTGAAGGAATTAAAAAAGTAGAGAACATAGAATAAAGAGTCTGAAAATCTGAATTTTTCTACTTTTTGGAATCTCTAAAAAAGCGGAATGTTTCTCTTTAGCCCCGATTGCAGTGGAAATCCTTTTTGTTTTTTCTTTAAAAATAAAAAGATTGCAACGGAAAGCGGGAGGGATTTTGAAAGAAAGACAAATGTTCTGCTCCAAAAAAGAAAAAAATCTGCATGCGAAATAACATGAACAAAATGAAAATTAAATACTTACTTATTGCAGTTTTAACACTTGCAATTACAAGCTGTGCAACGAAATACAAGAAAAGGGAAATTACCGAAAACGTAATGCAGGAGATTTACAATGAAATCAAAACGCCTTATAAATACGGTTTAGTAATGGTTCCAACAGACAACTCTTATAAAATGGATTGTCCTTCTGTGTTTAGAAAAGACGGAAAATGGTTTATGACCTACCTGATTTATGACGGAAGAGGTTACGAAACCTGGCTGGCAGAAAGTGATGATTTGTTAAACTGGAAACATTTAGGAAAAGTAATGTCTTTTTCAGAAAACGAAAAACATTGGGATGTGAATCAAAAGGCAGGATATATTTCGTTACAAGATCCAACCTGGGGTGGAAGCTACGAATGGGAAAAATACGATGACAAATACTGGATGAGTTATTTTGGCGGAGATAGCAAAGGGTACGAAGCCGGAGTTTTATCTATTGGAATGGCATATACAAAAGAATCACCCACAAAACCACACGAATTTCAAAGATTAGAAAATCCGGTTTTGACTCCAAAAGACAAAGACGTAAGCTGGTGGGATAATAGTACGATGTACAAAAACAGCGTTATTCGTGACAAAGACAAACTGACCGGACATAATTTTGTTATGTATTATAATGCGAGAGGAGACAGTTTGAAACCTCAAAAAGGAGCGGAAAGAATCGGAATGGCCGTTTCAGACGACATGAAAACATGGAAACGTTTCGGGAAAAATCCAGTATTAAATAATCATAGGGGAATTACAGGCGACGCTTTCATTCAGAGAATAAATGACACTTGGGTGATGTTTTATTTCGGCGCTTTCTGGACTGGTTGGGATCAAGGTGCATTTAATCGTTTTGCAGTATCAAATGATTTAATTCATTGGAAAGATTGGAAAGGCGACAATTTAATTGAGTCATCAGAACCGTATGATAATATGTTTGCACACAAATCCTTTGTCGTTAAACACAATGGTATCGTGTATCATTTCTATTGTGCCGTTAACAAAGCAGAACAAAGAGGAATTGCCGTGGCGACTTCTAAAGATATAGGCAAAAGCAAATTGAATTTTGTTGCACCACCAGAGAAGAAAGAGAAGAAGTAAAAGTATTAAGTAGGAAGAATTAAGTATTAAGTCACAGTTTGTCATTCCGTAGGAATCTCACGTTACTGAGATTCCTACGGAATGACAAGAACCCTAAAAAAAAACACAAACAAATGTTTAAGTCAATTCATATTCATCACTTTTCCAAGTTTCGATTTTCGACTCTTAAATTGGTATTTGCATTTTGCATTTTATTATTTACAAGTTATGAAGCAAAAGCTCAATTAGTA
>Ga0308157_10003510_pt1 | contig 22619 bp, 22 predicted proteins | sample PhyBR1_FD_201035 | JGI IMG/M metagenome (GOLD analysis project Ga0308157, IMG submission 201035) | Phyllosphere microbial communities from UC Gill Tract Community Farm, Albany, California, United States - DLSLB.R1 | ecosystem: Host-associated > Plants > Phyllosphere > Unclassified | place: USA...
TGACAACCAATCTTTAACAGAAGCATTAAAAACTGTAAAACTAGAAGAAAGACAAGAAATGATTAACCCGGCTGCTTCAGAAGCTGCAGATGCAATCAGCGTATCTTTCGATTCTTAATCAACACCCAATTAACAATACAATAATTTAACAACAATTAAAAACAAACATTATGAGCAACAAATTTGACAACCAATCTTTAACAGAAGCTTTAAAAACTGTAAAACTAGAAGAAAGACAAGAAATGATTAATCCAGCTGCTTCAGAAGCTGCAGATGCAATCAGCGTATCTTTCGATTCTTAAGAAGAAACTTAGAATATTCTACCTATTATATAGAGGAGGATGGAATATTTCTCCTCTATATACTAAAAATAAATTAGTGTTTTGTGGATGCCACAAAGACCAGACTAATTTATAAAAACCATGAAAATTCAAGCTAGAACATAGCCTAATGAACGCTTACCAATAGCTTTCATTAATAAAATGCAGGTTGATTTATGAAACACCTGCCCGTCAGAACCATATCAACACCCTCTTAAAAACCCACCAATAATTTCTTTTTTAAAAAAGGAGCTGCTTAACCAGTGCCTTGAAATAAAGAAGAGGGATATATACCAATCATAAAATACCCTTCACCGAGTATGAAAAAAATATGGAAAAAAGCAATGAAAATTTTAGGAATTCTGATACTTCTACTTGTTATGTTTTCAATTTCAATAGGAATTTTCAACAGGAATTTTATAAAATCAAAAAAAGAGTACACAGATTATCTTAAAAAGAATAAAACAGATATCTCCTCTTTACAAAAAATAGGAAACATAGATTTAAATATAGAAAAAGCGGATTTCTACCTGCTGGGAGAGAACCATGGAGTAAAAGACGTTCAGGAGTTAGATGAACAGTTCCTTTTCTATTTAAACAAAAAATACGGGGTAACATACTATGTTGCAGAAATGAGCGAAAAACTAGCCGCTCAGCTGAACAAGTACCTTTCAAACGAAAAAGAAGACCCTTCATTATTGAAAAAAACAGTCAGCGAGCTGGCTGAATATATACCACAACAATCAAGTATTGAATACTATGAAAAGTGGAGAAACATCAGAAATTATAACCTGTCCCAAAATGAAGGGGCTAAAATAAAAGTAATAGGCGTAGACGTTCCTAATCCTGAAATAACCAGCGGAAGAGATTCAATACTGTATCATAATTTCACTAAGGTATATGATACGATAAAAAATAAAGAAAATGCCAGGTTTTATGGTTTATTCGGGCACGCTCATATTTTACAGGACAAGCTGTCCGGCGATACCCAGCCATTCGCCTACAGATTAAAGGAGAAAAAGCTTAAAGTAATAAGCATAGCAACGTACGCTATAGATAGTTATACTTACCTGCCAGATGGTGAAGGCTATCCAAAAGTACCCAATGAAAAAAGCAATTGGTTCAATCTGAACGGGCCTTTGTTCTATCTCTACGGAGTTAATGATTTAATACAATCATCAGACTCGGAAAGAGTAGCTCTGTTCAAGCTAAATAATGCAAACAGTCCTTATTCATCAGATACCAAGCTGATTAGCATCAGAAATTTACTAGGAAAAAATATAAAGCCATATAGTCCTGATGAAAACACTTTAAACTTCATTCAGTACACTGTTTTAATTAAAAAATCGGAATCATTAACCCCACTAAAAAGATTACCATGAAAAATAAAGCATTACTCATCATATCATTATTCCTGAGTGCAACCATGTACTCGCAAAAAGAAGAGAAGTTTTTAAATGTAGATTATAAGGTTCAGTTAGACGTAAATCCGGAAGATCTGCTGAAAACCGTTCCTTCCAATGTAAGATCTCAGGTAGAGGCAAGCCTCCGGGAGGAATTATCAAAAGGCGTTTTTGCAGATTATACTTTGAAAGCTAATAACAACGCATCTGTTTTTGAATATAAAGGCAAAATTGATAACTCCCAGTCTATGACATCATTTATCCTGAAGGAGTTAGAGAGAAGAGATAAATATCCCTATGTGAAAGATTTTTCTAAAAACACCTATACAAAAGGGTATGATCTGGCCAATAAAATATTCTATGTGAAGGAAAACCTTCCTAAAATAAACTGGATTATCGCTAAAGAAGAATCCGAACCTATCCTGGGATTAAAAACAATTGAAGCAAAAGGAAAATTAGATTCCATAGACCTTCATGTATGGTACGCTCCGGATATTCAATATAAAGACGGGCCTTTCCAGCAAGGCGGATTACCCGGGCTCATTGTAAAATCAGAGTTTTATGTGGGAGACATTAAAATGATTGTGGCAGCAACCCATATCGAGGTCATCAATAAACCTCTGGAAATTACAGCGCCAAAAGCCAAGAAATACTATTCTAAAGTAGAATTCGAGGAACAAAAGAAAAAATTCGAAGCCAGACAGAGAGAATATGCGTCTTCGGGGGTAGATAAAGATTAGCCATGGAATTCAACATTACAAAAATAAACTCTGTAGCGCATCTGCCCCACTTTATAAGGGAAGAAGACAGAAGAAATTTATGTACTGTAAGAAATAAATACGGAAAAGAGATAGATCCCAATAATCAGTTTTTTATCTCGTCTTCAGACAGTTCCACACTGAAGGTTTCCGTAATGAGCAAAAAGCCTATAGGAATAGATATAGAGACGGAGAGAGTCATTAATCCTAAAAGCTATGATTTTTTTCTCAATCAGAAAGAGAAAGATATGCTGAAAGCTTCTGAACATGAAAACATTCCGCTACTGCTGTGGATGATCAAAGAAAGTTTTTTGAAGCTGCTGGGAACAGGTTTACACATCCATCCCAAAAAAATAACAATTAGTCAAAAGAGAATATTGATCAATGACCTATCCATCAGATGTAAAATACAAATTTTCAAATACCAGCATTTTTACATCACGATTTTAGAAGCATAGCATTGATAATCATTGTATAACATTTTTATAAGAAATAAAATGGTTTTAGAACAAAAAGACATCAGACAGATACTGTCTCACAGATATAGCTTTATACTGGTTGACAGAGTAAAATATATGGACGAGGATAGAATAGTGGCTGTAAAGAACATCACCTCTTCAGATATCAATTTATGGGGACATTTTGAAGATGACCCGATATACCCCGGAGTTCTGCTGATAGAGTCTTGTTCTCAGGCAGGAGGAATTCTATTGAGCAATCAGAAAACGAGCAGAGGCTACATCGCTCAGATCAATGAATTCAAATTCCTCTCTTTCGTAAGACCGGGAGACAGTGTTCACATTGAAGCCACCATAAACAAGGTAGTAGGCCAGTACGCAAAAGTGTCAGTTGCTGCATTGGTTGAAGATAAAATAATTGCCAAAGGAGAAGTAATGTATTTTTTTGATAAATAAGCTATGAATAATATAACCGTAACCCACGTAGGAATCTCTCATTATTTTGGAAACTCTCCTGCAGAGTTTGAAAAAAATATACTGGAGAACCTGGAAGTAAAAAGAAAAGGTGTCTTAACTGCTACAATAGAAGAACCTAGATTAGAAAGCTTTTACGAAGAAAATGAAATCAGAAGAATAGACTCATTTTCAAAGTATCTGTTCAACGCGAATATCGATATTGATAATTGTGATCATATTCCTGCTAAAAATAAGGGAATTATTATCAATACCATTTATAACTCATACACCACAACCATTGATTTTGTCACAAAAGCCATGGAAAAGGGAGAAGATAAAGCGAGTCCTCTATTATTCCCTTATACCGTTCCGAATGCGGCTACAGGTCTTTTAACGATGAATAAGCAGTTCAAAGGCTATAATAATACCATAGGCGGCTACAGCCCTGTTTTATTAGCCATGGATAAGCTTAAAGAAGGCAACGAAGAATTCATTGTTTGTGGAGGAGTAGATGAAATTAATGACTACATCAAAAGCTATGTAACCCAGAAAAACAGATTAATTTCTGATGGGGCATGCCTTCTGGGAATGGCTTTAGACGAAAAGAATAACCAGGATAAGCTCTTTAATATTTCTTATGGAAAAACTCATTTTTTCAATAAAATATCTTCAAAAGAGATCAGAAAGTTTTATAAAAACATCCTGAAAGATATTGAGTTAGAGAATATTGATCTGGTGGTTTCTTTCTGCCAGGATAACAAATCCAAGCAAATAGAAAGAGAGCTGATTAAAGGCAATAAAGAGATTATCTACTACAAAGAAATCATAGGAAGTGCTTTGGGCGCAGAAGACAGCATCTGTTTATTCCTGGGATCTATCCTTCTGAAAAACAGAGAAGCCAAAAGAGCCCTTGTGAATGTAGAGTCTTTCGGAGGAAATATCAACACGTATATAATTGAGCTATGATGAATGAATACTGCCTGGTATTGGGTGCCAACGGAGGAATCGGCCTGGAAATATCCAAATACCTTATCGATAAAGGATACCACCTTATTTTGCATTATAATAGGAGTTCCGACAATATAGATGAACTGATTAAAGATCAGGAAAATCACATCAAAATTAAGTTTGATATCACCGATTCAAACTCTATAAAAAATGCACTTAAAGAACTTGGCGCCGGAAAAGAAATACGGATTACAAAATGCATCAATTGTGTGGGAATCCACTACAGATCATTTATTCCTCTGATGCCGGATAATAAATTCAAAGAAGTGATAGATACCAACCTTACGGGGGCTTTCTCTATCATCAAACATATCTCTACAGATATGATTAAAAACAAAAAAGGAACCATTGTAAACATCAGTTCCGTAGCAGGAATCAATGGTTTAATAGGTCAGGCTTGCTATAGTTCTTCCAAAGCAGGACTGGATGCCATCACGAAGATTGCCTCAAAAGAGCTGGCCAAATATAACATCAGGGTAAACAGTATTGCACCAGGTTTCATAGAAGCCGGAATTATTGAAAAACCTACGGCCAACGATCTGGAATATCTGGAAAGAATTCCTATGCGCAGATTCGGAAGAGCAAGAGAGGTCGCAAAACTAGCCTATTTCTTATTAGAAGACAAAGAATCTTCCTACATCACAGGGCAAAATATCGTCATTGACGGAGGATTAAGTATAAATATTTAACAACAAATAAAAAATAAAAACAATGGAAACAAGACAGCAAATTAAAGAAATTATCATTGAAAAATTAAATTTAAGAATTGATATTGAGGATTTTAAAGACAACACCCCTTTATTCTTAAGCAAAAAAGACGGTGGACTAGGATTAGATTCTATCGACACGTTAGAAATCGCTGTAGGAATTACAGATGAGTTTAATGTTGAATTCTCGGATAGTGAGAATATGACTGAACTTTTCACTTCTGTAGAATCTTTATCGAACTACATCAATAATAAGCTATGTCTGGAGTTGCAATAACAGGAATAGGATGTTATAGCTCTATTGGAAAGAATATTGAAGAGTTTGAGCAGAATCTTTTCTACAAAGACTCAGAGACATTCTACCCTATTGATGAAATAGACTGTAGTAAACTAAGAAACAACAGATCTTCCTACATCAAAGATTTAGACAATAACAAGACTAAAACAGGAAGCAGAGCAGCGATCTCTTTGCTGAAAAGTGTAGACGAGGCTATTAAGAACTCGAGAGCTAAAGAGCTTATTAAAAACAACAGAAAAGTAGGTGTTTCCCTGAGTAATTCTATTGGAGGAATCAGCGATCTGGTAAGTGATATCACCCAAGGTAAAAACTTTATCGTGAAAAAATCACTGAACAGATTTTCTAAAAATAACAAGAAAGAAAAGGTTTTAAATATCCCTAACATTCTATTGCTTCAGGATGTACTGAATAAGTACAAAACCAAAGGCCCGGTATGTTCTTCCCTTACAGCGTGCAGCGCAGGAGGAAACGCCATAGAAGTTGGATTTAAAATGATAAAAGACGGGATCTGCGATATGGTAATCGTATGCGGGGTTGATCCTTTATCAGAAATAAGTTTGTTCGGATTTAATGCCTTAAAAGCTTTGTCTAAAGATACCTTGAGATCATTGGACGCAGAAAGAGACGGAATGCTTCTGGGAGAAAGTGCAGGATGCATTATCCTGGAAAGAGAAGATGCCGCAGAGAAAAGAGGAGCACCTATATACGGAAAAGTATTGGGCTCAGGAATCTCCAATGATGCATTTCATATCACACAACCGGATCCGGAAGGAAACGGAGCTGTGTTCGCAATGAATAAAGCATTAAAAGAATCCTCCCTTTCCTTTAAAGAAATAGACTATGTAAACATTCACGGAACCGGTACAAAGTACAACGATCTTATGGAGCTGAATGCATTGGAAAGCGTATTTGGAAATGATTTACCCAATACCCCTATCAATTCATCCAAAACCAAAATCGGGCACACACTGGGAACCGCAGGAGTTATAGAAGCCATCATATGCATGCTGACTTTAAAGAACCAGGCTATTCATCCGCATTCGAACTTTTCCAACAGAATAGATCGGGAAATAAATTATAACGTCAATACAGAACTTAAACCAATGCCGGAGCTCAAATACATTATGAGTAACTCTTTTGGGTTCGGAGGAAATTGTGCTTCTGTAATATTTGGGTCATACGATGGTGGATATAGTAGAAGAGCTTCAGTATAATCAGGATGTAAATTACTCTGATGTAGACAGCATGGGCGTGGTTCATCACTCCAGATACATGGTGTATTTTGAAAATGCAAGGTTTCGTCTGGTAAAGGATTTACTGCATATCAGCAAAGAAGAGTTCTTAGAGATGAAGATTGATTTTCCTGTTATCAGTTTAGAATGCGATTATTTAAAGAGCATCAGATTCCAGGAAGAAATCATGATCAGAATAAAACTCTCATTTGCGCCAAAGATTCCCAAACTGAAATTCGAATACCAGATTGTCAATGCCCAGGATGAAGTATTATCAAAAGCGAAGACAGTCCATTTATTAACCAGAGCGGGAATACCTTTAATCGGGTATCCGGAAAGACTAAAACATAAATTATACGAATGCCTATGAAAAATGACAACCTATTAAACGTCAGCCAATATACTTTTTTAAAAGAAATAGAATTATACAGCGTAGACGATGAACTGAATGTTCTTTTGTATAAAAATACGAGTTTTGAAGTATCTGGTGTCCTTTATTCAATTATCAAGCATTTGAAAGAAGGCATGTCTATCAAAAACATATACGATAGCCTCGATTTTAAAGATATCAATTTTGAAAACTTTAAATCGCTTATTGTTAATAAAATAGAAGAACTTTTACAGGAGGTTTCCAATACGGTGGATAAAGTTCAGGTAGACAGCATACACAAGTTGTTTGACCTTTTAAACGCCAGAACTACAGAAATTTTATCAGGAAAATTATCATTCCTGTTTAAAAGAGGAGTATTAATCCCGTTATGCGTTCTTTTTTTTTCATCCTTAGTATTTATTTTCTCAGGGAGTTTGCACGTACATAAAGCAAACATCAGCTTAAACCACGTGTGGATGATGTATCTGTGCTTTTTTGTAATAGGCGTATTTCATGAACTGGGACACTCATCTGCGAGTAAATATTACGGTGCAAAGCCTTCATCCATATCCATGGGAATATTCCTGATATTTCCTGTCTTTTATACCGATGTTACCAAAACATGGGGACTGGACAGAAATAAAAGAATAACCACCAGCTTAGGCGGAATATATTTCCAGATGATCATTCATCTGATGCTCCTGGGGTCATTATTCCTGAATATAGAAAAGCCGATTAAAGAATACATCTACTACATCCTTTTGCAAAATATAGGATTGATGATATTCAATATAAACCCTTTCTTTAAAACAGACGGATATTGGGTAGTATCAGACCTATTTGGAATTCGGAATCTGAATACCAAATCAAAAGAGATCATCAAATATCTGCTGAAAGGACAGCATCATCCGGAGTACCTGTTTAAAGACAATGTCGCACTGTATGTGTACACCTATGCTTATTCAGTGATCGGAACAGCCTTATTAATCTTCATTGCTTACAAGGTTGTTGATACCCTCGGGATGTACTACAATATCGTAGTGAAAGGAGAAAGAATGGAATTCTTGATTGTTATTAAAAGAAGTCTAATCCTCATTTTCTTATTGGTATTTCATCTAATACCAATGGTGAAAAAGAAATTAAAACAATACGCAAAATGATTTTAGTTCTTTGTTCATCCAATTACGATGCAAGTATAAATTATGTGCTGGACTGGCTTATTTTTTATAAGCACGAATTTATAAAAATAACCCCCGATGATATTTTTACTGAGAAAAGTAAAGATTTCAAAATAGAGAATGACACCATTTTTTTTAAAGGAGTCAATCTGAACGAAACAGTAAAGTCTGTCTGGTACAGAAAGTTTCCGTACAAACCCAATTTCATAGAAGTAAAAGGGGAAGAAAGCGTTAAAATCAGAGAAGAAATAGAATCAGAATCTGAAGTTATCGTCAACTACATCCTTCATCTTCTTAAAGAAAAAAACTGCATAGGTTTATTTAACAGCAGAGCATTAAACAAACCCCTGCTTTCGAAACTGGCCAACGGATACAATGTGAAAACCCCTAAACAGGCCTTTATAAGTACAAAAGAAGATCTTGAATTATTTCTGGAAAAAAGTAATGACAAGATTATAACGAAAAAATCGAGCGATAAAGTCAGGTATTTCTATGATAAAAATGACAAAACCCTTTTATCATTAACGACACTGATTACAAAGCCTACATTAAAGGATATTCCTGATCATTTTTTTACCTCCTATTTTCAAGAGTGTATCGATGCAGAATATGAAGTTAGAACGATTTTTTTAGACGGTCTTTTTTATTCCTCAGTTTTGATTAACACCAAAGATGAGTATATAGACAAAAAGAATATAATTAGTTCATCTAACTCCAGTGTGGTTCCATATCAGCTTAGCAAAGAAGTTGAAGATAATCTCAGAAGATTATTAGAAGAGCTGGAACTCAAGTTCTGTACCGTAGAACTTATAAAAAATAAGGTAGATAAAGAATACTATCTAGTGGATCTAAATCCTTCAGGTCAATTTGTTTTCGAGTCCGAGAAATGCAGCTATAGCGTTGATAAATTATTGGCAGAAAAACTAATTAATTATGATAAATGATTACACAAAAGTTCCATTATTTTTCTCGTTCCTCGCGGAAATAGAAAAAGATTATGTCCCTCAGTATTTTGGGAAAAGTTTGATCCATCAATCAGATCAGTATGCTCTAAGAGAGAATGTTTACCCTCTCTCCAAAGAAGAAGTATACAGCCTGCATTTGAAGAGTAAAATAGTAACCGAAGAAATAGAAGATATTTATGAATTTTTTGAAGGAAAATAAGAATAAGCATTTTTTATTGTACAGTCACAATTTTATTATAAAAGGCGAAGATTTCGATCTTATTTTTGATAATAACAGAGACCTGGTATTCCAGATACCCAAAGGAATAAACCAGATCATCAGTCTCATGAGAGTTAACACAATCGCCGAAATATATACAAAATGCAAAGCAGAATTTGAGCAGATCGTCCTTTTTATAGAAAGACTGCAGGAATTGAATTTAGGATTTATAACAGACGCTGTTACCCATTTTCCTAAACTGAAACTCAGAAAAGACGCACCGTACAGAGAATACTCTAAGCTGATCACCATTTCTCCCGACCATGCGGACTTTTATAATTCTATACAGGCTGTTAATACCAACAATACAAAATATATAGAATTAAGAATAGAAAAGTATTTTGATGATGAAATCCTGGGAACAAGAACCATCCAGGAACTCAACAGATCTTCATTATACGGAGTGAATATTGTTCTGGATTTTGAACGTCTTAAGACCAGCAGGAAAACCTTTATGACGTTCTCTGAAAGAATAGAAAAAAGATGCAGCTTCTTTATAGAGCATGAAGGAAAAGAAGGAATTAAGAAGTACAAAAACGTTCACTTCTACTTCATGAACAAAAAGGATACTGATACAGATGTTCTGATCACCAATAAAAAATTCTTTGAAAAAAGAATCTTCGAGATTAAGAACAGAAAGAAAGGATCACCATACATCTTCTTTAAACCAGAATTTGCCGAGCCATGAGTATCCTGACTGTATTGAATAAGCGGATGACCTTTCACCAGGCCATCAACAGAGAAAAGGTTAATAAAACCAGACTTCTGAAAACCATACACTATAGTAAATATATAAATCCGGCATTATCTCACGAAGTCATTGCCAATAAATATATTAATCATTTTAAGCTTGTAGAATATTTCTACAAAAATTCAAATGAAGAGATCTATGACTATTTGAACGACTTCAGCATAGAAGGAGATTCTGATCAGGCTAAGATTTATATATCATTTCACTATGGACTGTATAGACTGATACCGTACTTACTGGATAAAGCAGGCAAAAAATGCATTATCGTAAGAGAAGACCATGGAAATGGAGAGTTGAACAATGAATTCTACAAACATTCATTCATCGATTGCAGGGACCCGGGATGCTATCTGAAAATCCTCAACAACCTGAAAAAAAACATTAATGTTTTATTATTCATCGATATCAACAATATAGGCAGTGACATTACTAAATCACAGGAAATCGTTTTCCTTGAAAAAAATGTAAACATACTGGACAGCATCTTTAAGTTTTCATACAAATACAACTACAAGATTGCCCCCCTTATGATTCATTACAATGATGAAGGAAAGATCAAAACGAATGTATTCCAGGATTTAGAAAGGAATGGAGAAGAAGAATTTGACAGTTACTCAAACAGATGCTGCCAGCTGATCTATAAAATATTGGAGCAGTCTGTTTGTGAAGATCCGGTTCAATGGGAACAGATCTATCAGCTGGACACTTATTTTTCAATCCAGGACAAAAGTAAAATAAGCTTTTTACAAAGAAAATTCAAACTGAATGTAGACTATTGCACCGTATACAGAGAAGGAGAGACTTATACGATCTACAATAGTTTAAATAACCAACAATATGCTATAGATAAGCACCTGTACATATTATTAATGATTCTGAAGACGACAAAGCTGAGCAAACAGACCATCGTAAGAATTCTTAATAACAAAGACAGCTTTGCTTTTCTAAAAAAAGAGAGAATAATATGCTAAAAAAAACAATAGTAATACTTTTAATTTTTTTCTGTCACTTAGTGAGTGCACAAGAGTGCATATTGAAGGGGCAGGTTCTTGAGGAAGCATCAGGCCTTCCCCTTTCAGACGCTTCTGTATCTGTTTTTAATAACGGAAAAACAGAAGGATCTGTATCTACCAACGCTGAAGGAAAGTTTGAAATAAAACTGAACTGCGAAAATAAATACACCATAGAGATCGGCCATAATGGTTACGAAAACCATACTGCAAGCCTGGATCCAACCTATAAAAACCTTTACCAGGTGAAGCTGAAAAAAGGCCAGCGCGTAGCTTCCATAGAAGAAGTGCTTGTGAAGGCAGCAAAAGCCGTTAAGGTAAAAGGTGATACCCTGGAATTCAACGCCAACTCATTCAAAACAGGAAATGAAGTGGTTTTGGAAGACCTTTTGAAAAAGCTTCCGGGAGTAGAAGTACAGAACGGAAAGCTTTTATACAAAGGAAAAGAAATGACTCAGGTTACCGTAGGAGGACGTGAAGTAATGGGTGGAAACCAAAAATTACTGAACAAAAACCTGCCTTCAGATGCCGTTTCTAAAATCCAGCTGAATACAAAATTCAAAGCCAATCCATTTGCTTCCTCACTACAGGAAGACGAACAGTTCTCTTTAAATATTGAACTGAAAGAAAATATGAAAAGTCTTGCTTTCGGAAACGTAACCCTAGGAGGAGACGCTAACAAACATACAGATGCACAAGCCAAAGTGTTTTACTTCTCTGAAAAAATAGACGCGACGTTAATCAATGATTTTAATACGTACGGAAAGCAGGTATTTGACAGAGATGACTATTTCAATTTCTTCGGAGGAATCTCTGAATTCAATTCAGAAGGAAGCATCTACTCACTGCGTGGAGGAAACAATACCTTGAATTTCGAACCAAGTATCAATGCGTTTAAAGTAGAAACCTACAACGGCGCTGCCCATTTCGGATATGAACCGAATAAGAAAATGAAAATTTCAGGATTCGGGTTGGTGAATACCAATAACATCCGATACAAATCAAAAGTTGAAAGAATCTTCAACGACAGCTACAAAGAAGAAGATGACCAGGAGAATAAAAACAATCTATTATCCATGATGGCCCGCTTACGGGTAGATTATTCCCCAAGCGACAGAGGACAGGTAAAATACCGTTTGAACCTGAACTATGTAGACAACAAGGAAGAACAGGGCGTGAACAGATTCAGGAATAATGAATTTACAGGATTCAGCCAAAACCAGACAAAACGTGAAAATTATAATCTATCCCAAACCCTTTCTTATATCCAGAAAGTAGGGAGAGATAACAACATAGGATTTTATCTTCGTCATCAATATCAGAAAGAAACACCAGATTTATTGATGAATGCAGAAGAACAGATGTTTAACGCCTGGGGAAGCCTAACCCCTAACAATGGGCGTTATATCTTAAGACAAGATCAGGAGTATACCACGAATACCCTTCAGTTATACTCTGTTTATAATCAGTTGATTAATAATACAACCAACCTGAAATTTAAGATCGGAACGAACTTCTCTTTTCAGGGCTTCAAAAATGAAATTTACGATCAGGACAATCTGATTACCCAAAATAACGCGGTTTCCGATACTGATTTTAATTATAATGAAACATTTGCTGATGCTACCTTTACCAAAAAATTAGGCAATTTCCAGGCAGATCTGGGAGCCGGAGTATCGTTCTTTAATGAAACAGCAAAATTTAGAACCGGAACAAAAACAAGCTTTAATGAAGCTAAAGTGTTACCCCATGTTGTTTTGAATTATAAATTCAGCAACGCCACCCAAATCACTTTAAACTATAATCAGGCGTATAGCTTCCCTAATGCTAAAGATCTGACGGAGTCATATGTCATTCAAAACTACCGTTCTATTTTCAGCGGAAACCAGAACCTGAGACAGGCATTAACGCATACTTCCTCATTAAACTTCAATCACTTTGACTCATTTACATTTTTCAACGTATTTGCCAATCTGAGTTATGTACACCGTGAAAGAAGTATTCAGAATAACTCCAGATTCGAGAAAGTAGTAACAGACCCGTCAAATCCGGATGCGTATACCGTATCACAGATTAACAGCCTTTTCAATTCCGATTATGAGGAGAAATCATACTCAGGAATGTTCAGAATAGGGAAAAAGTTCACCAAATGGATGAATACCCGTTTATCAGGAACCTTATCTTATTCAGATTATTATACATTCACCAACACATTAAACAGCCCGGATGTTCAGGTGGTTAACAGCAATAGTTTTACCCAGAACTATACCTTGAATAACCAGTTTACCATTAAGAAAAGCTTAGAACTGAACATCGGATTAAATGCAACATTCAGCAAGTTCAAATCTTTGACGGAACAGAATTTTGATGGCTGGAGACCGTTTGCGGATGTATCATGGTCTATCAATAGCAAATTACTGCTTCAATCCGATTTCTCTTACCGTATTCAGAACCGTGACGGACAAAGAATAAATGAAGCCAAAGAACTGAACGCTTCTTTACGATACAACATTGCCAAGAAAGTATATGTTACCCTGATTGGAGGAAACTTACTGGGAAATGGAGCCGTAGTGAGCAACGCATTTAATGATATTTACGTAGAAACTACAACCAAAAATGTATTAGGAAGATATTTCATGGTGAATGTCCGATATAAATTTTAAACCAAAGTATCGGTTCTGCATTCTTTCCGCAGCCCAAAGACCGGTACACCAACAATAAAGCATATTCTCTCTAGCGCAAGGGAAAAGAATCACTGATCAGATTCTTTTCCCTGCGCTTTTTTGTTGATATCATTACAGGATATCCCGTTAGTTTTTTACCGGCAGAATTCCTTTTTTCTGGTAAACACCAATAAGATAGCCTGCAGAATTTTCTATCTTCAGTTTTCTCTGTCTTATCTTTTCGTTCAGGTCTGTGATTAAGATATCAAAGTCTTTTTCTTTCTCTTTTTCGGAAATCAGTTCAGCCTGTTCCTGGCTAAAACCATACATCACCAATTTGGAGATGAATTTCTGAGTCTTGAGGGGCTTTTCAAAATCAATCTCCAGCTGTTTAAACTTCTGAGAATTGATATGCAGGATAATCCAGTAAAACTCCCGACCTCTTTTTTTAAGCTCATAATCAATCTCAATATCCGTATTCTCTGAAATCTGCTTTCGGGCGATATCAAGAACCTTAATTTTAAAATCACTGATTCTTTCAAACTGCTCATTTCCCTTTTTATCAATCAATCCAAGCATTTGTTTTAATTCCTGGATTTCAAAACGCTTAGTTCCAACGCTTCTCCATTGGCGGGCAATAGCGTACAACCTCTTGGCATATTTGGAAGAACAGTTTAAAACAGATTTCAGCTGCAATGCCGTGAAATTATTTTTCAGATCAAAAAAATAAGGCTTGGCGCTTTCATTAATCTTGATCTTAAAAGAGCCTGTGCCCTTCATATAATCTACATATTCAAATAACCAGAGCTGGCGGTATACTTCAGGCGTTTCAATTTCAAACAGTCTGCTGCCTATTTCTGCCGTTGCATCTCTCAGCTGTTTATAGTTCCATTTGCGTCCCGTTATTTCTTCTATATCGTGAGTATGAATCGTGTATTCCAGTTTTTCCTTTTCCAGGCAGGAAAGAACCATAAAGAGAATATCAAGCATGCAGGCAGAGTAATCATATCTCCCGGAGGTGATTACATTATGCTGATAAACCAGTCTGTCATCAGTGCCTGTATCAAGTAGTTCCATAAATATCATTTTAGAGTGACAAATATAAGCAAAAACGACATATAAAAACATCTGTCATATATAAATGTCGAATCCTGCTTATAAAAAGTCGTTTTTAGCTTATAAAAAGTCGTTTTAAACTTATAAAAAGTCGTTTTAAACTTATAAAAAGTCGTTTTTAGCTTATAAAAGGTCGTTTTTAAGTTTGTAATTTATTGATTTTAAAGAGGTTACAAGGCCTTAAAATAATAAAGTATTAAAGTATTAAAATATTTAAAAATAACGTTTGTTAAAAAAGAGATTTATTTAATCAGGGTTTCCGCGAATTTTCACCTGTCATTTTGTCATCTGCGGAGTGAAAGGAAAACAAAAAAAAGAAAAACAAAAAAGACTCAGAAATTTCTGGGCCGGCAGGGTTGTTATGCTATGCATAATAAATTGATAGATAAACTCTATCTTTTCCCGGAAATGAAGCCGTCTATCCATCCTGTTTTTGATCGGCGTTATTAAAATATTTTTCATCAATGGCCTTATTGATCATTTTTTTCAGGCTTATATTTTGTTCTGCTGAGAGTACTCTCAACGTTTTTAATTTTTCTGCAGGAATATGGAGCGAAAAAAGAATTTCGTCCTTTTTTTCTTTCACCGGAACCACTTTTTGTACCGGTGTTTTAATCTGTGATTGCTTTGCTTTGCCTATCAGCGCGGTAAAATCTTGCTTTGCCATGTTTTTATATAATTATATAATTATATAAATATATAAATATATATTTATTTGATTGCAATGGTTAAAACTTCTTTTGTTAGAGCATCAATTTGCTTCTGTGCTTTATTATTGTTATCCACTCCATTAATTAAAACAGATCGGGAAAACGCCACCAGGTCGGACATCATATTTTTGGAAACCCGAACATTGTATTCGTTTAATTGATCTTTTATTTCATCCGTAAGCGTGGTATTGGGTTTCACCATATTGAAAACAATAACTGCTTTTTCTTCGTTTCCGGACTGTTCAATCATATCAATGGTACTTTTAATGGCTAGAAGATCCAGAACCCCGGCTTTGGTTGGAATAATAATGACATCTGCAAGATCACAAAGCTCCGGCAGTTTATTAGAAAGATAAGGGGGCGTATCTATGAAGATAAAATCAAAATCTGAATTCTGAATTTCTTTTAACTGGTCCTCAAGAAAAATAGGAACATCAGACAAATCCCGGACTTGGTATAAAGAGCCCTGGGCATCAAAATCAATAATACAGACTTTTGCACTCTCCTTAAGATTAGCGGCAAGATTGAATGTTAGTGTTGATTTTCCTACCCCTCCTTTCTGATGGGTTGTTAATATAATTTTAGCCATACCTTATATAATTACACAAATATATAAATATATAATTATATAAATATATATTTATATAAAATTGAGTTTTATTTTGATTATCAATTAGTTATAATATGTTTTTTTAATGATCTAAACATACTTTTAAAAAATAAAGACCGGATATTTAAAATAATCAGTCTTTAAAAATCTTAATACAATGCATCATCTATACTATATACCTCTATTATTTTTCGCCAGAATATTGACCTTCTGATTTTATTATTACGCCCTCATTTATGGATTGTATTACAAGAATAAAAATGAATGTCCGGATCTGTTCAAAGGTGCATTCTGAGGAATTTTGAGCAGATAATCAGCAAGAGCAAAAAAAGCATATCGAAAGGAATAAATATCTTATCGACGGATTTGCCAGTTTCATCGAATTGTTTTGTTTTCGGACCCTGTATAAATGACCTTTGGAATAGAAATTAATAAAAACACCAAAACAAAACACCATGAATCCAAAGACGCAGAATCCAAAATTAGTAATCAAGAAAAGAGTTATTAAAAATTATCAATTCTCTACAGGGGATGATTTTGATACTCATCAGACTTCTATTTCTATCAGCTCATCTTTTTAAATAAAAAAATAATGTGGATCAATTGTAAAATAATATCAGAGAATGATATTCTCATGTATAAACTGAAAGAATTTATCAGTAAAACTCCTTTTTTCCTGGTAACCGAAGAAAAAAAGAATAATACCGACGATTATGAACAGATTATATTCTGGGATATTGACTCTGTTAATATTGATGTTCTTTATTTGAAAAACTACATCAATAAAGGAGGTGTTGTCATTATAATGACCTCCGTTTTATCAAAAAATATTATCTCTGAATTTTTCACCAAAGATCAAATGCTGAATATAGGTGTTTTAAATAAAAACATTCAGCATAACCAATTTATAGAGGAAATAGAAAGAGTAATAGAATTAAGCCAGGCTAGATTCCCAGCAAATTAAACAGCTCGTCTTTTTTAGTGACTGCAATACTGATGGCTTTCCCATTATTAAGTTCTATAACATTCCCTGAAACAGATTTTATAACAGTCAGTTTCACAATAAAGGATCTCTGCACTCTGAAAAAAGTAGGAGGAACCAATATATCTTCCATAGATTTTAAAGTGGCTAAGGTGGTAAAAGACTCTGAGTCTGTAACAATTTTTAAATAATCACCCAGCGCTTCAACATACAGGATATCATCCAGAATAACTTTGACCAGCTTTCCGTTCACTTTAATAAAGATACGATCAACAACAGGATTTTTATCTTTAGGAGCAGGAGCTGGTTCCGCTTTTGGAGTAGCCTGTATTCTTTCTTTCGCTCTGTTGACCGCTTTCAGGAAACGGCTGTAAGCAACGGGCTTAACAAGGTAATCTACCACTCCGTTTTCAAAACCTTCTAAAGCAAAATCCCTGTGGGCCGTTATAAAAATAACGGAAGGCCGGTTGGTAAGAGAGTTTATTAAATCAATTCCATTAATTTTAGGCATTTGGATATCACTAAAAATAATGTCTACTTCATTGGATTGAAGGTAGGCTAAAGCATCCATAGGATCATCATAAGAAGCCTGAAGGTCCAGAAAAGGGACCGTTTTTACAAAATCTACAATTAATTCTTTCCCAATTGGTTCGTCATCTATCACGATGCACCGTAATTTATCATCCATCTATGTCAAGTTTATAGACAAGGAAACAAAGAAGCTTGTTTCTCTGTCGTCGATTATCAGTTTATGATTGTTGGGATATATGAGGTTTAATCTTTTTTCAACATTCTTCACGCCAATTCCGCCTAAAACCGTGTTTTTTATAAAATTTTTCTCCTTATTATTTTCAATGGAAAAATAAAAAATATTATTCACAATATGGATATTTATTTCTAAAAAATTATCACTGGCTGTCTGTAAACCATATTTAAATGCGTTTTCTATGAACGTAAAGCAGAGTAAGGGAGCAATTAATACATTCTGGATAGAATCTTCAACCGTAATATTTAAATCAATTTTTTTATCAGAAGAGTAGCGCATTCTTTCCAGTGAAAAATAATTCTGGATAAAATCCAATTCTTTTTGAAGGGAAACTTTCTCAGTATTAGATTCATATAAAGTATAGGCCATTAAATCTGAGATATTAATGATGACCTCCGGGGCATTAGGATCCTTTTTTACAACCAATCCATATAAATTATTGAGGGTATTAAAAAGAAAATGCGGATTGAGCTGGGCTTTTAGAAAATCTTTTTCAATATTAAGATTCTGAAGCTCCAATTCGGAAGTCTGTTTCTGAAAATAGATGGTCCGGTTAAAAAGTCTTGCAATATCAAACAGGATTTTGACAAAGAAAGGCGGCGAAAATGAATAAATAACCAGGATGGCACTTCCAAAAACATTCTTGAAGGACAGCGCCTGTTTAAAGGGCATGGCTGCATTCCTGCTGATAATATTCTTGAGCGGCCCATCCAGGATATCAATATTCATATAATTTAAAAACCTGAATTGAAGATGATTGATGGTGAGCCAGGTATAAATAGAAAAAGGAAGACTGATGATGATCAGAAGGATTCCCCAGGTTCTGCTTTTAAATATTTGGGGAACAATGATATAAAAGAATATGTAAAAGACAACCATATTATTAATGGTTCCCCGCCCGGTTAATAAAAGACTGGATTTAAAAGAAATTTTCAGCTCCAGCCAATAGTTTAGAAAAAGGAACGAAGAAAAGAATATCCACACAAAAGTATGGCATAAAATTCTGTTGACAGGGTTATAGAGTTTCTCAAAATTGAATTGCGCAATTTTTTCCAGAAACGGAGTCATACTTTTATAGGATGTCTGCATATCATTACCTTGTTTGGCTTAAAATTCTACTATAATACCTGGACGCAAATGAATAGGTCATCAGTTCCAATGCTCTCTGCTCTGAAGAAAACCATCGATTAACACTCATATGAATATAACTGGATAGATTTTCTCTGCAGAGCTTTAAGTTCCTTAGGTTCTTATTTCGAATATTAAATTCTTCTTCAAAATGAGAACTTGTAAAGAACGAATGCAGATCTTCCTTTAAAATCCTATATTTTAAATTGATATGAGATTTTAATTCTGCAGAAAATTCCTGCAAAAATACACTTTCCATAGACTTACAGAAATCTAATTTTTCCTGTAACGAAAAATTGAATAAAGAAAGCCAGTGATCTACATTTTTTACAGAGGAAAATAACCGGATGTCTTCAAAGTGGGTAAAATGATCGTGAGACAATAAGCTTAAAACCAGCAGGCTGTCGTAATAAAAGGCTGCTTCGGTGGCCTCCATGTATTCTGGAAAATACCGTTCAATTTCCCTGTGGTAAGAGTCTATCTGCAGGTTCCATATTGTTTCCTGCTGAAGGTATGGATTTAATGCGGTGTAGACTCTTTGAAGAACCTCCGAATATAAACCGGTATTGATTAAATTGACTCTAAATCTGATATGATAATGAGGATCGGTATATAAGATATAAAATGCAGACCTGATGATGTTATCTTTTATCAGCTCATCCAAAATAGGTTTCAGAACTTCAGACAAAATATGATCTGAAAGAGCAGAGCTGCAGTATATTTTTAAATACAGCCATTCGCTCCCTGGTGCAAAGCTTCTTTGTAGAGCTGATGACTCCCTGCGAAATGAAGAAACCGGGTTTTTAAAATTCTTATTTTCCAATGGAAGAATAATCTGCTGGTTATAATTCTTTTCACCATCAACAGGAAGCAGCCATTCCGCCAGCTGCAGCATTTTATTATTTTTTAATTCGTCAATAAGTAAAGACAAATACGTGTCATTGGAAGTATCTAAGAAGAGCTCATTATCTCCCTGAACCAATACAACATATTTGGAGACATTCCACGTTTTGAAAAACTTTTTTAGCTCAGCGAGGGGATCGGCAGCGTTTTTAATGAGGATAATATCACTTTCATGCAGCAGCCAGCAGGCACGGTGCAGGATAATATTTTTATAGGCTATGCGCGGAACAAATCTTTTTTTGGTTTTAGAATAGTTGATATCCAGATGAATATTATCCTGCCCCTGAGATTGTAAGGCACACAGGAATTTATAATAAATATTTTCACTTTTATGAAAATTGTGAGCATTAGAGAGGCGGGGAATGACTCTTTTATTGAGTCTTCTGGATCTTAAAATAATTTCTTCTTTTTCTATTGAGATCAAAAGATCACTTAACAGGATCTGATGGGTATCTTCACTGCTGCTGCCTGCAAAAATGGGAATTTCATATGCTGAGAACTTAGGCCTCCTGGCAATATTGGCGACTCTCTTTTCGGGAATGTAGATGACTTCAGCGAGTATGATATCAGGATTTTTCTCCTGTTCATTGTGGTGTATGTCCCTGCAGAGCGTTTCTATTTCCGGATTGAATAAAGAAAGTCTTCCCAGAATAGAATTAGCTCCGGAGTTTCCTACACTTTGTAAGAAGAAGCTTCCCTGGACAGGAGATCCTATAATGCTGAAGTTTTGATGGCTGACAGGATTTTCTTCTATTATTCCTAAATCGGAATGTTCTAAATGAACGGCCTGGTTTCCTCCTTTTTCAATTAAATCTAAAATAAAATCGGTATTGGAACTCCGGGCAGCCTTTTTATCGTCTTTATTTTTAGCTGCAAGACCTTCTATGAGAGGATTTACATGGAGGCTGCCTATTTTGGATGCTGCCGGAAATCCGATGCCAGATTCAGAGTCTAACACTTCCATAAGGGGAACTTCCCGTGACTCGTATCGGGTAGTGAAAGTACTTTTAAAGGTTTTCAGATCTTTATGCAGAGGGTTGGCAGAACCAAATTTGTGAAGTATGGCCACTGAAGTATATATATTGCGGCGGGTTTTTTCATCCAGTTCAATTTTACCTTCAGGGGAATGATTGAGGTCCACATGGAAAAAGTGGGTTTTATCAATTCCCAGTTCTTTAACGGCGTATTTAAGTTCATTTATTTCAGAAACAGGCAGGTAATCCAGTGCTGTACCATCTAATAAGGCTATACAGTGCTCTATTTTGTTAAGAATGAATAAATAGACTCCTGCTTCGGCAATATCATTTTTAATCAGCCTTTGGACGATATTTTTAATATTCTGAATATTGTCTTCTGTGAGGGTGAGCTGAATTTCACTTACCAAAAACTGAATATCAATCAGCTCTTCCAGAAAATCTGAGATTTCATCATGGCTAAAGTCCGGAAGCAGCTGTTTTTTGATATCATCATAGCTGGTATATTGGGAAAATTCGGAAATACGTTCAAGATATTCATTGAAATCCAATGATATCATCTGGCATTTTTCTTCCCCGTTATGGTTGGTGAATTCCTGGTACCTATACTGCCCGGAGGTTTTAAACAGGGTATTATTGACTTTATATTTCAGGTTTTTCCGGATCTTTTCATTGTTTTCAATGTGAGATTTGAATTCTCTTAAAAAATCCATATCAATCCTGGTTTTCCTGGAGGGAAGTATCGTTTCTTCCTGATCATCCTGTCCCAGATGCTTCAGAGCAATACCGGCCATGGTTCCATAAGGGGTACACCTGGTGCTGGATCGGATGGCATATTTCTTTAGGGTATGGATGAGCTTGGGAATTCTGTCTGGTTTAAGCGTCTTCTCCCGATACTGGATGATGGTGTGATATAGATCCGGAGAACTCCAATAGATGGAGGTGATGAACGTATCATCTTGTATCAGGCTGTCTACCACATCTTCTATATCCCTGGTTTCCCTGTTATTAAATAGTATATCATAAGAATATAAAGGCTTTCTTAATATATACCTATTGTATGTCTCATATTTCATAATTCCCGGCTTCTGAAGGGTATTTTAATTATCAGTACCCTAAACTTTGATCTTTTATAATAATGATTATCCTATAAAAATAGGTTTTTATCCCAGAAAAAGCATGTTTGATCGAAAACAATTTCATTCCGTATAAAAGTGACATACTTTTGAAACATAAAATTAAAGCACACGTGTAAAAAGCCAGTTTTATTAACCAACAACAAAAAAATAAATTAACAATTAAAAACAAACATTATGAACAACAAATTTGACAAGAAGTCTTTGACTGAAGCTTTAAAGACTGTAAGATTAGAAGAAAGACAAGAAATGATTAACCCGGCTGCTTCAGAAGCTGCAGATGCAATCAGCGTATCTTTCGATTCTTAATCACCCCAATCAACAACAAAACAATTTAACAACAATTAAAAACAAACATTATGAGCAACAAATTTGACAACCAATCTTTAACAGAAGCATTAAAAACTGTAAAACTAGAAGAAAGACAAGAAATGATTAACCCGGCTGCTTCAGAAGCT
>Ga0308157_10003511_pt1 | contig 22612 bp, 20 predicted proteins | sample PhyBR1_FD_201035 | JGI IMG/M metagenome (GOLD analysis project Ga0308157, IMG submission 201035) | Phyllosphere microbial communities from UC Gill Tract Community Farm, Albany, California, United States - DLSLB.R1 | ecosystem: Host-associated > Plants > Phyllosphere > Unclassified | place: USA...
TCTTTTTGTAGGCTTTGGTTTCGGCAGACACCTTTTCATTGTCCACCACGATAAATAATCTTTCAGTACGTTTAATAACTATTAATCTTCCAAAAAAGAGTTCGAGTTTCGTACCAGTAAGTTCACATCGAAAGCCATGTGCAGCCAAACACTGCCACATGGCTTTTTCATTATAGAGATCTCGGAAGATTGTTTTAGAGAGGTCATAAAATGCAAAAACTATTACCTGCGTTAGCAACTACCAGACTAAAGCTTTCTTAACTTATTCGACTAATGGTGTAGTCGGTCGGCCCATCAATTCGGAAAGCACTTTACCATTATCGAACAGAGACTGTAACGTAATCTGTGGACGGAATAATTTATTAAGATTTTTTATATTTAATTATTCAAACGACACTGTCATAAAAGAAAAGACCCCATTCGACTTTGATCGCTTCAAGGAGGAAGTTATGCAAGGTCTTTACGACGAAAAGAGCTTATCTCCTAAGGACGGCGTTCTGGCGCCCTTAATGAAGCATTTACTGGAGTCCTTTACGGACGGCGAGTTAGCAAATTACCTTGAGGAGGACAATGCTTCCGGCAATCCCAATAGCAGGAATGGTAAAACATAAAGATCGTTCGTGGGCTGAATACGGGCACTTTTAAGCTGGAATCCAGGCGTGATAGATACGGTACGTTCGAGCTTAAAGTTGTTCCCAAACGCCAGCTTACTATTAAAGAACAGTTGGAAGGCCATGTCCAGAGCATGTATGCCAAAGGCATGAGCACACGTGCGATCAGCTATTTTATCCGTGAGATCTACACTATGGAGATTTTGAGTTACACTCCCCACTCCCTCGATTTTCTACAATGCCATTTTCCGTTCAGTAATCATGACTACAACGGACATCTTGTTGTCTTTACAACTTAGAGATTCGGACGTTTTCTGATAGCTCTTTTATCATATTCAACGTTTCTTCCCAATTTTTGTCAGAATGTTTATACATAGTTTCTGTAGGAAATTCACTGTGTGATAATTTCAATAAGGTATTTTCTTCCGTTGGCTCTAACAGAAATTCAACTTTTGAGTAATTTTCCGGTTTATCAGGAAGCCCTGAAAAACCACTCCAGTAAGAATAGGTAAAGGAACTTTCTTTATCAAAACGAATGACTTTTCCTTTATCCTCATATTTCTTCCCTTCCCAAGTGAAAGTAAATGTAATATCACTTTGTGGTTCCCAGTCGCTTTTTGTGTCAACACCCAACCATTGTTTTATTTCTGTCGGATTTGTTAAAACAGTCCATACTGTTTTTGGGTCTGCTTTTATCTGTCTTTCTTTTTTAATTACCATAAGGGTCTTATTTTTCTGTTTTTCGTAATTAGTGATGTCACATGATAGAATATATTACTAAGAATTTTGATATTAATGCTGCCAGACAGAAATATACAATAGTTTTCTTCTGGTCAAACATTTTAAATAGAGAAAGTAAAAGAGCCTTTAAAACTATAGTAGAAAATATTCAATCTATACTTCTACTGAAAAACCAACAATCCTTACCATTAATACAGATTATACTTATATAAAGGAGGGGAATGAGTAAGGCGGCTAAAGGAGTTGCCAGTAGGAATTCTCGACAGATGTTTGGTGTATGAAAAACTCCTTTATTTCTTTCTGATAGGAAAGGAAAATGCCCTACTATCCATTTTTCACTTATTAAAACTTGTCTGTCAAAAAATCTAAAGTAAAAGTAAAAGAAATTATAAAATAGACTATAATTAAAATTACGGGTATAACCAGCGACCTAGACTTATACTGAATATCCTTAGGAAAGAACATATTATTGAAACCTTGAATAATAGCAATTCCGAGGGCAGCCACGACTAAAGAAACAACCCATCTAAGAAAAGAATTATAGCTTAGTGCATCAGGAATATATTCGGCAATTAATGTCGCAGAAACAAAAAGTGTGAGATAACCGATTAATAATAGCAATAACCCTTTTCCTACCTTCTTTAGAATAAAATAGTTAATCATAGCTAGGATAAACCCAAAGAGAATACCAAATATAGCACTTATTAAGAAAATGGATAAATTAGTATATAAGGAAATTGCATTATCATCTTCTGTCAATTGCTTATCGAATTTCTTTCTTTCTGCAAAGTCTGCTTCTTGTTCCAATTGATTTCGTGTAAGAATCAATTCGTTTATCCTTTGATGCTCTTGCTCAGAAAATTCTTGCCCCCTTTTAATTAAAACTTCATATGCTAACTGAATAGCTTCAGGAGTTTTACGTGTATCCTGCTGAATAAATTTCTCAAGTTCTCTGTCAGATAATTTTTCTAACACCCCCTTCTTAACCATGTTTTGTGGCTTTTATTAATTCTTTGAAATGTATTTTTTTAAGCCCAAAATTGGCAAAAAATCTTCTTTTAAAGAACGAATATATAACCTGAGTTGGTTTAAAACCGCAAGGGAGAATCCAACCTATTCTGTAGCTTATCTTAAGGCCAAGAAATAAGAAAATCTATTACTCTCTATTTTGTTGTAATAACAATAACTCCGTTTTTTGCTTTTGCCCCATAAAGTGAATCCGCTTCGTTTTCATGTAGAATTTTAAAAGATTTGATATTGTTACGATTTTTTTCAACGAAGTCTGAATCTTTTTCTACACCATCAACGATTACCAAAGGCACTCCAATTCTTTCCAGTTCTCCATTTTTCTTTTCCCAGGATTCCCATCCACTTGGACCAATCATGAGTTGGTATTTTTTTGGCCTTCTAAATTGATATTGCCCATCAGCCATTGATAACAGGACTTTTTCCCTGGGCTTTTTCATGTCAATTATATCGCCAATTTCAGTGAGGTAATTTTCAAAACTCGCAGATTCCGTATCCGACATACCGGGCTGATAGGCTGAAATCAAATGCATGTTACCGTTTATCTTATAAGTAATTTCAAATGGAGAATATCCCGTTTTTTGACCGTTATTCGATTGCATATTTAAAAGATTAGTCTTATCTATAAGATTAAGAAATTTAGTTTTCTCTTTATTTGATAGTGCTAACTTATAACTTGTTCCTCTCGTACTATCCATTCGATCAGCCATAGGTCGTATTTCCTGCCAGAGAAAAAGAGAGTCATTTGAATACTCTATCTCAGCTATCCTTAAATAATCTATATCAGAGGACTTAATTTGACTTTGACCAACGAAAGGATAAGTAAAAAGGACAATTAAGAAAATTCCCTTTATAAAAGATGAAATGTTTGATTTCATAATACAGGTTTTAAAGAATAATTGATTCTTTGAATTAATTCTCTCTTTACATGAATACTTCCTTAAGTAATTAAGCTCATATTCAATGTCTTATATAAATTTATTAAAATATTTTAATATCCATAATTGAGTAAAATTATAATATCTACCTATTCCTTTTTTTTGAATTATTTTGTCTAATTATTTCGTTAAGTTGGAGAAGTCTTTATCCAAATCACTACTGGAAGAGCGGGTTTGTTATTAATTACAGATAAGACGATAGATGAGGAACTGAAGTTTAATAAAACCTTTAAATAAATAAGATGTATGTTATGAAGATTGGGTTCAAATTTCCGGAGATGGTTTATCTTTTACTTTTTGCTCACGTATAACAATCAAATTATTCCGTATGTGATTCAAAACGTCCTGTTCCTTCTTCAATATTAATCCGATAAACGATCAGATTATCCTTAAGTTCCTGATCAATAGCGTGTGAAGGATCTCTTCCCGGATCATTCGTATTTGGCATAATGCGATGAATCAGCCTCTGCATTACCTGCTGCCGCTCCTCACCTTCCAACTCTTCGTATGTTCCCCATAGAATGATACTTTTCCATTTGAACATACTTTCAATTTTATCAACCTGAAAACATACCCTTGGATTCCCGCGTAACATGTCAATTTTCTTTCCTTCGCCGGAATGCGCATATATAGCATTATCTTCATATACATAGTTTATTGGGACTATATACATCTCTCCATCTAACTCACATCCAATACGCCCAATAAATTGGTTATTAAGAAAATCGATAATTTCTCTTTTATTTAGTTCTCCTAGCATGTTTTTAGTTTTCCTAAAAATAAACAAACTATTTGGCTTGTTCAAGCAACCTTATTAATTACTCCATTCATTCCGCAGAAGATTAAAAGTTACTCAAAAAATGATTCAATACTTTCACCAAATTGCCTGACATCACTCAAATGCATTTCTTTTACTTTTTTGATATCCAACGTTCCTCCGTATATAATCATTTTCTTACGCTCGAACCTCCCACCCAAGCGATCATTCAACATAATCTTACGCATACTTTCAGCTATTCCGTTTTGTTCAAGGAAATCATTTGGATGTCCTGCAGTAGTAATCACAGCGCCATATTTTATCGTTTTCATACGTCTGATTCTCTCTCCGTTTTCATTATAGCCATAAGCATAACCAACAGAATAGACCCTGTCAAACCAGCCTTTGAGTTTAGCCGGGCAATCGCTCCACCAAAGTGGATAAAGGAAAATAATGCAATCCGCCCGTTCAATTTTACCATGTTCTATAACAACGTCTTCCGACAAAGGCATTTCTGTTCTAGCAAACCCCTCTCTTTCGTACTCCTGCGGAGTCATATCCGAACGGAAATTCATTTTATACAAATCGGAAATTTCAATCTGATGACCCGCTTTTTTTAATCCTTCTATTAAAGCTTCCAGAATTTGATTGGTAAAAGACTTTGAGCTGGGATGGGCATATACGATAAATGTATTCATGTTCTTTAGTTGATTGCTTCTAATTTAGAAAATCCATATCAAGTTAATGCAGACAACTATTCTAAACATGTTTCAATATTGAACTAAATGAGAGCAAACCCTTGTAACAAAACTATTGCTTGGTATATTTTCTAGTGGATTGCATCATGATTAATTTACCAGTTTATTTAATTTGCAACCATTTAGGTAAGCCTACACTCAATATTCAAAAATTTAATGAATAATAATCTTTCTACTAAACCGCATTATCCCATATTGGACGGATTACGAGGTGTGGCAGCCCTTATTGTTGTAACATTTCACCTGGCTGAGCCATTAGCGGGCGGGCATTTGGATATTTTGGTCAATCATGGCTATTTAGCCGTTGACTTCTTCTTTTTATTATCTGGTTTTGTACTTGGATATGCTTATGATGATCGTTGGCATAAAATGACCATCGGCACATTCTTTAAACGTAGGATAATGCGATTACAACCAATGGTAGTTTTAGGAATGACGCTGGGAGCAATCGGTTTTTATTTTACAGATTCTACCATCTGGCCACTTATTCATACCATTCCCTTGTGGAAAATGCTTTTGGTGATGCTCATTGGTTATACGATTCTCCCGGTTCCATTGTCCATGGATATACGTGGTTGGGAGGAAATGCATCCGCTCAATAGCGTCGGCTGGTCATTGTTCTTTGAATATATTGCCAACATCCTATATGCCATCGGTATTAGAAAATTATCAAAAACAGCTTTAAGTATCTTCGTTTTTGTAGCAGCTGTAGCTCTTGCTCATTTAGCCATTAGCAACGGGGATGTCAGTGGTGGCTGGACACTAAATACTGAACAGGTAAGAATCGGTCTTACCCGAACGATGTATCCATTTTTTGCAGGTCTTTTACTTTCAAGGGTTGCTACACCTACTCGCATTAAAAATGCCTTTTTGTACTGCAGCCTACTTATCATTATTGTTTTATATATGCCCCGCATAGGCGGAGCGGAACATATTTGGATGAACGGTCTTTATGAATCTGTCTGTATCATCTTTATTTTTCCGCTAATCGTTTATTTAGGCGCCAGCGGTTTGATACATAGCAGAACTGAAAGTAGGATCTGTAAATTTTTAGGTGATATCTCCTATCCGCTATATCTTGTTCACTATCCAATCGTCTATTTTTACGTCGCTTGGATTAGCAACAACAAAGGTATTACCATCCTTCAGGCCTGGCCTTATGCACTATTAATATTGATAGGGAGTATTGTTTTAGCATATGCCAGTTTAAAATGGTATGATGAGCCGATTCGTAAGTGGTTAAGAAAGAAAATAGGGTAACATCAAAAGCGAGGGAAGAATCTTTAAGATGCCTTAGTACCTTCAAGCTGATTTTCTGTTTTGAAACCTACTTATTTTTCGATAATTGAACGATTGTTCCAATTGGAAATAAGGCTCTAAAAAGCGTACCGATCAGAGGACGTGCGATAAATACCTGCAATGGCAAAGCCACAATAAAATTAAGTCCAATATTGATATCCCAATTAGAAATAGTATTAGCGCTAATTCCATTTATCATTAAACTACCATATAAGGACATTGTTAGGACCATTCCTGATACAAAACATAGAGCAAACCCTTTTTCGCCTCCGAATCTTTTTCCCGGATTAACCTGCAGCTAAGTTTGATGGCTAGAGGTGCCACAATAAACCATTCTATTAGAAAGGCCACTAAAAAGGTCAATGGAAACATAAGCCAAACGTTTTTAATTCCATCAAAGGAAAATCCATTGTGTAAAAACACATTGTAAGAGCTCATGCTCATTACCATAAATACGACCATTAAGAAGGTGTAAATAATTTTCTCCTTCTTATTAATAGGCATTTTATTCATTTTATTATTTTGAAATTATCAGTTGTGCGATTTTATTTAAAGTACCTAACGACTCCAAAAGAGAAGATCCTTCTTGGCTTGAAAGCCGTTTTAGCTTTTGGGAAAAATGCTTCTCCATACTTTTCTCGACCTTATTGGCCAGGCTTTCGCCATCAGATGTTAGAGAAAGATGTATAAGCCTCCTATCAGTCTCTGATCGGAGTCTTTTTACATATCCCAATGATTCAAGTTTATCTATAGATTGTGAGAATGGTCCTTTTTCCAAGCCTACAATTCTCGCGATGGAAACCATCGAAAGATTAACTGAATTTTTAATAGTTAGTAGAATACGCTCTTGCGTTAAATTGATTACAGCTAATTCCTTTGGTAAATGATAATCATTGAAAAAAGCATATTTTATCAACTCAGCATTATTGAGCTCTGTTAAAATTTTTTTTGACATGAAGAATTGGTTATTTAAATAACCGTTATAACTATTATTTCTTTTAAAACAAACACACAAGCTCTAAAACCCCATTTTCCCTAAAAAAACATAGCCCCTAACCTTTTTAAAAATTAGGGACTATGCTATATATTCAGAAGCATTTAAGAAATGTAAAAGCACAACAAAGCGTGATTTTATACCCTCAAAAGCCTATTGTCTGTTATTTCTAAGTCTATCCTATTCCACAACTTCAATCTCTTCCCTGTTGTTATGCGTTCTACCAAATAGATCTACTGCTTGAATCTCAATAACATGTTTTCCCGCTTTCAGTTTTGGTAATTTCAACTTCCAAAGATGCTCAGAATTAACCGGATCACTTGGTCTTCTTCCTGCCAATAGGGTCTCAGCGCCATCATAATTCAACAGGTCTTTTAAATAAGCCGGATCACTTCCTACTACTCTATCCATTGCTTTCCAATCGCCATTATCTATTCTGTAAGTAACTTTATCATTTGCTGACCCTAAGAAAAAGTTAGCATAGACATGATAGCGACCGGCATACTTCGCTTTTATGACCGAAGGGCCAAATATTCCAATGGAGTAACTATCATCTTTTCCCACTACCTTATAATCAAATTTGTAATTATTGCCATCAATTGAAAGGATGGAATAACCTTTTGGAGTTCCGTCTCTCATAGTCGAAGTAGGGATCCCTTTTTCATTGGGCAAACCAGAGTACCAATCTCCGGAGGTTGTTCCTACATTATACTCATGGTGTGATTTATTTCCTTTCCAGCCATGTTCGGCAGTATAGAAATTCTGTTGCTGATAGTGTGTATGGGCAGATAGTGAAAGCGTATTCGGGTATTCCGACAGAATATCAAACAATTGCTGTCTGTCTTCATTTCTGAAAGACTTGTTATTTTCCACATTTAGTGGAATATGGAAAGCAAGGACAATCAATTTGTCTTTAGGAACAAATTTAAGGTCGTTAGCAACAAAGTCTATCTGATCTTGTCTCAACCCTCCCTGATACCCCTTTCCTGTTTCCGGATGCGGATATATAATATCATCCAGAATAATAAAATGCGCATTTCCTACATTGAATGAATAATTTGCAGGTCCAAAGACTTTTTCATAACCTTCATCAGATAAGGAATCTTGCTGAACATCTAAATTCATATCATGGTTACCAATTACATTAAACCATGGCAAACCCATCTGACCGACTGCCTGTTTATAGCTAGGATGTAGTGTAAGATCATCTCCAACTAAGTCCCCTAAGCTAATTCCAAATAAAGGACCTTTTCGTTCTTTAGCCTCATCCACAACTCCTCTACGGAAGTAATCCATTTCCTCTGCGGTGTAGGCCTGCGGATCTCCGAAGACAAAGGCTGAAAAACTTGTTGGTTCTTCTTTGACTTTTAGGGCAAAATCGATCGATTTAGGAAGCTCACCTGTAGCTTCAACTCCCGAATACTTGAGCGTTGGCGACCCATTGGGCTTGTGTATATAATAAAATTTAGGATGATGGTCTTCATCAAGTGGTAACTCATATCCTGAAGGTTTTATAACGAAGACGATATTATCGTTGCTTACAAGCAATTCATATCTTCCTTTTTTATCAGTTTGTACTACATCTCTACCATTACTTACGCTTACCCCTTCAAGACCGATCTCCTTCTTATCAAGTTTACCATTACCATTTTCGTCGATGTAAACAGTTCCTTTGGCAAGCTGCTGACCAAAAGCTGTACTTACCAAAGCACACGCAAGTAGTGTGCAATAAAAGTTTTTCATTTGTTTGAGTTTATGTTTGCTCAAACATAGGTCTTGCGGTTTAATAGAATATTAAGAGAAGATTAAGTTAAAGTTTATAAATCTCTTAACACCTCAGCAAATTACCCCCCAGATTCGTCTAGCTCATTTTTATTGGTTATGTTTGCCTCATTTTTGGGCAAAAGGTTAGTAATTATTCATTTACCTAGCCTTTTCAATTTTTACTTGAAATGATTGCAAATTTAGAAGCGAAAGAATTTAAAGAGATTTACGAAACATCCATTATCCAACAAACGGCTTATTGGTCTGAGGTCAAAAAGGTTCAGGGCATTCAAAGTCAAGCTTACAATTTTAAGGTTAAATCAGACGATTTATTTCTAAACCAGCAGGAGCAAACTTATATCGTCGGGGATGTCCTGATTATCATCCAGCATCTAGATACTGAACATTGCATTGCGTATGTTCCTTACGGTCCCGAGATCGAACCCCATCCTGAAAATCAAGGGTATTTCCTCGAGCAATTATCGGAAAGTCTAAGGTCATACCTTCCCAAATCCTGCATTATGATTCGCTTTGATCTTTCCTGGGAATCCCTCTGGGCAAAGGAAGATGACTGCTACGATATCCATGGTAACTGGATCGGAGGACCTGAAAAGAGAATTCAGGAGCTTCGCCTCAACTTCAACACTGAGAATTGGAACCTCCATAAGGCCAATACAGATATTCTTCCTTCAAATACGATATTTATGGATTTAGCGCAATCTGAAGAAGATATTCTAGGGAATATGAAATCCAAAACAAGATATAATATTAACCTTTCAAAACGCAAAGGTGTTCAAATTCGCTCTTTAGGGATAGATAAATTGGATGTTTGGTATGAACTATACAGACAAACAGCACAGAGGAATAATTTCTTCTTACACGATATCAACTACTTTAAGGTTGTTCTCTCCGCCAGGGCGAATGATAGTCAGTCTCCGGCACAGGTTTTTCTCCTAGTAGCAGAGGTAGACGACAAGCCTCTTGCGGCAATGTTCCTCGTACTTACCGGAGTCCGCGGAACTTACTTGTATGGTGCATCGGCCAATGAGAACAGAAACTTTATGGCAACTTATGCTTTGCAATGGAAGGCGATGCAATTAGCCAAAGCAAATGGATGCAAGGAATATGATTTCTTCGGCGTATCGCCTCAAGCTGATCCAGCACACCCGATGTATGGTTTGTACAAATTCAAATCAGGTTTCGGAGGACAGGTATTCCATCGTATGGGGTGTTGGGATTACCCCTTAAACAAACAAAAATACCAATACTATGCTTCTATGGAATTCCAAAATCAAAGCTATCATCTGAATTAAAGCATATCGGCAGTTTCTAGGATTAAAAATGAACCTTAAAAACTGCCGATTGTTGTATTTTTCTCTACTTCAAATCTTTCAAAATCTCCTGAACAGCTCTTTCCAGCTGAGGATCTTTATCTGCTACTCGATCAGCAACAGTATTTTTAACTGCAATATCTGGAGATACCCCCGTCAATTCAAGATCCTGTCCGTCCAATGTATAACAGCCCCATGATGGTAATCGATAAAACGAACCATCGACAAGCCCCTTACCGGATGTGAAAATAATCCAGCGATACGTCTCTGTACCGATTATTTTTCCAAGTTTCAATGATTTAAAACCAGCAGCCGTCATCTCTGCATCACTTAGGGATTGTTCGTTAATCAATAAAACAATTGGTTTGCCTGCCGGCGAGAAGTTACTCTGTGGCGAACGCTTTCCACCGCGATACTGCCATTGCAGATAAGGCCGCTGAGATAAGAAACGCAACACCTCATCGTGCACATTTCCTCCTGTGTTATAGCGAAGATCCAGAATTACAGCATCTTTATTATTCTCCTGCTCAGCCATATCAATCAAGAAAGATTGTAATTCATCTCCACCCATGTTTTTCATGTGTGAATAAGCGATTCTGTTTTTACTTAACTGATCGACCTTATTGCGATTCCCTTTGATCCATTCGTCATACAAAAGCTCTTTAAAGGCATTATTACTTTGTGGTCTTATATTAATACTTTCTTCTTTCCCATTGCGATTAACCGTCAACTGGATCTCAGTTGCTAAGGATGGCCAGGTAAAATAAGTATCCCGATCCTCCTTCTTATCGATCTTATTACCATTCACCGCAACCAAAATATCACCAACTTTCAATCCTACTTCTTTTTTCGAAGCAGGTCCTTTATCGACGATATGCGAAATCTTGTAGGGGTCCTTATCATCATATAATACGCCCAATTCATTCGTTACAAAATTATACTGCTTCCGTTCATCAGCACCTGTGGTGCTAAAACCCATGTGAGAAGAATTAAGCTCTCCTAACATGTCATTCAGTAAGATCCGTAAGTCCATCCGGTTATTAATTCCACTTAAGTAAGCTGCGTATTTCTTCTTCATACCGTCCCAGTCCACACCGTGGAATGTCTCATCATAGAAATTCTCTTCCACATTTGCCCAGGTTTCAAAGAACATTTGCTTAAATTCCTTATCCAGATCACGGGTGAATTTGAAATTGATATCTACTCCTTCCAACTTATTTTGATCGATATTATATTTCTGCAAATTACCATTGCTAACCGCAAAGTATTTACCCCCCACTTCCGTCAGACCTTGTAAACCACCATCAGAAACCTTATCGGTTTTGCTATTGGTAAACGGTTCGAATGTTATTCTATAAGTTGCCCATTTTCCTTCGTGATTAGATTGATAAAAAAGATACGTTTTATCGCCTTTGGCAAAAACCTGAGGGTTATATTGTGTTCCTGCTGAAGAACTGATCTGTACAATCCGATCTGATAATCCTTGTACATCGATACTAACGAGGTTTTTCTTCTTATTATCATCCTTTACTTCAGGTTTATCCTTTTTGTCCTCGTCTGTTTTCTTTTTGTTATTCTTTGTATCGGTCGTATCCTTCTTTTCTTTCTCCTTTTCAGCATCTTTAAATAATTCATCGAATTTGCTTATGCGATAAGGCTCATCGAAGTTCTCCAAAGCCATTCTATATAAGCTGGCATTTTCCATTCCTGTAGGATATGCTGGCTTTGTCCGGTTACTGGAGAAGAAAATATATTTGCCATCCGGAGACCAGACAGGTGAAGATTCAGTAACACCTGTATTTGTTAAATTGATCGTCTTTTTCTCTGCAATCTGATAAACAAAAATATCTTGTTCAAAGTTGCGGATTGCGGTAAATAATACATATTTACCATCCGGAGAAAAAGAAGGTGTCGAATTCTGGAAAGCCCAAATCTCATCCTTGACAATCGTTTCACTTTTTAAGCTGGATAAATCCAGCAACCTCACTTCATCCCTACCACTTAAATAAACTGCGTTGCTGTTTTCTTTATTAAAGGTTAAGTCTCTATTATTCCTTTTATCAGATGTTAATTGTTTAGGTTCGCCCCTTCCATCCGCCGACCTGGAATACCAATTCAAATAGCCATCTACCGTCTGGTTATAGACTAATGTCTTGTTATCCTTCAACCATTTCACTTCTGTAATACGCTCTCCCTGACCTGGCATCTGACGGATAAACTTGCCTTCCACATCACTTACAAACAACTCTCCACGTGAAACAAAAGCCATCTTCTTCCCGTCAGGTGACACATCAAAGTTGCTTATGGTTCCTTTAACCTCAAATTCCTTTGATTTTCCTAACACCTGATTACGGCTAAGGCTAATCGCCGGTTGACTCGTTTGTTTTGTCCCTACGTTATAAACAAATAGTTGGTAACCCTTTTCAAACACCACGGCCTCACCATTCGAGGAAACCTGAGGATTACGGATAGATTCTTTAAACTGTGTTAAGGCAACCTTGTTTCCCCCAACAAGTGAATACAGGTTATATTCATCATTGCCTTCATCTGAAGCAAAGAAAATAGTACCATTCTTGTCTACTGTTGGCCATAGATCTTTTCCTTCATAAGTAGTATAATCCTTATGGGTATTCGTTTTAGGATTAAAACCTCTGATATCAGGGTTGAAAGCCCCTTTATATCTTTTTCGGTTTGCCGCCGAATAACTTTCCCAGGAATCGGTATACAAAAGTTCTCCCGAAGGAGTTTCTACCATGTTATGAATATAATTGAAGAAATGCGGAAAAATACGTTCTGCAGTTCCGCCTTCACGGCTTACTTTATAACTACTCAGACGGTTCGCCCTTCCTGAAGTGAAATAGATATTCTTGCTATCCCAGCTCCAGCTATCTACTTCATCGGTAGCCTCATGATGGGTAATTTGCAAGATGTTGCCCCCCGCCATTGGCATCACATATACATCCATATTTCCGTTCTGATTAGAAGAGAACGCAAGCCATTGTCCGTCCGGGGAAATCCTAGGCATCACTTCATTTCCGTCCATGGCGGTCAAACGCAGTGCCGGTCCGCCGCTTGTCGGAACCTTCCATAAATCACCCTCAAAACTAAAAACAATGGTCTGAGCATCCGGACTCAAGGTAGGATGAGATAAAAAAGTAGGTTGAACCTGGGCCATTAATTGCGCAGAACCCACTAACAATAAGAAAATGGTTAATAAAGATTTGGTCATAATAAAGATCCTTTTTGTAAGACTTAAACAAATGTACAATTCACTTTCAGCAATGACCTCTTCGTCTTCATTTTTTTACGATTAATAACCTCCCTTTTGTTTTCACTTCTATTTCAACACCCATTTTAACTCGATTTATAAAAGCTATATAACCAAAAGATTAACAAATAGTTATAAAAGTGTACTTTTTACACTTACATGTCTATTAAATCTAAATTTTGTACTACATTTGCAGAAAATATTAAGCAATGACATCACTAACTGGAGCAAGCACTTCTATCCCCAAACAAATGAAAAATAGAATACGATTGGCTGTAGCCTTATTTTACTTTGGACAAGGGTTAGGCTTTGCTAGTTGGGCAAGTAGAATTCCAACCATCAAAACGGCATTAAACCTATCAGAAGGTCAACTAGGTACTATCTTATTGATGCTACCCATCGGCCAGTTACTGACTATGCCGGTGTCTGCTGCTTTGGTCAATAAATTCGGTAGTCATAAGGTATTGCCTTGGGCAGCATTTCTTTATGCGATCGTCATATTATTTATCGGATTTTCAAGCAATGCCTGGTTTTTAGGAGCATCATTGCTATTCTTTGGAATAACTGGCAACTTATGTAATATCTCTGTGAACACCCAAGGTGTCCTCGCAGAAGATCTATACGGCAGATCCATTATGTCTTCCTTCCATGGTGCATGGTCGCTAGCTGGATTTACCGGTGCCCTAATCGGTTTATTGACTATTAATTTTCACATTAATACTATTGGGCATTTTATAGGCATCATTATCTTACTAATTGCTAATATCCTATTGAACAAACAATTCCTCGTGGTTGAAACAGGAGCAAAGGCTGAGAAAAAAGAAAAAGTGAAATTCAAACCCGATTCCTTAATTATTCAATTAGGTATCATCGGTTTCTTTAGTATGGCTACTGAAGGGGCAATGTTTGACTGGTCCGGGGTTTACTTTAATGATGTGGTGAGAGCGCCTGAGAAATTAGTGCCCCTAGGTTACGCCTCATTTATGATTATGATGGCGCTGGGCCGTTTTGTAGGTGATGCAGTAATCGGACGATTAGGAAGACAAAGAACCTTACAGATTAGCGGATGTCTGATGTTTTCAGGTATGTTGATTTCCGTGCTATTCCCTAACCTTTGGGTCTGTACATTAGCCTTTATGTTAGTTGGAATTGGTGTAGCCTGTAATGTCCCTACCGTATATAGTGTAACCGGGAAACACAAAACAATTCCAGCCGGCGTCGCTCTAGCTATGGTATCCAGTATTTCTTACCTAGGATTTCTTGTAGGTCCTCCTTTGATCGGCTATGTAGCTGAATTATTCAGCTTAAGATATTCTTTCGCTTTATTCTCTTTATTCGGCTTCTTAATGTTTATTATGACCAGCCGCTTAAAGGTTTTTAAAGAACAATAAACTTAAGGCTTCACCGACTTAAGTTTACTTAATTCTTTTTCTGAAATCTTTAAAATGGTTCCATGCCGAATCCCTTCCGGAAAGACTAATTGATCGGAGACATCAATCCAGTTTTTAAGATCTTTTGATTTTATCACGCCAAAATGATGATCCATATAACGATCAAAATAAACATACCATTCTCCATCTATTTTAATTACCGTCGGTCCTTCTGCCCAATAGTCTCCTGTAATTTTTTCGCTGGCTTCAGAATAAGGCCCCTCCAGATTGTCTGCGTAGGCTAACTTTAGATTTTTCTCTGCAGGCTCTCGGGTTTCATCCTTGATGAACATAACCCATCTGTTTCCGTCTTTCTGAATAGTCGCGTCAATACAGTTAAATCCCGGTTCGTAAAGTAATTGTGTTTCTGAGAAGGTATTAAAATCTTTCGTCAGGGTATAATACATCCGATGATTGTACCCGTTATCAGCTTCCACTTGTGTCTCCGGGAAGTCGCCCGTAATAGTCGTTGCCCAGTATATCATATATTGTTTGTTCTCAGGGTCGTAGGTAATTTCCGGAGCCCAAGTATTTCTAGCAAATTCCTCTTGTTCCATAACAGGAATATAAAGCTGCTCAGACCAATTTATCAGATCTTTGGATGTTGCATACCCGATTCCTTTTTGCGTCCAGCTTACCGTCCACACCATGTGGTAATTTCCATCACCGCCCTTAATAATACATGGATCCCGCATTAAACGATCAACACTTAGTCTCGGAGCTAAAAAGGAATGGTCATCTTTTAATGCCGCCCACTTCAGACCATCCTCGCTATAGGCAAGATGCAATCCATCCTCCCCATTCCTCTTGAAATAAGAAAAAATATAGGCTGAGTCTTGCTGCTGTGCTGATAGTGGAAGAACAGCATAAAAAATGCTGCATAGTAATAGAAAATTCTTAAGCATGGTTTAGGTATTGTTGACTACCCAAATATAATCAAAACCCTCGCAAATAAAAGCGTATACATCTTCAAAAGAGGTGCAAAAATCACAATGGTAATAATTCTATATTGCAAATATTCTGCTTCGTCTAAAATTCACCATGGCTCTTTCTTATTTTATTCCTTTTAAAATGGATTAGCATTGGGCAAGGTATGGACGAGCTATGGATCAGGTATGGAAAAGGCCCCTGACAATATGAGGCCTCTTACGAAATTGTTTTTATGGTAATAATTCTTTTTCTCCAAAGTTTGATCTTCATTTTTTTGGAAAATCCTGCGATCTTTTTTTCTTCAAAAAATGAGATTTATTATAAGTCGACAAAAGATTTTGCTCTCACTTTTTAGAAAAAAAGCTTACATCCTCTAAAAATTCAACAACTTCTCCGTTTGGACTATAAACCAATGCGTTTTTAACGCGGACAGACTTTTGTTTATTACTTAAATCTATTTCCCAAACCTCATTACTTAAGGGTTTGGCACCCGCTTCAATCGCCGCATTCATAGCCTGCCTTGCGTCCCGAACAATAAAGCAGATATGTAACAAAGCATTCTCTATATACTCATCTCCTTCCTTGCGGGACCTTCCTTGGGTTGGTATCTGCGCATTCTTGTCGCAGATTTCCAAATAATAACCAATGTTAGCTTTAAACATCATGACACATTTCTCCAGATTGAATTCGGGTAAAGACCATTCATGTAGAACCTGAAAGCCTAATTTCTCATAAAACTGAATACATCTTTCTATATCCTCTGCCTTAATAGACACATGGTGAAACCCAATAATATTATCTTCTAATTTCATTATGACTTAAACTCTACGCTTCTGCCTATTGCAGAATATTCTTCTAACATTAATTGATACTCCTTGATTTTATCGGCTATTGTTTCTAAGCTGCCTGTTGTAAAGGGCAATCGAAAAAGATCCTGTTGATTATTATTCACAGCCTTTATAATCTCTTTTGCAACTTTATTTGGATCTCCGGGTTGATTTCCATGGATAGCATTGGTATTTGTTCTAAAATCCCCAAACTCTTCCTGATAAGGCTTAATAATTGTTTGTGCATAAGCTATGGATTTACCAAAAAAGTCAGTGCGCATAGCTCCCGGCTCCATTAATAAAACCCGTATTCCGAAAGGTTTAACCTCTGCACGTAATGCTTCGCTCAATCCCTCTATAGCAAATTTACCTGCAGAATAGATCCCCTTACCAATGCCGGAACTTATACCTAATCGGGAGGAAAGCTGAACAATAGTACCGGATTTTCTCATTCTGAAATGGGGTAACACAGCCTGAGATAAGGCCAATACCGCAAAGAAATTAACCTCCATTTGTTCCCTAACCTCCTTAATTGAAAATTCTTCAACCATACCAAAAGCTCCATAACCGGCATTGTTAACCAATACATCCAGTTTACCATAGGTCTGAATAACATATTTGATTAATCCGGCAATCTCATCCAGATTTTTCAAATCAATGATATAAGCATCTCCTCCTAATTCATCCTTAAATAGTTGTTGATCTTCTTTACTTCTGACTGTTCCTACCACAATATCTCCTTGAGCAAGTAGCAGCTCTGCCATGTGTTTACCTAAGCCTTTTGAAACTCCGGAAATTAACCAAACTTTCTTTTCCATCATATGTCGTTTTATTTCTAATCAAATTTATTTCATACCTTTAATCATATCAAGTACCTACAAAATTGTAGGTAAGGTAAATGACGTTTGTATGAGAAAAGAAACTTCTACTAATTACCTGAACGAAAGGGATTTGACAGAAACTTGCGGGATGTTCTATACCCTGAGTCTGATTGGGGGTAGATGGAAGGTCAGCATATTAGCGGCATTGTTAGATAACCAGAATCTTCGTTATTCGCAGATAAAAAACAGACTACCCGGTATCACCGAAAGGATGTTAATCAAACAGCTTAAGGAATTACAAACCGATGGGATAATCAGTCGGCATGATTATAAAGAGACTCCACCCCGTGTAGAATACCGGGTAACCCCTTTAGGAAAGAGTCTTGAACCTATACTAGAAGAGATGCATGAATGGGGCAAAAAGAATAAAGTAAAATAATTTTCGTTTTACCCCGATTGCCGTTTTTTCTGATTAATTCAAAGCTAAGCCTCTTTTTTTCATGCTTAACTTCACCAACCAAAGCAATCCAAATACGAGGACTAAACAAATAATATACGTAACTGAAAGGCTAAACTGTCCCTCAACGTTAATGATATGCACAATCAGGTAACTGACGATTGAGAAAATCAAATAACTACCACCGCTTGCCATACCGCTGGAGGTTGCGGCAAATTCCGGAAAACGAGTGATACAATAGGTGAAATAAACATTGTAGGTAAAGCCCTGAAATAGATGGATAATAAAAACAAATATCATCATCGGCACTAATCCGGATATCCAATTTGTCGAAAGCATCATCAGCAAAGCAACTACTAATTGTATTAAATTCGCTATCGCTAACTTCGGATAGAAAGGCTTATCGATTGTTACCTTCCCTAAGGTTCCACCACAGAATATAGCAATGCCAGAAACTAAGGCACAATATCCGGAGTAAACCGGAGATAGATGAAATTTTTGCTCAACAATAAAAGGGATGCTCATCCCAAATATCATCACCATGGTATAGCTTACACCCAACAGTATCGTTCCAATACTGAAATCAGCATTCTTCATAAGCGTTTGATAGTTGGTAAGCGTGGATCTGAAGTTTAACTTTTGCTTCACTTTTATGGTTTCACCGCTAAACTTCAGTTCTAAGATTAACATAATCGCCGCATATATCCCCAGCAGCCAGAAATTCGCTCTCCAGCCAAAGCTATGTTGAAGGTATCCACCGATAAAAGGAGCCAGTATAGGCGCTGTTGCCCAAACCATTGTGAGCATACTGGTAAAATGTTTCCGTTTACTTCCGGTATAGACATCAATGAAATAAGATCGCTTACAAACAACAATAAAGGAGATCGTTATTCCTTGGATAAACCGCATCAGGAAAATAAAATAGATATTGTTACTATATACAATTCCCAAACAGCTTAGTATAAATATAAACAGTGAGATAATATTAATCTTATACCTCCCTAAAGCATCAACAAGACTTCCAACAAATAACTGAGATACTCCATAGCTTACTAAATATACCGTTAGGGTTAGTTTAATGTCTTCTGCAGTCGTACCAAGTGAGGAGGACATATGCGGAAAAGATGGGAGATACACATCCATTGCCATTCCGGAAATTGGAATTAACAGGAAGGCTAAAATAGTTGAAATCCGTTCATTCTCTTTTTTAAGCATCTTCATATAGCTAAAATTAGTACGACAAAAATAGCGTTCATCTATATGACCATGTTAACTATATTCAAATAAATACTTACATATTTCAAATATTTTGCAATTGTTGCTTCCGGTAATTTCTAGGGGTATTCCCCGTGAAACGTTTTAAGAAATTAGAGAAATGTTGGGGATATTCAAAGCCTAAGCTAAAGGCGATGTCGGCAATAGACCAATCGGAATACTTTAGCAGATCAATAGCCTCTGAGATAATACGCTCATAGATTAATTTGCTGGTCGATTTTCCTGTTCCGGTTTTAAGGCTGTGATTTAAGTGATTAATGTGAACATTTAGCTTGTCAGCAAAGTCGGCGGGAGACTTATAGGAAATGACATTCTTGGGAGAGTCTATAGGAAATTGGCTGTCCAGCAGATTCATGAAATTCCGCACTAAACGATCTTCTGCCTCTAACATCCTTACTTTAGGACACTTCCGATTGAAAATCTTAATGCTTTCGAACAAAACCAACCGTAACAATGAGTTTAACACCTCTTTTCTATATTCAAACTGACCTTTGTACTCTTGAACCATTAGCGCAAAGAGCTTGGAGAATCGCTCAAATTGCTCTTGGCTTAATGTAAGATATGGGTATCCTTCATTCGTAAACAAAGCAAACAGCCTGTTTAATGGTGATTTAATATCTCCGGACAAATAACCTTCATTGAACAGACAGATATAACCATGATGGTCTTCTGTATTATATTTTTTTAGAACAGCATATTTTTTCTCTGTGTTACAGAAGATAATGCTGGGACCTTTAATTCTGACCTCTCCCTCTTCGGTTTGAAAGTCCATATCATTATTTAGCAAGCAGATTTTATAATAATCTCGTCTGACAAAAGGAAGCGTGCCGGAACAAGCAACAGATTCCAGCACGTTGAAATGACTTGTTGAACCTTTTGATAATAAAAGATCTTCGGGAATTTCCTTATTTGTTGATTTATAATAATGCCACAGGGATTCGCTTTGTTCCATAATCTTTCAAATTAAACATTTCAAAGATAGTAAATCAAAATCATTTAAGATAAAATACCGTTCTTGATACGGGCAGGACCTATACTTCAAGGGTTATATTAACAATTGTGCCCTCTCTCGGCATCGGATCATATTCTAATGTCCCATTCATGAGATTCACCCTGTTTTGGACATTTTCCATACCCATTCCTTTCTTCACATCAAGACTTTTTAATTCGAAGCCTACGCCATTATCCTCCACTGTGATTAGAACCTGACGTTCATTCTGTAAACACTGTACCAATATTTCTGTCGCATTAGCATGTCGCATCGCGTTGCTCAATAGCTCTTGAATAATCCTATAAATATTTACTTGTTGTTGTTGGTTCAGGTAATGATCAAGTCCTTCTGTCTGCAGTTCAATCTTAGTCTTAGAACAGGACAATGAGCTGCATAAATCCATTAATGCTACGTTCAAGCCACTCCTAAGCAAATTGGTAGGCATCATATTGTGCGCAATTCTACGCAGTTCAACGATAGACTTGTCCAATTGCTCTAGGGAGCTATCAAAATCCTTTACGTGGATCTCAGATTGGATACCCGAAAGCTTCATTTTTATTCCGGAAAGTGCCCCCCCCAAACCATCATGCAGATCCTGGGCTATACGTTGTCTTTCCCTGTCTTCCCCTTCCAGGAACGCTTTTGTAACCTGTAGCTCTTTCTGCTGTTCCAGTTCGGTGAGTTTAAACGCATTTGCTCTTTTTTGATTCTTTAGGATATTATTGAGGTATAAAAATGCTAACAATAGAACCGCTAAACCGCCTCCAAATAATAACACGAGAAGTTTTTGATTTTTCTGGGCAAGTTCGGCCGCTAAGTTTTCCGCCTTAAGTTGAGAAATCTGTTTTTCTTTCTCAAAGGACTGGTACTTATTCTCCAGATCCACAATATATTTTTTATACTCTTCATTATGCATACTGTCGCTTACCGTAATATACTTTTGGGACCATTCGTAAGCCGCTTTCATATTGCCAACCTGAGCATAGGTTTCTGCCAATAAATTGGAATATGAGTTTCGGTCACCTGGTAATAAGCTTGAACTTTTTAATAAGTCTTTCATCACGGTTATAGCCTCTTCATTCCTTCCAATCTTTCTGAGTGTCTGAAATTTCCCAAATTTCGCCCGGTTGATATAAAAGTTTTCAGGAGCACCTGCCTGAAAAGCAATGGCTTTATCGAAACTGCGAATCGCTTCGTTATAATTTCCTGTTTTTTCATAATAAACACCCTCGGGGTAGAAATAAAATAAAAACACATTGGATGTTGGGTAATCCTTCAAAACAGCATATGCAACATCTAAATAGTTTTTACTCGCAATCATATTATTTAAATGCAGGTTATTCTCGGCCAAAATAAGTGTGACCTCAAGAGCCCCCTCTTTTTTAAGAACCTCACTTTCTGAGGGAGCATCCTGAAAGAGTTGCAAGGAGTGTTTAAGATATTCATTGGCCTTCTGGCGTTCGGATGCATTTAATAAGCTTATACCAACAAATTTATTGGCATTTGCTTCGGTAAATTTATCTTTTGACTCCTTTGCCAGCGGAAGGGCATGATTGATATAGGCCTCTAACCCGCCTTTTTCATTTCCTTGCAGCTGTTGGATAAGCCCCAGTACAATCCAGGCATTGCTTCGTACTTTTTTCGCTTCATTATCTTCAAATCCACTCAATAAGCTGTCACATCGATTCAGCTTTTGCTGTAAGGTCTGTAAATCTTCTACCCCTAAGCCCTGATAAGCCTCATAATAACCGGAAATACCTTCTAGAAAACTATTCCCTGCGGAAATAGCACGACCCTGCTCCAGGCGCTCCTTTGCGAGTTCCATCTTCTGCGATTTTTTATACAGATAGGAAAGCCGAAAAGCCAACATGGCCTTAGCGTTATCAGTCTTTGCTTCCTGTAAACGATTCTCAAGCTTTTGAATATATTCAGTATCCTCATATAACTTAATACTGAGTTGGGAATATCCCTGCAAACCAAAACAAAGGAGAAAAGAGAATAGGATTAGATATTTCATGTGATAATTAGATCAGGAAAAGATAGTATATATTAAGTTAGGTAATAACTAAGTTATTGAATTTTAAAGAAACATTAAATGATTTCATGTATTTTTTGATTCGTTGTTTATCATAATATTTCTAACAGATCTTGTTTTGATAACCCATTGAAAAAAGAAGCTTCTGTTTTCACTAATTCCTGTGCTAATTTGCTCTTCTTTTGCTGGAGCTTCATTATTTTTTCTTCAATGCTATTCGAGCAGATTAGTCGCACGGCAACAACATTTTTAGTTTGCCCAATACGGTAGCTCCTATCAATAGCTTGACTTTCTGCCGCCGGATTCCACCATGGATCAATTAGATAGACATAATCCGCTTGTATTAAGTTTAAACCCAC
>Ga0308157_10003512_pt1 | contig 22599 bp, 20 predicted proteins | sample PhyBR1_FD_201035 | JGI IMG/M metagenome (GOLD analysis project Ga0308157, IMG submission 201035) | Phyllosphere microbial communities from UC Gill Tract Community Farm, Albany, California, United States - DLSLB.R1 | ecosystem: Host-associated > Plants > Phyllosphere > Unclassified | place: USA...
TCATCTGACTGTGTGTACATAAATTGAGCGATTCCCTCTAATCCTTGTACTTCAGCCCAACAAGCCATAGAAAGATAAGTTTGCGAAGATTCTGCTTCTATGCGGATTTGCTTATTTAAGGCCGATTCGATATTTTTTGCTAACATAATAAGTGTCTTTTTGGTAAAATTAAGAAAAATTATTCATTACACTTTTTAGAATCCTCTAAAACATTAGACTTTGAGATTAATTTCCGTTAAAATTAATTGGAATCAATTTTCATAAAATTAGCAGAATTTGAAAATATGGTTTTCATCATCTTACAATTGAGCAAAAAAAAAGCCCCTAAGAAAATATCTTAAGGACTTTTTAATTCAAGTCTAAAAATAAACTATTTTACAATAAAAGTAACTCTTCTAGCTAATCTTCTAGCTTCATCAGAATCTTTTTGGATTGATGTATCTGCACCGTTTGCAATAACGTTTAAACGAGAAGAAGCAATTCCAGCCTTTTCAAAAATAGTTTTTACGTTTGTTGCTCTTGTGTTAGATAGTTTTTCGTTGTACTCAGCTTTTCCAACTTGATCAGCATAACCCACAAGGTCAAGAGAAGCAGAAGGATTTTTTCTTAAGTAATTTAAAACAACATCGATCGCAGCAGTTGAGTTCTCAATTGGAGTTGTTTTATTGAAATCAAAATACACACTGTAATATTTGTCATTAATCATTCTCTTGATTAAATCATTATCAGTTGGTTGTGCATTATTTACTTGTTTTTCTACAACTACTTCTTTTTGCGTTGGTCTGTTTTTGATTTGTGTTTCAAGATCAGCTACTTTGTTTTCCAATGCGGTAATATCGGTATTGTTACCTTCGCTTGACATTACTGTCCAGTCTGCGTGTTTTGCATTTTTACCTAAGTAAATGTTTAAACCAACAGTTGCATTAAAAAGCAATCCAGAAAAACCTCTGTTTTCAGCAACATATGCTCCATCAAAAGTACGATCTTGTGATGCGTTTAAAATAGTTGAGAAATCTCCAGTTAAAGCAATTCTGTCTGATAATCTTATCTGTCCAGTTACCCCAGCAATAAAGTTACCTACTTCATCTGCTCCTTTAAAGTTATCGCTTCTTAACTGACCATACCCAAAACCAGCATGTCCTAATAAACCAATAGTCTTAGTCCAAGTTTCAAAATTCATGATGCGTCCTAAGTTGGCAACAGCTTGTAAATCTACTCTATAGTATCTTGAATCAAAATCGATAGAGCTTCCTTTTGGATCAAAACTGTTGTACCCAAAGTCTGCTTTCAAACCAAACTTGTTGTTAAACATATAGCGCACTCCTAAATCTCCAGTCCACGGACTTACAGTGTTAGTCGTATAACCACTATTAAATGGTCGTTGCGGTTTATTAAAACCTGCACCTAAATCTATAGACCATTTATTAAAATTGTTATTGCTTTCTGTTTGCGCATGTACTCCAGTTAACGCCAGGGCAAATGCAAGAGTCATTACAATTTTTTTCATTATTTTTTGATTTTAAATTTGGTTCAAAACAACAACAAATTGTAAGTAAAAACTTTCTTTAAAAGTCAAAAAAGTATTAAAATAAGACAACAGCCAAAAAATCAAGGCTTTAAACAAAAAGGATGATAAAAATAAACGCGCAGTTTTTTGTTGTAAGTATTTGAGAAAGATTTGTTTAGTTGAATCCGTCAGCAAATTTGCGCAGAACCAGTTGTTTTGCAACAATGTCATAATAGCTTAAAATAGTGTAATTACTAAGTTTAAGCGTATTTGGAAGAATAGCTTCTTTATGTGAATCTAGAAAATAGTAGACTTTATCAGCAGCAAAAGGCTCGTGCGTTTCTTGGGTTAATTCTAACTTTTTGCTCCAAATGCTTTCGAAAAAAGCGGAATAGTTTGTTTCAATATTGTAATAACCGTTTGAAGGGAAATCTCCAAAAGAGTCATTAAAATTAAAACCGTTCAAAGAAATCGATTTTAAATCGCTGCCCGAACCTCCTATAGTAATAAAGAGATTTTTTTGATTTTTATAAACCGAAAGCCCGGCATCAAGAGAAGACAATACTTTTAAAAACTTTGCTGTATTCTTTAACTGCTTAGGCTCGCGATCTTCAATCTGCATCAGTAAAGGTGAATTAGCAAAACGGATTGTATCTTTTTTGGTAACGGCAAATGATTTTATAGATTCACCAGATTCATAATCTTTTATATCAAACAAAAGTTCGTCAGCGTTAACATTAATCTGATATAATTTATTTTCATGGTAATAAGAGTTAGATGATTTTGGATTTTTCTCTCCAACAGGCTTCATAAACGTCTTTTCTATTATTTCCTGATTTTCTAAATTAATATCAAACATTTGTGTCTTTCTAAAACTTTGATCCAAAGTTAGAATCAAACGGTTTGGAAGCGTATAGATTTTGCTTTTAGCGCTAACTTTATAGAGCGGATTGTACTCGCCAGAATCCATTTTTTCAATCGGATTTTCATTCAAAATCTGGTTGAATGTTTTAGGCTGAGTTTTTCTATCTATGAATTTGAAAGAGCTGAAATCGAGAAATCTTTCCTCAGCCATTCCGTTTTTAAAAACAAAAGCAGTCAATGCCTGTTTTGTTTTGCTTTGCAACAATAAATAGAAGTTGTTATCTTTTTGATATTGTGTTAAGAGATAGTTTTCGTCAAGCGGAATTTGAAATTTTAATGCTCTTGAAGTTTTGTTTTCAAGATAATATTTAATCAAAATGATTGATTTCTCTTCTTTCGAAAACCAATACAAAGTCGGATTTCCGTCTTCGCTGAAACTATAGCCCATCAAAGATCTGTTTTCAGTATACTGGCGGTTTGTGACAAATTTATCTCTTAAAAATAAGGCGCTATTATATTTTAATATCGAAAGACTGTCTGCGCTTGCGGCAAAAACAAATATGTCGTGAGTAGCGGAATTTTCGCCAGTCATGATTTCAGATTGTCCTTGTTTATTTTTTAAATCGATAGAATAAGAGGTCAGCACTGTCTGACTTAGCAAGACAGTACTTGAGATTAAAAACAAAAAAAGGAAAATTCGTTTCATAGGCTTTTAGGCACAAAAATCATTCCGCTTATTTTATTGATTCATAAGCTCTTGAAAAAGATCTACAAATTGACCAACATGCATTCCGTCCATCAAACCGTGGTGAACATAAACAGCCATCGACATGGTTCTTTTTCCAGTTTCGGAAACCATCATCTTGCCAAACGAAATTTTTGGGCAGCTGTCTGGATACGTAAAACTGCGTGCATGTGTGATTGAATTGAAATTCAGCCACGGAATTGCCGAAAAATGAATTAGATTATCATCATCAAAAGATCTTGTGAAAAGTCCAGTTGTGTTTTGAATGCGTTCGATTTCGGTTAATGCAATTTGTTCAAATGTTTTAAAATCTGGGTGATATTCAATTAAAGAAAACCCAAAAGTACCATCTTCACGACCAATAGTTGCCGATGCATGTATTTGGTCGTTAATGTATATTCTGTCTTCTGAAATTCGATATCTAAAATTTTCAATGGCGTTGACTGCAGCCAAAGTTTTATGCAAATAGAAAATGAAGAAAGAAGCACCGATGCTTTTTGCGGTTTGATATGCTTTGGTACAGTCGATTTCTACGGTGACACCAAAAAAAGGCTCTTCCATTTGTTTAAAATGGGCAAAATGCTCTTTTCTATTCCAATTTTCTAGGTCTAAAAGTGTTTTCATTATAATAAATTCGGAACCACTTCTGCAATAGTTTCAAATGAACTAAAGTGTTCGTGTTCTATAGTGTGATTAATTTTTTCGTGTTCCCAAGTGGTGTGAAACGGAATATGAACGGCATAACCGCCAATTCCTAAAACCGGAAGAACATCTGATTTTAATGAATTTCCGATCATCAAAAATTCGTGTGGTTCAATGTCTAAACGACCTAGTAGTTTCTGATAATCGATTTCTTGTTTGTCTGACATTACTTCGATATGATGAAAATAATGCCCCAAACCAGAACGATGCAATTTGCTGTGCTGATCTTTTAAATCACCTTTTGTAGCAACAACCAATTTGTATTTGCCTTTTAAAGCAGCGAGAGTTTCTTCAATTCCGTCTAAAAGCTCAATTGGTTTTTCTAATAACTCTTTTCCATATTGAATAATCTTTTCAATGACTTCCATCGGAATGGTATTATTCGAAATATTCATTGCCGCTTCAATCATCGAAAGGATATAACCTTTGATTCCATATCCGTATAAAGGAAGATTAGCAATTTCGATTTTAAATAATTCCTGAGAAATGCCTTGATGCGAAAGATAATCTTCCATCAAAGCACAAAATTTATGTTCGGTTTCTTGAAAATAAGGTTCGTTTACAAACAAAGTATCATCGGCATCAAATGCGATTACTTTTAGGTTTGGTATTTTAGTTTTATGTAACATAGCGTTTTTGTTTCAAGTGTTTTTTTGTTTCAGGTTTTTAGCCACGAGTCAAGTTTATTTTTAGCCACGAATTACTCGAATTGCACTAATTTTTTAGCCACAGATTATTAAGATTAAAAGGATTTTTTATTTGCTTAATCTGCCATCCCGATAGCTATCGGGAGCGGGAGAACTTTTTTTAAAATTAATTAATAATCTGTGTTAATCCTTTAAATCTCTGGAAATCTGTGAGCTGTTCTTTACTTAGAAAAAAGCCCTTTCAAAGAAATCGTTTTATCGTAAAAAGTAATTCGGATTCCGAAAAGCAAAATGATTCCGCCAAAAACCATCTGTAAAGTTATTTGTTCTTCCAAAAACAACCAAGCTAAAATTGAGGTAATTACAGCTTGACTCAATAAACTTAGTGAAACTCTCGTTGCACGCATGTGCTGAGTCGCATAACTAATCGAAAGCCAAGCGCATAATTGGCAAATAACAGCTTGCAAAACCAAAACAAACCAGCCCATATCGGTAAATCCGGTGAAAGGTTCGCCTAATGCGTAACATAAAATTCCTAAATAAATGCTTGAAGCAAATAAACTAATAGTCATAAATGAAAGAACATCGACTTCTGAAAGCACATTTTTGCTGACCAAAAGATAAATGGAATATAGAATTCCAGATAAAACAGCAAATAGAAATGCTTTATCAAAGTTTAAATCGATAAAAAACTCAAAACCGACCAAAGTTACCATTCCGAATAAAGCGACTAATGTTCCTATCCAGAAATTTGTTGCAGGTTTTGCTTTCAGAAAAAAGAAAGAACCAACTCCAACCCAAACTGGAGATAAATTGGTCAGCAACGAAGCCTGAGTCGCGCTTGATTCCTGAATGGCGATATTCCAAACTGCAACATCAGACGAGAATAAAACACCGCAAAGTATTGCCAAAAGAGCATATTTTAGTTTTGGAAGTTTAAAGTTTCCACTGAAAATAACATAAGGTAAAAGCAGCAGCACAGCAAAAAACATTCGGTAAAAAGCCGAAATTAATCCTGGAGTTAAACGTAATTTTACCAATATCGGGAAAATAGATATGCAGAGTATACCGCAGATTAGGGCTAATCTTGGTTTTGTGAGTTTCATTGTAAATAATAATTTGAATCAGCTAATCTATAATGCAAGTATCTCTTTGATATGATTACTCAGAAAAGCTAAAAATTTGATATTTTTTGTTTTGTTTATTATAGTTCCCTAAAAATAGAGAATAGTTGAATTTGAAAATAATTAAATCCTTGTATAGGTCTTTTCCAAAAATAGAAACACTCTCGCTAACTTCTGCATTTTCTTCCAAAAATAATCTGGCTTTTTCGAATGCTGAGAGTTTAATGTTATTATCTAAATGATTGAAATTGGAATCAAATAAACAGTTTGTATAAACAACATTCTTGTCTTTGTAAGAAATCAAGTTTCCAATTGTATAATTTGATGTAAACACGGGGGCACTGCCAAATCCTCCGCCGAACCCTCCATTCATTCCCATTCCGCCACTGCGAGAAATGTCTTGCGAACTTCCTATAACTGTATAATACAATCCATTCAATTTATAACAAGATGTTGCAGGATTCGAATTATTGATTTTTCGAATAAATTGTTTAGGCTTTTCTAGTGTTTTTTTATTGCGAATGCTACCGTTTTCTTGAAATACATCTGAGTTTTTATAACTGATTTCTTCATCTCGTAAAGTTTTAAACTGATTAATTCTATTTCCATTTTGATCACTAATGGTTAAAAACAAAACGTTAGGATTTGTTTTTATTTGTAAAATTTTATCATCAATTAAAAAAGAATTGGATTTATATGTGATAAAATCAGATTCTTCTTGTGTTATTTTTGGTTGTTCAATCGATTTTAAATCTGCGGTAAAATCGTTGAGGTTAATTTTTAGTACAGCTGTTAAATCGGTATTGTTATCAAAAGTGAAAATAATCTCATCATTTTTGTAAGTATAAACTTTAAGTGTATTTGAACTCAAGGCTAATGAAGGTGGACTATCACTATGAATAGTTTCAATTTTAGGATCTTGAAATATATCAGATACAATATAATACAAACCTACATTTTGACCAAGATCATTCTTAAACTGAAAGTTAGATAAGTCTACCGTTTTTTCGTTTAAATTTCCGTCAGAATCAAAGACATAGAATTTTAGTATGCTTGTGTTTTTAATTATACTAATCAAATAAAAAGTATTGTTAACCGTAATTTCTTTAATTACTTTTTCTTTTTTTAGTTCCAAAGTAATTGGCTTTGTCACAACTTCTTTTTTTTCAAGATCAAAAGACTGAATGTTTATCTGTTTTCTGTCTTTTGACCCCCAGAAAAGAAAATAGTTGTGATTTTTTTGACTGTAGCCAATAATTTCTGTAAATGTTTTTTCAGGTCTTGCTACTGATAAAGAATCTTTGATTTCAAATTTGTCATTAAATCTAACAGAAACAACTTTTTCTTTATCGTTTAAGAATAAAACAACTTCTTTTTCAGCTTCGTTTGTAATCTGAAAATAATCTCTTTTTTTATCTAGCTTAAAATCAAATTCTTTTACCATTTCTTGGGAAAATGAGTTTGAGAAGAAAAATAAAAAGCCGAGAAGAATATAGTTTTTTAGCATAAAAATGTTTTGTTTTTGGAAATACGGAGTTTCGATTACAAATCTAAAGACTTTTAAACATTCTAAAAGAAAAAAGCGCGAATCGATTAAAAATAGTAATCGGTTCACGCTTTTTTGTTGTTTTAAGCAGCTAAAATTTTACTACAAGCTTTTTGAATTTGTTTATCCGAAAACGGTTCGAGTGTTTCGGCAAGCATTTCACTGGTTTTGATGCATTCCATCATTTTTGATCTTAGCTCTTTGTCATCTCCTAAATCTGTTTCAAGAATTCGCCTGAAAATTTCAGAAAGATAATGGGGCTGTTCTCTAAAATCGCCTTCAAACCATAAGTCTGAAAGGAATTTTGCCATTGATGGCATTACATCTTGATGTGTCGGTTTTTGATTTTCTTTTGTCATATACGAAAATATTAAACGCACGAAACTCTCGCTTTAGATGTGACAAAATATCCTTACAGATAGATTTTCCCGAGTTTCCATAGGGTCATCATGGCGAGAGTTCGCTTATTTTAACTTTTAATAAAGTTTTAATATTATTTGTAAGGTTTTTTGTCGGTTCAAACTTACAAATTATAAACTTATATAAAAGAAAAAACATGAGAAATTTCTCATGTTTTTAATATTTCGATTTTTTTGAAAGAACTTTAATTTACTGTAGCTCCATTTGGCGCATCAGCATCTGGATTTACAAAAACCAATTTTCCTTCAGCGTTTGTTGTCATCAAGATCATTCCTTGACTTTCAACACCGCGTAAAGCTCTTGGAGCAAGGTTTGCTAATACAGAAACACGTTTTCCGATGATTTCTTCTGGAGAAAAACTCTCAGCAATTCCTGAAACAATCGTACGAACATCGATTCCTGTATCTACTTTAAGAACCAAAAGTTTGTTTGCTTTTGGCATTTTTTCAGCTTCAAGAATAGTTCCGATACGAATATCCATTTTCGCAAAATCCTCAAATTGAATTAAATCTTTCTGTGGTTCTGCTTGTTTGTTTTCAGCAATATTTGCGGTTTTTGTCGCTTCCAATTTGTCTATTTGTTTTTGTATTTCTTCGTCTTCAATTTTAGCGAAAAGCAATTCTGCTTCACCAATTTTATGTCCTGCTGGAATTAAATCTGAGTTTTCAGAAATGTCATTCCAACCTAAAGTTTTCTCAATAAAGATGTCTTTTGCATCGCGATCTTTCTCTTTCAAGAATTTACTGAAACCTGCAAAGTGCTCTTTAAGATCAGCTAAATTCAATATTTTAGAAAGTTTCGCAGCCGTGAAAGGTAAAAATGGTTCAGCCAAAACGCTCAACGCGGCAGCGATTTGCAGTGCCACATACATTTGAGTTTTTACACGCTCTGGATTGTCTTTCATCACTTTCCAAGGCTCTTCGTCTGCAAGGTATTTATTTCCTAAACGAGCCACATTCATCAATTCGCCCAAAGCTTCACGGAATCTGTAACGTTCCACCGAACTTGAAATCACGGCTGGATATGCTTTTAATTCTGCTAAAGTTTGTTCGTCAACTTCTGTAAATTCGTTCGGAGTCGGGATAATACCATCGTAATATTTGTTGGTTAAAACCACAACACGATTCACGAAGTTTCCGAAAACAGCAACCAATTCGTTGTTATTTCTAGCTTGGAAATCTTTCCAAGTAAAGTCATTATCTTTTGTTTCAGGAGCGTTTGATGTTAACGCGTAACGTAAAACATCTTGCTTATCTGGAAATTCTTCTAAATATTCGTGTAACCAAACCGCCCAGTTTTTAGAAGTCGAAAGTTTGTTTCCTTCCAAGTTCAAAAACTCATTTGCCGGAACGTTGTCTGGTAAAATATAGCTTCCTTCGGCTTTAAGCATCGCTGGGAAAATGATACAGTGGAAAACAATATTGTCTTTTCCGATAAAGTGAACCAATTTCGTTTCTTCATCTTTCCAATACGGTTCCCAATCTTTTCCTTCGCGCGCTGCCCATTCTTTTGTAGAAGAAATGTATCCAATTGGTGCATCAAACCAAACATATAATTTTTTGCCTTCAGCACCTTCAACAGGAACATCAATTCCCCAATCAAGGTCACGTGTTACGGCACGAGGTTCTAAACCTGCGTCGATCCAAGATTTTACTTGTCCGTAAACGTTGGTTTTCCAGTCGTTTTTATGTCCAACTAAAATCCATTCTGTTAAGAAATCAGAATAACGGTCTAAAGGTAAAAACCAGTGTTTTGTTTCTTTAAGAATAGGAGTTTCTCCCGTAATAGTCGATTTTGGGTTGATCAAATCAGTCGCGTTCAAAGTAGATCCGCAATTTTCGCACTGATCTCCGTAAGCTCCATCATTACCACATTTTGGACAAGTTCCCACAACAAAACGGTCTGCTAAAAACTGATTTGCTTTTGCATCGTATAATTGTTCGGTAACTTCCTCAATAAAATCTCCTTTATCATACAATGTTCTAAAGAATTCTGAAGCTGTATCGTGATGGATTTTTGCAGAAGTTCTTGAATAATTGTTGAATGAAATCCCGAAATCTTCAAACGATTTGCGGATAATTCCATCATATTTATCAATAACTTGCTGTGGTGTAATTCCTTCTTTTTTGGCTTTCATCGAAATTGCAACTCCATGCTCATCGCTTCCGCAAATAAATGCTACATCTTTTCCTTGCAATCTTAAATATCTCGAATATATATCTGCAGGCACGTAAACTCCCGCCAAATGTCCAATGTGGATTGGTCCATTAGTATAAGGTAATGCTGCTGTGATAGTATATCTCTTTGGATCTTGTATCATAATTCAATTTTATTGAGTGCAAAAATAAGCAATAGAATTGAGATTTTAATATTACGTGGAGATTCACTTTTATTTTCACAGAGATTCGCAGAGGATTCCACAAAGATTCACAGAGTTTTTCCTCAATATTGTCATTTCGACGTAAGGAGAAATCTTCGCAAGTAGCTCGACAAAGATTGGCTAAGTTTTTTTTAAAGCCAAAATTGTCGGTTCTGTTTGTCATCCTGAGGAACGAAGGATCACACGAGAAACTCCGTCATCAAAATTGGCAATGTTTATAGAATAGTATGTGTGATCCTTCGTTCCTCAGGATGACAAACTAGAACAAAAAACTTTGCAAGATTAATTTTAACTTATTTTATAAAAAATCTTTGCGTTCTCTGCGTTACCATCAACAAATTTACCTTCACAATAAACCTTATGGTCTTTTTGACTATATTTGAAAAAAATATCAAAAACATGAATAAAATATATCTAACCTTTTTAATACTGTTTTCGCTTTACGACTATTCTCAATCACAACCAGAAAAAAGTCTAAAACAAAACCAATACTCAAACCCAATTTTTGCGGGCGATTATCCCGATCCGAGTTTGTTGCGAGATGGAAAAGATTATTATGTTGTGCATTCTTCGTTCGATTATTACCCCGGACTTTTAATTTGGCATTCGACCGATTTGATGAATTGGGAGCCTGTTACAAATGCGCTTCATAAATATGTAGGAGCGGTTTGGGCGCCCGATTTAATAAAGTACAATAACAAATATTATATCTATTTCCCTGCGAATAATACCAATTTTGTAGTTACAGCAGATTCTATAAACGGTCCGTGGAGCGAACCAGTAGATTTGAAAATCGGGAATATTGATCCAGGACATGTTACTGATGATAAAGGAAATCGATTTTTATATTTCAGTAATGGAGGTTACGTTGCCTTATCAAAAGACGGACTTTCGGTAACAAGTGAATTAAAACACGTTTACGATGGTTGGAAAATTCCGCGTGAATGGAGCATTGAATGTTTTTGTATGGAAGGGCCAAAATTATTCAAGCGAGGAGAATACTATTATCTGACGGTTGCCGAAGGTGGAACTGCGGGTCCAGCAACAAGTCATATGGTAATTTCGGCAAGATCAAAATCACCACTTGGACCTTGGGAAAACTCGCCTCACAATCCGATTGTGAGAACCAACAGCAGTTCTGAAACTTGGTGGTCAAAAGGACACAGCACTGTTTTTGAAGATGCAAACGGAAAATGGTGGATGCTTTTTCATGGTTACGAAAAAGACTATTACAACTTAGGACGTCAGACTTTACTTCAGCCAGTAGAATGGACAAAAGATGGCTGGTATAAAATTCCAGATAATATCGAAACAGATAAACCAATTGCTAAACCAGAAGGCAAAACGCTTCCTGAATTTTCTCTGAGTGACAATTTTGGAGGTTCGGCTCTTAAACCGCAATGGAAATTTTATAGTGGAGTAGAAGCTTCAAGATTTAAAGTGGCTAATAACACTTTGACTATTGAAGGAAAAGGCGACGCAGTAGGAAACAGTTCTCCTCTCGTAGTTGTTCCAGGCGGACATTCGTATACGGCTGAAGTTGAAATGGAAATTGAAGGCAATGCTACAGGCGGATTAACGCTTTTTTACGATAATAGATATTACTCTGGAATATTAGCCGATCAGAATAATATTTTGGCAAATTTGAGAGGTTGGCAATTTCCAACAGAGAAAAATACGCATACGCGAAAAGTCTTTCTTAAACTGAAAAACATTAAAAATACAGTTGATATGTTTTACAGTTTAGACGGAAAAGATTGGAAGAAAATTGAGAATTCAGTTGAAGTTTCGGGATACAATCATAATGTCTTAAGCGGATTTTTGGGATTAAGAATTGGTCTTTGTTCGATTGGAAAAGGAAGTGTGAAGTTTAAGAATTTTGTTTATAAAACTTTAGAGTAACCGTTCCGTTTGTCATCCTGAGTTACGAAGGATCACACTAGAAATTCGACAAGGATTGGTGGACATTTAATGTGTAGTTACGTGTCTGATTCTTCGTTCGTCAGGATGACAAGATTGTGCGTGTATCTCTTCGGAAACCCACATAAAATAGAACCAGTTTAAACTACGTTCGAAGCTTATAAATAAAGATATATTTCGCAATCTTTGCATCCGAAAAAAACAAGTTTATGAGCAAGACAAAATTAATCATCAATAAAAACGGATCAATCAAAATTGAAGGAGATTTTGAAATCATGGATCCAGAAGGAACACTTTACGGTTTACAAGGAAGACAAGCGCTAGGACTTTGCCGTTGCGGACATTCTGCAAATAAACCATTTTGCGATGGAGCACACCGTAATAATTTCGAACACGATTCAAAAGCGTTCGATTTACCGCCAATGAAAACGAACTAAGAAGTTTTTTTAGTTTTAAATATTTTAAACCGCATCCTGCCTGATGCGGTTTTTTTATGAAGCTTTTTTTGAAAAGTAAGTTATTACTTAGGAAAACAATATTACATTTACAGTAACATTAATTTTCCAAAAATGAAAAAACTAATAATACCACTGTTGTTTTTGTTTTTCAGTATAAGTTATGCTCAAACACAAAAAGTAATTTCTAGTGATTGGACATCTTTCAATCAAACAATTGATATTCAGACTAAAGTCAAGAAGAAATTTAAAGTAATAGCTTCAGTTAAAGTTGAAACTTCAGAGCCAAATGCGTGGGCGGGAGTTTGGGCGCGTGTCGATACTAAAAACGATGAAGAAGGCTTTTTTGATAACATGCAAGATCGGCCGATAAAATCTAAAGAATGGAATTCTTATACGGTAGAAGGAACATTAGATGCAAATAGTAAATCGTTAAGTTTTGGTGGTTTGTGTCTTAATAATGGAAAATTCTATTTTGATAAATTTGAATTATTGATTGAAAATGATAAAGGAGTTTTTGAGCCTTTTACAGTTTTAAATTCAAGTTTTGAAACTCCTGTAAAAAATGGAGATATTCCGAAATGGAGTTTAGGAACATCAAAAGATGCAATAGTTAAAGTTAAGGAATATAAAATCACTTCTGATAAATCAAGTGTTGACGGTAAAAGTAGCATATTATTGGAAGGAACTGGAATTAAGCCACGTCCACAAGCAAGAATTGGAAATGTTGAAGGTGCTTCTCCAAAAATAGCTGATATGATTTCGATGCTCGAAGATTTAAAAGCTCGTGTAGAAAGAACGGTGAAAAATATGAGTCAATATGAAATTGATTATCTTCATGATGAGGAAGCAAATCGAATTGGAGCTTTGGTGATGCATTTGGCCGCAGCCGAAAAATATTATCAGGTTTTTACTTTTGAAAACAGAGATTTTAATGAAGAAGAAAAGAAAATTTGGAACAACGCTTTAAATCTTGATCAAGGTGGACGAGACGAGTTTAAAGGACATCCGATTCAATATTATTTAGATATTTATAATGAAGTAAGAGCAAAAACCATTGAAGAATTAAAGAAAAGAGACGATGCTTGGTTTGCCGAAGTTCAATTAAAATATGATATGACCAATCAATATTGCTGGTTTCACGTTATGGAACATCAATCGAGTCATTTAGGTCAGATTTTGTTTCTGAAAAAGCGAATTCCGCCAGAGCAGAAAGAGCAGAAAAAAACTTTGCCACAGGAAATTAAGAAATAAAATACAAAAAGCCGCATCTTCAAAATGCGGCTTTTTTTTATATATAAAGCTCTCCTTTCATCGTTATAATCGAAGAACCACCGACTAAAATATCTTCTTCACGATTCATAACTTCAATCATTGAAGGCTGCTTTAATTTTACACCTTGAAGAATTTTATATTCTTTATCTGATTTAGTGAATTTCTTTTGCGTTAAAAAGCCAATTAAAGGTCCCGCTGCGGTTCCTGTTGCCGGATCTTCATTAATTCCGATTATGGGATTAAAAAATCTTGTTTCTATTATATGATCTAGACCTTCTTCAGCTGGAGTGAAACAATAAAATCCTTCAAAATCGTATTCTTTTGAGATTTCAATTAAAAGCTGATTGTCGGGAACAAAACTGTTAAGTATTTGACTGTTTTTTATAGGAACCATTGTATGTGCAACTTCTGTTTTAACAATTGTTGGCACAAAAGCATTTACATCCAAATCTTCAATTTTTAAGCCCAGCGCTACTGCAATTTTGTACGTTGGGATTTCTTGTTTAATAACTGCCGATTTTTGATGCATTTGAACAACTGGAGAAAAATTATCCAAATCAAAATTTACCGTTACTGGAATTGCCGAATGTTTCATAATTACAAAAGGCTCACTTTCATTTTGCTCATCAAAAATAGGAAGCCCTTTTAGAAGAGCACCGCAAACTGCGCCTAATAAATTATGGCCTGCACCATCGATTTCGATTCCTGTTGGAGTAAACGAACGTACTACAAGCGATTTTTCTCTTGTAGAATAATAGACAAATGAGGTTTCAGAATAGCGAAATTCTCTAGAAATATTCTGATAGGTTTCTAGTTTTAGATTTCCATCTGTAAAAACTACAGAAAGCGGGTTTCCTTTGTAGCTCTCGTTTGAGAATACGTCTAAAACGTAATATTCTAATACTTTTCTTTGGATCATATTTTCTGGTTTTGAAACTTAGTCGATTCTGAATGCAATAAAATTACAGTTTATAAAATTTCAAAACAACAGCTTTTCTAACCATTATCCAATTTAATGGAAAATAAGGAGATTTAATTTCAATTTGATAAAGGTTTATTTTCTTTCGCCTTTTTGATCGACCATGTATACAGTCTCAGATTTATGATTAAATATAAAATATTCGATGTTTGGATTTTGAGAAATGCCTTGTTTTGTAAATTCTTTTGCAAGATCCAAATTTTCAAATATTGAATAAACTTCCAGAACATCTTCTCCTGAATTATAATATTGGTTGTTTTTCTTTAATATTATTCCAGTAGTGTATTCTGCTTGTCCAACAGCAAATTGATTTTTTTTTATTTTTGGAATATCCATTTAATAGAATCTTTAAGAATCAATACTTGTAATGATTATTTCATTTTCAAATATAGCCTTTTTCGATTTATGTTTTTAATGAATAAGTTTGTAGAAAGTCAAAGATTACTGTTCAAAAATCACTTTTTTGTCTGTTTTTGCTGTTTTTACAATATCGTAAGGTTTGGATGATTTCTTAGTAAGATTACCGTTTTCCAGCTTTTCGACTTTTACAATTATAGTATTGCGGTTTTCGGTCATTTCTACAATATCGATAGAATGTCCGTCGTTGGGTTGTGTTTTATCAATTACAGCGATAACTTGATATTGGGTAAAATCAATATTCGTTTCTTTAAAATCTTTTGCTACATCGCTAGTGATGTTCATTTCTTTTTTAAAGTTATTCCAAGTTTTAGCGTCTTTAATCACCAAATGTCTTTGAGCAATGCTTTGGCCATTAGAAAAAGAATCTCCTTTACCCACCAATGCAAACGGAACATCAGACTGTGGCAATTCATCATTGTCACAGCTGGCCAGCAAAAGCAGGATGCTAAATAGTAGTAAGATCTGTTTCATGTTTTTGGTTTTAGCTAGGAAAACTTTGTTGCAAAGTCTTATTTCTTAAACAGATATGATTTTTTATAAATGGTTGCTTAAAGGTAATCAATTTTTGATCAACTTTTTAATTTATATTGATAACGCGCATTTGTGTTAAAGATTGTAAGGACAAACGCAGAAAAGCTAGAAAAATTGTATTTTACGTCAAAAAGACTATTTTGTAGGTTAAACAGCATAAAAAATAACGCAAATTAACCAAGTTTGAAAAGGAAGATTCAATTATTTCTCCCAACTTTGCAAAACAATCTTTTAAATAAAAACTCAAATGGAATTCGGTAAAATCATTATTTCAGAAACGGCGGCAAATAGCGAAAATCCTCAGGATATTGTAAATTCAAATATTTCGGTAATCAATTTAATGCGCGAAGAAAAAATAGACGATGATTTAATTCACGAAGATGCTTTAATGAGTTATTATTTAGATTTTTATACTTCGAAATATGTGGAAGGAAATTTTTCGAAATTTGTTCATGATTCAGGATGGAACAAAGAACTTAATGAACTAATAGAAGAAGGTTTAGCTTTGATTGGTGCCGAAAGGCATTTGGAATTGTTTAAAGAACAATGCCGTAAACTGCGCTTGCAGAGTAATATCAAACTAGGGAAATTTCTAAAAGAGAAATATGATGCTCCGAACGCTTTCAAGGACTTGCTGAATAACAACGCTTATTTTGAATTGGACGAAAATCTGGCCGAATTGAATGCTGCATTTTTAAAATCGCATCCTGATACAGAAGTGCTTTCGGTTGAAGAAATGTTTAAAACACTGGAAGAGTTTGTAGGACACGAAATTAAGAGAGATTAAATTTTTGTTTTTTTGCTGAGGTTTGTAAGAAAATTATATATTTGGAATGCCCTAATATCTAATAAATCAAAGCCTATGAAAAAAACGATTCTTTTATGTGGCGTTTTAATGTTTTTGTTTTCCTGCGGGAAGAATGAAAAAGCTCAAGACACCGCTGAGGTTCAGGATCAGGAACTTCTTTCGCAAGCCGATACAGAACTTGGTTTTAACAAGAAACAAGTAAAAAAACTCATTTTTAAAAATCTGGATGAAATTGAAGACTCAAAAGAAATGAATCTTCAGCTGCTTTCTAAAGTGGCGGCAAATCTCAAAATCAAATATTCAGATATTAAAATTAATGAAACAAGTTCTATCAATTATGACGACCAAATCGCTTTTTTTGTCTTGACAACTGTTTCGCACGACAAAAAAGCATTCACAACTAATGATAATGATAATGAGCTGGGAAACTATTTTCAGCGTAAATACTTATTTGTAAATCGTGAGGATGGAAGCGTAATCGCCGAAGAATTTGACGATAATTTAGGTTATTATGATAATGAAGCTATTCAGTTTTCGAAATCTCATATTTTGAAAGATCTAGTTTTCCTAAACGAAACTACTCCAGCAATTGCTTTTTATACCGAGGCCAGTGCAAGCAGCAGAATTGTTTTGTATTCGGAGAAGAAATTTACATTAATAACTCTGGCCGATAAGGAAATAAAAAAGGTTTTATACGAATACCCAATTCGATTGACCAATGGAGATTCTAACGGAAGTGGTACTTTTCAAATCGAAACTTTAGAAACAGGTATGAGTTTTTCTAATGATAAAACAAACGGTTATTTTGACTTAATTATTACCAAAAACTTTTCTTATGAAGAAGCCGTAGAAAATGATTTAGAAAATGGTATTGAAGAAAAAAGTGATTTGAAAATTAAAAAAGAATTGGAAAAAATAAAGTATAACGGAAGAGAATACGCTTTTCATAGAGATGACAGACTTCGTTTTTTGGAATAAAATCCAAAAAAATCCAAATAACATCAAGGGCACTTTTATAGTGCTTTTGCTGTTTATAGGAGATTTCGGTTTTACTGCAAAACTTTGACCTAATGTTAACAAACATTTCCTTAAATTTGCTTCCGTTATAAAAAATACAATAGTTATAAAAATCAAGCTATGTTACAAATTGCATTTATTAGAGAAAATCAACGTGCTGCACAGGTGGAATTAGACAATACTTTATCAGAATCTAATAAATTGTCCAAAGATATTGGTGAATTGATGAAAGCTGGAGAGAAAGCAAAAGCTGCAATCTTAAAAGAAAAAACAGTTTCACTAAAAGAAAAAAGTAAAGAACTAAGCGAAAAAGCAGAAGCTTTGGCTGTTGAGTTGACCAATAAATTATACACATTGCCAAATCTTCCGGCTGATATTGTTCCTGAAGGAAAAACGCCAGATGATAATTTGAATGTTTTCCAAGAAGGAGATATTCCAGTTTTACACGAAGGCGCACAGCCACACTGGGAATTGGTAAAGAAATATGATATTATCGATTTTGAATTGGGTGTAAAAATCACAGGAGCAGGATTTCCTGTTTACAAAGGAAAAGGAGCAAAGCTTCAACGTGCTTTGATCAACTACTTTTTAGACAAAAATACAGCTGCAGGATATAATGAAGTTCAAGTTCCTCATTTGGTAAATGAAGCTTCAGGCTATGGAACAGGTCAGTTGCCAGATAAAGAAGGGCAAATGTACCACGCTGGAATTGACGATTTATATTTGATTCCAACAGCTGAGGTTCCAGTAACCAATTTATTCCGCGATGTAATCTTGAACGAAAGCGAATTGCCAGTTTTACAGACTGCCTATACGCCATGTTTCCGTCGTGAAGCAGGTTCTTATGGAGCACACGTTCGTGGATTAAATCGTTTGCACCAATTTGATAAAGTAGAAATTGTTCGTATCGAGCATCCTGATAATTCTTATGCAGCACTTGACGGAATGGTAGAACATGTAAAAGGTATTTTAAAAGAATTGAAATTGCCTTACAGAGTGTTACGTCTTTGCGGAGGAGATATGGGATTCACATCTGCTTTGACTTACGATTTTGAAGTATTTTCTACAGCACAAGACCGTTGGTTAGAAATCAGTTCTGTTTCTAACTTTGAAACTTTCCAGGCAAACCGCTTGAAATTACGTTTCAAAGACAAAGACGGAAAAAATCAATTGGCACATACACTTAACGGAAGTTCATTAGCGCTTCCTAGAGTTTTAGCCGGAATTATTGAAAATTACCAAACTCCAGAAGGAATCGTAATCCCAGAAGTTTTACGTCCTTACTGTGGATTTGATATTATAAACTAAAAAAAATATAGTTTTTAAGATACAAACCTAACAGGCTTTTAAAACCTGTTAGGTTTTCTTAATTTATAGAAATTAAAAAACAGAGCATGATGAATGGAATTTTAAACTGGAACGTAGATCCTGTTATTTTCTGGATAACAGATAGTTTTCCTTTAAGGTATTATGGAGCTTTTTTTGCTTGCGGACTTCTTTTAGGCTTCTACATTGTTAGTAATATTTACAAAAAAGAAAATCTTTCTTTGGACAATCTGGATTCTTTATTGATTTATGTTATTGTAGGAACTGTTTTAGGAGCTAGACTTGGACATTGTTTCTTTTACGAACCTGCTTATTTCTTTAAACATCCGATAGAAATATTTTTGCCAATCCAGAAAATTAAAGGAGCTTATCAGTTTGTAGGTTATAGAGGTTTGGCAAGTCACGGAGGCTCTATTGGAGTACTTACGGCAATGATTTTATACTGTCGAAGATACAAAGTGCAATTTTTAGGGCTTTTGGATAAAATGGCCGTTGCAGTTCCTGTAACGGGGACATTTATCAGATTGGGAAATTTTATGAATTCTGAAATCTATGGAAAACCAACTAATGGAAATTGGGGAGTGGTTTTTGAAAGAGATGATTTGATTCCGAGGCATCCAACACAATTGTATGAAGCGTTTGCTTATTTGCTGATTTTTGGAATTCTATTTTATATGTACAAATCGGAAAAAATTAGAAACGCACAAGGATTAATCTTTGGAACTTTCTTAACTTTATTGTTTACAGCTCGTTTTATAATTGAATTTTTTAAAGAAAATCAAGAAGCTTTTGAAAACAGTATGCTAATTAATATGGGACAGATTTTAAGTATTCCATTTATTTTAATTGGTTTAGCTCTGATTTTTTGGAAAACTAAGAAAGTCTCAGTGGGCAGTGACAGTTTGCAGTTTTAACAAGACTGAAAACCGCGACTGAAAACTAAAAAAGTCCCAGTTTACAGTTAAACTTAGACTGAGAACTGCGACTGAAAACTTAAAAAATATGAGAAACATATTGATTGGTATCGTTTTGTTATGTTCTGGTTTTGCGTTTGCACAAAACGAGCAGCTGGCACAATATTATTACGATAAAGGAGATTTTGATAAGGCGAAAATCAGTTATGAAGAGCTTTTGAAAAATGCGCCCTCTAACACGCAGTATTTTTTAAGAACGATTGATTGTTATCAGCAGTTACAGCAGTTTGCCAATGCTGAAAAAGCAATTCAAGATCGTTACAACCGCTACAAACAAGGTGTTTTCTTGGTTGAATTAGGGTATAATTTTCAATTACAGAAAAACGACGCAAAAGCCAAAAATTATTACGAACAGGCAATCGAGAAAATAAAGGTCAATCCGAATGATGTTTACGGAGTTGCAAGTTCTTTTGAGAAAAAAGTCTTGTTGGAATATGCTTTAAAAGCGTATCAGACTGCAATGCAGATTCAACCCAATTTCAATTTTAATTTTCAAATCGGAATGCTGTACGGACAGTTGGGTAAAACCGATTTAATGATTGATTTGTTATTGACAGAATCTTTTACAAATCCGCAGAACACCAATTTGATTCAGACGCAATTGTCAAGATTCATGAATGGCGAAACCGATAATACGGCTTTTAAAGATGCAATGCGAAAAGCATTAATCTTAAGAACCCAAAAAGATCAAGACGTTTTCTGGAATCATTATCTAAGCTGGTTTTATGTGCAGCAGAAAGAATTCGGAAAAGCCTTTATTCAGGAAAAAGCCATTTACAAACGCGAGCCAGAATCGTTGATGAGCATTGTCAATTTGAGTCAGTTTGCGATGAATGAAAACGATGACGAAACAGCTGTTGAAATCCTGAATTTCATTCTTGAAAACACCAAAGATTTAGGTTTGCTGATTCAGTCGAATGCTTATTTAATGCAAATAAAGATTGATAATGCACAGGAAAAAGACTATCCGTTAATCGATCAGGAATTGAAGCAATTGCTGGCTACTTACGAAATCAGTCCTTTTACCTTATCTTTGCAAATCATTCAAGCGCATTTTCTGGCTTTTAATTTGAAAAAGACAGAAGAAGGAAAGGCAGTAATCAAAAAGGCTTTAGAATTAAATCTAAACGAATATCAAAAAGCTGACGCTAAAATGGAGTTGGCCGATATTTTGCTTTTAGAAGAAAAGTACAATCAGGCGCTGATTTATTATTCGCAAATTCAATTGGACTTGAAAAATGATGTAATGGCACACGAAGCCAGTTTGAAAGCAGCAAAAACAAGTTATTATAAAGGTGATTTTGAATGGGCAAATAAACAATTTAAAGAATTAAAAGCGGCCAATACGCAGTTAATCGCCAATGATGCTTTAGAATATTTTCTTTTAATTAATGATAATACCGCTGCAGATTCGACTCAAGTTGCTTTAAAAGCATTTGCAAAGGGAGATTTTTTAATCTATCAGAATAAAAAACAAGAAGCGATTACACAGTTTCAGAATATTTTAAAGACTTATAAAGGTCAGGAAATAGAAGCCGTAACTTTGCTTCGTTTAGGAAAAGTTTACGAAAGTCAGAAAGATTTTGCTTCGGCTTTAAGCCAATACCAGCAAATCATTGACAATCATAGCGACGGAATTTATGTTGATGAAGCATTGTTTTTCTCAGCAGAAATCTACAACGACGAGTTAAAAGATATAGAAAAGGCGAAGCCTTTATATGAAAAGGTAATTTTTAATCATCAAGACAGTATTTACTTTGTTGATGCCAGAAAAAAATACCGCGAGTTAAGAGGGGATAAGAATTTATAAATGAGATTCTTAGATCTAAGATGTCTAAGAAATCTAAGAAAGTCTAAAAGAAAAATGATTATTTACAACGTTACCACAAACATACACGAAAGCGTTCATGACCAATGGTTAAAATGGATGCAGGAAAAACACATACCAGAAATTCTGGCTACTAATAAATTTTCTTCAGCACGAATTGTAAAAGTTCTCGTTGAAGAAGAAATGGGCGGTATTACTTATTCTGTACAGTATATAACAGACAGCAAAGAAACTCTGGAGAAGTTTTATATCGAAGATGAACCAGAATTTCATAGAGAAGCATTAGGCTTATTTGCTGATAAAATGCTTTCTTTTAGAACAGAATTGGAAGTTATTTCGGAGCATTAATATTTAGTGTCCAGTTTTCAGTAATTAGTATTCAGTCAAAAGAAATTAAATCTTTGTGTCTTTGTCCCGATAGTTATCGGGATTGTGGCAAAAAAAGAATACTTTTGCAGCCTGGTGGCAAACAAGAAATGAAATGGAAAAAGTAAAAGCAAAAAAACATTTAGGACAGCACTTTCTTAAAGACGAAAGCGTCGCAAAAGCTATTGCGGATACTTTGACTCTTAAAGGATATGAGGAGGTTCTGGAAATAGGACCAGGAATGGGTGTGCTTACTAAATATTTACTTGAAAAGCCAATTACTACACACGTTATTGAGATCGATACCGAATCGGTAGCGTATTTGGATGCACATTATCCAAAATTAAAAGACAAGATTATTTCTCAGGACTTTCTGAAGTATAATATAAATGAAGTTTACCAAGACAAACAGTTTGCCATAATAGGCAACTTTCCGTATAATATTTCTTCGCAGATTGTTTTTAGGACATTAGAACTTAGAGACCAGATTCCAGAATTTTCTGGAATGTTCCAAAAAGAAGTAGCCGAACGCATCTGCGAAAAGAAAGGCTCAAAAACATACGGAATACTATCAGTTTTAGCCCAGGCTTTCTATGATACAGAGTACCTGTTTACGGTTAATGAAAACGTTTTTATTCCTCCGCCCAAGGTTAAATCGGGTGTGATGAGAATGACCCGAAAGGAAGATTACAGTCTTCCTTGCAGCGAAAAGTTATTTTTTACAGTTGTAAAAACCGCTTTTCAGCAGAGACGAAAAACATTACG